>JAEAMF010000337.1_pt1 | contig 65699 bp, 55 predicted proteins | sample 8958721 | NCBI WGS metagenome assembly JAEAMF01 (sample SAMN16933255, study PRJNA681124) | bioreactor sludge metagenome | isolation source: anaerobic bioreactor treating anionic surfactant - SDBS | place: India: Bengaluru | collected 2019-02-28
TCGGAATCTTGTGGCGTGCCAGGAAGTCCTTGGTGAACGCCTTGGAGCCTTCCAGTTGGGCGGCACCCTTGGTTGGGCCGAAGCAGTCCAGACCACGGCTGCGGAACAGGTCGACGACGCCAGCGACCAGCGGGCCTTCCGGGCCGACGATGGTCAGGGTGACGTTTTTCTCGGCGAAGTCAGCTAACTGCTCCAGCGCGGTGACGTCGATGGCGACGTTCTCGCACTTGGCTTCGGTAGCGGTACCGGCGTTGCCTGGGGCGACGAAGACTTTCTCGACGCGTGGGTCCTGGGCAACTTTCCAGGCCAGGGCGTGTTCACGACCGCCGCTGCCAATAATCAAAACCTTCATGTCAAAACCTCGATGACGCTAATTCTGGAAACTGCGGGAGCCAGCGTTGTGGCGATGGGCGCGTTGCAGTCCTGGGGACTGCACGCGGCCTGTATCGCTGACAACGCCGGCGCCTGAGCGCTTAGTGGCGGAAGTGGCGCATGCCGGTGAAGACCATTGCAATGCCGGCTTCGTCAGCGGCAGCAATGACTTCTGCATCGCGCATCGAGCCGCCTGGCTGGATCACGGCAGTGATACCCACTTTAGCTGCATTATCGATGCCGTCACGGAACGGGAAGAACGCGTCCGAGGCCATGACCGCGCCCTGCACCTGCAGGCCGGCGTGCTCAGCTTTGATCGCAGCAATGCGCGCGGAGTTGACGCGGCTCATCTGGCCTGCGCCAACACCGATGGTCTGACGGTTCTTGGCGTAGACGATCGCGTTGGATTTGACGAACTTGGCGACTTTCCAGGCGAAGATCAGGTCGTTGATTTCCTGTTCGGTCGGCGCGCGCTTGGTCACGACTTTCAGGTCGTTGGCCGAGATCATGCCATTGTCGCGGCTCTGCACCAGCAGGCCGCCGTTGACGCGCTTGTAGTCCCAGGCGGCAGCGCGCTCGGCAGGCCATTCGCCGCAGGTCAGCAGGCGCACGTTGGCTTTGGCTGCAACCACGGCGCGGGCTTCGTCGCTGACGCTTGGGGCGATGATCACTTCGACGAACTGACGCTCGACGATGGCTTTGGCGGTTTCGCCGTCCAGTTCGCGGTTGAAGGCGATGATGCCGCCGAAGGCCGACTCGGTGTCGGTGGCGTAGGCCAGTTCGTAGGCCTGGCGAATACCGCCCTCAGGGCTGACAGCCACGCCGCACGGGTTGGCGTGCTTGACGATGACGCAGGCCGGCTTGACGAAGCTCTTCACGCACTCCAGCGCGGCGTCGGTGTCGGCCACGTTGTTGTACGACAGCTCTTTGCCTTGCAGCTGTACGGCCGTCGAGATGCTGGCTTCGGCTGGCTTGGCTTCAACGTAGAACGCCGCGCTCTGGTGCGGGTTCTCGCCGTAGCGCATTTCCTGGGCTTTGACGAACTGGCTGTTGAAGGTGCGCGGGAATTCGCTGCGGCCTTCGGTGGTCAGGGTTTGCGCCGACTGGTTGATGGTGCCCATGTAGTTGGCAATCATGCCGTCGTAGGCTGCGGTGTGCTCGAAGGCCTTGAGCATCAGGTCGAAACGCTGAGCGTAGGTCAGGCCGCCGGCCTTGAGGTTTTCCAGGACGCTGGCGTAATCGCTGGCGTTAACCACGATGGCGACGTCTTTGTGGTTCTTGGCCGCCGAACGCACCATGGTCGGGCCGCCGATGTCGATGTTCTCGATAGCGGTCGGCAGGTCGCAACCTGGCTTGGTGATGGTGGCTTCGAAGGGGTAGAGGTTGACCGCGACCAGATCGATCGGTTTGATCCCGTGCTGTTCCATGATCGCATCGTCGGTACCGCGACGACCGAGGATACCGCCGTGGATTTTCGGGTGCAGGGTCTTGACCCGGCCGTCCATCATTTCAGCGAAGCCGGTGTAGTCGGCGACTTCGACTGCAGCAACGCCGTTGTCCCGGAGCAGCTTGAAGGTGCCGCCGGTGGACAGGATCTCGACACCGAGTTGTTCCAGTTCGCGGGCGAATTCAAGGATCCCGGTCTTGTCGGAAACGCTGATCAAGGCGCGGCGGATCGGCAGGCGGGTGGTCTGGTCGGTCATTTCAGATTCCATAACGCGGTGGTTTCAGCAAAAAAGGCGACCTCATCGAATGGGAGCCGCCTTTTCTGGTTTGGATTCATGCTTAGAGCAGGTCGTACTGCTTGAGTTTCTTGCGCAGCGTGCCACGGTTGAGCCCGAGCAGTTCACTGGCTTTGGTCTGGTTGCCCTTGACGTAGTTCATCACGCTTTCGAGCAACGGCGCTTCGACTTCCGAGAGCACCAGGTTGTACACGTCCGTGACGGCAGCACCCTCGAGGTGCGCGAAATAGTTGTGCAGCGCCTTCTCCACGCTCCCGCGAAGGGTCTGGCCCTCTTCGCTCGGGGTGTTGAGGTGCTGTTTCAGGTTGACGTTGTCGCTCACGGGCGTTGTTCCACTCACTAAAGTCTCGGTCATCATCGTCATGCGGCCACCCCTTGTCCGTCCTCTGTCTCAAGGCTTTGTTCACGTTCACGGAAAAAGGCGTGAACGTGGGCGCACTGCGCTTGCGTATCGTCCAAACGATTGAACTGGGCGCGAAACTCCTTGGCGCCCGGCAGCGTTGCCAGATACCAGCCGACATGCTTGCGGGCAATGCGTACGCCCATCACATCGCCATAGAAGGCGTGCAGCGCGGCCAGGTGCTCCAGCAGAATTCGTTCCACTTCATCCAACTGCGGTGCCGGCAAGGTTTCACCGGTGCGCAGGTAATGCTCGATCTCGCGAAAGATCCATGGCCGCCCTTGGGCAGCCCGGCCGATCAACAGGCCGTCGGCTCCAGTGGCGTTCAACACCACACGGGCCTTCTCTGGCGAGGTGATATCGCCGTTGGCAAAAACCGGTATCGACACCGCCTGCTTGATCGCCGCGATGGTGTCGTATTCGGCTTCGCCGGTATACAGGTCGGCGCGGGTGCGTCCATGGACCGCCAGCGCCTGGATGCCGGCCTGCTCGGCGATTTTCGCCACGGTCAGGCCGTTCTTGTTTGCACGGTCCCAGCCCGTGCGGATCTTCAGGGTGACAGGTACGTCCACCGCGGCAACTACCGCATGGAGGATTTCACTGACCAAGGCTTCATCTTTCAATAAATCAGAGCCTGCGGCTTTGTTGCAGACTTTTTTTGCCGGGCAACCCATATTGATATCAATGATCTGGGCGCCAAATTCCACGTTGGCCCGGGCCGCCGCCGCCAGCATCTGCGCATCACCACCGGCGATCTGTACCGAGCGTGGCTCGGGATCACCTTCGTGGATCATGCGCAGACGCGACTTGCGGCTGTTCCACAGGCTCATGTCGCTGCTGACCATTTCCGAGACAACAAGCCCCGCGCCCATGCGTCGGCAAAGCTGACGAAAAGGCTGGTCCGTCACCCCGGCCATCGGCGCGAGGATCAAGGCATTCTGCAGTGTGTAGGGGCCGATGCGTACCGCCGACATAGGAGTTCCCTGTTGTGGGGCCGGATCATTGGAGTTCGAAAAAGGGATGGCATGATACCCGCTCTCGATGACTGGATAAAGGTCGATTTGGATAAAATCTGAACAGCTATGAGCTTATTCCGACCGGTTACGAGGGCTCGGCAGGCGCCACGAATATGGCGCCGGAGCCCGGAATTACTCGGGCGAGCGGAAACTCAGGCTGTAATTGACGGCCTTTGGCCCCGGATCGAGGATGTCCAGTGCGATGTGAATAGGCGTCTGGCTGGGCATTTCCCCCTTGCCCGCCAATTCGCCACTGAGGTATTCGGCCGGCTTGAAGCGGCGACTGGCAATCAACTGGCCATTGAGGTCGGCGAAGCGCAGTTCCAGCAGGGGAAACGGCTGGGAGAAGGGAGCACGGTTGTAGATGATCGCGTCGACGATCAGTGCGCCAGTGAAATCCGGGTGGCTGCGGACCACCAGGTTGCTGCTCTTTATTCGAGCGATATCGACTTTTGACGGCACGTTGCAGCCCAATTGCGGGCACAGTTGCTGGAACCACGGGCGGTACTGATCCTGGCGAGCCAGTTCATCGAAGTGGTACGCAATGTACTGGGCGGCGAGGCCTGAGGCGGCCAGCAGGATCAACAGGCTCCAGAGCAGGCGACGGCCCCACGAGCTGCGTGGCTTTTGCCAATCGAGCTGCAAAGGGTCGTCTACCAGGTCAAGCAATGGCTCCTTGCGCGCGGGTCGACCGGACACTGCCCCCAACGCGGGTTCCTGACGTTCCTGTTCGACCGCTGGTGCTTCATCATCAGCATGCAGGGTGTCGTGTGCCGACAGACGGTCACCCGGCAGGTCGGGCTCATCGTCGTCGGCGCCATGCGCGCGGCGTGGCTCGTCATCGAAGTCGTTTGAGTCGAGCGACAGGGAGGGTTCTGTGCGTTCCCCCTGAGCCGGTTCGTGGTCTACCGGCTCATTGTCTATCACGGGGGGATGAGACGCTTCCTCCGCGGCTACGGGTGGCTCGTCTGCCGGGTTGCCGAACAGGTCGTCGGCCAGTGGCGGTTCATCACCGTCGCGGCTGGCGCTGAGGCCGGTATCACGTCGTGCTGGCCCCTTGAGCTCGGTGATGGGCTGGATTTCGCGCTGTTCCAGGCGCGCCAGCTCTTCATCGAGGTCAAGGTGGTCGAGGTCCAGTTCGGCCGCGCGCCATTCCCGTTGGCTGATCGCCGGGGCTGGCGGATTTGCCGCCGGCGCGCTGAGCGGCGCAGGTGGCTGCTCGGTTTCGGCGGCCTTGTTCGCAGCCTGCTGCTCAAGCAGTTGGCGGGCAGCGTTGAACACTTGCAGACAGTTGCCGCAGCGCACCACACCGCGCGCCACACTCAGTTGAGTGTGGCTGACGCGGAAACTGGTCTGGCAATGGGGGCACTGGGTGACGAAACTGTCGGTCATGCGGCGATCCGAATTGTGCAAGCGTCCATTCTAGGTGCTCTTAGCGACGGCGACCACTGATACGCACCCAGCCATCGCGTTCGACGATTGGGTCCAGCTCGAAGTCATTGGCATAGGCGGCTGCGACTTCTGCGCCTTGCTCGGCGAGAATGCCGGACAGTGCCAGCAAACCACCAGGGCGAACCAGGCTGGAGAGTTGCGGCGCCAGCGAAACCAGTGGGCCGGCGAGGATATTGGCGACCAGTACCTCGGCCTGCATGGCGGGCATCTGCTCTGGCAGGTAGAGCGGGAAGCGTTCATCGGCGATGCCGTTGCGCCCGGCGTTGTCGCGGGAGGCCTCGAGGGCCTGCACGTCGATATCGGTACCGACGGCCTGGCGCGCACCGAGCAACAGTGCGGCGATGGCGAGGATGCCCGAGCCGCAGCCGAAGTCGAGGACTTCACGGCCTTGCAGGTCCTGGCCGTCCAGCCATTCCAGGCACAGCGCGGTGGTCGGGTGGGTACCGGTGCCGAAGGCCAGGCCCGGGTCGAGCAGCAGGTTGACCGCTTCGGGCTCTGGTGCGGCATGCCAGCTTGGCACGATCCACAGGCGCTTGCCGAAGCGCATTGGCTGGAAGTTGTCCATCCAGCTACGTTCCCAGTCCTGATCCTCGATCACCTCGGCGTGGTGCTCCGGCAGCTCGGCGCCGGTCAGCAGGCGCAGGTGGGCAAACACCGCGTCGGGCTCGGCATCGGCTTCGAACAGGGCCAGCAGGTGGGTGTGCGACCACAGTGGGGTGGTGTTGAGGTCCGGTTCGAAAATTGGCTGGTCTTCGGCATCCATGAAGGTGACGGAGACGGCGCCGACTTCGAGCAGGGCGTCTTCATAGGTTTCGGCTTGTTCCGGGCTGATAGCCAGACGTACTTGCAGCCAGGGCATGGCGTTTACCTTTGGGAAATCTACAGGGGCAGCCAACGGCTGCGTCAAGCGCGCCAGTTTACATGAGTGCGAAGGGTTTGGCGTAGAGGGGATGCATCACCGGCAACGCCGGTGCCTGCAGACGCGCAGGCACCGGCGTTGCTGGCGTGATTCAGCGTTTTGATGGCGAGACGATGATCTTCACGTTTTCCTCTTTATTGTTCACCAGCTCGTCAAAGCCGCGCCCGACGATCTGTTCCAGGTCGATGCGCCCTGTCACCAGCGGGGTAATGTCCAGCCGCCCGTCGGCGATGAACGCGATGACGTCAGCAAACTCACCGTTGTACGCCAGGGCGCCGAGGACCTGTTTCTCGGTCGAGACCAGCTCAAAGAAATTGAACTCGCTCGGTTCTTCGAAGATCCCCACCAGTACGCACTTGCCTGCCTTGCGGAGGGTGTCGATGGCCAGTTTGGCGGTGTGCTTGTTGCCGATGCACTCGAAGCTGACATCGGCACCCAAGCCGTTGGTCAGGGCACGGATCTCGGCCAGGGCATCGCATTCCTTCGGATCGAGCACCACGCTGGCGCCCACCTCCAGGGCCTTGGCCTTGCGTGCGGACGACATTTCCAGGGCAATCACCTTGGCTGCGCCTGCCGCTTTGGCACACATGATGGTGCACAGGCCGATGGTGCCGGCGCCAACCACGACGACAGTCTGGCCAAGCAGGTTGCCGGCTTTCTTGACCGCATGCATGCCCACCGCCAGGGGCTCGATCAGTGCGCCGGCCTCCCGAGGGAAACCGGCCGGTAGTTTGTACAGCAGGTTGGCCGGTACGTTGACGCGCTCGGCGAATGCACCGTTGTTCATCAGCCCGGTAAAGGCCAGGCGCTCGCAGATGTTGTACAGGCCGTGGGTGCAGTAGTAGCAGGTGCCACAGTGCTGGCAGGCATCGGCGGCGACTGGGTCGCCGACGGCATAGCCTTCGACGCCGTCGCCGAGCTTGAGGATTTCGCCACAGAACTCGTGGCCCAGGATGCATTGGCCCTGGATGCCGGTCAGTGGGTGCGGGGCTTCGACCGGAATGAATACCGGGCCGGCCACGTATTCGTGCAGGTCGGAACCGCAGATGCCGCACCAGTCCACTTTGATCTGAACCCAGCCCGGCGGTGGGTCGGCGGGCAGTGGTACGTCTTCGACGCGGATATCGTGGCGGCCATGCCAGACGGCGGCACGCATGCTAGCGGTGTTGGAAAGGTCGTTCATGACGTTATCTCCCTGATTGCTCGACGGCCTGAAGGAATGCCAGCAGGCACTGGTTGACCTCTTCGGCGGCTTCCATCTGCAGCATATGCCCCTGGCCGGGGAGAATCTTGACCTGTGCCGGTAGACCGTCCACATGGGTGGCCGGGATGATTGCGTCTTCGGCGCCCCAGAGCAGCAGGCTCGGCTGCTGCTCGACCACCGCACGCAGGTCATGCCGTTGTTGGCCGTTCTCGCAGATCATTTGGGCCAGTTGTCGCAGCGCGCTGTCTACGCCTTCAAGGCGCTTGAACTTGAGCATGTCTTCGAGCATTTGCCGGGTGACCAGTCCGGGGTCGGAGAACAACTGCACCAGTTGCGGTTTGAGTGCGTTGCGGTTGCTGGCCTCGACAAAGCCTTGCAGGTAATCGGCATTGATTTCCCGGCCCAGGCCTGCGCTGGCCAGCAGGCTCAACGAGTGCACCCGGGATGGCGCCAGGCGTGCCAGGTTCAGTGCTACCGCGCCGCCCATGGAGTGCCCGGCCAGATGCACCCGTTCGATGTCCAGATGGTCGAGCAGGGCCAGTACGGTTTGGCTCAACTCATCCAGATCGCCCCGTTGCAAGGTCTTGCCGGACTCGCCATGACCGGGCAGGTCGAGGGCAATGACGCGGCGTTCGGCGGCCAGGCTCGGGTGATTGAACAGCCAGTTGTTCAGGTCGCCGCCAAAGCCATGCACCAGCACCAGGGGCGTGCCACCCTGGCCGAGTTCGAAATAGCGCAGGGTGCGCCCGTCCAGATCGATTTTCTGCGGTGCCGGGCCGCTGTCCTGTTCGCTATCGCCGCCGGGGACGAACGCCTCCTGGAAGCGCTGCACAACCTGATCGATGTCTGCGTCGCTGGCCTCGCCTTCGACCACCACCGCGAGCAGGGCACCGACCGGCAAGGTTTCGTCGGGCCGGGCGATCTGTCGGCGCAACACCCCGCTGAACGGGGCTTCGACGCTGCTGGAGATCTTGTCGGTCTCGACATCCAGCACTTCGTCGCCCTTGTTGATTTGCGCGCCTTCTTCCGCCAGCCAGGCATCGACCCGGCCTTCGGTCATCGACAGGCCCCATTTGGGCATGGTCAGGGTGTGGATCTGGCTCATGCCGCCTTCCTCCCGGCCATGACCTTGTGCACCGCGGCTTCGATCTTCGCGGCTGTCGGGATATAGAGGTCCTCAAGGGCATCGGAGAATGGCACCGGTGTATGTGGTGCGGTGACCATTTCAATCGGTCCTTTCAATGCGGCGAAGGCTTTTTGCGCGACCAGCGCGCTGATGTCGGTGGCCATGGAACAGCGCGGGTTGGCTTCGTCGATCACTACCAGGCGACCGGTTTTTTCCACGCTTTCCAGAATGCTGTCTTCGTCCAGCGGGCTGGTGGTGCGCAGGTCGAGTACTTCGCAATCGATGCCCTGGCGGGCCAGGCTGGCGGCGGCATCCATGGCCAGATGAACCATGCGCCCGTAGGTCACCAGGGTGATGTCGTCGCCGTCACGCAGGTAGTTGGCCTCACCGAACGGGATGGTGTAGAGCTCTTCCGGCACCTCGCCCTGCATGCTGTAGAGCAGTTTGTGTTCGCAGAAGATCACCGGATCGTTGTCGCGGATCGCCTGGATCAGCAGGCCCTTGGCGTCATAGGGCGACGATGGGCAGACCACTTTAAGGCCGGGGATATGTGTCCACAGCGAGGTGAGCATTTGCGAGTGCTGGGCGGCTGCGCGCAGGCCCGCACCCACCATGGTTCGCATGACCAGCGGGGTGACCGCCTTGCCACCGAACATGTAGCGGAACTTGGCCGCCTGGTTGAGGATCTGGTCGAGGCAGCAGCCGGCAAAATCGACGAACATCAACTCGCACACCGGGCGCAGGCCTTGGGTGGCAGCCCCGACAGCGGCGCCGACATAGCCGATCTCCGACAGCGGGGCGTCCAGCACGCGCCCCGGAAATTGCGGGTACAGGCCTTTGGTTACGCCCAGTACGCCACCCCAGGCATCCTCGGCGCCGGGTGCGCCGGCACCGCCTGCGACGTCTTCGCCAATGATGAAAACGCTGGTGTCGCGACGCATTTCCTGGGCCAGGGCTTCATTGATGGCCTGCTGGTAAGTGATCTTTCTCGCCATGATGATTCTCCACGTATTTTTGTTGTTGGGGTGGCTCAGGGGTAGGACACGTACACGTCGCTGAGCAGGTCGGCGGCTTCGGGTTTGGGGTCGGACTTGGCGCGGCGTACCGAGTCTTCGATCAGGTCCTCGACCTGGCCATCGATCTGGTCCAGTTGCTCGGTGCTGAGCAGGCCGGCGCGCACGGTGCGTTCACGGAATTGCATGAGGCAGTCGCGGGTTTCTCGCAGGTTTTTCACCTCGTCCGGGGCCCGGTAGGTCTGGGCGTCACCTTCGAAGTGGCCGTAGTAGCGGGTCAGCTTGACCTCTACCAGTGAGGGGCCTTGCCCGGCGCGGGCGCGGGCAATGGCGGCACCGGCAGCTTCATGTACGGCAAAGAAGTCGTAGCCATCGATGGTCACCCCCGGCATGCCGAAACCGGCAGCGCGGTCGGCGATGTGATCGCAGGCCACCGACCAGTTCGACGCCGTGGCTTCGGCATAACCGTTGTTCTCGGCGACGAAGATGCAGGGCAGGTTCATGATCGACGCCAGATTCATGGCCTCGAACACTGCGCCTTCGTTGGAGCCGCCATCGCCGAAGAACACCACGGCAACGTCATCGGTGCCCTTGAGTTTGGCCGCCAGTGCCGCGCCTGCTACCAGCGGCGCACCTGCACCGACGATACCGTTTGCTCCGAGCATGCCTTTCTCCAGGTCGGCGATGTGCATCGAGCCGCCCTTGCCGCCGCAGACGCCGGTTTTCTTGCCGTAGATCTCGGCCATCATCCCGTACACATCGACGCCCTTGGCAATGCAGTGGCCGTGACCACGGTGGTTGGAGGCAATGCAGTCGCTGTCGCGCAGGTGTGCCATCACCCCGGCGGCGGACGCTTCCTCGCCGGCATACAAGTGGACGAAACCGGGAATCTCGCCAGTGGCGAACTCCACGTGCAGGCGTTCTTCAAAGGCGCGGATGGTGCGCATGACCTGATAGGCATGCAGCAGTTGTTCGGTGGACAGGTGAGTGGACATCTTGTTGTTCTCCAGGGTTGTCTCAGCACGGTTGATTCGCAGGGTGTTGCGGGTGTTCACGGCCAACGGCCAACAGGCGATGGCGGGCGGCGTAGGCGAGCACCGCTTCGACATCGATGCTCAACGGGCCATGGCCGTCGAGGGTGATGGTGGGGCGGTCCTGCTCGCTGAACTCGATTTCGCGTTCACCGTCCAAGGCCAGGGTGCCGCTGGCAAGGCTCAGTGAGTGGGCCACGCCAGGTGTCAGGGTGCCGGCGGCGGTGACTCCGCAGCCCAGCAGCAGGCCGGGTGCCAGCGGTGCCAGCAGGGCCTGGTCGGCGTGGGGGTGCAGGCGTACCCAGGCGCCCTCGGGGGCATTTCGAGGTACCGGACACCACAGCCCGCACAGTGCCGAGAGGCCGATGGCATGAGGTTCGGCGAAGGTCACGAAGACTTCCGCAAGGTCTTCCGTGCGGCTGATGGCGCGGGCACCGACAAAACGTTGTGGCGACACCGCGACGTCCACCAGCGCCCATTCACAGATACCTCGGTTGGGTTCGCGCACGAGCAGGCGTTTGTTGCGCCGCAGGCTGACCGGTGCCGGCACCCGGCCACTGGCATAGAGGCCACCGGCCAGGCCTGCGCTGGTGGCTTCGCGCAGTTCAGGAAAGGCATTGTTGGTGCCGGTGGAGAGCGTCAGCAGTGGGATGTCACCCACCTCGGCAGCCACTGCCTTGTGGGTACCGTCGCCACCCAGCACTGCAATGAGTGTGGCGCCCTGTTCGACCATCAGGCGGGCGGCCAGGCGGGTATCCTCGACGGTCTGGCGCAGCGGCATGTCGAGGATGCGCAGCTGTGGCCAACGCTGCTGGGCAGCCTGTGGCCCGAGGCCCGCCTTGAGTACGGCAGCGGCGATACCGGTCATGTCCGGCGGCAGCAGCACCTGGTTAACCCCGGTCGCGGCAAAGGCCGCCAACAGGCGTTGCACGGCCGAGGCCTTATCGGTGCTGGAATAGAGCCCAGCGTTGGCAGTCAGTCGGCGCAGATCGCGACCCGAAGCCGGGTTGGCGATGATGCCTACGGTGAGAACGGGATGGCTCATGGGCACACCTTTGGTTTTGTTTGTCAGGGCTAGAGCAAGCGCGGTGCCAAGGTGCCTTGAGCGATGCGCAAAGGGCCGTTCCAGAGCGGTTTTGTAGTGAGGTTGGGCGCGCGCGTGGCACGGTGCGGCAAGACGCTGGGTGTCAGTCGCAGGGGCTGTTTGCTGAGACGACGAGACGCTGCGTCTCACAGAGGCCATGGCGCAGGCAGTGCTTGTCGAGGGCCGGCAATGGGCGCTTAATGGGCCGCATAACGACAAGAACACGAGAACCGGAGGCCCCATGCTTGCCGCGAACTCCAAGGCCCACGTCGATTGCGTCAGCCGTGTGCTGAAGAACGCCGATCGTCTGCCTCAAGCGCCGGTCCCGGCGCCTATCCTCGACTCCTGGCGCCGCTCCATGGAGCAGCACCGTCTTGACCCGGCCTCGCTGCAAGGGCCACGTATCCTCTCGCAAAGCTCGCTGAATGAATGCCGCGAGCGCGCCGAGCTGTTCCTGCGCATCGCCAGTGATGCTGTGGCACGCCTGCACGGTCGGGTGCGTGATGCCGACTACTGTGTGCTGTTGACCGATGCCCAGGGGCGCACCATCGACTACCGCGTCGAGTCGACGATTCGCAACGACTGCCGCAAGGCGGGCCTGTACCTGGGTACCTGTTGGTCGGAAGGCGAGGAGGGCACCTGTGGCGTGGCTGGGGTACTGACCAGTCATGCACCGGTCACTGTGCACAAGCGCGATCACTTTCGAGCAGCCTTCATCGGCCTGACCTGCTCGGCTGCCCCGGTATTTGACCCTCAGGGCGCCCTGTTGGGCGTGCTCGATGTCTCGGCGCTGCAATCGCCGGACGACCGTCGCAGCCAGCACTTGATCCGGCAGATGGTCGTCCAGAGTGCGCGTGAGATCGAGAACGCCTTTTTCATGCACAACGCCGAACAGCATTGGGTGTTGCGCGCTCACAGTGCGCCTGGCTACGTCGACAGCCAGCCAGATTTTCTCCTGGCCTGGGATGCCGACGGGCGCTTGCAGGCGCTCAACAGTGTGGCCCGGCGGGTGGTGCTTGAGCAGTGCGGGCAGGTGCCGGAGCACATTGGCCAGTTGTTCGACCTGGAGACCCTGCGGGCCGCGACCGACGAGGCGGCCCAGCGTTTGAACTGGACTGCCGCCGGTGGCGAAGTACACGCCCGGGTCAGTTCGCCACGACGCCAGCCAGTGCGGCGGGCGACCCGAATTGGACAGCTTGCGGTCGATCCGCGAGTGACGGAAGCCTTGCGCCTGGCGACGCGGGTCAAGGACTGCAACCTGGCGGTGCTGGTCCAGGGTGAGACAGGCTCGGGCAAGGAGGTTTTTGCCCGCCAGTTGCATCAGCGCAGTGCGCGAGCGGAAGGGCCTTTTGTGGCGCTCAACTGTGCGGCAATCCCCGAGAGCCTGATCGAGAGTGAGTTGTTCGGCTACGTCGCCGGAGCCTTCACGGGGGCCTCGACCAAAGGGATGCGTGGGCTGCTGCAGCAGGCTGATGGCGGTACGCTGTTTCTCGACGAGATCGGTGACATGCCGCTAGGTCTGCAAACGCGTTTGCTGCGGGTGCTGGCTGAGGGTGAAGTGGCCCCTCTTGGGGCTTCACGGCGTGAGCGGGTGGATATTCAGGTGATCTGCGCCACGCACCGCGACCTGGTTGCAATGGTGGCTGCGGGCAGTTTTCGAGAGGACCTGTACTTTCGGTTGGCCAACGCCCGTTTTGAACTGCCGCCGTTGCGCGAGCGTAGTGACTTGTTGGTATTGATCAATCAGGTGCTGGAAGAAGAGGCGAAAGCCTGTGGTGTGCAGGTGGGGCTTGGGGCGGCGGCGCTGGAGTGCCTGTTGAGCTACCGCTGGCCGGGTAATCTGCGTCAACTGCGGCAGGTGTTGCGGTATGCCTGTGCCGTATGCAGTGCCGGCACCTTGCAGGTGGAGGACCTGCCGCTGGACGTGCGCGGTGCGCAGTGCCCGGCACCCGAGCAGCAGCGGGTCAGCCCGCAGCGGCAAGTGCTGCTTGACGCGCTGGTGCGTCATCGTTGGAAACCGGGTGATGCTGCGCGCGCGCTGGGAATCTCGCGGGCGACGTTGTACCGACGGGTGCATGAACATGGCATTGAAATGCCAAGGATGCAGGCGCCGCGTACGTGAGTCCCCTATAAAACAAAAAGCCCCTGGCCTTTCGGTCAGGGGCTTCTGTACATCACTTTCGGATCACTCCTGGTTAGCCAGTTTGTGTTCCAGATAGTGAATGTTCACGCCGCCTTTGCAGAAACCTTCATCACGCACCAGGTCGCGGTGCAGTGGAATGTTGGTTTTGATGCCATCAACGACGATCTCGTCCAGGGCATTGCGCATACGGGCCATGGCCTCGTCGCGGTCTTTGCCGTAGGTGATCAGCTTGCCGATCAGCGAGTCGTAGTTCGGCGGTACGCTGTAGCCGCTGTACAGGTGCGAATCGACACGGATGCCGTTGCCGCCTGGCGCGTGGAAGTGCTTGACCGTGCCTGGGCTCGGGATGAACTTCTTCGGGTCCTCGGCGTTGATCCGGCATTCCAGCGAGTGGCCGCGAATCACGACGTCTTCCTGGGTGAACGACAGCTTGTTGCCAGCGGCGATGCTCAGCATCTCCTTGACGATGTCGATGCCTGTGACCATCTCCGAAACCGGGTGCTCCACCTGAACACGGGTGTTCATTTCGATGAAGTAGAAGTTGCCGTTTTCGTAGAGGAACTCGAAGGTGCCAGCACCACGGTAGCCGATCTCGATGCACGCCTGGACGCAGCGGGCAAAGACTTCCTGACGGGCTTTCTCGTCGATGCCTGGTGCTGGTGCTTCTTCCAGCACTTTCTGGTGACGACGCTGCAGCGAGCAGTCACGGTCGCCCAGGTGGATGGCATTGCCTTGGCCGTCGGACAGTACCTGAACTTCCACGTGACGTGGGTTGGTCAGGAACTTCTCCAGGTAGACCATGGAGTTGCCGAACGCAGCACCGGCTTCGGTACGGGTCAGTTTGGCCGAGGCAATCAGGTCCTCTTCCTTGTGCACCACACGCATGCCGCGACCACCACCGCCACCGGCGGCCTTGATGATCACTGGATAGCCGACTTCACGGCCAATGGCCAGTGCAGTCTCTTCGTCTTCCGGCAGTGGGCCGTCGGAGCCTGGTACGGTCGGTACACCGGCGCGCTTCATGGCGTCCTTGGCCGAAACCTTGTCGCCCATCAGGCGAATGGTGTCGGCTTTTGGGCCAATGAAGGCAAACCCGGAGTTTTCTACCTGCTCGGCGAAGTCGGCGTTTTCCGCGAGGAAGCCGTAGCCTGGGTGAATGGCGGTAGCGCCGGTCACTTCAGCCGCGGCGATGATTGCCGGGATGTGCAGGTAGGACTGGCTGGCCGAAGCCGGGCCGATGCAAACCGATTCGTCGGCCAGGCCCAGGTGCATCAGCTCGCGGTCAGCCGTGGAGTGTACGGCGACGGTCTTGATGCCCATCTCTTTGCAGGCACGCAGGATCCGCAGGGCAATTTCACCGCGGTTGGCGATCAGAACTTTTTCCAACTTCGCAGGTTTCAACATCGTTGGCTCTCCGCGGTTCAAACGATGGTGAACAGCGGCTGGTCGAACTCAACCGGCTGGCCGTCTTCTACCAGAATGGATTCAATCACACCGCTGGTTTCAGCTTCGATGTGGTTCATCATTTTCATGGCTTCGACGATGCACAGGGTGTCGCCTTTCTTCACGGTCTGGCCAACTTCAGCGAAGTTTGGCGAGGTTGGCGAAGGCTTGCGGTAGAAGGTACCGACCATTGGCGAGCGAACCACGGTGCCGTTCAGTTTTGGCGCGGCGGCAGCTTCGGCAACCGGGGCTGCAGCAGCGGGTGCAGCGGCAGGTGCGACGGCAGCAGCCATAGGGGCTGGCGCGTAGTACTGCTGAGCTGGAGTCTTGCTGTGGCGGCTGATCCGTACGGATTCTTCGCCTTCCTTGATCTCCAGCTCGTCGATGCCGGACTCTTCCAGCAGTTCGATCAGTTTCTTGACTTTACGGATATCCATGAATCATCAACTCCCAAGGTTCGGTCAGGGGCGTATAAACGTGTAATCAAACGTTTCTATGAGCCCGGCCAATGGGCCAGGTACTCGTTATCAGGGCTTTGCGTTCGCTGCCAATTGCTCCAGTGCAGACTCCAGGGCCAGCCGGTAACCGCTAGCGCCCAGGCCGCAGATCACGCCTACGGCGACATCTGAAAAGTAGGAGTGATGGCGAAAAGGTTCACGCTTGTGCACGTTAGACAAATGCACTTCGATGAATGGGATGCTCACCGCCAGCAGCGCGTCACGTAATGCGACACTTGTGTGCGTAAAAGCCGCCGGGTTGATCAGGATGAAGTCCACGCCTTCGTTGCGTGCGGCGTGGATACGGTCGATCAACTCGTACTCGGCATTGCTCTGCAGGTACTGCAGGTGGTGGCCAGCGGCACGGGCGCGCTGTTCCAGGTCCTGGTTGATCTGATCCAGGGTCACGGCACCGTAAACACCAGGCTCGCGGGTGCCAAGCAGGTTCAGATTGGGGCCATGCAGTACCAGTAGCGTTGCCATCTGCGGATCCTTTTTTATTCGTGCGAACACATCAGCGCGGCGACTATGCCGCAAGCACGGGGCAGTGTCCAGTTACCTGCAATAGCCAGCACGATGAGCGAGATTCACGCAAAATATATGACCATTTTGTTAATTTTGGTCATGCATGCCGCTTTTTACGACCACAGCAAGTTATAGACGCAGTTCGCTACGAATGCGCAACAGATGTTCAGCAAATTCGCCGGCGTTTGTCTCGCCAACCACTCGGGCGTCGGTTTTTTCGCTGCCGTTCGCCGCAAAAAACATCAGCGCAGGTGGGCCGAACAGGTGGTAGCGGTCGAGCAGGGCGCGTTGTTCAGCGGTGCTCTCGGTGATGTCGAACTTGATCAAGCGAAAGCCCTTCAGGTGCGCCTGGACAGCAGGTGCACTCAGTACCTCGCGCTCGATCACCTTGCAGCTGATGCACCAGTCGGCGTACCAATCCAGCACCACGGGTTGCCCTGCCGCTTTGGCCTCGGCCAGGGCGGCGTCGAGTGCTGCGGGTGTGTGCACCTTCTGCCATGCGTCGGCCTGGGCGCTGGCGATGGCACTGGCGCTGCTTGGCAGGTGCGTTTTGCCCAGTGGCCTGAACGGGTCGGTCTGGCCACTGAAGGCGCCATACCAGCAGGCCACTGCATAGGCGAGCAGTAACAGGCCGAGCAATTGCGTCAGGCGTCGGGCCGGGCTTTTCTCGATGAACTCAAGGGCACCGAGGAACAGTGCGACACCCGCCGTCAGCAAGCCGATCAGCACCAGGGTCACTTCGCCCGGCAATATCCGGCTTAGCAGGCCGATGGCCAAACCCAGCAGCAAGACACCAATGGCATTTTTCACAGTGACCAGCCAAGGGCCGCTTCTTGGCAGCCAGGCGGCACCGCCGGTGGCGACCAACAGCAGCGGCGCCCCCATGCCCAGGCCCAGGGCAAAAAGCTTCAGCGCGCCGCCCAGCGCATCGCCACTGGCGCTGATGTACAGCAGGGCGCCGGCCAATGGTGCGGATACGCAGGGCGATACCAACAAGCTGGAGAGGATGCCAAGCACCGCCGCACCAAGCAGTGAGCCGCCGCGTGTACGCCCGGCAATATGGTCAAGGCGAGTGCTCACTGCCAACGGCAAGCGCAGTTCAAACAGACCGAACATGGCCAGGGCAAAGACCACGAAGAACAGCGAAAACGGCACCAGTACCCAGGCCGATTGCAGGCGCGCCTGCAGGTTCAGTTCGGCGCCGAACAGCCCCATCAATGCGCCCAGCAGGGCAAAGCAGGCGGCCATCGGCAGGACGTAGGCCAGTGACAGGCTCAAGCCTCGCCACCCACCAATATGGCCGCGCAACACCACGCCGGAAAGAATCGGCAGCATTGGCAGTACGCACGGGGTGAAGGTCAGGCCGACGCCGGCGAGGAAGAACAGCAGCAAGGCTTTCCAGTCGCTATGGGTACTGGTCTTTGCCGTGTCGGCTGGCGCCGCGCCGCTGCCCGAAATGCTCAGGCGCTCAGTTTCCGGTGGGTAGCATAGGCCTTTGTCGGCGCAGCCCTGGTAGGTTACCAGCAGGGTGAAGGCGCGTTTATCGGCGCCCCGTGGCAGGGTTATGTCGAGGATGCCGTGATACACCTCGACATCGCCGAAGAATTCGTCGTGCTTGGCTTCGCCTTTGGGCAGCTGTGCGCTTCCCAGTGCAATGTCGGCGGGTTCGCTACGGAACTGAAAGCGGTGTCGGTAGAGGTAGTAACCCTCGGCAGCGACGAAGCGCAGGGTGATGGACTGCGCATCGTCCTTGACCAGGCTGAGCTTGAACGCTTCGCGTACTGGGAGGAAATCGGCGCTGTTGTTCAGCGTGGTGGCGCCCAGCGTTGCACTCGGACGGCTGTCGAGCAGGCCGGCGGTGGCAACGGGCAGGGCCAGGAGCATAAACAGAAGGCAAAGCAGACGGCGCATGACAATCTCGCGGAACGGGTATGGGCGCATCATAGCGGAGTGTGCCGAGACGTGCAGGCGCCGCGCACCCCCTTACATCCCGCGGATGCCTTTACAGGCATCCGGTGCGCCACTCAAACCCTGAATGCGCGAACGGCAGTGTTCAGTTCGCCCCCCAGCCTGAGCAACTGTTCGCCCTGTTCACGGCCCTCGCCGATACGATGCAGGTTGTCTTCACCCAAGGTGTGGATGCGCTCGCTGTGATCACGAATTTCACTGACCGCGCCACTCTGTTGAGCCGTGACATCTGCGATACGCTCGGCGGTGGCAGCGATGGTCTGGATTGCCCCGACGATTTCATCCAGTGCGCCGTCGGCGGCCTGGGCCTGGCTGGCGGTCGCTTCAGCATGTTCAACCTGCGCACGCATACCTTCCACCGAATGGCGTGCGGCTTGTTGCAAGCGCTCGATCAGCGTTTGAATTTCTCCAGTAGCCCCCGTCGTGCGCTGCGCCAGCGAGCGGACTTCTTCGGCGACCACGGCAAACCCCCGGCCCATCTCGCCAGCCCGTGCGGCCTCGATGGCCGCGTTGAGGGCCAGCAGGTTGGTCTGTTCGGCAATCGAGCGGATCACCGTCAGTACACCCCCGATGGTTGCCGACTCCTGAGCCAGTTGTTCGATCATCTGGGCGTTGCCCTGCACCTCGCCGACCAGCGAGTGCAGCCCGGTCAGGCTTTGACCAATGACTCGCTGCCCCTGCTCGACGGCACGCCCGGCACTGCGGCTGGCATCGGCAGCCTGGCTGGCATCGCCAGCGACCTGGACAATCGTGGCCTCCAGCTCACCCAGCGCGTCGCGTATCTGCGCTGTATCTCCGGCCTGGCGCTCGGCGCCATCGTGCAGGGCACTGCTCATGTCGGCCAGGGCATGGCTGCTGCCGGCCACTTGTTCGGCATTGCTGCGCAAGGTGCCAACCAGTTCCACCAGATAGATGCGCAGGCGATTGAGCGAGTCCTGAATATCGCGCAGCTCGCGGTTGGTTGCGCCCAGGGCGATGGTTTGGCTGAAGTCGCCTTCCGCCCAGCGCGACAGTGCCGGGGAGAGGTTGGTCAGCACCCGCGTCAAGCGTCTTTGCAGGGTGTCGATCAACAGGGCAATCAGCAGGATCATGGCAATCATGACACCCTGGATCAGGCGTACTTCACCCTGTATCTGCGCGTGCTGGCTACGCACGCCTGGCTCCAGTTCGGCAATCGCCTGTTGTACTGCTGCAATGCGCTCATGGGTGCTGTTGGCCAGCTCGGCGCGGCGTTGAATCTGTTCGCGGGTGCGTTGAAGCTCGCCCGGATAACGGCTTAGCAGGCTGTTAAGCTCGCGTTTCAGGGCGATGCCGCTGTCTTCGGCGACGGCGGTGGTTTCGCTCTGCAAGCCCATCAGCGCGGCGAAGTCGTCTGTGCTCGAGGCTGTGCTGGCGGTGACGCCCAGCAATGGCAACTGGTCGAGGGCGCGGGCTTGGCCGACGATGCTTTGCAGCTCGCGCTCTACCTCGTCGGCCAGTTCGCTGCGACCACTGCTGACCAACTTGTCGCGTGCCAGTGAGAGCCTGCCCAAATGCACGCTGGCATTGAGCAGCGCTTGTGGGTAGTGCCCAGCGTCGGGGCTATTGCTGCTCTGGGCATACTGCGCCAGTTGTTCAAGTGCAGCACCAAGCTCGCGTTCGGCTTGCAGCAACAGGGCTTGAGGGTCGCCGGCAAGCTTGCCGGCGGCCAGCAGCTCGGAGCCGGTGAACGCCTGCAGGCTGTCCAGGCTTGGGCGCAGGCGAGCGGCCAGGTCGTCGGGGAGAACGCTCAGTTGTGCCTGCAAGTCGACGATAGCCTGCTGTGCTTCAGCATGGCGCAGCGCATCGCCGCTATTCAGGTAGTCCTGAATGTTGCGCGCGGCCTGGTTCTGAAACTGCTGGGACAGGCCCAGGTAGCGCTCCATCAGCAGATAGGGGCGCTCCAGCGCATGCTGTGACCACCACAGTGTCGCGCCCAAGGCCAGGCAGACGGTGACCAGCAACAAGGTGTTGAGATTGGTAAGCAGCTTCAGGCGCATATCCAGGGTCTACCAACGGCTGAATGGTAAGCCTCTGAAGTTATTGCGTTTTTGTTACGAGGTTATGACGAAGGCGCGGAAGAACTAAAAAAACTGGCACATTGCCTTTATGGTTCGCTGCGCAGCACGGTGTTGCGTCCTGCAGCCTTGGCCCGGTACAGCGCCTCATCGGCGGCGGTTGCCATGCTCAACGCATCGAGCCCATCGTTCAGTTGTACAACCCCGGCGCTGAACGTGCAGTACAGGTCGCGCGGCTGAGCCGGGTAATGAATTTCGGAGAAGCGTTGGCGGATCTCATCCAGCACTTTGTGTGCGGCATTCAGGTCTGTACTGGGCATGACAATCGCAAACTCTTCACCGCCATAGCGACCAATAAAGTCGGTCTTGCGCAGGCGTTGTTTCAGAAACAGCGCCAGGCTTTTGATCACGCGGTCGCCCATGGGGTGGCCGTGGCTGTCGTTGACCTTCTTGAAGTGATCGATGTCGAGCATTGCAAAGCTCAATGGGCGCTCTTCGCGACGGGCGCGGAAGCTGCAGTCTTCCAGCAATTGCAGGATGTGCGTGTGGTTGTACAGGCCGGTGAGGCTGTCGCGGACCATGCGTGCATTGAGGTTGCGGGCTCGCGCCGCACGGTTGCGTACCGTGGTGATCAGATGGTGCGAACGGATGGGTTTGGTCAGGAAGTCATCGCCGCCCTCGCTCATGGCTTCGAGCTGCTTGTCCAGGTCGTCCTCGGCCGATAGGTAAATGATCGGCACACTGACATAACGGTCGTTTTGTCGGATGACCTTGGCCAGCTCAGGCCCCGTGCAGCCTGGCATGTACAGATCAAGGATGATCAGGTCTGGCTGGAAGTCGGCCAGCTCAGCCATGGTTTGAATCGGGTCGGTGAGGGTGCGGGTAACGATGCCTGCGTTGTTCAGCAAGCGCTCGGTGTAGATGGCTTGAGCCCGCGAATCATCAATGACCAGTACCCGGAACGGCTCGTACTGAGTCACGCTGGTCAACAGTTCGACCTTTTCCAGCAGGCTGGAGGCTTCCAGCGTGCCGGTCAGAAATTCCTGGCCGCCAGCACGCACGGCAGCCAGGCGCGTCGGCGTATCGGTTTCGTGCAGGCTGAAGAACAACAGCGGAAGGGGCTGCTCCAGCCCCTGTTGAGCCTGGGCCGCCAGATGCAGGCCTTGCCCGCTGCCGGTGAAGTCGACGTCCATGACAATGGCAGCCGGCAGACGCTCGGCCATCGAGGCCCGAAAGGCTTCGGCGCTGTTCAGCCCCTGTACCCCTAGGCCAAAGAACTCCAACTGCGTCGCCAGTCGCTCTGCCCGGTCATGGTCTTGCAGCATGATGTAAACCGGCTTGCGCAGCGGCGGCAGCGGGGTCTGCTCAAGCTGGTCGCCCTGGCGCAAGCCAGTGCGCGACAGGCGTTGCATCAGACGGTTGAGTTCATTGATCAAGCCGCTGCTCAGGCGCGCACCGTTAGCCTCTATGGCCTTCAGGGTTTGCCCTATTGCCTCGGCCAGTTGACTGTGCTCAGGCTGGTCAAAGCGCTCGGCATAACGCTGCAGTCGCAGGTTGGCTTCGCACAGTTCACCGAGGTCATTGCTCGACCATTCGCTACGCTGCAGGCGTTGCCAGATCTCAAGTATCTGCCGAGCCTGGTGAATGACCCGCTGGGCAAAGTGCTGTTTGAGGCGCTCACGATTTGGGTCTTCTGGCTCGGTCATATCCTGACTACTTATATAGGGGTGAGGCTGAGTTCCAGTGATGGCTCTATGCTAGCACTACTTTTCAGGCGATCGCGTGTCTTGCGTCAAATTACCGCGTTGCCTGCAAATTCAGTTTGTGACCGGATAGTCGCTTATGCGAAGCAGTCGGGTTGATTTATAGTGCAACGCATGATGCCGACCCCCGGCAGGCGAGCGGCTGTGAAAAGCACAGGGTACGCCGGCGCAATGCCTGGGCTTGCGGTCGAACCTTTGAACCGACGTGACTGAAAGGACAATGCCATGCTGGACTGGAAAAACCGTACAGGCAAAGCCGAGGCGAGCGAGCGGGCTGGTACCCGTGAAACAGCAGCGGGCAGCTATTTCAGCGGCCTGTTGTTCAGCCGGGCGCTGGGAACACTCATTGCCCTTTATCTGTTGGTGACGATTGCCCTGGGCTGGTACTGGAGCGAGGAGCCTGACCTGTTCCCGGTTCAGCAGAACGCCCAGGCTGCAGCTGAGCGCACGGGCAAGCAGATGGTGATCGGTTATACCACCATCGAAACCCTCAAGACTGTTTCCGGTACGTTGCTGCACAAGCCCGGTGGCTATATCTCCAACGACCGTTTCCCGCCAGGCCTGTGGATGGACAACATGCCGAGCTGGGAGTACGGCGTGCTGGTCCAGGTGCGTGACCTGAGCCGCGCCCTGCGCAAGGACTTTGCCCGCTCCCAGTCGCAGTCCACCGAGGATGCTGACCTGGCCAAGGCCGAGCCGCGCTTCAACTTCGATAACAAGAGCTGGATCTTGCCGTCGAGCGAGTCGGAGTTCCAGGAAGGCATCAACAGCCTGACCCGTTATCAGAACCGCCTGGCCTCGCCTGACCAGCAGGGCGCGCAGTTCTATACCCGTGCCGACAACCTGAACAACTGGTTGGGCGATGTCGCCACGCGCCTGGGTTCGCTGTCCCAGCGCCTGTCGGCCAGCGTCGGTCGGGTCAAGCTCAATACCACCCTGAAAACCGAGTCTGTGGTTGCCGGCCAGGTACCGCAATTGGATGAGGAAGTGGTCGAGACCCCGTGGCTGCAGATCGACAACGTGTTCTACGAGGCCCGTGGCCAGGCGTGGGCGCTGTCGCACCTGCTGCGCGCTATCGAGGTCGACTTCGCCGACGTGCTGGCGAAGAAGAACGCCACCGTCAGCGTGCGTCAGATCATCCGCGAGCTGGAGGCCTCCCAAGAGCCTCTGTGGAGCCCGATGGTACTCAACGGCAGTGGCTTCGGCATGTGGGCCAACCACTCGCTGGTGATGGCCAACTACATTTCCCGGGCCAACGCCGCAGTGATCGACCTGCGCCAACTGCTGTCCCAGGGCTGAGGCGGTGGCCATCTCTTCCCGCGAGGCGGCGCATCGCGCCGCTTCAGATGCTGAGCGCATCGTCTGGGTCGACCGCGACGATGCCGAGCTGGGTGCCATGCAACGGGCCGAGTTGCGCGAGCGCGGCTTGATCGGTCGTGGCACGTTCATTCTGCTGTTCAACTCGGCCGGGCACCTGTGCGTGCACCGGCGCACACTGAGCAAGGCGCTTTATCCGGGCTATTGGGATGTGGCCGCTGGCGGCATGGTGGCGGTGGGTGAAAGCTACGCCGCCTCGGCAGCGCGAGAGCTGGAAGAAGAATTGGGCGTAACCGGCGTTGAACTGACGGCCCATGAGCGTTTTTTCTTCGATCAGCCCGACAACCGTTTGTGGTGCGCGGTGTTCTCGGCCGTCTGGGACGGCCCCCTGCGGCTACAGCCGGAGGAGGTCAGCGAGGCTCGTTTTCTGCCCCTGGAAGCGGTCATGGCCGACAGCCTGGTGCAGCCGTATTGCCCCGATTCACTGGCCGCGTTGAAACGTTACCTCGACCGTCAATCCTGAGGTCGCTAAATCTGCCTAAAATGGCGCAGATTTGTACTTAGCATTTGCTGCATTTGTCGTTACACTGCGCGGCCTTTTAAAGCCGGGACTGTTCGCAGACCCGGTTGCGCTGCCCCTGCCAGAGTGGGGCTTCGCGGTCGGTACCTCGCTCGGGGCATCGACCAGTTTTTGTCCTCACGATAGAGGATCAAAAGTGGCCAAAAAAGCCGCATCATTCGCTGCCCTTGGCGGCCTGGTGTTCTCCACCGATGCAGGTCGGCATTGCCCGGACTGCAGCCAACCCATCGATGCCTGCATCTGCAAGCAGACGGCCATCCCTGAAGGCGATGGCATTGCTCGCGTGCGCCGCGAAAGCAAAGGCCGTGGCGGCAAGACCGTTACCACCATCAGCGGCGTGCCGCTGCCCCTCGAAGCACTCAAGGATCTGGCCAGCACGCTCAAGCGCCGCTGTGGAACCGGTGGTGCCTTGAAGGACGGTGTCATCGAGATCCAGGGCGATCATGTCGAGCTGTTACTGGCAGAACTGGTCAAACAGGGCTTCAAGGCGAAAAAATCCGGTGGCTGATCGGCCCCGTCGCGATTTTTTGCATTCCCGTTTCTAAACTCGTTCCCGTAGGAAGGGTCTACCCCTGAACACGGAAGACCGTCATTTTCAGGATTTACACTGCGCCCGCTCCGGGCTGGCCGGTGTTCTTCGATTTTTTATATAGGGGACTTCGATGTCCGTACGACGCACACGCAAAGACGATGGCAGCCAATGGACCGTTGCGGACAGCCGCAGTGTGTATGGGATCCGCCATTGGGGGGCCGGGTATTTCGCGATCAACGAGGCCGGGCGCGTCGAAGTACGCCCCAACGGGCCGGGCAGTGCGCCGATCGACCTGTTCGAGGAAGTCGATGAACTGCGCAAGAGCGGCTTGTCGCTGCCATTGCTGGTTCGTTTCCCCGACATCCTGCAAGACCGCGTACGCCAACTGACCGGTGCTTTCGACGCCAACATCGCGCGCCTGGAATACCAGAGCAAGTACACCGCGCTGTACCCGATCAAGGTCAACCAGCAGGAAGCGGTGGTGGAAAACATCATCGCCACCCAGGACGTGTCCATCGGCCTTGAGGCAGGCTCCAAGCCTGAGCTGCTGGCCGTGCTGGCGCTGGCGCCGAAGGGCGGCACCATCGTTTGCAACGGTTACAAAGACCGTGAGTTCATCCGCCTGGCGTTGATGGGCCAGAAGCTGGGCCACAACGTCTTTATCGTCATCGAGAAAGAGTCGGAAGTGGCGCTGGTGATCGAAGAAGCCGCCGAACTCAAGGTCAAGCCGCAGGTTGGCCTGCGTGTGCGCCTGTCGTCCCTGGCTTCGAGCAAATGGGCTGACACCGGTGGCGAAAAATCCAAGTTCGGCCTGTCGGCGGCACAACTGATCTCGGTGGTACAGCGCTTCCGTGATGCCGGCCTGGATCAGGGTATCCGCCTGCTGCACTTCCACATGGGTTCGCAGATCGCCAACCTGGCGGACTACCAGCACGGTTTCAAGGAAGCCATTCGCTACTACGGCGAACTGCGCGCCCTGAACCTGCCGGTCGATCACATCGACGTCGGCGGTGGCCTGGGCGTGGACTACGACGGTACCCACTCGCGCAACGCCAGTTCGATCAACTACGACATGGACGACTACGCCGGTGTCGTGGTCGGCATGCTCAAGGAGTTCTGCGATGCGCAGGGCCTGCCGCACCCGCACATCTTCTCCGAGAGCGGTCGCTCGCTGACAGCCCACCACGCCGTCCTCGTGGTGCAGGTGACGGACGTTGAGAAACACAACGATGAAGTGCCGACCATCGAAGACAAGGAAAGCCTGCCGGAAACCGTGCAATGGCTGATCGACCTGCTTGGCCCGACTGACATCGAGATGGTCACCGAGACCTACTGGCGCGCCACGCACTACATGAGTGACGTCGCTGCCCAATATGCCGATGGCAAGATCACCCTGGCCCAGAAAGCCCTGGCCGAACAGTGCTACTTCGCCGTCTGCCGCCGCCTGCACAACTCGCTGAAGGCGCGCCAGCGTTCGCACCGTCAAGTGCTGGACGAGCTCAACGACAAGCTGGCCGACAAGTACATCTGCAACTTCTCGGTGTTCCAGAGCCTGCCGGACACCTGGGCCATTGGCCAGGTACTGCCGATCCTGCCGTTGCACCGTCTTGACGAAGAGCCGATGCGCCGCGCAGTACTGCAGGACCTGACCTGCGACTCCGATGGCAAGATCAACCAGTACGTCGACGAGCAGAGCATCGAGACCAGCTTGCCGGTGCATGGCATCAAAGAAGGTGAAGACTACCTGCTGGGTATCTTCCTGGTAGGTGCTTATCAGGAAATTCTGGGTGACATGCACAACCTGTTCGGTGATACCGATTCGGTGAACATCTACCAGAACCCGAACGGCAGCGTGTACCACGCCGGTATCGAAACCCACGACACCATCGAAGACATGCTGCGTTACGTGCACCTGTCGCCGGAAGAGCTGATGACGCACTACCGCGACAAGGTCGCCAGCGCCAAGATCAGTGCCCGCGAGCGCACCCAGTTCCTGGATGCCCTGCGCTTGGGTCTGACGCGTTCTTCGTACCTGTCCTCGTAACACGGCGTCGGCTGTCATCGCGGCCAAGGCCGGCTCCTACAGAGATCCGTGCAGAACACTCCATTTCTGTAGGGGCAGGCTTGCCTGCGATGGCATTGGCGGGGCGTCAGTAAGTGCGCGGCGCCCGCATCGTTGGCAAGCCAACTCCTACAGGGATCAGTGTGGAACACTGCATTGTCTGTGTGGCAGGCTTGCCTGCGATGGCATCAGTGGGATTTCAGTGCGTGGGTGGGCTCTTTGAACCATTCATTGCGTTGCTGCATCCGCCAGCTCATCAGGCCCAGTGTCACGCCGCGCAAGGCCATGAACAGCAGAAAACCCAGCCACAGCCCATGGTTGCCCAGCCCGCTTATGGCATAGGCAAAGGGGACGGCGAGGACGACGCTGAGCAGCATGCCGTTGCGCATTTCCCGTGCGCGGGTGGCGCCGATGAACAGGCCATCGAGCAGGTAGCTCCACACGGCGATCAACGGCAGCACTGCCAGGTACGGCAGGTACTCGAAGGCGGTTTCACGCACGCTTTGGATGTCGGTCTGCATTTCAATGAACAGGTGGCCGCCAAGCATGAACAGCAAGGCAAACCCCAGGCTCGCCAGCAACGACCAGCCCGCCGCCACGGTCAAGGATCGACGCAGGGCGGGACGGTCGCCGGCCCCGATGGCGTGACCGCAAAGCGCTTCCACGGCGTGGGCCAGGCCGTCCAGTGCATAGGCCGTGAGGAGCAAGCCGTTGAGCAGCAGGGCATTCGCTGCGACGGTGGCATCGCCCAAGCGGGCGCCCTGCACGGTGATCAGGAAGAACACCGCCTGCAAGGCCAGGCTGCGAATGAAGATGTCCCGGTTGACGCTCAGCAGCGGTCGCCAGCTCTGCCAGCGGCGTAGCGCTGCCCAGGCCAGGTTGCCCGGGTAGGCGCGCAGGGCCGGGCGGGTCAAGGCCAGGCCGAGCAGGGCAGCGCTCCACTCGGCGACCACCGAAGCCCGCGCCGAGCCGATAACGCCCCAGTCCAGGCCCATCACGAACCAAAGGTTGAGCACGATGTTCAGCAGGTTGGTGGTCAGCAGGATCGCCAGCGGTGCACGCGCATTCTGGGTGCCGAGGAACCAGCCTACCAGGGCGAAGCTGGCCAGGGCGGCCGGCAGGCCGAGCAAGCGGGTCTGGAAGAAGTCATGGGTGGTTTGTGCCAGCGCCTGCGAGGGTTGCATCACGCTCAACGCCAGGTGGCTGAAGGAGATCGCCAGCAGGCCCAGCAACAGTGCAAAGCACAGCGCCAGTGCCAGCCCTTGCAGCAGTACCTGGCGCAAGGCAGCGCCGTCCTCACGGCCGGCGGCTTGTGCGGCAAAGCCGGTAGTGCCCATGCGCAGGAAGCCCATCACCCAGGCCAGGACGGTATAGAGGCTGGCGCCGACAGCCACTGCACCGAGTTGGTGGGCATGGGGCAGGTGGCCGATCACGGCACTGTCGACCAAGGCCACCAGCGGTACGGAGATGTTCGAAAGAATCATCGGCGCGGCCAGCGCCCACACGTTACGGTGGGTAGGGCGGTCGCGCCAATCGGCGATCAGTGAGGTCATGCAGGCTCCTTGTCAGCCCGCATTGTAGTGGACAGACGGCACTAATGGGCCGACAGGCGGTCTGAGCGCCTGGCCTGTGGCTAAAGCGTGCATTTGCGCACGCTTGCCCTGATGCTGATGAGATATAGTTCACCCCTTAAAGACACTGCTGCCCAAGAGAGTTCATCTCCCATGTTCAACAAAGGATTGTTGCTGGCCTGTGCGCTGGCGCTATTGAGTGCCTGTGACTCGTCATCCGTGGATAAACCCGCGCCTGCACCGGCAGAGAAGGCGGCGCCCAGCGCGCCCAAGCCCGCGCGTGAAGATGCGGCAACCCTGGCCCAACGCTACGCCGGACGCGAGTTGAGCGTGGTGGATGTGTCCGAGGTGCAGTTGGATGGCTCAAGCACCTTGTCGGTGTCGTTCAGTGCACCACTGGACGCTCAGCAGCCATTTGCCGAGCGCCTGCACCTGGTCGATACGGTAAAGGGCAAGGTTGACGGTGCCTGGGAGCTCTCTGATAACCAGATGGAACTGCGACTGCGGCACCTGGAGCCCAAGCGCAAGCTGGTGCTGACCATCGACGCCGGGCTGTTGGCGGTGAATGGCAAGCGCCTGGCTGCCGAGTCGGTCAGCCGCCTGGAAACCCGCGACCTGGAGCCGACCGTCGGTTTCGCCAGCCGCGGCTCGCTGTTGCCGACCCGCGTGGCCGAAGGCCTGCCGGTGATCGCGCTGAACGTCGACAAGGTCGATGTCGAATTTTTCCGGATCAAGCCTGAAGCGCTGCCGACCTTCCTGGGGCAGTGGGGCCGCAACAGCAGCCTGCAGACCTATGAGTCCCGCGAGCTGTTGCCGATGGCCGAGTTGGTCTATGGCGGTCGCTTCGACCTGAACCCGGCGCGCAATACCCGTGAAACCCTGCTGTTGCCGATCGCCGGCCTCAAGCCGCTGCAACAACCGGGTGTTTATCTGGCGGTCATGCGTGCCTCGGGTACCTACAACTACTCGCAGCCGGCCACGCTGTTCACCCTCAGTGACATCGGCCTGTCGGCGCACCGTTATCAGAACCGCCTCGATGTGTTTACCCAGGCGCTGGAGGGCGGTAAGGCCCTCAGCGGTGTGGAGGTCGAACTGCTCGACAACGAGGGCCGTGTGCTGGGCCAGGGCAAGACCGATGGCAGCGGCCACGCGCAGTTGTCGGCAGCGGCCAAGGCTGAGGTGCTGTTGGCCAAGCAGGCTGAACACACCACGATGCTGCGGCTGAACAACGCCGCGCTGGACCTGGCCGAGTTCGACATCACCGGGCCTCTGGCCAACCCTTTGCAGTTTTTCGTGTTTGGTCCGCGTGACCTTTATCGCCCGGGTGAGACGGTGCTGCTCAACGCGCTGCTGCGTGATCAGGACGGTAAGCCGGTCAAGCCGCAACCGGTCACGGTCGAAGTGCGTCGCCCGGATAACCAGATCAGCCGCAAGTTTGTCTGGGAACCGGGTAGCGAGGGCCTTTATCAATACGCCCTGCAACTGGCTGGCGAAGCGCCGACCGGGCGTTGGGAGTTGCTCTTCGACTTCGGCGGCGGTCAGCGACAGGTCTACGGCTTCATGGTCGAGGACTTCCTGCCCGAGCGTCTGGCGCTTGAACTCAAAGGCAGCCCGACACCCCTGAGCCCTGATGAAACTGCCGAGATATCGGTCAATGGCCGTTACCTCTACGGCGCCCCAGCGTCGGGCAATCGCCTGAGCGGCCAGGCCTACATCCGCCCACTGCGTGAGGCGGTGCCGGCCTTGCCCGGCTATCAGTTCGGTTCGGTCACCGAGCAGGAGTTGAGCCAGGATCTGGAGCTGGACGAAACGACCCTGGATGCCTCCGGTGATGCCACGCTGAGCATCGAGAGCAAATGGTCCGAAGCCCGTTCGCCTTTGCAGTTGACGGTGCAGGCAAGCCTGCAGGAGTCCGGAGGCCGGCCAATCACTCGCCGGCTTGAACAGCCGATCTGGCCTGCCGAGCGGCTGCCGGGGCTGCGTGGCCTGTTTGACGGTGAGGAAACCGACGGTGACGGCCCGGTCGAGTTTGAACTGCTTGTCGCCGATCGCAACGGCAACAAGCTGGCGGTGGATAACCTGCGCGTGCGCCTAGTGCAGGAGCGCCGTGACTACTACTGGAACTACTCCGAAAGCGATGGCTGGAGCTACAACTTCAATGAGAAGTACCTGACCCAGAGTGAAGAAACCGTCAGCATCAAGGCCGGCGGTACCGCCAAGATCAGCTTTCCGGTCGCGTGGGGCCCGTACCGTGTCGAGGTGGAAGATCCGCGCACCGGGCTGGTCAGCAGCCTGCGTTTCTGGGCCGGCTACCGCGCCCAGGACAACACCGACGGCGGCGCCGTACGCCCAGACCAGGTCAAGCTGGCGCTGGACAAGAAAGCCTATGCCGATGGCGACACCGCCACGGTCACCGTGACCCCGCCTGCTGCAGGCAAGGGTTACTTGATGGTCGAGTCCGCCGATGGCCCGCTGTGGTGGGAGGAAATCGACGTGCCGGCCGAAGGCAAGGCCTTCGAGGTCAAGCTGGACCGCAAGTGGGCGCGGCACGATCTGTATGTCAGCGCCTTGGTGATTCGTCCGGGTGAGCGCAAGGCCAACGTCACGCCCAAGCGTGCCGTCGGTATTCTGCACCTGCCACTGGAGCGTGCCGAGCGTAAGCTGGCGGTCAGCCTGACGGCGCCAGAGAAGATGCGTCCCAAGCAACCCCTGACGGTCAAGGTACAGGCGCGTAACGCCGATGGCAGTGTGCCGAAACAGGTGCATGTGCTGCTGGCAGCGGTTGACGTTGGCATTCTCAACATCACTGAATACGCAACGCCTGATCCATTTGCCGCGATGTTCGGGCGCAAGGCCTATGGGGCCGATCAACTGGATATTTACGGCCAGTTGATCGAAGCCGGTCAGGGCCGCCTGGCCAGCCTGGCATTCGGTGGTGACGCCGGCCTGACCAAAGGTGGCAAGCGCCCGGACACCAGCGTCACCATCGTTGCCCTGCAAAGCGCGCCGGTGACCCTGAACGAGAAGGGTGAAGGCCAGGCCAGTGTCGATATCCCGGATTTCAACGGTGAGCTGCGGGTGATGGCCCAGGCCTGGACCGAAGACCGCTTCGGCATGGCCGAGGCCAAGACTGTCGTCGCCGCGCCGCTGATTGCCGAGCTGTCGGCGCCGCGCTTCCTCGCCGGTGGTGATCGCACCACCCTGGCGCTGGACCTGTCGAACCTCTCCGGCAAGGCACAGAACCTTACGGTGCAGTTCAGCGCAGATGGTCAGCTCAGCCTGATGCGCGCCGCCGAGCAGCAAGTGCCTTTGGCTGAAGGCCAGCGCAAGACCTTGCTGATTCCGGTGCAGGCCGTTGGTGGCTTGGGGCAAGGGCAGGTCAAGGTGCAGGTGCAAGGCCTGGTGCTGCCAGGCGAGCCGAACACCGTGTTCAGCCGGGAGTGGACCTTGGGCATACGCCCGGCGTACCCGGCGCTGCTCAAGCATTACCGCGCAACGCTCAGCGATCAGCCATGGAGCCTGCCGCAGTCGGAACTGGCGGTGTTCGAGCCGGCCGGCCTTGAGGCGAGCCTGGCCTTGTCCAGCCGCCCACCGCTGAACCTTGGCGAGCAGATTCGCGCGCTGGAAGCCTACCCGTATGGCTGTGCCGAGCAGACCACCAGTGGCCTGTACCCCTCGCTCTATGCCGATGACGCGACACTTAAACGCCTGGGCCTGAAAGGCGAGGCTGCGGATAAACGTCAGCGCAAGATCGAAGTCGGTATTGAGCGTTTGCTGGGCATGCAGCGCTACAACGGCAGCTTCGGCCTGTGGAGTGCTGACGGTGAGGAAGAGTACTGGTTGACCGCCTATGTCACCGACTTCCTCCTGCGTGCCCGTGATCAAGGCTATGCGGTGCCGGCCGAAGCCTTGAAGAAGGCCAGTGAGCGCCTGCTGCGTTACGTGCAGGAGCGTAACCTGATCGAGGTGCGCTACAGCCAGAACGCCGAGCACAGCCGCTTTGCCGTGCAGGCGTATGCCGCGCTGGTATTGGCGCGCAGTCAGCAAGCACCACTGGGCGCCCTGCGCAGTTTGTTCGAGCGTCGTAGCGATGCGCGCTCGGGCCTGCCGCTGGTGCAGTTGTCCGTGGCTTTGGACAAGATGGGCGACAAACCGCGCGCCGAACAGGCGATGCAGGCCGGGCTGGCGGTTACCCGTGATAGCCGCTACTGGCTGGGCGACTACGGTAGCCCGCTACGGGATCAGGCCTTGATTCTGGCCCTGCTGGAAGAAAACAACCTGGCGGCGGGCAAGCGTGAGGCTCGGTTGTTCGAGTTGTCGGACCTGTTGGCGGCCAATCGCTGGTTGTCGACGCAGGAGCGCAACGCCCTGTTCCTGGCCGGGCGCGGTTTGCTCGGCAAGCCAGAGCAACCCTGGACCGCTCGCCTGGAGGCTGGTGGCGAGGTGCGAGAGCTGAGCCAGGCACAGCCTGCAGTGAAGCTTGAAAGCACTGCGCTGGCTCAGTCGTTGACCGTACAGAACAACGGTGACCAGACCCTCTACCAGCAACTGACCTTGTCGGGTTATCCACAGGTGGCGCCACCGGCCGGTGGCGAGAACCTGAGCATCCGCCGCGATTACCTGGGCATGAACGGCCAGCCGTTGGACCTTAATGGCCTGAAGAGCGGCCAACTGGTGTTGGTACACCTGGCGGTGAGTGCCAGTCAGCGTGTGCCGGATGCCTTGGTGGTCGACCTGCTGCCTGCCGGCCTGGAGCTGGAGAACCAGAACCTGGCGCAAAGCGCGGCCAGCCTGGACAACGCCAGCAGTGCGGTGAAGGAGTGGCACAGTGCGATGCAGAACGCGACCTTGCTGCATCAGGAGTTCCGTGACGATCGTTATGTCGCGGCGGTGGACCTGGACGGATACGGCACCACGCACCTGCTGTACCTGGCCCGTGCAGTGACCCCGGGTGTTTACCGGGTGCCACCGCCACAGGTCGAGTCGATGTACCGGCCAAACTGGCAGGCGGTCGGCGAGGCGCGTGGGTCGTTGGTGGTCAAGGAGCGCTGAGTCTGCTGCCAGTGCCTACAGGGTGATGTCTGTCCTGTAGGCACCGGCCTTGCCGGCGAGGGTGGTCAATGCACCACCCAGCTCAGAATCCACAACCCCAGCAGCAACCAGATGATCCCGATAATGATCGAGGCGCGCATGAATGCGCGAACCGCCGAGTACAGCACCAGCAGCCCGACGATCAGCGTGAGGATGCTGACCAGCGAGGTGTCCATGCCCAACGTGCGCGAAAGGCCTTCGATAAAGCTGCCGCCAGCGTTGGACAGCAGGCTGAACAGGCCATTGAGGCCATCCACTACAAAGCGGATCAAGGCGCCCAGCGCTTGGCCGAGCCATTCGAAAAAACCTTCTACATGCATAATCGCTTCCTGATAATCATCATGGCAGCTTCGCCATTTTCCAGCCTTTGGCCACTCACGGGCCGGCTCGGTTCCCTGTGCCCGGAACAAGGTGTCGGCACGTGATGTTCAGCGTAGTTCGCCCTGATAGTCGCACGGGTAGATGGCTTGCGGGCATCGCGGCGAGTGGGTTGCTGCTGTGCGCGCTGCTATGGCTTGCCGACCGTATCTGGCCGCTGCCGTTGCCTGCGGATGACCTGGCCCGGGTGGTGCTGGCGGAGGATGGTACACCGTTGTGGCGTTTCGCCGATGCCAATGGCGTGTGGCGCTACCCGATCACTCCTGAGCAGGTGTCGCCCCTGTACCTGCAGGCCTTGCTGACCTACGAGGACCGCTGGTTCTATCGCCATCCCGGGGTGAACCCCTTGGCCTTGGGGCGCGCTGTCTGGCAGAACCTGCAGGGTGGCCGCGTGGTGTCCGGTGGCAGCACATTGTCGATGCAGGTGGCGCGACTGCTCGACCCGCATGCCAGAACGCTGCCCGGCAAGTTGCGCCAGCTCTGGCGTACCGCGCAGTTGGAGTGGCACCTGTCCAAGGACGAGATCCTGCAGATCTACCTCAACCGCGCGCCCTTTGGCGGAACATTACAAGGGGTCGCGGCGGCGAGCTGGGCGTACCTGGGCAAGTCACCCCAACAACTGACCCCGGCCGACGCCGCGCTGTTGGCGGTGTTGCCGCAAGCACCGAGCCGCCTGCGCCCTGATCGTCACCCGCAGCGTGCCCAGGCTGCACGTGACAAAGTGCTGCAACGGCTGGCCGAATACCGGGTGTGGCCTGAGCAACAGGTTGCCGAAGCGGCGCAGGAACCACTGTTGCTGGCGCCACGTCAGGAGCCGACACTGGCCCCGCTGTTGGCCCGGCGCTTGAACCGTCCGGGCAGCCCGCCATTGATCCGCACCACCCTCGATGCCGCCCTGCAACGCCGTCTGGAGGACCTGCTGCTGGGGTGGCGCGCGCGCCTGCCTGAACGTACGTCGGCAGCGATTCTGGTGGTCGAGTCGCAGACCATGGCCGTGCGCGCTTACTTGGGGTCGGTCGATCTCGGCGATACCCGGCGCTTCGGTCATGTCGACATGATCAGTGCCCTGCGCTCACCCGGTTCGACCCTCAAACCGTTCCTGTTCGGGATGGCGCTTGATGAAGGGTTGATTCACTCCGAGTCGCTGCTGCAGGACGTACCTCGGCGTTACGGCGACTACCGTCCCGGCAATTTTTCTCAGGGTTTCAGCGGGCCGGTTTCGGCCAGTTCGGCCCTGGCCTTGTCTCTGAACCTACCCGCGGTGCAATTGCTCGAAGCCTATGGGCCGAAACGCTTTGCCGCGCAGATGCGTCAGGGCGGCATGCCGTTGACGCTGCCACCACTGGCCGAGCCCAACCTGTCGTTGATCCTGGGCGGAGCGGGCAGCCGCCTTGAGGATCTGGTCAGCGGTTACAGTGCCTTTGCCCGCAACGGCATGAGTGCCGCGCTGCGTTTGCAGCCCGACGACCCACTGCTGGAGCGGCGCCTGTTGTCGCCGGGTGCGGCGTGGATCACGCGGCGCATTCTCAGTGGCCAGGCCCGCCCAGACCTCGACCCCCATGCCGAGTTGGTGCAGCGGCCACAACTGGCCTGGAAGACGGGCACCAGTTATGGCTTTCGCGACGCCTGGTCGATTGGTGTCGGCCCACGCTACCTGATCGGGATCTGGATCGGCCGCCCCGATGGCACACCGGTGCCGGGCCAGTTTGGCCTGGCCTCGGCGGCGCCGTTGATGCTGCAGGTGCATGACGTGTTGAGTAACCGCGACAGCCAGCGCGGCATCACCGCACCGGTAGCAGCCGTACCGGCCAACGTTGGGGTGGCAGCGATCTGCTGGCCACTGGGCCAGCCGATGGCCCGGCAGGATGACAACTGTCGGCGGCAACGTTTCGCCTGGACGCTTGATGGCACCACGCCGCCGACGTTGCAGGCGCTTGATCAGCCCCTGAGTGTGGGCTTGCTGGAAAAGGTCTGGGTCAATGACCAGGGCTTGCGTGTCGATGCGGCGTGCCCCGGTGCCCATGCACGCGACACCGCCTTGTGGCCTGCGCCGCTGGAACCGTGGTTGCCCCGGGGGGAGCGACGCGAGGCACGGTTGCCGGCCATTGATCCACGGTGCCCGCCGAAGGTGCCGGACGCAACCGCGCCGTTGTCGATTGTTGGTGTGCGCAACGGCGACCAATTGCGCCGACCGGCGACCAGTCGCGACGCGCTGCAACTGAAAGTGTCGGCCTTGGGTGGCAGTGGCCAGCGCTGGTGGTTCCTCAACGGCGCGCCGCTGGGCGAGACTGCTGCACAGGATAGCCTCACGGTCAGTTTCGAGCAGGCCGGCCGTTATGAGTTGAGTGCACTCGACGCCAGCGGGCAGACCGCGCGTATCGAGTTTCAGGTCAACGACTGAGCCTCAGTCTATTCAGCCGCGACGAATCATCCAGACGCCAGCCAGTACCAGCAGCAAACCGGCGACCTTGCCCAGGCTGGCCGGCGCTTCGCGAAAGCCGGCCCAGCCGAAATGGTCGAGGGTCAAGGCCATTGCCAGCTGTCCGGCCAGTACCAGCGCCATGAACAGCAATGCGCCAATGCGCGGGCCGGCAAAGGCGGCCGTTGTAATGAAAAAGGCACCCAGCAGACCACCGCACCAGTGCCACCAGGTCAGGCTCTTGAGTGCGTTGAAACCAGGCACTTCGCGCTGCAGCAACACCAGCGCAAGCAGCGCGACGGTGCCGACACCAAAGGAAATCAGGGCGGCGGCGAGCACGCTGGACACCTGTTTGGCCAACTGGCCGTTGATACCGGCTTGCAGCGGCAGAAAGGCGCCAGCGACGAACGGCAGGCAGAGCAGCCACCAGGCAGGGGCGGGCATGGCAATCTCCAGAAAAAAGGGGCGCGGATTATAACGGCAGGCGGCGAGGGGTGCTCGTCTTGCCTCTGGCAACTGTAGACCGGATGGCCAATTAGACGGTTGTTCGGGCAACACCTACGCTTGGGTTAGACGAAACGCACCGTCGAGCCGCCCCGTACATTCAGGGTCAAGGAGTGTCCTATGCGTTCGGTGACCCTCGCATTGCTGGGCCTTTCCTGGGGGTGTGGGGTGTACGCCGACGCCTTGCAGAATGACCTCAATCGCAGTGCGGTCGAACGCTACCTGCCGACATCCAGCCTGCCGATCGATGCCTATCGCCCGGCCGCAGCCGATGTGTTTGTCGCGCCTGCGAAACCGCCTTTGTTGCGTTTGCCGACCGGTACCCGGGTGTGGTTTCGAAAGGTGCATTTTGAGGGCGGTACGGTCTACCCACTGAGTGATTTGAAAGACAACTATCAGGACCTGATAGAACGCGCCGTCACCCTTGACGAGGTGCTTGAGGCCACGGCGCGATTGACCGAGCGTTATCACCGCGATGGCTATTTTCTGTCTTATGCGGTGGTGCCGGATCAGGACTTCAGTGAAGGTTCCTTGCGGGTGGTACTGGTTGAAGGCTACGTGCGCGACGTTGAACTGCGCGGTGATGTCGGCCCGGTGTCGGCCTATGTGACACGCCTCGCAGAGAGGATCAAAACGCAAAGACCACTGACCCAGCAGACCTTTGAGCGCTACACCAGCTTGATGAACCACATCCCAGGCGTGACCCTGAAAGGCTTGTTGAGCCCCGCCGGCCCGTCGGACGGTGCTGCCCGGTTGATCGTCAGGGCATCGCGCCAACCCTTGGCGGCGGCGGTGGTACTGAACGATGGCAGCCGTGCAGACCCTCAAGCGTTATTGAGCCTGGACAGCCAGTCGCAGACGGCGCTGGGTGAGCAATTGAGTGTTCGTGGCTTGTTTGCGCCGGGCGATGATCATCAGCGTTACTACCGTCTCGACTATGCCCAGTACCTGGACAGCGAGGGCAGCCAGTTGAACCTGGCTGCCTCGACCTTCCGCACGGAGTCGGACACTCCGCTACACCTTCGCAATGGCCAGGAGCTGCTGCGGGATTGGCGTAGCGACACCGTATCGGCGGGGCTGAGCCAGCCACTGATTGCCGCACCTGACGAATGGCTGAATGTTGCGGCAAGGCTCTACGCGGTGCGTGACCGCATTGACTATCGGGCTGACGGTACGCCGCTCAATACCTCAACGGATACCGATACCCGTGTGCTCAGCTTTGAGGGGGATTGGCGCAAGGCTGATGAGCGGCAACTGCGGATGATCAGTGGAGGTGTGTACCAGGGGCTTGATTACCTGGGGGCCAAAACCAACAGCGATTACGACCTGGATTTTTTGCGCCTGCGCGTGTCCGGCGTCCAGCGTGACCGTTTCTTCGACAATTGGCAGGGTGTGGCCTCGGGGGCTCTGTACTGGAGCGACGACAGCCTGCCGGACAGTGAACGGGCCGTGTTTGGTGGGCGGTATTTTGGGCGAGGTTACCCGGTCGACCAGGCCTCGGGCGATAAAGGATGGGGCTTGGCTTATGAGGTCAACTACAGCGTCATGGGGGAGGGTGGCCTACTGAACGTGGTGCAACCCTATGCTGTGCTGGATACCGCCCAGGCCTGGTTCAACAAACTGGATGTACGCAGTGCGCACCTGGCATCGCTGGCGCTGGGAGTGCGCATGGGGGATTTGCGTGACTACAACCTGTCACTGGAGATCGCCAAACCTTTGGCCGATGCAGCGTTTGACAGCGTCGATCGGCAGCCGCGTTTTACCGTGAGCGTCAGCCTGAAGTTGTAAACCTGTACGGGATGGCATTTCGTTTTCCTTGCGCTACCGTCAATTAACGAAGCCATTGAATGCCGCTGCAGGGTTGGGGCGCTGCCTGAAAAGACACTGTGAGTGGTCGTTTGAGCAGAGGGGGCCGACATGAGTAGTCGCATTACCATTAGTCTGGTGAGGGCGTTTCTGCTGGGGGCGCTTGTGGCCTGTTTCTGCGGGCAGGTGCTCAGTCGGGATCCTGGCGTATCGGAGGCCGTGCCGGTGTTCATGAGTGAGCGGTTGATCGTACCGCCCTCAGGCAATTTTCAACGTCTTGAACAGGTTCTGGGGCGCAGAATCTGGCGGGCACTGGCCGCCGGTCCCTGGCAGGAAGCGTGTCATTTTGAAGCGCGAGCGCTAAGCAGGGGCGGTTCGGTTACTGGATCCACACCGCAGCCAGAAGAAAGCCTGCCATCAGGAACGGTGCGAAGGGCTGTTTGCTCGACGACGCTTCACGCAGTTGCGTGAGGCGTTTTTTCACTCGCAGGCTCAAGAGCGACCACAGCCAGCGCCGGCTCAATAGCCAGATCACCAAGGCCACGCCCGCACCGATAAAGGTGCCCAGGACATGCATCTTGTCGGTGGCCAGTGCCAACGCTGCTAGCAGCTTGACGTCACCCGCACCCACATGGCCAAGCATGTAGCCGGGCAAGGTCAGCAGCATGACCAAGGCCAGCGCCCAGCCGCCTTCGCTGGCGTCGGCGCCTATCCAGGTATGCCCGGTGGTGAACAGGTAAGCCAGTGCGCACGTGGCGGCACCCAGCGTCAGGGTATCGGCGACCTGGCGTTCACGTACATCCTGTTCGGCACACAAGGCGAGCCACAGCAGCAGGACGATGCTTTGCATGGGTGAGTTGCCATCCTTTTCGATGATTGATTCTAGGAGCCGTCTGCGCTCTCTTTCAGGGTAGACGCCTTCAGCCACGGCGGAAAAAAAAGCTCAGCGCGGTGGGTAGTTGGCCAGGACCTTGGCGACGGTTTGCTGGATCGCACTGCTGCGCTCTGCAGGGCTGGGCGGGTAGTTGCTCATGACGTGTTCAGCGCTGCCGCGCCAGACCAGCTTGCCGTCGCGACCGTCGAACAGGTCGACCTGAATGGTGGCCACCGTGTAGTCGACGCTGCGGGTTTCGTTGTAGGCCGGCCCGCCCCAGTAGCCGCCCCAATAGCCGTTCCATGCGCCACCATAGTTGGTCGTGACCTGCTGCTGGCGGTTTTCGACGATCAGGTAGGCCTGTACGCTCAGATCGGCATGGCTGCTGCCTTGCGCTGGGCGCAGGCCGCGTTGATCGAGCTGACCACTGATGGCCTGGCGAATGCGTTGCTCGGTCAAGTCACTCTGGATGCGCGGATCGTCGGGCCGGTACTGCAAGGCCGGTTCTTTCCAGGCCCAGCTATGGTAGCTGGCGAAGTCTCGGCTGGCGTCGAAGTCCTGGGTGACATTGTTGCTCTGGCAAGCACTCAACAGGGCAAACAAGGCAAGTAACGCAATACGGCGGAACATGACGGTTCTCCGGTGGCCTCTACAACCTAACTGGGAGGATAACCCTCCAGTGCTTTGTTAATTGCGCTACGCACTGCATCGGCACGGCCCCGCTCGGAGCTCGGGTTCGCGGCTTCGGCGCTGGCACTCCAGACCGCTTGGCCATTGCTGGCGTCGAACAGGTGCAGGCGCACCACTAACACTTCGATTTCGTAGGTCCGCACGATGGGGACGCTGGTGTACATGCCATAACCGCCGTGGTGACCATAGCCATAACCGCTGTACCCATAGCCACCATAAGGGTAGTCGTCCTCACGAACCTGGTGCAGGCGTTTTTCCACACTGAGGCTGGCGCTGACCTGCAGGTCGGCGGGCTGCTCGCGGGAGGGCCGCAGGCCGTGTTGGTCAAGTGCGTTACTGACCGCCTCGGCCAGTTGCGCCGGATCGGCGATGCTACTGCCATCGGGCAGTTGGCCATTGCGCCAGCTCCAGCTGCGGTAGTGCGCATAATCACGGTTCGCTGCCGGGTAGGCGCTGGCATCGAAGGTGTTGGCTGCATGCGCGGGTGCTGGCGGCATTGGCAGAGCGCTGGCGACATAGGGGTTGCTGCCCTGACAGCCAACCAAGGCCAGGCAGATCAGGCTCGCAGCAACAGGGCGGTACGACATGTCGTGCTCCAGTCGACCCGCTACAGGGGCCGGCAGATCCAGTGCAGGTAGCGGCCCAGCCCGGCGAACACCGGATGGCGGCGATGCGCCAGTTCCATTTCCAGCAGGTCGCTCAACGCGGCCTTGGCCTGGAACTCGCTCGGCATGTAGTCGTGGAAAACCCGCACGCCGCTTTCGTTTTCAACCTGCCACAGGCGTTCAACGTGCACCTTGAGTTCGCGTGGATCAAGTGGTTTTTGCGGGGTCAGGCTCTGCTTTTCGCCAGCCATGCTGTTGCGCCGCATTTTGCGGAAATGGCCCTTGAGCAGGTTGCGGTACACCAAGGCATCACGGTTGTAGAACGCCAGCGACAACCAGCCGCCGGGGTGGGTCAGTTGATGCAGGACGGGCAGAATGGCCTCGGGCTCGGCCAGCCATTCAAGCACGGCGTGGCATAACACCAGGTCATAGGGCTCGGTGAGTTGGCCGAGCAGGTCTTGCCAGGGGGCCTGGATGAACGTGGCGTGCTGGCCTGCGTCGGCAAAACGTGCACGGGCACCGTCAAGCATCGGCGCGGCGGGCTCGGCCAGGGTTACCTGGTGGCCGCGCTCGGCCAGCCACAAGGCCATATGGCCCAGGCCTGCACCAATATCGAGAACGCGTAGTGGGCGCTCTGGCAGGCTCTCGACAAGGTCGGCCTGGAGCACCGCCAGACGAATCGCACCTTTTGCTCCACCGTAGATCTTTTCGGCAAAACGGGTCGCCAGCTCATCGAAGTGACGGTCATTCATCGGGCGAAACGCCTCTCGCTGTCAGCCAACTTGAGTGTGACGACCTGCTCCATGTCCAGGCCTAGTTCACTGCACAGTAATAGCAGGTAGAGGACGACATCGCCGACTTCCTGGCCGGCGTGTTCCAGTTGCTCCCTGGAGAGTTGGCGCGACTGGTCTTCGCTCAGCCACTGGAAAATTTCGACCAGTTCGGCCATTTCCACGCTGGCCGCCATGGCCAGGTTTTTCGGGCTATGAAAGCCGCGCCAGTCGTTATTGTCACGAATGCGGTGCAGTCGCTCGGTCAATGCTTGCAAATTCATGGGGTAGTCTCCTCAGGCTGCATAGCTTCAGCCTGAGCGCGCTGCAACGCAAGGACCTCAAGGCCAGAGGTTGCTGGTTCAGGGGGCTTCAAGCGCTCGCCATGTCCCCTGTACATGCACCAACCCGCCATGGCCACTCAGACGCAGTTGCCCGGTGGGTGCGACAGGGCTGGCGTCGAGTACCACCTCGCTTGGCAAGCGTACCGGTTTGTGGAAATTGACCTCAATCGCGTAACCACCGGTTGGCAGGTGGCCACGCAAGGCGGCCAGGGCCATGGCTTTGCTCCACATGCCATGGGCAATGGCTTTGGGGAAACCAAACAGGCGGGCGCTGATGGCGCTCAGGTGGATCGGGTTGTAGTCGCCACAGAGGCGTGCATAGCGTCGTCCGATGTTGCTGTCGGCGTACCAGCGGGTCAGTTCGCTCAGGGGCAGGGCTTCGGCTTCAGGTTCGCAGGCGGGTTCGCCTGGAAGTTTCACGCCTCGGCACAGCATGCGGCTGGTTTCGCTCCAGAGCAGCCCGAGACCATCGCGGGCTTCGGTGATGAGGTCGAAGGTTGCGCCTTTCTCATGGGCCTGCAGGTTATCCACCCGCACCGCGAAGTGCAGTCGGGTGACACCGCCCAGCGGTCGTATGACGTGAATGCTGTTGCTCAGGTGAACCAGGCCTGGCAGCGGGAACGGAAAGTCGTTGGCAGTGAGCAACTGCAGTTGCAGGGGGAATGCCATTACATGCGGCCAGGTCGCGGGCAGCAGCGGGTCGTCACCAAAGTGGCACAGCGTGCGGTAGGCTGCCAGTCGCTCGGCATTGACCTCAAGGCTGCAGCGTAGCCCGGTCGTCGGCAGGGTGGTGCCGCTGATCTTGCGTTTGCGCGCTGCTCGCAGGTACAGCCCAGGCAGCGCGGCGGTCGTGCTCAGTTCATGCCATTGATCCGTCATGCTCAAGCCCCCATGACCGCTTGCCCGCAGACCCTCAGCACCTGTCCGTTGACCGCGCCGCTGCCCGGCTGCACCAGCCAGGCCACGGCTTCGGCGACATCCTGTGGCAGGCCGCCCTGGCCCAGTGAACTCATGCGCCGGCCTGCCTCGCGCAGGGCGAAAGGAATAGCGGCGGTCATCCGCGTTTCAATGAAACCCGGGGCGACGGCGTTGATGCTGCTCCCCGTGCTGGCCAGACGTGGCGCCCAGGCCTGGGCCAGGCCAATCAGGCCGGCCTTGCTGGCGGCATAGTTGGACTGCCCGCGGTTGCCCGCAATACCACTGATCGAGGCCAGCAGCACGATGCGGGCGTTGGCGTGCAGGGCGCCTCTGTCGAGCAAGGCCTGGGTCAGGATCTGTGGTGCCTTAAGGTTAACGGCCATGACCGAGTCCCAGTACTCCGGGGTCATGTTGGCCAAGGTCTTGTCACGGGTGATTCCGGCGTTGTGAACGACGATATCGAGGCCATCAGGCAGGCCTGCGATGAGCTGTTCTGGAGCATCGTCCGCACAGATATTCAGGGCCAGGCTGCGTGCCCCCAGGCGGGTTGCGAGCGCTTCAAGCTCGGCCTTGGCCTGCGGTACGTCGAGCAGCACAACGTCTGCACCGTCACGGGTGAGGGTTTCGGCGATGGCCGCACCAATACCGCGTGCGGCGCCGGTCACCAGTGCCTTGCGCCCGGCCAGGGGGCGCGTCCAGTCCTGAACGCGGCTGGTGCAAGCATTCAAGCGCAGCACCTGGCCGGAGATGAAGGCACTCTTGGGCGACAGGAAGAAACGCAGTGCGCCTTCAAGCTGGTCCTCGGCACCGTCGCCGACATACAGCAGTTGCAGTCTGCCGCCGTTGCGCAGTTCTTTCGCCAGCGAACGGCTGAAGCCCTCCAGGGCACGCTGGGCAACACTGGCCAGCGGCGCTTCGAGCTGTTCCGGGGCACGCCCGAGAATCACCACTGACGCATTGGCATCAAGGCTACGTAGCAGCGGCTGAAAGAACTCGCGCAGTTGCTTGAGCTGGTCGATGTCCTCCAGTTCGCTGGCATCGAACAGCACCGCCTTGAGCGATGGCCCCAGGCCCGCCACCCACGCCGGCAGTTGCAGGCCCTCATCGGCATAGCTGTAGACCTCGTCGGTCAGGCGTGTGGCAAACCCGGCGACCTGCCGCGACAGTGCGCCACCGCCCAGCAGCAGCGCCCCTTCGATCGGACGCATCCGGCCGGCCTCCCAGCGCTCCAGGCGGGCCGGTGTCGGCAAGCCGATGACACCGACCAGGCGGCGGCCGAAGTCGGAGTTGGCGAAGTCGAGATAGCGGTCGGACATGAATGAGGCCTCCATGAGATCAGCCTCAAAGTGTGGACCATGTTTTGCCGTTGGTCGCTTGAAGGTGGAAAAAACACCTACGCTGTATCGAGTCTGCCCTCAACACAAGGAGGTTGTGCATGCGTTCTTTGCGCCGGGTCGCAATCATCGGTGGTAACCGAATCCCCTTTGCTCGCGCGAATGGCCCTTATGCCAAGGCCAGCAACCAGGACATGCTCACGGCGGCCCTGGAGGGGCTGATCGAGCGCTTCAGCCTGCACGGCGTGCGCCTGGGCGAGGTGGCCGCTGGCGCGGTGCTCAAGCATTCACGGGATTTCAACCTGGCCCGCGAATGTGTCCTAGGCTCGCGGTTGTCAGCGCAAACGCCGGCCTATGATGTGCAGCAAGCGTGTGGCACTGGGCTGGAAGCGGCGTTGCTGGTCGCCAACAAGATCGCTCTGGGGCAGATCGAATGCGGGGTTGCCGGGGGTGTTGATACCACTTCGGATGCGCCTATTGCGGTGAGCGAAGGCTTGCGTCGGATCCTGTTGCAGGCCAATCGGGCGAAAGGTACGGGTGAAAAGCTCAAGGCACTGTTGCAACTGCGCTTTCGGCACCTGAAGCCCGAATTGCCGCGTAATGGCGAGCCTCGCACAGGCCTGTCGATGGGCCAGCACTGCGAGTTGATGGCGCGTACCTGGCAGATTGAGCGTCTGGCTCAGGACGAACTGGCCTTGCGCAGCCATCAGAACCTGGCGGCGTCTTTTGCCGAGGGCTGGCACGATGACCTGCTGACACCTTTCCTGGGTTTGAACCGCGACCAGAACCTGCGCCCCGACCTTACTCTGGAAACGCTTGCTGCACTCAAGCCGGTGTTCGATCGAAGCAGCCAAGGTAGCCTCACGGCAGGTAACTCGACGCCGTTGACCGATGGTGCCTCGGTGGTCTTGCTGGGGAGTGAAGCCTGGGCGCAGGAGCGAGGTTTGCCGGTGATGGCCTGGCTGGTCGACGGCGAGAGCGCCGCAGTGGATTTTGTCCGGGGCCAGGAGGGGCTGTTGATGGCCCCGGCCTATGCGGTGCCACGGCTGCTGGCGCGCAATGGCCTGAGCCTGCAGGACTTCGACTACTACGAAATCCATGAGGCGTTTGCCGCGCAGGTGTTATGCACGCTCAAGGCCTGGGAAGACCCTGTTTACTGCCGCGACCGTCTTGGCCTTGAGGCGCCGCTGGGCCGCATCGACCGCAGCAAGCTCAACGTCAAGGGCAGTTCGTTGGCGGCCGGGCATCCGTTTGCCGCGACCGGTGGGCGCATCCTGGCCAATATGGCCAAGCTGTTGGCACATGCCGGCAAAGGCCGCGGGCTGATTTCTATCTGTGCCGCCGGCGGCCAGGGCGTGACGGCGATTATTGAGCGCTGAGGGCGGCGCTGCTGTCGACGCGAGTTGTACGGTTGGCGTACTGCTCGGCCATGACGGAGCAGACGATCAATTGCAGCGGGTGGTAGATCATGATCGGCAGCAGGATCAGCCCAAGCCCGGGGTGAGCGCCGAAGATCAGTGCAGCCATGGGCGCGCCGGCGGCCAGGGACTTCTTGCTGGCGCAGAACACTGCGGCGATTTCGTCCGCCGGGCTGAAGTTCAAGGCGCGGGCACTTCGAGTGGTCAGCCATAGCACCAGCGCCAGCAACAGTGCACTGCCGAGCAGGGCCATAGCGATCACTGCGGTGCCCTGTTGTTGCCACATTCCCGAGACCATCGAGTTGCAGAACGCGGCATAGACCAGCAGCAGGATCACCAGTTTGTCCAGCACGGCGGTGTAGCGCTTGTAACGGGCGAAGAGGTGTCCGAGCCAGGGCCGCAGCAGTTGCCCAAGCAGCAGCGGCAGCAGGAGCATGGCGCACAGGTCGAGCAAGGTTGAGCCAAGGTCAATGCCGTCACTGCCGCTGCCAACCACCAGGCTGACCAACCAAGGGGTGATGAAGATACCCAGCACGCTGGACAGGCTGGCGTTGAGAATGGCAGCGGGTACGTTGCCCTTGGCGCTACCGGTGAGCGCCACCGAGGACGAGATGGTTGAGGGCAGGGCGCACAGGTAGAGGAAGCCCAGCATCAGCAGGGCCGGTACCTGGGTACCCAGTAATGTCTTGCCGACCAGCCAGAGCAGGGGAAAGGCCACGAAGGTAAAACCTTGCACCATCAGGTGCAGGCGCCAGTTTTTCAGGCCGTGACGAATCTGTTCGCTGGACAGGTTGACCCCGTGCAGGAAAAACACCAGGAACACGCCGATGTTGGTCACGTACTCGGCATGCAGGGCACCACCGCTGCTTCCAAAACGTGGGAACAGCCAGGCGAGCAGGGTGGCGATGAACATGCCGCAGAGGAACCAGTCGGTTACCACGCGCTTGAGGTGTTTGAACGCTTGCATGGGGAGGCCTGTGGATATTTTGTAATGGGCGATGACAGAGGCTAACCTGCGAGGTCTCTACCGTCTTGCGATACCAGGTCAATCGATGCCGCGTAACGGACAACCTTCAGGCCCTCGCCCGATTCCCACGCTGGAGCGCCTGCCCCGGCCGCTGTATGCGCGAGCCGAAAGTCTCAGCGCTGGATCCTGGACCTCGCGGCATCAACATGATTGGGTGCAGTTCTCCTATGCGATCAGCGGTGTGCTTGGGGTCTATACCGCTGAAGGTAGTTACTTTGCACCGCCACAGTGGGGCATCTGGATTCCTGCGGGGGTCGAGCATGAAGTGGTGTCGTCGATGCGTGCCGAGATGCGCAGTGTGTATGTGCGACGTGAGGATGCGCAGTGGGCGCCGGACGGCTGTCGGGTGCTGGCCGTCACGCCGCTGGCCCGTGAGTTGATCAAGCAGTTTTGCCAGTTGCCGGTGGAGTACCCCGAAGGCAACAGCCCCGAGGCGCGCCTGGTGCAGGTATTGCTTGACCAGTTGCAGGGCCTGGCAGAGGTGGGCTTTTCCTTGCCGTTGCCACAGCATCCGCGCTTACGTGAACTATGCGACAGCCTGCTTGAACAGCCAACACAGTCCGACACCCTTGGCCAGTGGGCGGAGCAGTTGAACATGTCGGAGAAAACCCTGACTCGCCTGTTCCAGCGCGAGACCGGCTTGAGCTTTCGAGGCTGGCGCCAGCGGATGCGCCTACTGTCCTCGCTCAGCGTGCTTGAACAGGGCACAGGGGTAACGGAGGCTGCGCTGGGGTGTGGTTATGACTCAACCTCTGCCTACATCGCAGCGTTCAAGCGCTTGTTTGGTTTTACCCCGGGGAGCCTGGGCCTGTAGCCGGCCCCCCAAGGCAGGGCATCAGGTACGGAAACGGCGCACCAGCGAATCCAGTTCGTTGGACAACCCGGCCAGGCTTTCGGAGTCATGCCGCGCTGCGCTAGCCAGTTCGGCCACCAGTTGCGCGTCACCATGGATCTGGCTGATGTGCCGGTTGATGTCCTCGGCGACCTGGTGCTGCTCTTCGGCTGCAGTGGCGATTTGGGTGTTCATGTCACGAATGACGTCCACCGACTCGCGGATCTGCCCGAAGCTGGTGCGTGCCATGCCAATACGGCTGACCGATTGTTGCGACACTTCCAGGCTGGCGTGCATTTGTTGCGCAACCTGGCTGGTGCGTTGCGCCAGATTCCCCAGCAAGCCATCGATTTCGGCTGTGGAGTCGGCTGTGCGTTTGGCCAGGGCACGGACTTCGTCGGCCACCACGGCGAACCCTCGACCCTGCTCACCGGCGCGTGCGGCCTCAATGGCAGCGTTGAGCGCCAGCAGGTTGGTCTGTTCGGCGATGGAGCGGATGGTGCCAAGAATCGACTGGATGTCGTTGCTGTCGCGCTCCAGTTGTTGCATCGATTGCGCGGACTGCTCGATTTCCTGGCTCAGGCGATCAACGCTCTGAACGGCGGCGTCGATCTGCTGCTGGCCTTCCCGGGCCTGCTGTTGGCCGCTGTCGGCCGATTCGGCGGCCTGGCTGCAGGAGCGCGCGACTTCGTTGGCGGTGGCAACCATTTCATGGAACGCCGTGGACACCATATCTACCGCTTCACGCTGGCGCCCGGCGGCTTCGACCATGTCGCCGGAGACGCGGGTCGAGTTGCTGGAGGTGGCGAGGATCTTTCCGGCAGCCTGGCCGATATGCTGGATGAGGCTGCGGATGGCCGCGAGGAACTGGTTGAACCAGTTGGCCAGTTGAGCGGTTTCGTCACGACCCCGGACTTCGAGGTTGCGGGTCAGGTCACCTTCGCCCTGGGCAATGCCCTCCAGGCCCAGGCTGACGCTGTTGATCGGGCGTACGATCAAGCGCGCGAAGGTCGCCCCGACTACGGCGAAGACGGCGGCCAGCACCAAGGCAATGGCCGCGATCAACCAGGTCAGTTGCGTGGCCGCGCCCATGACTTCGTCCTGACGGACCAGGCCGATAAAGCTCCAGCCCAGTTGTTCGGACGGCCAGACGTTGGCCATGTAGCGCACGCCATCAAGCTCGACTTCTACCAGTCCTTTCTCGACCTTGGCCAGTTGCGCATAGCCTTCGCCCAGAGAGCCCAGCATCTTGAAGTTGTGCTCGGGCTGATGTGGGTCGACCAGCACGTTGCCGTTGCGTTCAAGCAGCATCAAGTAGCCGCTTTCACCCAGCTTGATCTGCTTGACCAACTCGGTCAGCTGTTTGATCGAAACATCGACGCTGACCACTCCACCGGGCGAACCCAATGAGTTCGACACGGTGCGTACGGTGCTGAGCAGTACCGCGTCATCAGGTGCCCAGTAGTAAGCAGCAGTGCGCAGTGTTTTGCCTGGGTTAGCCATCGCGGTCTGGTACCAGGGGCGTTGGCGCGGATCATAGTTGGCCAGTTTCGGATCATCTGGCCAGGAGGCATAACCGCCGTCTTTGACGCCGTAGGAAACATAGGCGTAAGCGGGATGGCTGGCGGCCATGCGGGTGAAGAAGTCGACTAGACGCTTGTCTTGTTCGCCTTGGGCGATGCCGGCTGCGTCAGCACTGATGTACTGTTTCAAGCCCGCGCCGGTGCCAGTGAACAGGGGCTGTGCGGCCATGTAGTCGATGTTCTGGCTGATGCCTTCAAAAAACAGCTGCATAGCATTGGCGACTTGGCGAATCTCGCGGTTGCTGCCGTCGATGAAGGATTCACGAGCGTCCGTGCGCAGGTTCAACACCACCAGCGTGGCGACCACTAGAATGGGCAGGCTGGCAATGACGGCAAAGGCCCAGGTCAATTTCTGTTTGATGTTCATCCGCGCTCCGAATCATTCTTATTAAACACATGAACCCTCTAAAGAGTGGATCGGCAGGGTGCAGAGGAAATAAAGTGTCGTAGAAGAAAACCCCCGTGTTTATTGGCAAAACAGCCGAATCTGACTTTTTGCCGGCGTTTTACTCATAAAAAGAATGGCGGGTCGCGCGGTTTGCCGTTACAAACCCCTATACGCCTCACAAGGAGCCAGAATCAAAGCTGATGAAGACGCCAAAACGGATTGAACCGCTCGTGGAAGACGGGTTGGTCGACGAAGTGTTGCGCCCCCTGATGAGTGGCAAGGAGGCAGCGGTCTACGTGGTACGCTGCGGTCAGCACCTGCGCTGCGCCAAGGTCTACAAAGAGGCTAACAAGCGCAGTTTCCGTCAGGCCGCCGAGTACCAGGAAGGTCGTAAAGTACGCAACAGCCGCCAGGCACGTGCCATGGCCAAGGGCTCGAAGTATGGACGCAAGGAGGCTGAAGAGGCCTGGCAGAACGCCGAAGTAGCCGCGCTGTTCCGCTTGGCGAACGCAGGCGTTCGGGTTCCCAAGCCCTATGACTTTCTCGACGGTGTTCTGCTGATGGAGCTGGTCGTCGACGAACATGGCGACGCCGCGCCGCGCCTCAATGATGTGGAGCTTGAGCCCGAGCAGGCCCTGGAGTACCACGCATTTGTCATTCGCCAGATCGTATTGATGCTCTGCGCCGGGTTGGTGCATGGCGACCTGTCGGAGTTCAACGTGCTGCTGGGGCCAGAGGGGCCGGTGATTATCGACCTGCCACAGGCGGTGGATGCCGCGGGCAACAACCATGCGTTCAGCATGCTTGAGCGCGATGTTGGCAACATGGCCAGCTACTTTGGGCGCTTTGCGCCCGAGCTCAAGGCAACCCGATACGCTAAGGAAATGTGGGCGCTGTATCAGGCGGGTGAACTGCTGCCGGACACCGAGCTGAGCGGGCAGTTTGCCGAAACCGAGCACAGTGCCAATGTGGCCGATGTGATGCGTGAAATCGATGCCGCGCGCGCCGACGAAGCCCGTCGTCGCGCAGCCCTTGCACAGGAGGGCGTGGAGGCCGAACCTACCCCGCCCTGGATGCAGTAAGCCAGGGTTAGTGGCAGCAACCGCCGGCAGCCAGGTCCTTGAGGATCGGGCAGTCCGGCCGGTCGTCGCCCTGGCAGTGGGCGACCAGTTCATTCAGGGTGTCACGTAGGCTGACCAGTTCGTCAATACGGCGATTGAGGTCGGCAATGTGTTCATTGGCCAGTGCCTTCACATCGGCACTGGCGCGCTGGCGGTCTTGCCAGAGTGTGAGCAGCCGAGCGACTTCCTCAAGCGAGAAACCCAGGTCGCGTGAGCGCTTGATGAAGGCCAGGCTGTGCAGGTCTTCCGGTTGGTAGAGGCGATAGCCGCTGTCGCTGCGCAGGGCCGGCTTGAGCAGGCCAATCGACTCGTAGTAACGGATCATCTTGGCGCTGAGGCCCGTGTGGCGGGCGGCTTGACCAATGTTCATGGGGCGTCGTCCTGTTGTCGGATCTCGGGTTTCCAGGTTTTAAGCCACAGTGCGTTGCTGACCACACTGACACTGGACAGGGCCATGGCAGCACCCGCCAGCACCGGGTTGAGCAGGCCGAAAGCGGCCAACGGAATCCCGATCATGTTGTAGATAAAGGCCCAGAACAGGTTCTGGCGGATCTTGGCGTAGGTCTTGCGGCTGATCTCCAGGGCCGCTGGCACCAGGCGCGGATCACCGCGCATCAGGGTAATACCGGCGGCCTGCATGGCAACGTCAGTACCTCCGCCCATGGCAATGCCGATGTCCGCCGCCGCCAAGGCAGGAGCGTCGTTGATACCGTCGCCGACCATGGCCACGGTGCCTGAGCGTTTAAGTGCCAGAACGGTGGCGGCTTTGTCTGCCGGCAACACTTCGGCATGCACATCTTCGATGCCCAGCGCCAGGGCCACCACGCGCGCGCTGCCACGGTTGTCGCCGGTTAGCAGGTGGCTGCTGATGCCTTGCTCACTGAGCTGTTGAACCGCTTGCAGTGCGCCAGGCTTGAGGCTGTCACCAAAGGCCAGCAAGCCCAGCACGCGCGCCTGCGGGGCGCGCTCGATCAGCCAGGAAAGGGTACGACCTTCCGCTTCCCATTCCTGTGCAGCCTTGGCCAGATCGCCCGGTTGCAAGCCACTTTCATCAAGCAGCCGGCGGTTACCCAGCGCCAGTTCGCGTCCATCCAGGCTACCGGCGATGCCGCGTCCGGTGAGGGATTGGCTGGCGCTGATGGGCGGCACTTCCAGGTGCTGTTCATCACAGGCGTCGAGAACGGCCTTGGCCAATGGGTGTTCGCTGCCACGCTGCAGCGCACCGGCCAGTTGCAACAACTGCGCCTGATCGCCGACCACCGCCTGGCTGTGGACAATGCGCGGGCTACCGGAGGTCAAGGTACCGGTCTTGTCGAAGACCACGCGATTGACCGCATGGGCACGTTCCAGCGCTTCGGCGTCCTTGATCAGGATGCCGTGACGAGCCGCCACGCCGGTACCGGCCATGATGGCTGTTGGTGTCGCCAGGCCCAGCGCACAGGGGCAGGCGATGACCAGAACCGCGACGGCGTTGAGCAGTGCAGTTTCCATGGGGGCGCCGACCAGCCACCAACCCGCGAGCGTCGCCAGGGCCAGCAGGAGCACCACGGGCACGAACACCTGGCTGACCCGGTCGACCAGTTTCTGGATCGGCGCCTTGGCCGCCTGAGCGTCTTCAACCAAACGGATGATGCGTGCCAACACGGTTTCGGTGCCCAGCGCCAGGGTACGCACCAGCAAGCGGCCTTCCCCGTTGATCGCGCCGCCGGTTACACGGTCGCCCGGTTGCTTGGGCACGGGCAGGCTCTCGCCACTGATCAAGGCTTCATCGGCATGGCTTTGCCCTTCGATCACCTCGCCATCCACCGGGAAGCGTTCGCCCGGCTTGACCATTACCAGGTCATTCAAGCGCAAGGCGCTGATCGGCACATCGCGCTCCTGGCCATCGATCACCTGCAACGCACGTTCAGGGCGCAGTGCCTCCAAGGCGCGGATGGCGCTGGCCGTCTGGCGTTTGGCGCGGCTCTCCAGGTACTTGCCGAGCAGTACCAAAGCGATCACCACCGCTGAGGCTTCAAAGTACAGGTGGGACATGCTGCCGGAGCTGGTGCGCGCCCACTCATAGAGGCTCAGGCCGTAACCGGCGCTGGTACCCAGCGCGACCAGCAGGTCCATATTGCCTGCCCCGGCCCGCACGGCCTTCCAGGCGGCGACATAGAAGCGTGCCCCCAGGATGAACTGAACCGGCGTGGCCAGGGCGAACTGCAGCCAGGCCGGCAGCATCCAGTGAATACCGAAGGGCTGCAGCAGCATTGGCAGTACCAGCGGCAGGGCCAAGGCAATCGCCAGGCCTACCGCCCAACGCTCCTTGTGCAAGCGGCGCTCGGCGACGTCCTGGTCGGCCTTGCCGGTGAGCGGCAGGCTGGCAGTGTAACCGGCGCGTTCGACTGCGCCAGTCAACAGCGCGGTATCAATCGTGCCGAGAACCTCGACATGGGCGCGCTCGTTGGCCAAGTTGACGCTAACGCGGTGAACCCCGGGCACTTTGGCCAGTGCGCGTTCGACCCGACCGACGCAGGACGCGCAGGTCATCCCGCTGATCTGCAGCTCAAGGCTTTGAGTGGGCACGCTGTAGCCGGCATCCGTGACGGCTTCAAGCAATGCCGGCAGGCTCTGCGGCGGTGCGGTGACGCGTGCCTGCTCAGTGGCAAGGTTGACACTGACCTGTTCGGTGCCAGCGACCTTGCGCAATGCTCGCTCGACGCGACCTGCGCAGCTGGCGCAGGTCATGCCAGCGATTGGCAGGTCGAAGGTGGTAGATTCGGGCATGGGGGCGTTCCTCCTTGGGCGTGCCTCCAGCTTCAACCTTCCCACGCGGGGAAGGTCAATAGCCCAGGCTTGCCTTTTTCAGGTAGAGGCCATTTTGATCCACCGCTATTCGGTACTTATTGATCTGCCCGGCCTGCAGGTTCAATTGGGTGCTGCGTTGATTCTCGATACCCGGCAGGCAGCCGGGGGCTTGTCCTGGTAACAAGCGCATGCGCACTGCTACCGGGCCTGCTGGCAGGTTGAACGAAGTCGATTGTTCCTGGAACAGCCGGCCCGCCAGATGATCGTTGAGGTACAGACCTATCTCGCAGGTCGTCGCCACTTCCAGGCGTTCCCGGGAAATGATCAGCACGCTATAGTCCGAGGGGCCTTCGGCACTGGCCTGGGGGGCGAGGCCGAACATACCCAGCAGGCCGAAAAGGCCCAATGCTGCCCTGCGCATGAGTTGAATCTCCTGAATCATGAATCGTCAGGAGCGCAGCTTGGCCGAGGCGGGCGCCGATTTCCAGCCCGGCAGCAGATCGAGGAACTTGACCTTGCCACGGTGGCAAGCTTGAGACTGCATCAAAACCTGAACGGAGGCACTCCCGATGCATGTATTCAATGTCCAAGGCATGACCTGCGGCCACTGCGTCAAAGCGGTTACCCACGCGGTGCAAAACCAGGATCCGACGGCGGTGGTTGAAGTCGATCTGGGTCAGAAACAGGTGCGTGTGCAAAGCACCCTGACACCTTCGAAAATTATCGAACTGATCCATGAAGAAGGTTATCAGGCCGAGGTGGCCTGATAACCTGAAAGGGCGGACGCAGGTTCGCTCTTTTTTTTTACAGCAATGGCCAACAGCTCATCTGTAATGGATCCCGTACGGTTAGACTAGCGAACTTGCTTAGCCTGCTACGGATTTCCGATGAACCTGCGAACCGTTTTGATTCTTGGTGCCTTGAGTGCCTTCGGCCCCCTGGCAATTGATTTCTATTTGCCGGGCTTTCCGGCCATGGCGCAGGCGTTCGCCACCGATGAGAAGCACATTCAGGCGACGTTGGCCGCCTACTTTCTTGGCCTGTCCCTGGGGCAGTTGGCCTACGGGCCGGTGGCCGATCGTTTCGGGCGTCGTATTCCGCTGTTGATCGGCCTTGTGCTGTTTACCGTTGCCTCGCTGGCCTGTGCGTTCGCACCGACACTGGAGGCGCTGATTGTGGCGCGTTTTGTTCAGGCGTTGGGCGGTTGTGCCGGGATGGTCTTATCGCGAGCGATTGTCAGTGATACGTGCGATGCCGTTGGCTCGGCCAAGGTCTTTTCCCAGTTGATGCTGGTCATGGGCCTTGCGCCGATTCTGGCGCCGATGTTTGGTGGGGTTCTGGTCAGTTTGCACGGCTGGCAGTCGATTTTCCTGGTGCTGACGGTGTTCAGTGCCTTATGCACCTTGGCGGTGTTACTCGGTTTGCCCGAGAGCCTGCCTGCGCATCAGCCGCGCCAGCCCTTGTCTGGTGCGTTGCGCCAGTATGGGCGTTTGCTCAACGACCGTGTCTTTCTTGGGCATGCCCTGACCGGCGGCGTCGCCATCGCGGGCATGTTTGCCTACATCGCAGGTTCGCCGTTCGTGTTCATCAAACTGTACGGTGTGCCTGCCGAGCACTACGGCTGGTTGTTCGGCACCAATGCCGCCGGGTTCATCCTGATGGCGCAAGTGAATGCGCGGTTGTTGGCCAGGCGCGGTCCAGCTGTACTGTTGTCGCGGGCGGTATGGGTATACGTGACGGCCGGGCTGGTTCTACTGGCGCTCAGCGCCCTGCATCCGGCCGCCTTGTGGCCGTTGTTGATACCGTTGTTCATAGGCATTGCCAGCCTGGGCGCGATTGTGCCGAATGCCTCGGCCTGTGCCATGAATGGTCAGGGCGCGCGGGCTGGGAGTGCTTCGGCATTACTAGGTTGCCTGCAGTTCAGTGTGGCGGCAGGTGCTGCGGCGTTGGTCAGCGCACTGGATGATGGCAGCGCCATACCGATGGCACTGGTGATCAGCTTGTGCGGCGTGATGGCCGTTGTGTTCTCTCAGGTCACACGCTGGCTGATGCTCAGCCGACCCGCTTGAGTGGATGCGGTGCCTGTAGGCGGGCTTGCAGCGTGGTGACGAAGGCCCGTGCTTCGGCTTCGCTGCGAAAGCTCACCACGTGCTGGTCGAGTTGCACTTGCCATGGGCTTCCGGGTTTTGTAGCGACTGCTTTGACAACGATGTTCATCGCACCGACTCCACTTGGCAAGTAACAGGTGACATCAGTTTAGCGTTGGTGCACAGGGGGCGACATGACCTGGGTCATCAGGCTGACTGGCGGTCATGCCTATAGCTCGGAAACCTTCCAGCACATGCGTGCCTTCGGCCTGACCTCTTTTCCGCAAGGTATGAGCGCAACGCCGCTCAGTAAGCCATTGCCGTTGTCACAGGGCTCATGCAATGAGTGTTGCCGACAATTACCGGAGGCACGAGTGTTAGTTTCGTATAGGACGTCACTCCGCCCATCTTACAATTACAGACTATTTATCTGCGGGTTTAATGTACTCACTGCGTAGGCTTTGTTACGTCAGTGAAAGAACATAATTATTAAATGAAACGCTACGAGACATGGTTTTCGTGGCGTGAAGGATAGAGGGGTGAAAAGGCCGCTTATATCAACCGGCATTAATTTTGTTCAAGGTTGAGCGAAGCACAGAGTATTGCCGGCATAGCCTCGGGTTTAAGTGATTTTTGTTTCCATGCGCAGGCTTATACTGGCGTTGTCATCGTTTAACAGCGTGAGATGCTTCCATGGCAGGGAACGAACTGCGGGCCTCCCATCATTTGATTTCATCGATCTAGTAGTTGTCTGCGAAACAGTCGGCTCTCTGCGCTCACGGGAGCGGAGCATCGCTGTTGATAGTGTCCTGATCAATTGGCAAAGAGTGACTTTTTCTCGGGGAGTGAAGAGATGAAATCTGTTTCGAGTATAAGCAAAGTTGCAACCTTGCTGGCTGACCCAAAACGTAGCGCCATGCTCTGGGCGTTGATTGATGGGATGGCTCGGCCTTCGGAGGAACTGGCCGTAATGGCCGGGCTGACGCCCTCCTCGGCGTGCGCACATCTGGCCAGGTTGTCGGCCAGTGGCTTGTTGAAGCTGGAGGCGCGTGGACGTAAACGTTACTTCAAACTCGCAACGCCAGAGGTTGGGGCAGCCGTTGAGGCGCTGGCCAGTGTTCAGGTTCTCGGGCTTGAGGTGAAAGGCAGTGCTGCCGAAAAAGGCAACCCCAGCATTCCCTTGTCGATGCGTCGGGCACGTTTGTGTGGCGATCACCTGGGAGGCGAGTTGGCGGCCGATCTCTATCAGCGGTTACTTGACTGCGGGTGGTTGGAGTTGGTCGAGCAGCAGCTTGAAGTGACTCAGGAGGGGCGTGTGGAGTTTGCCCGTCTGGGCATTTACATTGAAGCGTTGGCTCAACGACAGCGCAAGATGGGCGTCCCGTGCAATTGTTGCAGTGAATGGAGTGAGCGGCGTCCGCATCTGGGCGGGGCGTTGGGAAGCAGCGTATTAAAACTGATTATCCAGTCTGGTTGGGTTCGCGTGAATGATGATTCACGCGCCTTGCATGTCACCTCAGCCGGTATGCACAAGATTCGTCAGATGGCTCAACCCGTCGTGGCCAAGGTGGCTGGCTGAAGGCCGTTATCCGTTAGTGTCGCGCGCTAGTTTGGGGTAGTGGCTGGACAGCCACTACCCCATCTGGGCTCAGGCCTTGATCAGACGTGCATCCAGGCTGTTCTGCGCCAGGCGACGGGCCTGGTCTTGGGTCATGCCCAGGTGGGTGTACAGGGCATGGAAGTTTTCCGTGACGTAGCCACCGAAGTAGGCCGGGTCGTCGGAGTTGACCGTGACCTTCACACCGCGCTCGAGCATGTCGAGAATGTTGTGATGGCTCATATGGTCGAACACGCAGAGTTTGGTGTTGGACAGCGGGCAGACGGTCAGTGGAATTTGCTCATCGATGATGCGTTGCATCAATCGCTCGTCCTCGATGGCCCGAACCCCGTGGTCGATACGCTGGATTTTCAGCAAGTCCAGTGCCTCCCAAATGTATTCCGGTGGGCCTTCTTCGCCAGCGTGGGCAACGGTCAGGAAGCCCTCGCTGCGGGCACGGTCGAATACCCGCTGGAACTTGCTGGGTGGGTGGCCGAGCTCCGAGCTGTCCAGGCCAACGGCAATGAATGCATCGCGAAAGGGCAGCGCCTGATCCAGCGTTTTCTGGGCTTCTTCCTCGCTCAGGTGACGCAGGAAACTGAGGATCAGGCCGCTGCTGATACCCAATTGCTTGCGGCCATCTTCCAGTGCGCGGCCAATGCCTCTGAGCACCACTTCAAAAGGAATGCCGCGGTCGGTGTGGGTCTGAGGGTCGAAGAACGGCTCGGTGTGAATCACGTTCTGCGCCTTGCAGCGTTGCAGGTAGGCCCAGGTCAGGTCGTAGAAGTCCTGCTCGGTGCGCAGTACATCGGCGCCTTGGTAATAGAGGTCGAGAAACTCCTGCAGGTTGTTGAACGCGTAGGCCGCGCGCAGGGCTTCGACATCGTTCCAGGGCAGGGCAATCTTGTTGCGTTCGGCCAGGGCGAACAGCAACTCGGGCTCCAGCGATCCCTCCAGGTGCAGGTGCAATTCTGCTTTGGGCAGCGCGTTAAGCCAGTCGTACATAATCGTTTCTCTTCAGGTACAGATGCCGTCATTCTAGCGTGCCTGCACACTGCTAGGATGAGTGATCACGACAGTAATCCCATCGATGGCGCTGTATATGCCATCGATGAGAGCGTGCATTGGCTTCAGTTGCTTAGCCTGCCATCAACGCCGCTGCAGCCTGGCGATGGTTGGCGATGAGTGCTTTGAGGTCCAGGCCATCGATGTGCCCATCGATGACACGCCAGCGGCCACCGACCATCACTCGATCAGCGCGGTCTGCACCGCACAGCAGCAGGGCTGAGAGTGGATCGTGGCTGCCGGAGAAGCGCAGCTCGTCGAGTTTGAACAGGGCCAGGTCGGCCTGTTTACCCGGCGCCAGTTCGCCGATGTCGTTGCGCCCGAGCAATTGTGCAGAGCCTCGGGTTGCCCAGCCCAGTACCCGTTCCGGCGTAATGGCTTGCGCACCATAGCGCAGGCGTTGCAGGTACAGGGCCTGGCGAGTTTCCAGCATCATGTTGGAGGCATCGTTGGATGCAGAGCCATCCACACCCAGCCCGACCGGCGCACCGGCATTGCTAAGGTCCATGGTCGGGCAGATACCCGATGCCAGGCGCATGTTGGAACTCGGGCAATGGCAGATGCCCGTGCCGGCTTTGCCGAGGCGGGCGATTTCATCGGGGTTGAAATGAATGCCGTGGGCCAGCCAGGTGCGTGGCCCAAGCCAGCCGACACTGTCCAGGTAGTCAACGGTGCGCAGGCCGAAGCGTTGCAGGCAGAAGTCTTCTTCGTCCAGGGTTTCTGCCAGGTGTGTATGCAGGCGTACATCCAGTTCTTCTGCCAGGCTGGCGCTGGCCTGCATGATTTCGCGGGTGACCGAGAAGGGCGAGCAAGGGGCCAGGGCAATCTGGATCTGCGCGCCGTCGCCGCGCTCATGGTAGTTGTGGATAAGCCGCTGGCTGTCCGCCAGGATCACTTCGCCCTGTTGCACAGTTTGCTGCGGCGGCAGCCCCCCATCGGCTTCGCCCAGGCTCATCGAGCCGCGTGTGAGCATGGCACGCATACCCAGTTCCCGCACACTTTCGACTTGCACATCGATGGCCTCTTCCAGGCCTTCGGGAAACAGGTAGTGGTGATCGGCTGCCGTTGTGCAGCCCGACAATAACAGTTCAGCCAGTGCAACCTGGGTGGCCACTTTAAGCCGCTCGGGGGTCAGACGAGCCCAGACCGGGTAGAGCGTCTTGAGCCAGGGGAACAGTGGCTGGTTGACCACCGGCGCCCATGCGCGGGTGAGGGTCTGGTAGAAGTGATGATGGGTGTTGATCAGCCCGGGCAGCAGCACGTGCTCGCGGGCATCGAAGATCTGATCGCAGGGGGCGGCGGGAGATTGTCCCAAGCCAAGAACTTCGTGGATACGGCCATTTTCGATCACCAGGCCGCCGCGGGCGTCAAGGGTGTTGGCGGTGAAGATGGCGAGGGGGTTTTTCAACCAGATACGGGTCGCAGGCATGGTGCCGGCTCCTCTGAAAGTGGGTTCAGGTTAGCCAGCTCAGTGTTGCCCTGTCTGCTGATCCAGGTCCGCCATGGAGGCGAGACCTGGAGTCTACTGTTTCAGCGGTGGTGATTCAATTCACCAGATCAGGGGCTCGCCTTTGTAGTTGATGAAATACAGGCCACCCCGGCCGCTGTTTGCCTTGATCTGTTCAACCATGCCACGGGTGCTGGTGGCGACATCAATTTCGGCACCTTCACCGCCCATGTCGGTCTTGACCCAACCCGGGTGCATGGCCAATACGGTCAGGCCGGGGATTTCCAGGGGGCCGTAGAAACTGTTGATCATTGAGTTCAGCGCGGCCTTGCTGGCTTTGTACAAGGCCAGTTCTGGCGCATCGGGAATGCTGATACTGCCTAGGATTGAGCTCATGAAGGCGATCACGCCCCCGTCTGTCTTTACCTGATGGGCAAAGCGCTTGGCGACACGAATGGGCGCTACAGCGTTGGTCATGAACAGTTGACCGACCTCATCGAGGTTCGCGTGCTCAGCGTTCTGGTTGTCCGGGCCCTTGACGCCGGCGTTGATGAACAACAGGTCGAAGGTCTGCCCCTTGAGGCGCTGTTGAAGCGCGTCAAGTTGGGCGCTGCTGTTCATCTCCAGTGTCTCGACCTGAACATTCGACACTGCGTTCAGCGCAGCGGCTTTTTGCGGGTCGCGGACGGTGGCCACGACGTTCCAGCCTTCTTCGTTCAGACGCTGCACCAGGCCAAGGCCCAGGCCGCGTGATGCGCCAATGATCAATGCGTTTTTCTGGGTGCTCATGCGTAGGGTTCCTTTCAAGGAGGCGCACGGCATTGCCGCTCACACTGCAGGGTTGAGGGCATTTACCAATGCATGTGCCGAGGCTCATTTGGGAGTGGCCTTGAAGCATACTCCAGCCTTCAGCCAAGGTGCAGTTCGGTCGCGATGACGCGGCGGGGCGCCTTCGTCATGACGTTGCACTGAGTGTCAGGATTGTTCAAAAAACAACCAGCTTGCCACAGGCGTGACCGTTCAAGCGCTTGGCTAAGGCGTACACGGTTTATCCACAGGTTGCTCCACAGTATCTGTGTGCAAGGCGAAAACAGAGGTATAAGCGTCAGTGGGCAGTCTTCGATTGGCTATAAATCAACCTAAGCGTCTGATTTTCGGGCAATTGAAGCGCTGTCATCAAATATTGATCAAAATATGATCGTTTGCTTGCAGGCCACGTTTTAAAAGGGCTGTAGAGGAATGCTCAGAGCTTATCCACAGCCAGGCCCACAGTGGATGTGGGCAACTGTCAGGTACGTTCCAACAGGATCCGGCCGCGGCTGAGGTCCGCCAATTGGCGCTGGAGAGGCTCGATGTGCGCTTCGCCAAGGGCAATCTGCACGTCGACGCCATTGGCGGTGAATTTCTCATCCAGCACCAGGCCGTCGACTTCTGCGACGCGTAGTTTGAGCAGTGCCAGTTCGCTGAACGTGCAACTGCAGCGCAGGCCGACTCGGCTGACCAGGCGTCTTTTATCGGCCTGCTGCAGGCACTTGTTGGCGCCACCACCGTAAGCCCGTGCCAAGCCTCCAGTACCTAATTGAATACCGCCGTACCAGCGGATCACCAGCACAACGACCTGGTCGCAGTCCTGGGCTTCAATGGCGGCGAGAATTGGCCGGCCTGCGGTACCACCAGGCTCGCCATCGTCGCTGCTACGGTACTGCTGACCGATTTTCCAGGCCCAGCAGTTATGGGTTGCAGCCAGATCACTGTGTCGCTCAATGAATTGTTGAGCTTCAGTTGGGCTACTGATCGGGCCTGCGAGGGTAATGAAGCGGCTTTTACGGATTTCTTCGCGAAACTCGCAGGTGTCCAACAGAGTTGAAGGCATAAACGATGTTCAATTGGGAGGTGTCAGGCCACAGCCTTTGAGGATGATGTGGATAAGGTTGTTGCTGGCTTCTTCCATGTCCTGCTTGGTCAGGCGGCTACGGCCGGTGACCTGGCAGATCTGGGTCGCGAAGTCTGCGTAGTGCTGGGTACTGCCCCATAACAGGAAGATCAAATGTACTGGATCGACGGGGTCCATCTTGCCAGCGTCGATCCAGCTCTGGAAGACCGCTGCCCGCCCCTGGAACCAGGTGCGATAGTCCTGGTTGAAGTACTCGCTCAGGCACTGGCCGCCACTGATGATCTCCATGGCGAAGATGCGTGAGGCTTGTGGGTTGCGCCGCGAAAACTCGATCTTGGTGCGAATATAGTTGCTCAGCGCAACAGCGGGATCGTCATCGCTGTTCAGGGTGTTGAAGGTGCTGTCCCATAGTTCGAGGATGTTGCTCAGCACCGCAACGTAAAGCCCCAGCTTGTTGGTGAAGTAGTAGTGCAGGTTGGCCTTGGGCAGCCCGGCGTTCTGCGCAATGGTGTTCATGCTGGTGCCTTTGAAGCCATGGCGGGCGAACTCGTCTTCGGCGGCCTTGAGAATAGCTTGCTCGTTCTTTTGGCGTATGCGACCAGCAGGTTTGCCGGAGGCTGTCAGGCGATGCGCAGGGACTTCCAGGGTCATGGGGCGTTTCCGGAAAATACGAAGTAAATGCAGAGCAACAGATAACCCAGTCACGGCTATCAGGCAAGCATCTACCCGCTAAAAAACGCAATCTTCGTGTTTTTTTGGGTGTTTGGTACTGCTGTGCCAGCCTCTTAGCGGGTCGCGGCAAGGCTTTCCAGAAAGCTCTCCAGTACCAGGTGTGGTCGGCGGCCTTTACGGGTTACCCAGGACAACCCCAAATCATAAAAGCGTTCGCTGGCTTTGAGGGCTCGCAATCGTCCCTGTTGTACCCAGGAACTGGCGTAATGGTCTGGCAGATAACCGATGTAGCGCCCAGTCAGGATCAGAAAGGCCATGCCCTCGCGGTCCGAGGCACTGGCGGTGCAGTTGAGCACTTGATAGTGAGCCTGAATGTCGGCGGGCAAGCGAAACGTCGGTGCAATGGCGTCCTGGGTGTTCAGGCGTTCGTCGTCGAGTTGGCGATCGTCGACGTAGAACAATGGATGCCCCACGGCGCAGTAGAGCAGTGAGCGCTCGCTGTACAGTGGCTCGTACTCCAGCCCGGAGAGCGGGCTGGTTTGTGGTACCACGCCAACATGCAGGCTGCCGTCCAGCACACCTTGCTCGACCTGACTGGGTGCAATCATGCGGATCTGGATACGCACGTCGGGGCCACGATCCTTGAGTTGTGCCAAGGCATGGGTGATCCGCATGTGTGGAAGGGTGACCAGGTTGTCGGTCAGGCCGATGTTCAACTCGCCTCGCAGGTGCTGGTGCAGACCGTTGACTTCGGTGCGAAAACTTTCAAGTGCGCTGAGCAACTGCAGGGCGGATTGATAGACCTCGCGGCCTTCCTCGGTCAGCGAGAAACCGGCACGGCCCCGTTGGCACAAGCGCAGGCCAAGGCGCTGCTCCAGGTCGCTCATCTGCTGGCTGATTGCTGATCGACCAATGCCCAGTACGTTCTCGGCAGCCGAAAAGCCGCCGCACTCCACCACGCTGCGGTAGATCTTCAGCAAGCGAATATCGAAATCACTGACCTGGGCAAGGGGCTCCGGGCGACGGCTCATAGTTTAGTGCTCGGTTATCTAAAGATTAGAAAAGTAGGCTTTTTCAGACTTTATAGCCGTGACAACTTAGCTGCAACAACACATATCACCCAATCGCCTTGCGAGGTTTGTCCGATGAACATGCCTGAACACGCACCGAACGGTCTGGCCAGCCAGCTCAAGCTGGATGCGCACTGGATGCCGTATACCGCCAACCGTAACTTCCAGCGTGATCCGCGCCTGATCGTCGCCGCTGAAGGCAGTTATCTGACCGATGACAAGGGCCGCAAGATCTACGACGCACTGTCGGGCTTGTGGACCTGTGGTGCGGGCCATACCCGCAAGGAAATCCAGGAAGCCGTGTCGCGTCAGTTGGGTGTCCTCGACTATTCGCCAGCCTTCCAGTTTGGTCATCCGCTGTCGTTCCAATTGGCCGAGAAGATCACCGACCTGACCCCGGGCAATCTTAACCATGTCTTTTATACCAACTCGGGCTCTGAGTGCGCCGACACCGCTGTGAAGATGGTGCGTGCCTACTGGCGCCTGAAGGGGCAGGCAACCAAGACCAAGCTGATCGGTCGTGCCCGTGGCTATCACGGCGTGAACATTGCCGGTACCAGCCTCGGCGGGGTGAATGGCAACCGCAAGATGTTCGGCCAGTTGCTGGACGTCGATCACCTGCCTCACACCGTGCTGGCCAGCAACGCCTTTACCAAGGGTATGCCTGAAGAAGGCGGTATCGCCCTGGCTGATGAGATGCTCAAGCTGATCGAGCTGCATGACGCCTCGAACATTGCTGCGCTGATCGTTGAGCCGCTGGCAGGTTCTGCAGGCGTATTGCCGCCACCGAAGGGCTATCTGAAGCGTTTGCGCGAGATCTGTGACCAGCACAACATTCTGCTGATCTTCGATGAAGTGATTACTGGTTTTGGTCGCATGGGGGCGAACTTTGGCGCTGAGGCCTTTGGTGTTACGCCAGACCTGATGTGTATCGCCAAGCAGGTCACAAACGGCGCCATTCCGATGGGGGCCGTGATTGCCAGTACTGAGATCTACCAGACCTTCATGAACCAGCCGACTCCCGAGTATGCAGTGGAGTTCCCCCATGGCTATACCTACTCGGCGCACCCAGTTGCCTGCGCGGCAGGTATTGCGGCCTTGGACCTGTTGCAGAAAGAAGGCCTGGTTCAGGCTGCCGCTGAGCTGGCGCCGCACTTCGAGAGCGTGCTGCACGGCGTGAAGGGTGCGAAGAACATCGTTGATATTCGTAACTACGGCTTGGCGGGTGCGATCCAGATTGCTGCGCGTGACGGCGATGCCATCGTTCGCCCTTATGAAGCAGCGATGAAACTGTGGAAAGCCGGTTTCTACGTCCGCTTCGGCGGTGACACCCTGCAGTTCGGACCAACCTTCAACGCTAAGCCGCAGGAGCTGGACCGTCTGTTCGATGCAGTCGGCGAAGCGCTGAACCAGGTCGACTGAGCCCTTCTATATATAAGTAGCAGGCGCGGGCAGCCCCGCGCCTGGACTAGCACCCTCTCTGGAGTTCTGCATGAGCATTGTTCAACATTTGATCAACGGCGATCTGGTGTCTGGCGGCGAGCGTACCGCCGAGGTCTTTAACCCGTCCACGGGTCAGGTTATCCACAAGGTAGCGTTGGCCAGCAAGGAAACGGTCCAACAGGCTATCGATGCCGCCAAGGCAGCGTTCCCTGCCTGGCGCAATACACCTGCGGCCAAACGCGCTCAGATAATGTTCCGCTTCAAGCAACTGCTGGAAAAGAACGAAGCGCGTATCTCCCAGTTGATCAGCGAAGAGCACGGCAAGACCCTGGAAGACGCCGCTGGTGAACTGAAGCGGGGTATCGAGAACGTTGAGTTTGCCTGTGCCGCACCCGAAGTACTGAAGGGTGAGTACAGCCGCAATGTCGGCCCGAACATTGACGCCTGGTCCGACTTTCAGCCGCTGGGTGTGGTTGCCGGCATCACTCCGTTCAACTTCCCGGCGATGGTTCCACTGTGGATGTACCCACTGGCCATCGTTTGTGGCAACTGCTTCATCCTCAAACCGTCTGAGCGTGACCCAAGCTCGACGTTACTGATTGCTCAACTGTTGCAAGAGGCTGGCCTGCCTGACGGTGTGCTCAACGTGGTGCACGGCGACAAGGTTGCCGTGGATGCCCTGATTGAAGCACCTGAAGTCAAAGCACTGAGCTTTGTAGGTTCTACGCCAATCGCGGAGTACATCTATAAAGAAGGCGCTGCCCGTGGCAAGCGCGTACAAGCGCTGGGTGGTGCGAAGAACCACGCAGTACTGATGCCGGATGCCGACCTGGATAACGCGGTCAGTGCACTGATGGGTGCCGCTTACGGTTCCTGTGGCGAGCGTTGCATGGCGATCTCGGTTGCCGTATGTGTCGGTGACCAGGTCGCTGATGCATTGGTGGCCAAGCTGGTGCCACAGATCAAGGCGCTGAAAATCGGTGCAGGCACTTCCTGTGGTCTGGACATGGGGCCGTTGGTTACCGGGCAGCATCGCGACAAGGTGGCAGGCTATGTGGAAGACGGTCTCAAGGCCGGTGCCGAACTGGTTGTTGATGGTCGCGGCCTGAGTGTCGCCGGTCATGAGGAAGGCTTCTTCCTGGGGGGCTGCCTGTTTGACCGCGTGACGCCAGAGATGCGCATCTATAAAGAAGAGATCTTCGGGCCAGTGCTGTGCGTCGTACGGGTTAACAGCCTGGAGGAAGCAATGCAGCTCATCAACGAGCACGAGTACGGCAATGGCACATGTATCTTCACCCGCGACGGTGAGGCCGCTCGCTTGTTCTGCGACGAAATCGAAGTGGGTATGGTCGGTGTCAACGTGCCGCTGCCGGTACCGGTGGCTTACCACAGCTTTGGTGGCTGGAAGCGTTCGCTGTTCGGTGACCTGCATGCATATGGCCCGGATGGGGTGCGTTTCTACACCCGCCGCAAGGCAATCACTCAGCGCTGGCCACAACGCGCCAGCCATGAGGCTTCGCAGTTCGCATTCCCAAGCCTGTAAGTGCGGCTAGAAAGAGAGGGGAGGCCGTAAGGCCTCCCCTCTCTTGTTTTGGCCTATTTGGGCGTGATGCATAGAAACGTTACAGATAGTCCTTGACGTGCTGCTTTATATCTCTATAATTCGCCCCACTTACGGCGCAGTCGAAACGGAAAACTCCTTGTTAATCAATGGGTTAGGCGTTTAGCGATGGTGC
>JAEAMF010000339.1_pt1 | contig 65394 bp, 57 predicted proteins | sample 8958721 | NCBI WGS metagenome assembly JAEAMF01 (sample SAMN16933255, study PRJNA681124) | bioreactor sludge metagenome | isolation source: anaerobic bioreactor treating anionic surfactant - SDBS | place: India: Bengaluru | collected 2019-02-28
GGCCTCCTGAAGTCGCGAAGATCAAGATCAAGATCAAGATCAACAGCCAGATCAAAAGCTGTGCGGGGTTTGGTTGCGTGGGCGAAACCCACTAAAGCGCTGCTGTTGCTTCTGCTTTTTGCTTTTGCTTCTAAGCGCGCGGTAGCACAGGCGACGCAGATTGCGACTTCAGGAGGCCGAGCGAAGGGCATGCGGAGGGAGGTGACGGGCATGGATGCCCGTCAAGCGCTGAGGCCCCAGGGACGGGGCCTGCAGCGCGTACTCCCGGGAGCATGCCCGCAGCGAGGGGACCCCGGAGCGAAGCGGAGGGGCCGGATGACGGGAGCGGGCGGCTTTGGTTACTTTGGCCAAGACCAAAGTAACCCGCCGTAAGGGCGGAAAGGTGACTCGGCGCCGCCAACGCGAACGAATACCTATGCGGTGTAAATGCCCACACTTTTGCAGCGCTTGAAATCTTGAGCGCTGGTTTTGATAGCGCGGAAACTCCAGCTGCGATAGCGACGCGTAGTCACCTTTTCGCCCTTACGGCGAGTCACTTTTTGTCAAACGCGACAAAAAGTAACCAAAAAACGCTGCGCTCCCGTCATCCGGCCCCTGCGCTGCGCTCCGGGGTTCCCTCGCTACGGGCATGCTCCCGGGAGTACGCGCTGCAGGCCCCATCCCTGGGGCCTCAGCGCTTGACGGGCATCCATGCCCGTCACCTCCCTCCGCATGCCCTCCGCTCGGCCTCCTGAAGTCGCGAAGATCAAGATCAAGATCAAGATCAAGATCAGGATCAAGATCAAGATCAAGATCAAGATCAAGATCAAGATCAGGATCAAGATCAAGATCAAGATCAAGATCAACAGCCAGATCAAAAGCCAGATCAAAAGCTGTGCGGGGGTTGAAGAGGTGGGCCAGCGCCACCTGTGCCAGCGGTAGGCGACCTCACTTGGCATGCACCGTGATCGCCACCAGCCGTACAACCACCGGCCTCACCATCAATACACAGACAAACGCCACCGGCATCGCCAACTGATAGGCCTTCAATACATTGCTCAGGTAGTCCGGGGTAACCCCAGCGTTCGCTGCTGTAATAACAAAGCTCATCAATAACGCCATGATCGAAGACATGTAGAACGCGAAAACATAGGGCGTGGCAACGGGGTGCAATTTGCGGCGGCGGCGGGTGGGGACAGATCGCTCATGCGTACTCCTTGAAGTTAAGTGAAGCCGCAGGCTAGCAACCCTCGCAATGGCAGCAGTAGACCAGCAAAACTGAGTTCTTTATAAAGAGATGCTTACGAATCAAGGGCCACTGCATGGACCTGCTCAACGCCATCCGTTGCTTCATCAAGGTCGTCGAAGCCGGCAGCATTGCCGCTGGCGCCCGTAACCTCGGCCTCACCCCGGCCGCGGTCAGCCAGAACCTCGCCCGCCTGGAAAGCCACCTGCAAGTGCGCCTGCTTACCCGCACAACCCGTAGCATGTCCCTGACACCCGCAGGCAACCAGTACTACCAACGTGTCAGCCATATCGAACGTGACCTTGCCGAAGCCGAGCAGGCCATCACCACCCCAGACAGTGAACCCCAGGGCCGACTGTGCATTGCTTCGACCTCGGCCTTCGGTCGCCATGTACTGGCTCCCCTGATACCCGCATTCAGCGCCCGTTACCCACTGCTTTCGATAGAATTGGTAACGACCGATCGCCGCGTCAACCATGCCCGTGAAGATGTCGATGTGAGCCTGCGCATCACCCCGCAGTTGGAAGAGCAGCTGCTGGCCCGGCACATCGCCCGTATCCCGTTCATTTGCTGCGCCTCCCCCGGCTACTTGCGAAGCGCCGGCCTACCGAGCACGCCTGAGGCCCTGCGCGATCACCGGTGCCTGGTGTTCCGCTACCCGGTGGACGGCCGCCTGCTACGGTGGGGGTTCATGCGTGACGGGCTGCGCTTCGAGCCGGTGTTCGGCAACGTGCTCATCAGTGACGACATCGATGCGCTGACCCACATGGCCGTGCATGATGGTGGTATTACCCGCCTGGCCGAATTCATCGTGCGGCCACATCTGGCTTCAGGTGCGCTGGTGCCGTTGTTTGAATACAGCGACAACGGCCAGGCATACGCCCAGACCGAGCCGATGGACATCTACCTGTGCCTGGCGGACCGCTTTGCCATGACGCCTGCTGTGCGCGTGTTCACGGCGTACCTGCGTGAACACCTGGCTGACACCTGGCAAGTCCAGACGTGAAAAAACCGCCACGAGGGTAATGCCAGTCAGTTAAGTAATTTGGGGCCGCTTTGCGACCCTTCGCGGGCACGCCCGCTCCCACAGGGAATCGCGCATTTCTTGAGTTCAGCGCCAAACCTGTGGGAGCGGGCGTGCCCGCGAAGGGCTGCAAAGCAGCCCCAGTAACGCTTAACTGACAGGCATCAACCGCGAGGGCGGTTTTTTCAGGCAGCGCGTACCGTCAGAAACGATAGGTAAGCGACGCACCGACACCGTGCGCGCTGTTCTCGTACTTGGCCTGGTAGCTGCCCTTGGTTGCGCTGACCTGGTTGACCTTGGTGTCTTCTTCCCAAAGGTAGGAATACGCCACGTCAATAGTCATGTCGTCATTCGGGCTCCAGCCTGCGCCCAGGCTGAACACCTTGCGATCACCTGTCGGGATGCGCGGCGAACGGTCGTGGTTGTTGGTTGGCGATTGGTCAACGGTAAAGCCGGTACGCAGTACCCACTCCTTGTTGACCTTGTACGATGCACCAATGGCGTGTGCCCAGGTATCGTGCCAGTTCTGCTCCTCGGTAATGGTCTGGAATGCCGAACCTGCCAGTGGCGCAGGCACATCGTTCTGCACGGTGATGTTTTCCAGGCGGCTCCAGCGCGTCCAGGTGCTGCCCGCGTACAGGGTCCACTGGTCATCGAGTTCGTGTGTAACCGAAAGGTCGACCGATTCCGGCGTCTTGATCTTCAGGCTGGCATCGAACTTGTTGCCGTTAAACGGCCCGATCAGCGGGGTGCTGACGCGGGTCTTGCCTTCCAGCTTGTAATCGACCATCGAGTGGTAGGTCAGGCCGACGCGGGTGCGGTCGGTGGCCTGCACCATAAGGCCGATGTTGTAACCAACGGCAGTATCGTCACCCTTGATTTTCACTTCACCATCGTTGCGGCCCGGGGTGAATGGGTTGATCAGGCTGGAGCCCAGCTCACCCTTGATGCGGTTGATCGTTGGACCAAAACCGATCGAGACCTTGTCGTTGAAGGCGTAGCTGACGGTGGGCTGGAAGGTGACGACCTCGACGTGGCTCTTTTTGCCCCAATAGCGCGCAGCGTCATCGCTGCCGTAGTCGGTCACCAGGCCGAACGGCACATAGACACCGAAGCCGACGCTCCAGTGGTCGTCGATAGGTTTGACGTAGTAGCCCATGGGCACGCCAACGACCGGCACCATGTCACCATCGGTTTCCCCCCCGAGGTTGCTGCCAGGCCCGGAAATGTCGGTTTTGGCGATGACGGCTGCGCCGCCCACGGTGAACTGTTCACGTTTGAGGCGGGACATGCCGGCCGGGTTGCCAAACACGGTGCTGGCATCTTCGGCAGAAGAAGAACGTCCCGCGAAACCTGTCCCCATGCTGCTGATGCTCTGTTCGTTCAATGCAAAGCCGCTGGCGAGCAGTTGGCTGGATGCAAGAGCCACGGCTACGCCGAGGGAGGTTTTGAGCATTACTTTTTTCATTATTAGAAAACTCCTTGGGATCTCCGGGGCGAAAAGCTACCAACAAATGACGCGCCGCGCTATAGCCTCAATCGCAGGAGTTAGAGCGTTTTTGTAGGACAATCCGACCAAAATTCCCTTTTTTCCGGCTTTGATGTAGGACGCTTCTCAAGATGCCTGGGGCAATCTTTGATCCACGCAGGTGTGCCAAGCATGAGTGAAGTCGCGCAAGCGGCCTTGGGGGTAGAAAATCTGACGCCATATGCGCGCCAGTGCCAGTAAATCGTCAGCGGCGGGCAAGGGCATGGCGTGTTCTTCGACGAGCATCCAGGCAATGGCCGTGGAGTATCGCAGGTTGACCGTAAGCTCGAGGTGCGGGCCGCCCAGGAAGGCATGCTGGCTCGCCAGGCCCCGGACGAGGCTGGCCAGGTCGGGATCACGGGCCAGGTAGTTATCCCACAGCGCTTGGTGGCGGTGTTCGCCAATGCGGTAGAGGCCGTGCCCGCGTCGGTCGTGCAAGGCAGCCCCGAGTGCCGACTGGCTGGCGGCAATGCCCAGTAACAAGGCTTCAGCGCTGGCGCAGTGACGGTTCAGGTAAACCAGGGTGGGCCGTATCACATACTGACACAATTCATTCGCCGCAATACCCATGATGCCCTCGAACAGTAAAGGGCCGGACGGGCGCTGGAGCTTGGCAGCTGGTGAAGGAGTCAGGCCCGCCGGAAGCGGCAAGTACCGCTCGAGTTGAAGTGTAGTGTGATAATCGTGGTGTAAAGAGCTGTTTTTAAATCAATTGCTGCCTGACGTTGCGGGGTATATGCCCTAAGGCAATTACGCCGTGAACGTTCAGGCAGGTAGACGATGGCATGATTCAGCGTATGAATACTGCAGCATTCGCCGCTCACGCGGTGAGCGACTGGCGAGTCCTTGCAATGACTGCCTGCAAGGGTTCATTGCGGCTGTACTGTTCAGGGTACAGGCGCTCGGTGTGGCAGGCGACGCCGTGTTCGTCTACCAGGGTAAAGCTGAAGCTGCCTTTGCGTGGGGCAACGATAAGGCACTTCAACGGCGAGAAGGCCTGGGAAAGGGTGCCAATGGCAGCCTGAATCTGATGATGGGTTTGCATATTGTTGGATGTTCCTGCTTTAAACACGGGGAGTATGATCCGTGCATGATAGAAACGTTCCAGTGACGCCATTATTAAGGGACGAGCGAACCTGACTGGAACAGGGCAGCCAGAGGGGCGCAATCAAATGTGGGCGCTTGGGCTGACTGGTAGGTACTTCAGAAGGCAGGCAGCACGCCGGGGCCAAGGTTCGCGGCCATCGGGGTGGGATCCTGATCAATCTGTCGGGTGATTCGTGCTTGACCAGCCTGTGGCTGGCGAGTGAATCATCGAATGGGCCGGTCCTGGTTTCAGCAGGGCCGCACTTGGGAGGTGGGCGACTGCAAGGACATGGGGCCAGAATTGACTTTCAGCTTGGTACTAACGAGGCGGACTGTACAGTGAATGAGTGCGCTTGGCAAGCACCGTGTCAGTATTGGGTAGCCGAGCAGTATGGCCTGAATTCGCCAGGCTGGGAAGAGGGTGCAAATGGCCCGTATCGCCACGGATGTACCCATTGCGTGCATTCAAAAGAGGGCTCACGGTGCATTTGTTCACATTCGGTGCAGGGCTTGTAACAGCACCGCAACAACCCCTGGCGACTTCGCCAATGCCTTGACTGCGTGGTTAAGTCAATGAAAAAAAACACTATTTTCAGCTGGTGAAAAAATCGTCAGTTTGACTGAAGCCCACAGTTTACGGGGGTTTGCGGGGTGTGTCATAGGGTTGTCCACCGAGTTATCCACAGGAACTGTGGATTGTCCCCGGCACTTGCTCTAGCACGGGCGTATCAGCTACGCGCCGAGCTGTCCGACAATCGCGAAGCCTGGACGACTAGCCCAACCATTCGCCGGCGAACGTCAAGAAAAGATCATCTAAAATTTTTTTCATTGTTCCGGATTCGACAGGCCATGGCGGAAAAAAAAGCGTACAGTGGCGCGCCTTTCGCATTGCCTGACGTGTTGCCATGAAGTTCCGCAGTAAACACCTCGCCAACTCCGCCGCCCCTACACCACCCCCTGACGCCGAGCGGTTCAGCTTGAAAGTGGCCTTGTGGCTGCTCGATAGCCCGCGCCTCGGTGACAAGCCCCAGGTCAAGCATCTGGCGGGCCGCCTGCTGAAGCAGCCGGCCCGCCAGGGTGTGGTGGTGGCGCAAAGCCGGCTAGGGCAAATGCTGTGCCGGGATTGCGGCAATGCCCGTGACCGGCGCATTGGCCATGAGTTACTGCGCCAGGCAGCGCGGGCCGGGGACCGGCGGGCGCAGCTGGAATACGCGCGGTTGTGCCAGCACAACGCGCCGGCGCAGGCGCGTTACTGGCTGGAGCTTGCGGCGGGGCAAGGTTCGCAGGAAGCGCGGCGGCTGCTGGGGCAGTGGTTTGCGGGTTGAAGGCTGATAAGCTGCACCCATTCGTACAGCGCGTTCGGGGTAAGCATGACAGTGGATCTGGCCAGCATTCTGCTCGGCGTGGTGGCAGGGGCTTTGCCCTGCCTGGGGTGGATCATTCAGCTCCAGCGCCGTCAGGGTGCACGGCAGGGCGAGCAGGCATTGCTGGAGGAGCGCCTCAACGCCGCCCAGTTGGCCCAGGCCGGGCTGCAAGCGCAGCTGGATGCCAGCCGCGACGAAATCAGCGACCTCAGCGAAGCCAATACCCTCAAGCAGAGCCAGCTGGCCGCCCAGGGTCGTGAGCTGGAGTTGCTGCAGATCGACCGCGACAACGCCCGCGACGCCGCCCATGCCTGGCACCTCGAACGCGCCAACCGCGAAGCCGAACTGCGCCGCCTGGAGGCGCAAAGCGCACGCCTGGAGGCTGAACTGCGCGAACAGCAGGAAAGCCACCAGCAACGCCTCGAAGACCTGCAAGAAGCCCGTGACACCCTGCGTGCCCAGTTCGCCGAAATGGCCACCAAGATCTTCGACGAGCGTGAGCAGCGCTTTGCCCAGACCAGCCAGCAGCACCTTGGCCAGTTGCTCGACCCCCTCAAGGAACGCATCCAGTCGTTCGAAAAACGGGTCGAGGAGAGCTACCAACAGGAAGCCCGGGAGCGCTTCTCGCTGAGCAAGGAGCTGGAGCGCCTGCAACAGCTCAACCTGCGCCTGTCCGACGAAGCTACCAACCTGACCCAGGCACTGAAGGGCCAGAAAACCCAGGGCAACTGGGGCGAGTTGATTCTCGAACGGGTACTGGAGCATGCCGGTCTGGAGAAGGGCCGTGAGTACCAGACCCAGGTCAGCCTGAAGAGCGCCGATGGCGAGCGCTTCCAGCCCGATGTGCTGATCATGCTGCCGGGCGACAAGCAGGTGGTGGTGGATGCCAAGGTCAGCCTCACGGCCTACCAGCAGTTCGTTTCCAGCAATGACGAGGCCGCGCTCAAGCAGCATGTGCAATCGCTGCGCAGCCATGTCAAAGGCTTGTCGAGCAAGGATTACAACCGCCTCGAAGGCCTGCACAGCCTCGACTTCGTGTTGCTGTTCGTGCCCATCGAGGCGGCCTTCTCGGCGGCCCTGCAGGCGGAGCCGAACCTGTTCCAGGAAGCTTTCGACCGGCAGATCGTGATCGTCAGCCCCACGACCTTGCTGGCGACGTTGCGGGTGATCGACAGCCTCTGGAAGCAGGAACGCCAAGGCCAGAACGCCCGGGAGATCGCCGAGCGGGCCGGCTGGCTATACGACAAGTTCGTCCTGTTCATCCAGGACCTGGACGAGCTGGGCAGTCGCCTGCAACAGGTGGACAAAGCCTATGCTGCGGCGCGCAACAAGTTGTGCGAGGGGCGCGGTAACCTGGTAAGCCGCAGCGAGCAATTGAAGTTGCTCGGCGCCCGCGCCAGCAAAAGCCTGCCGCCCGACCTGCTGGAACGGGCGCTGGCCGACGCGGCGCTGGCCGATCAAGCGCTTACTGAACCAGGTTCAGATGGCGATTGAGCATAGCGCGCAGGGCCGCAGGCTTGACCGGCTTGGCCAGGTAGTCGAGGCCGGACGCATGCACCAGGGCAATGGTTTCCTTGCTGCCGTCGGCACTGATCACCACACCCGGTACGGGCTCACCCAACCGCGCACGTAGCCAGCCCATCAGCCCGGTGCCGGTCTCGCCGTCGTCTAGGTGGTAGTCCACCAGCGCCAGGTGCGGGCGCAGGCCGTGGTCCAGCAAGGCGGCGCATTCGGCCTGGTTACGCGCAGTAGACACCTGGCAACCCCAACGGCTGAGCAGGCTGTTCATGCCGATCAGAATGCTGTCTTCATTGTCTACGCACAGTACCTGCAAGCCTGCCAGCGGCTGGCTCGCCTGCTCCAGCGGGGCGGGCTGTGCCGGCGCGGCCTGGCGGGCGATGGGCACACTGACCCGAAACACCGTACCTTTGCCTGGCCATGAACGTACTTCCAGTGGGTGGCCGAGCACCCGGCACAGGCCGTCGGCGATCGCCAGGCCCAGGCCCAGGCCCTTTTCGGCACGGGTCTGGTGGCTGTCCAGGCGCTTGAATTCCTGGAAGATCACCTGCAGCTTGTCGTCGGCGATGCCTGGGCCGCGGTCCCAGACTTCCAGCCACAGCCGCCCGCCCTGGCGCCGTGCCCCCAGCAGAATCGGGCTTTTGCCATAGCGCAGGGCGTTGGTAAGAAAGTTCTGCAGCACCCGGCGCAGCAGTTTCATGTCACTGTCCACCCGCAGGCGGCTGCCGCGCAGGCGGAATTCCAGGCCCTTCTCGGCAGCCAGCAGCTTGAACTCGGCGCCGAGGGTGTCGAACAGTTCGGTAAGGGCGAAGGGCTTGGCGTCTGGCGTGATCTTGCCGTTTTCCAGGCGCGAGATGTCCAGCAGGTCGCTGATCAGCTCCTCTGCCGAGCGCAGTGAGCTGTCCATGTGCTGCACCAACTGCCGGGCTTCTTCATTCATGCCTTCGGCCTGCTGCGACAAGGCGGCGGAAAACAGCCGCGCAGCGTTCAACGGTTGCATCAGGTCATGGCTGACTGCAGCCAGGAAGCGGGTCTTGGACTTGCTGACCGCTTCGGCCTGGCTCTTGGCTTCGGACAATGCCTGGTTCAGTTGCGACAGTTCATGGGTGCGCTCGGCCACCCGTTGCTCCAGGCCTTCGTTGGCATCGCGCAGTGCCTGTTCGGCCTCGCGGAACGGCGTGATGTCGGTGAAACTCATGACGAACCCGCCCCCGGGCATCGGGTTGCCGATCAACTCGATCACCCGGCCGTTGGGGAACAACCGCTCGGAGGAGTGCGCACGGCCCTGGCGCATCCAGTGCAGGCGGCGCGCCACGTGCACCTGGGCCTCGCCGGGGCCGCACAACCCGCGCTCGGCGTTGTAACGGATGATGTCGGCAATCGGCCGGCCGACACTGATCAGCCCCTCCGGGTAGTTGAACAGCTCCAGGTAACGGCGGTTCCAGGCCACCAGGTGCAGGTTCTGGTCGACCACGCTGATGCCTTGGTTGATGTTCTCGATGGCGCCCTGCAGCAGGGCGCGGTTGAACTGCAGGACTTCGCTGGCTTCATCGGCGATGCGCACTACGTCTTCCAGCTGCATGTCGCGGCCTTCGATGGCCGCCTTGACAACCGCGCGGGTCGACGAGGTGCCCAGCACGCCGGCCAGCAGCCGTTCGGTGTGTTCGATCCAGTCGCCGTCCGCGTTCTGGTTGGGGTTGAAGCCCTTGCCCTGGCGGTAGGCAAAGCGGATGAAGCTCTGCCGGGCGCGCTCTTCGCCGACAAAGCGCGATGCCAGGGTCAGCAGGTCGTCGATCTGTACCGCCAGCAGCGGCTTGCTGCTGGGCCGGGCGCTGGTCTGCTGGCCAATGAAGCGGCCAGCCTGCCAATGTTCGGACACCCGCGTGCGCGACAGCAGCGACACCCAGGCGAACAGGGTGAAGTTACCCGCCAGCGACAACACCACGCCTTGCGTCAGGGGACTGATCGGCAGGTTCAGCGGGTTGCCGTGCAGCCAAGCCAGCCCTGGGAACACCTGCAGGGGCCAGCCCACACTGTGCGCGGCAATCGGCAACACCAAGGTGTAGAACCACAGGAAGATACCGGCAGCCAGGCCGGCAAACACGCCGCGGCGGTTGGCCTGCTTCCAGTACAGCGCGCCGAGCATGGCCGGGGTCAATTGGGTCACGGCGGCAAACGCGATCTGGCCGATGGTTGCCAGGCTGGCGGTCGAGCCCAGCAGGCGATAGCTGACATAGGCCAGCAGCAGGATCACCACGATGGTCACCCGGCGCACCGAGAGCATCCAGTGACGGAACGCTTCGAACGGCCGTTCGGCATTGTTGCGGCGTAGCAGCCAGGGCAGCAGCATGTCGTTGGAGACCATGGTCGACAGTGCCACGGCCTCGACGATGACCATGCCGGTGGCTGCCGAGGCGCCGCCGATGAACGCCAGCAGCGCCAGGCTCGGGTGGGCCTCGGCCAGCGGCAGGCTGATCACGAACGAGTCGGAAATCACGGCCCCTGGCAGCAGCATTTGCCCGGCCAGGGCAATCGGCACCACGAACAGGGCAGCCAGCCCCAGGTACAGGGGGAACACCCAGCGGGCCAGGCGCAGGTCTTGTGGTTCGATGTTCTCCACCACAGTAACGTGGAACTGCCGCGGCAGGCAGATGATCGCCATCATCGCCACGGCGGTCTGCACCACCATGGAGGGCCAATTGATGGTCTCCTGCCAGTAATCCTGCAACTGAATCGACTGGCGTGCCTGGCTGAACAGGTCGCCGAAGCCGTCATACAGGTTGAACACCACGAAGATGCCCACAGCCAGGAAGGCCAGCAGCTTGATCAGCGATTCGAAGGCAATGGCCAGGACCATGCCACGGTGGTGTTCGGTCACGTCCAGGCTGCGCGTGCCAAACACGATGGCGAACAGCGCCAATACCAGCGACACCACCAGCGCGGTGTCCTGGACGCGTGTGCCGGTGGCGTCGGCACTGGCGCCGATCAGCAAGTTCACGCCCAGCACGATGCCCTTGAGCTGCAGGGCGATGTAGGGCAGCACGCCAACCAGGCAGATCAGCGCCACCACCACCGCCAGGGTCTGCGACTTGCCATAGCGTGCGGCGATGAAGTCGGCGATCGAGGTGATGTTCTGCTGCTTGCTGATCAGCACCATCTTCTGCAACACCCAAGGCGCAAAAATCAGCAGCAGTACCGGGCCCAGGTAGATCGGCAAGAACGCCCACAGTTGTTCGGCGGCCTGGCCAACGGCGCCGAAGAAGGTCCAGCTGGTGCAGTACACGGCCAGCGACAGGCTGTACACCCAGGCACGCAGCTTGGGCGGCAACGGCGTGCTGCGGCGGTCGCCATAGAAGGCGATGGCGAACATGATGGCCATATAGGCCAGGGCGACCACGGCGATCAGCCCGCTGGACAACGACATGAAAACTCCGAAGCAATAAGATAACGCGGTCCCGATCTACCAGTCTGGCACGCTGGTGGCGCTTCGTCAGCGCCGACGATGGTCGCAGTGGCGCGTGGTCGCAGGGCCCGGCTTCGCTGACCGGTACCGGCCCTGTCGCCAGCAAGGCAGCTGACGCCTCAGAACCGCGACAAGCGGAGGATTGACAGCCCGGCATACGCGGGGAATACTGCCTCCAGAATTCATATATATGTTTATATAACAACAAGAGAGCGAGACCCATGCACCCACTGTCCGGTGATGCTCGACTGCCCCGTTACCAACAACTGCGCGACCACTTGCTCGAGCAGATTGCCAACAACCGCTGGCGCCCAGGCGAAGCGATCCCGACTGAGGCTGCCTTGGCCACCGAGTTCGACATGTCAGTCGGCACCGTGCGCAAAGCCGTGGACGTACTGGTGGCTGAAGGCGTGCTGGAGCGTCAGCAGGGGCGCGGTACCTTCGTGCGCCGCCCGCAATTCCAGTCTTCGCTGTTCCGGTTCTTCCGCTTCGAAGCCGCCAATGGCCAGCGCGCGGTGCCTGAAAGCCGCATTCTTGCCATCGAGCCGATGACTGCGCCTTCGGCGGTCGCCGAAGCACTGGGCCTGGCGGTTCACAGCGAGGTGATCCGAATTGTCCGTACGCGCCTGCTCGGCGCCCAGCCGGTACTGGCCGAAGAAATCTGGTTGCCGCGCCAGACGTTCCAACCGTTGCTGGAGGTCGACCTGAACAGCGAGGGGCCGCTGCTGTACCCCCTCTACGAAGCACTGTGCGGCCAGGTGGTCGCCTACGCCGAAGAAACCCTCACCGCCGAAGCGGTTGACGCGGCGCATGGCCGCTTGCTGCAACTGCCGGCCGGCAGCCCGGTGGTGGTGATCGAGCGCCTGGCCCGTGACTACGCCGGCAAGCCGCTGGAATGGCGCCGCTCACGCGGCCATGCGCAGCACTTCCGCTACCGCATCGACATTCGCTAAGCCGGCGGCTGCACCCCGTTTCCCTCTGCGCCGTGCACACGCGGCGCGGTGGTTCCGCTTGCCTGGCGGTCACAGGCACACACTAGAAGGATAACAGTCATGTTCAGTTGGTATCGCCAGATCACCTCGCGGGAACGCAAGACATTCTGGGCCTGTTTCGGCGGCTGGTCGCTCGATGCGCTGGAAGTGCAGATGTTCGGCCTGGCCATCCCGGCGCTGATCGCCGCGTTCTCCCTGAGCAAAGGCGATGCCGGCCTGATCAGTGGCCTGACCCTGGTGACTTCGGCCATCGGCGGCTGGCTGGGTGGCACCTTGTCCGACCGCTACGGCCGCGTGCGGACCCTGCAGTGGATGATCCTCTGGTTCTCGTGCTTCACCTTCCTCTCGGCGTTCGTCACCGGTTTTTACCCCTTGCTGTTGGTCAAGGCCATGCAAGGCTTCGGTATCGGCGGCGAGTGGGCTGCCGGCGCCGTGCTGATGGCCGAAACCATCAACCCGAAATACCGCGGCAAGGTCATGGGCACGGTGCAGAGCGCCTGGGCCGTGGGCTGGGGCCTGGCCGTGGCACTGTTCATGCTGATCTACTCGCTGGTGCCGCAGGAATTTGCCTGGCGGGTGATGTTCTTCGTCGGCCTGTTGCCGTCGTTGCTGATCCTTTGGGTACGCCGCAACGTGCCCGAGCCGGACAGCTTCCAGCGCCTGCACAACGCCAATGCCATCCCTGCCAGCTTCCTGCACTCCATGGCCGGCATCTTCCGCCCGCAGCTGTTGCGCGTGACCTTGCTGGGCGGCCTGCTTGGCCTGGGCGCCCATGGTGGGTACCACGCGGTGATGACCTGGCTGCCGACCTTCCTCAAAACCGAGCGCAACTTGTCGGTGCTGAACTCCGGTGGTTACCTGGCGGTGATCATCCTGGCCTTCTGGTGCGGTTGCGTGGTCAGCGGCCTGCTGATCGACCGCATCGGCCGGCGCAAGAATATTCTGCTGTTCGCCCTGTGCTGCGTGCTGACCGTACAAGCCTATGTGTTCTTCCCGCTGACCAACACGCAGATGCTGTTCCTCGGCTTCCCGCTGGGCTTTTTCGCCGCCGGTATCCCGGCCAGTCTGGGGGCGTTTTTCAATGAGCTGTACCCGGCCGAGGTGCGCGGTGCCGGGGTGGGCTTCTGCTACAACTTCGGCCGCGTACTGTCGGCAGTGTTCCCGTTCCTGGTCGGCCACATGAGCGAGTCGATATCCTTGGGCAGCGCCATTGGTATCGACGCTGGCATCGCCTATGGCGTGGCGGTGATCGCCGCCTTGTGCTTGCCGGAGACCCGCGGGCGCACCCTCGAAAATGCCACGGCGCCGCACACCGCCGGGGCAGTTGCCAAATAACCTGACTTTTCTGTATGAGAGCCATGCCCGACGTACCTCCTTTACACCTGAGCGCGATCGACAGCCACGCCCACGTTTTCAGCCGTGGGCTGGCGCTGGCCAGTGAGCGGCGCTATGCCCCTGATTACGATGCGCCGCTGGGCGACTACCTGGGCCAGCTGCTGGCCCATGGTTTCAGCCATGGCGTGCTGGTGCAGCCGAGTTTCCTCGGCACCGACAACCGCTACCTGCTCAGCGCCCTGCAGGCTGTGCCGCAGCAACTGCGCGGGGTGGTGATGCTGGCGCCCGATGTCGAGCCACACACCCTTGCCGACATGGCCCGGTCAGGCGTGCGTGGTGTGCGCCTGAACCTGATGGGTCAGACCCTGCCGGACCTGGCCAGTGGCCGCTGGCGACCGCTGCTCGAACGCATTGGCGAACAAGGCTGGCACCTGGAACTGCACCGGCAGGTGGCGGACATACCGGCACTGGTCCGCGCGCTACAACCCTATGGCCTGAACATCGTGATCGACCATTTCGGCCGCCCCGATGCCCGCCGTGGGCTGGGCCAGCCCGGGTTCGCCGAACTGTTGACCCTGGGCGGGCAGGGCAAGGTTTGGGTGAAGGTGTCGGGGATCTACCGGCTGGCGGGGGCGCCGGACGAGAATCTGGCCTTCGCGCGCTCGGCACTGTGCGCGCTGGAAGCGCACTACGGCGCCGAGCGCTTGATGTGGGGCAGTGATTGGCCGCATACCCAGCATGAGTCGACGACCAGCTTTGCCACTGCAGTGCAGCAGTTCGAGGCCTTGGGTTGCTCGGCCCAGCTGCGCCAGGCCCTGCTGGTGGATACCGCGCGGGCTTTGTTCGGTTTCGAATGAGCGCCTGCCGGGCGCGATCGACCCGCTGAGCGTGGCGGGTTCTGCCCCTGCGCTTGCCAGCCGCTGCCTTTCCCATGCAGATTTGTGGCCTGGTGCGCCCGGCGCGCCTCCAATTGAAAAGCCATCAGGACCAAGGACGATGAGTCATTCCTCGCAATTCACCTTGCTCGGCAAGCGGCGCTTCCTGCCGTTTTTCATCACTCAGTCGCTGGGTGCCTTCAACGACAACCTGTTCAAGCAGTCGCTGATCCTGGCGATCCTGTTCAAGCTCAGCCTGGGCGAGGGTGACCGGTCGATCTGGGTCAACCTGTGTGCCTTGCTGTTCATTCTGCCGTTTTTCCTGTTTTCGGCGTTAGGTGGGCAGTTTGGCGAAAAGTTTGCCAAGGACGCGCTGATCCGCGCCATCAAGCTGGCCGAGATCGCCATCATGGCGGTCGGCGCCCTGGGCTTCATCACCAACCACCTGGCGCTGATGCTGGTGGCGCTGTTCGGCATGGGCACGCATTCGGCGCTGTTCGGCCCGGTGAAGTATTCCATCCTGCCCCAGGCCCTGCGTGAAGAAGAGCTGGTCGGTGGCAACGGGCTGGTCGAAACCGGCACCTTCCTTGCCATCCTGGCAGGCACCATCGGCGCCGGGGTGATGATGTCGGCCGACAGCTACGCCACCGTGGTGGCCGGGGGGGTGGTCGGCACTGCGGTGCTGGGCTACCTGGCCAGCCGCTGGATCCCGCGGGCAGCCGCGGCCTCGCCGAACATGCCGCTGGACTGGAATATCTTCAAGCAATCCTGGGTGATCCTGCGCATGGGCCTGGGCCAGCCGCCGGCAGTGTCGCGCTCGATCGTCGGCAACTCGTGGTTCTGGTTTGTCGGTGCCATCTACCTTACGCAGATTCCGGCCTACGCCAAGGACTGGCTGCACGGTGACGGCACCGTGGTAACGCTGGTGCTGACGCTGTTCTCGGTGGGCATCGCGCTGGGCTCGCTGCTGTGCGAACGGCTCAGCGGGCGCAAGGTGGAAATCGGCCTGGTGCCATTCGGCTCGTTCGGCCTGACCCTGTTCGGGTTGCTGTGGTGGTGGCACTCTGGCGATGTGCCAGCGGCTGCTGCGCCGCATGACTGGCTGGCGCTGCTGGGCATGAGCCAGGCCTGGTGGATCCTGCTGTCGATCATGGGCCTGGGGGTGTTCGGCGGCTTCTATATCGTGCCGCTGTATGCCTTGATCCAGGCCCGCACCGGCGAAGACCAGCGCGCCCGGGTAATCGCGGCCAACAACATCCTCAATGCCCTGTTCATGGTGGTGTCGGCACTGCTCACCATCCTCCTGCTGGGCCTGGCCAAGCTGAGCATCCCCCAGCTGTTCCTGGTGGTGTCGCTGCTCAATATCGCGGTCAACGCCTACATTTTCAGGATCGTGCCCGAGTTCACCATGCGCTTCTTGATCTGGCTGCTCAGCCATTCGATGTACCGCGTGCAGCACCGTGACCTCCAGCGCATTCCCGACCAGGGTGCGGCGTTGCTGGTGTGCAACCATGTCTCGTTCGTCGACGCGCTGCTGTTGGGTGGGGCGATCCGCCGGCCGATCCGCTTTGTCATGTACTACAAGATCTACAACCTGCCGGTGCTCAACTTTGTTTTCCGTACCGCAGGGGCCATCCCGATTGCCGGGCGCAATGAAGACCAGGCCACGTACGAGCGGGCCTTCGCACGCATTGCCGCGTACCTGGCCGACGGCGAACTGGTGTGCATCTTCCCGGAGGGCAAACTGACCGGTGATGGTGAAATCGATGTGTTCAAGGGGGGCGTCAAGCGCATCCTCGAAGAAACCCCGGTGCCGGTGATTCCGCTGGCCTTGCAGGGCTTGTGGGGCAGTTTCTTCAGCCGCGACCCACGCAAAGGCTTCTTCAAGCGGTTGTGGTCGCGGGTGACCATCGTGGCCGGTGCCGCCATCCCGGTGGAGGCGGCGCAGCCAGAGGCCCTGCGTGAGCAGGTCAGCCGCTTGCGCGGCAACCTGCGCTAGGGGAGGGGATCAGCTGGCGCTGACCTTCAGGCCGACCAGGCCGGTGATGATCAGCGCCACGCTAACCAGGCGTACCAGGGCCATGGATTCGCCGAACAGGATAATGCCGGCGATCACCGTGCCCACGGCCCCCACCCCGGTCCAGATGGCGTAGGCAGTGCCCAGCGGCAACTCCTTCATGGCCAGGCCCAGAAGGCCGAGGCTGATAGCCATGGCGGCGACGGTGAGTACGGTGGGCAGTGGCTTGCTGAAGCCGTCGGTGTATTTGAGGCCTACGGCCCAGCCGACCTCGAACAGGCCGGCGAAGAACAGGATGATCCAGGACATGGTGCTTCTCCATCGTGGTGAATGATGGGGCCGTCCCCGTAATGATCACGCGGTGCGTCGTGAGGTCGTCCTCACAGTGAGCACTATAGTGCACACCTGCAGGTTTCAGGGCAAGACGCGAGACGCAAGCTGCAAGCTGCAAGAAAAACCCAAAGCAGGGGTGCCGTGTTCGATGCGGCACCGTAGTACTTTCACTTGCCACTTGCCACTTGCCACTTGCCTTTCGCTACTGCTTTCAGACCCCCTGCGGAATCTCCTCGCCACCCAGGGCCTCGAACAGCACCGGCAAGAATTCGGCAAAGGTCATCATCATCAGCTGGAAGCTGGCGTCGAACTGCTGGGCCGCCTCATCGCCACCGTCCTGTTCGGCCTGTTCCTGCAGCAGCTCTTCGAACTTCAGGCGCTTGATGACCATCTTGTCGTCGAGGATGAACGACAGCTTGTCCTGCCAGGCCAGGGCCAGTTGGGTAACCACCTTGCCGGTGCTCAGGTGCAGCTGGATTTCTTCGCCGGTCAGGTCCTGGCGTTTGCAGCGCACGATGCCACCGTCTTCGGCGGTGTCGCGCAGTTCGCACTCGTCCAGCACGTAGAAGCCTTCAGCAGCCTGTTGCGACTTGACCCAGTCGGTCATGGTAGCAACCGGTGCGATTTTTACCATGGCTGGGCGCACTGGCAGCGAGCCCATCACTTCACGCAGGGTCGACAGCAGGTCTTCGGCACGCTTGGCGCTGGCCGAGTTGACCAGGATCACACCCTGACGCGGGGCAATGGCAGCGAAGATCATCGAGCGGCGGATGAACGCGCGCGGCAGGAAGGCCTGGATGATCTCATCCTTGATCTGGTCGCGTTCCTTCTTGTAGACCTTGCGCATCTGCTCGGTCTCGATCTCTTCGACCTTTTCCTTCACGGCGTCATTGACCACGCTGCTTGGCAGGATGCGTTCTTCCTTGCGTGCGGCAATCAGCAGGTACTCGCCGCTGACATGCACCAAGGGCGCGTCTTCGCCTTTGCCGAACGGTGCGATGAAACCATAGGTGGACAGCTCCTGGCTGGCACAGGCGCGGGCCGGCTTGCTGGCCAGGGCGGCCTCCAGCGCTTCAGGCTCGAACGGTACTTCCTGGGTCAGGCGGTAGGTCAGCAGGTTCTTGAACCACATGCGGGGCAATCTCTCATTAATGCATAAGGCGGGCATTATTCTCCGAGCAGTGCTCCCAGGCCAACCCTGTCAGAGGGCCAGCAGTGGTTAATGGCGCAAGAAAACGCCTGGCAACGCTAGGTCTTTGAAAGGCCTGAGGTTTTTTTTGAAGAAAGTTTAAAAAGTGCTTGCCAGGGTGCAGGGGCGTACGTAGAATGCGCGCCACACCGAGAGACATGGGTGATTAGCTCAGCCGGGAGAGCATCTGCCTTACAAGCAGAGGGTCGGCGGTTCGATCCCGTCATCACCCACCACTCGATGTATAGCGCAGCGGTAGTTCAGTCGGTTAGAATACCGGCCTGTCACGCCGGGGGTCGCGGGTTCGAGTCCCGTCCGCTGCGCCATATTCAACTTCCAGGGCCCACTGAACACCCGGAAGTTACAAAGAAAGCGACCTTAGGGTCGCTTTTTTTTTGCCTGAAATTCTGTGCCTCATTTAAATGCGCAAAAACTTCGATAAGGGCTTGCCAGAGCGAAAAGTCGCCCGTAGAATGCGCGCCACACCGAGAGACATGGGTGATTAGCTCAGCCGGGAGAGCATCTGCCTTACAAGCAGAGGGTCGGCGGTTCGATCCCGTCATCACCCACCACTCGATGTATAGCGCAGCGGTAGTTCAGTCGGTTAGAATACCGGCCTGTCACGCCGGGGGTCGCGGGTTCGAGTCCCGTCCGCTGCGCCATATTCAACTTCCAGGGCCCACTGAACACCCGGAAGTTACAAAGAAAGCGACCCTAGGGTCGCTTTTTTTGTGCCTGTATGCTTCAAGAGCCCGCAGAGCGCTTCAGTTTCAGCCCCGGCGTTCTTCTTCACGCAACGTCAGCACTTCGAAACCGTCGTCCGTCACCGCCACCGTGTGCTCCCATTGCGCCGACAGGCTGTGGTCGCGGGTAACCACTGTCCAGCCATCTTTCAGTTCGCGCGTGCCGCGCCCACCCTGGTTGATCATCGGTTCGATGGTGAACACCATGCCTGGCTTGAGCTTCATGCCCATGCCGCGCTGGCCCACGTGCAAGACCTCCGGTGCTTCATGCATCTGCTGGCCGATACCATGCCCACAGTATTCGCGCACCACGCTGTAGCCCGCGGCCTCGGCATGGGCCTGCACGGCGTGGCCGATGTCACCCAGCGTGGCCCCTGGGCGCACCTGCTCGATGCCTTTCCACAGCGCTGCATAGGTGGTGTCGACCAGGCGGCGGGCCTCGTCGCTGATCGTGCCAATGCAGTACATCTTCGAGGCGTCGGCGATGTAGCCGCCCTGTTCCAGGGTAATGTCGACGTTGACGATCGAGCCTTCCTCAAGCACCTCGTCGGCTTTGGGCATGCCATGGCACACCACATGGTCCACCGAGGTATTGAGCGAGTAGGGGAACCCGTACTGGCCCTTGCTCGCAGGCCGGGCCTTGAGCGTTTCGACAATGTAGGCTTCGGCGCGGTCGTTGATTTGCAGGGTGGTCATGCCGGGGCGGATGAAGTTGTCGAGGTCAGCGAATACCTGGGCCAGCAACTGGCCGGCCCGGCGCATCAGCTCGAGTTGGGCGGGGGTCTTGAGGATCACCTGGGGCATGGGGAAAGGGCGGTTGCTCATGCTGGAATTTGCCCCAGCATAGCGCCAGCGGGTGTTAAGTTGCCACCGCATGGTGCGCAGGGTGCGCACGGTACGCCAGAGCGCGGGCGTGGTAGAAGCGTCTGCTCCAGCTGGCCCACTAATTGCTGGCTACCTCCCATCCCGGGCCATCAACGTCGACAGCCCGCACATTCTCACGACAAAGGCGCCGTGTTGCCCCCGCTTGCTGCTGCAGGCCGGGGCAGCCGGCGCCTTTTTGCGTTTCCACAGGAGCCCGCCCATGGTCAATAACGAAGTGCGCAGCGTATGCCCGTATTGCGGGGTTGGTTGCGGCATCGTCATGAGCGTTGCCGATGGCAAGGTCGGCAAGATCAGCGGCGACAAGCAGCACCCCAGCAACTACGGCCGGCTGTGCACCAAGGGCCTTACCGCCCACTTGCCGCTGACGGCGGCCGGGCGCATGGAAGACGCCTACCTGCGCCAGCAACGCAACCAGCCGCCAGTGCGCGCCAACATGGACCAGGCAATTGCCGAGAGTGCTAAGCGCCTGCGTGGCATCATCGACCAGCATGGGCCAGACGCCGTAGCGCTCTACGTGTCCGGGCAGATGTCGCTGGAGGCCCAGTACCTGGCCAACAAGCTGGCCAAGGGTTTCATTCGCACCCGCCACATCGAGTCCAATTCGCGCTTGTGCATGGCCAGTGCCGGCAGCGGCTACAAGCTGTCGCTAGGCGCCGACGGCCCGCCTGGCAGCTACGAGGATTTCGAGCACGCCGATGTGTTTCTGGTGATCGGTTCGAACATGGCTGACTGCCACCCGATCCTGTTCCTGCGTCTGCTCGACCGGGTCAAGGCAGGGGCCAAACTGATCGTCGTAGATCCCCGGCGCAGCGCCACGGCGGACAAGGCCGACCTGTTCCTGCAGCTGCGCCCCGGCAGCGACATGGCCTTGCTCAATGGCCTGCTGCACCTGCTGCATCGCAATGGCCACACCCAACCGGACTTCATCGCCCGCCATACCGAAGGCTGGGACGACATGCCCGCCTTGCTCGATGACTACAGCCCCGAACGGGTGGCCGCCATCACCGGGCTGGCCGAGGCCGACATCGTCAAGGCCGCGCAATGGATCGGCAGCGCCGGCAACTGGATGAGCTGCTGGACCATGGGGCTGAACCAGAGCATTCATGGCACCTGGCACAGCAATGCCATCTGCAACCTGCACCTGGCCACCGGTGCCATTTGCCGCCCTGGCAGCGGGCCGTTCTCGCTGACCGGCCAGCCCAATGCCATGGGCGGCCGCGAAATGGGCTACATGGGGCCCGGCTTGCCCGGCCAGCGCTCGGCGCTGGTGGCGGCTGACCGTGCCTTCGTCGAACAGCAGTGGCAACTGCCACCCGGTAGCCTGCGCAGCGAAGCCGGCGAGGGAACGGTGGCCCTGTTCGAGCAACTCAAGGCCGGTAAGGTGAAAGCCTGCTGGATCATCTGCAGCAACCCGGTTGCCAGTGTCGCCAACCGCCAGCAGGTGCTCGACGGCTTGCGCCAGGCCGACCTGGTGATCGCCCAGGACGCTTTCCTCGACACCGAAACCAACCGTTACGCCGATATCCTGCTGCCTGCCGCGCTGTGGGCCGAAGGCGAGGGCGTGATGATCAACAGCGAACGCAACCTGACCCTGATGCCCCGCGCTGTCGAGCCGCCCGGGCAAAGCCTGCCGGACTGGCAGATCATCGCCCGCGTGGCCTGCGCGATGGGCTATGGCGAGGCCTTCGATTACCCGAACGCCGAGGCGGTGTATGAGGAAATTCGCCGCTTTCACAACCCGGCCACCGGCTATGACCTGCGTGGCATCAGCTATGCCGACCTGCGTCAGCAACCCCGGCAGTGGCCCAGCGCCCCGGGGCGCGAGCAGCACCGCAGCCCGCTGCGTTACCTGAACGATGGCAGCAGCCAGGCGCTGCTGCTCGATGACCAAGGGCAGCGGCCGGCTATCGCCTTCCCCACGGCCAGTGGCAAGGCACGCTTCTTCGCCCGGCCCTGGTTGCCCGCCGCTGAGTTGCCGGATGACGCCTACCCCCTGGTGCTCAACACCGGCCGCGTGCAGCACCACTGGCATACCCTGACCAAGACCGGCAAGGTACCGGCGCTGAACAAGCTGGAGCCCGGCCCGTTCGTTGAAATCCACCCGGAAGATGCCGCCCGTTTGGGCATTGCCGAGAAAGACCAGGTGGCCGTTCGCTCGCGGCGTGGCCAGGCCGTGCTCCCGGCGCGTACCAGCGACCGGGTCATGCCGGGCAACTGCTTTGCGCCGTTTCACTGGAACGACCTGGTCGGTGAGCAGCTGGCCATCAATGCCGTGACCTGCGATGCGCTCGACCCTCTGTCGTTGCAGCCCGCATTCAAGCACTGCGCCGTGGCCCTGCAGCGGGTTGCCGGCGAGCGTATCGATGCCCTTGAACTGCACACCTCCGTTGCCGAGCCTGCCAGCATGCCGACCGCCACCTTGTCCCGCCTGTTAGGCCTGGACACCTTGCCGGCCCCGGTGCTGGCCGACGACGAGCGCCACTATCTGCAAGGTTTTCTGCTGGGGCTGGCCCAGGCGCGCGCCGACGCTGTGCCCAGCCTGCCGGCCAGTGCGCCGCTGCCGGCCAGCCGGCGTATGTTCGTTGACGGCTTGCTGGCCGGGCTGTTCGCGACCCCGGCCCAGGCACCGGCCGCGGCGCCAGCCCAGCCGCTGCACCAGGTGGTATGGGCTTCGCAGACCGGCAACTGCGAACTGCTGGCCGAGCGCTGCGCCGAACGCCTGCGCGGCGCAGGCCTGCAGGTGCAGCTCAGTTGCATGCAGGCGACCCGCCCCAGCCAGCTGCGCGGCGCTGCCAGCGTGGTGTTCATTACCAGCACGTTCGGTGATGGCGAGGCCCCCGACAGTGCCGCGAACTTCTGGCAGGCGTTGCAAGGTGAGGAGGGCGGCCACTGCGCCGAGCTGCCGTATGCCGTGCTGGCCTTGGGCGACTCCAGTTATGAGCAGTTCTGTGGTTTTGGCCGCAAGCTGGACCAGCGGCTGGCCGAGCTGGGCGGCCGGCGCCTGCTGCAACGGGTGGACTGCGAGCCCGACTTCGACGAAGTGTTTGCCGGCTGGCTGGAGGCACTGCTGCCAAGCCTGGGGAGCACCGCCGCGGCACAGCCGGCCGGCGCAGCGGCACCCGTGGCGGCTTACACCAAGCAGCGGCCCTGGGCGGCCACCCTGCTGGAAAACCGTCTGCTCAACGGCCCCGGTGCCAGCAAGGAAACCCGCCAGCTGGTCTTCGACCTCAGTGGCAGCGGTTTCACCTACGCCGCCGGCGACGCCCTGGGGGTATGGCCACGCAATTGTCCGGCGCTGGTTGCAGAACTGCTGGCGCTGATGCAACTCGACGGCCAGGCGCTGGTGGAATTGAAGGGCCAGCCCGCCATGCCGCTGGCCGAAGCCCTGCAGGCACACCTGGAAATCGCCAAGGTCACCCCACAGCAACTGCAGGTGTTCGCCGCTAATGCCCCCGACCTGCAGCGCCTCCTGCAGCCCGAGTGCAAGGCCGAACTGCAGGCGTGGTTGTGGGGCCGGCAACTGGTCGATGTGTTGCGCGCCTTCCCGCAGCAACTGCCACTGGCCAGTTGGCTCGCGTTGCTCAAGCCGTTGCAGCCACGGCTGTACTCGATCAGTTCCAGCCCACTGGCGCACCCGCAACAGGTGCACCTGACCGTTTCCACGGTGCGCTACGGTGATCGCAACGGTGTGTGCTCCAGCTTCCTGGCCGACCGGGCACAGGCGTTGAAGGTGGCGATTTTCCCGCAGGTGTCGAAGCACTTCCGCCTGCCTGAGGACGATGGTGTGCCGTTGATCATGGTCGGCCCTGGCACTGGCATTGCGCCGTTTCGGGCGTTCCTTGAAGAGCGTGAAGCGCGCGGCGCCAGCGGGCCGAACTGGCTGTTCTTCGGCGAGCAGCACGCTGCGAGCGACTTTTATTACCAGGCGCAATTGCAGGCCTGGCAAGCCACGGGGCACCTGCGGCTGGACACGGCGTTCTCGCGTGACCAAGCGCAAAAGATCTACGTGCAGACGCGCATGCTCGAGCACGGTGCGCAGCTGTGGCAATGGTTGCAGGCCGGGGCGTACTTCTATGTCTGCGGTGATGCCCAGCGCATGGCCAGGGATGTGGATGCGGCCTTGCGGGCGATTGTCGCCGAGCATGGCGGCATGGATGCGGCGGCGGCTGATGCCTACGTCGACGGCCTGAACCAGGCCCGGCGCTACCGGCGTGACGTGTACTGATGTGCACCGCGATGGGCTGCAGTGCACTGTGAATGTGCGCAGCCGGTGCCGGGTGGCGGGCGAGCGAGCCCGCTGCTGCAAAGCCCTGGAACGCTGTGCAGGCCCGTGCAGGTGCGGGTTTGCGCGTAACGCGTCCACCCCCGGCACCAGGCTTGGCACACTCCCTGCTTAGCCCATGTAACAACAAAGCCCACTGATCAACGGCGATCAACCGGGCCCCCTACCGTGATGAATACAGGCAAAGGCGCCTGGAGCTTCGGCTCCAGGCGCTTTTTTTTTGATCGAGGATCGGCTTATGAAGGCAACAGCGAGCAGCGGGCAACGAGAGCGACTGGTCATCGTCGGCAACGGCATGGTCGGCCACCACTGTGTCGAACAACTGGTCAGCCGCGGCGCCCTGCAGCAGTTCGAGGTACGGGTGTTCGGCGAGGAGCGCCAGCGCGCCTACGACCGAGTGCACCTGTCCGAGTACTTTGGCGGTAGCTGTGCCGAAACCCTGGCCCTGTGCGAGCGCGACTTCTACACCGCCAGCGGCGTGCACCTGCACCTTGGCGAAGCGGTCCTGCAGATCGATCGCGAGCGCGGCGAGGTGGTTACCGCCCAAGGCCGCTACGGCTACGACCAACTGGTCCTGGCGACCGGTTCCTACCCCTTTGTGCCGCCGATCGAGGGCTCCAGCGGTGATGCCCGCCTGGTCTACCGTACCCTCGACGACCTCGATGGCATTCGCGCTGCCGCCGCCAGCGCCCGCCGTGGCGTGGTGGTGGGGGGTGGCCTGCTGGGGCTGGAAGCGGCCAACGCCCTCAAGTCGCTCGGCCTGGAAGCCCACGTGGTGGAGTTCGCGCCACGGCTGATGCCGGTGCAGCTGGATGGCGAGGGCGGCGCAGCGCTCAAGGCACAGATCGAAGCGCTGGGCGTGGGTGTGCACCTGTCGCGTGCCACCCAGTCGATCAGCCAGGGCGACGCCTACCGTTACCGCATGAACTTCGACGGTGGCCAATACCTGGAAACCGACCTGATCGTGTTCTCCGCTGGCATTCGCCCACAAGATGCCCTTGGCCGTGCCTGCGGCCTGGACATCGCCACGCGCGGCGGGATAGTGATCGACGAGCACTGCCGCAGCAGTGACCCGCGCATCTTTGCCATCGGTGAATGCGCATCGTGGAACGGCAGCGTGTTCGGCCTGGTGGCGCCCGGCTACAGCATGGCGCGCAACCTGGCGGCATTGCTCTGCGGCGAGGCGCCGGTGCCGTTCAGCGGTGCCGACATGTCGACCAAGCTCAAGCTGCTGGGGGTGGACGTCGGTTCGATCGGTGATGCCCACGGTGCTACGCCCGGTGCACGCAGCTACCGCTTCATCGACGAAGCCAACAGCGCCTACCGGCGGCTGGTGGTGGATGCCAGCGGCAAGCATGTGCTGGGTGCGGTGCTGGTTGGCGACAACAGCTATTACGACACCTTGCTGCAGTATGCCCAGAACGGTATTGCCCTGCCGGCCGACCCCGCCGCGCTGATCCTGCCGCAAGGCGGCGCAGCACCAGCGCTGGGGGCCGACGCCTTGCCCGACAGCGCCACCATCTGCTCCTGCCATAACGTCAGCAAGGGTGCAGTCTGTGCCGCCATCGACAGCGGCTGCAGCGACCTGGCTGCGGTCAAGGGCTGCACCAAGGCGGCAACCGGCTGTGGCGGCTGCGCGGCCTTGCTCAAGCAAGTCTTCGAGCATGAACTGACGGCCCGCGGTGTAGCGGTGGACAAGAGCCTGTGCGAGCACTTCGCCTACACCCGGCAAGAGCTGTACGGCATGGTGCGGGTGGAGGGCATCCGCACCTTCAGCGAATTGCTCGCACGTCACGGCAAGGGCCACACCGGCTGTGACATCTGCAAGCCGGCGGTGGGCAACATCCTTGCCTCCTGCTGGAACCAGCCGATCATGGACCCGGCGCTGGTGCCGCTGCAGGACACCAACGACACCTTCATGGCCAATATGCAGAAAAACGGCACCTACTCGGTGGTGCCGCGTATTCCGGGGGGTGAAATCACCCCGGACAAACTCATCGTGATTGGCCAGGTGGCCAAGAAGTACGACCTGTACACCAAGATCACCGGCGGCCAGCGCATCGACCTGTTCGGCGCCCAGCTGCACGAATTGCCGCTCATCTGGGGGGAGTTGATCGAGGCCGGTTTCGAAACAGGCCATGCCTACGGCAAATCGACCCGTACGGTGAAGTCGTGCGTGGGCAGTACCTGGTGCCGCTACGGCGTGCAGGACAGCGTGGCCATGGCCCTGCGCCTGGAAGACCGCTACAAGGGCCTGCGCAGCCCGCACAAGCTCAAGTTCGCCGTGTCTGGCTGCACCCGCGAATGTGCCGAGGCCCAGAGCAAGGACATTGGTGTGATCGCCACCGACAAGGGCTGGAACCTGTACGTGTGCGGTAACGGCGGCATGCGCCCGCGGCATGCCGAACTGTTTGCCACCGACCTGGACGACGAAACCCTGGTACGCCTGATCGACCGCGTGCTGATGTTCTACATCCGCACCGCCGACAAGCTGCAGCGTACTTCGGTGTGGCGTGAAAACCTCGAGGGCGGGCTGGACTACCTGAAACAGGTGGTCATCGACGACAGCCTGGGCCTTGCCAGCGAACTGGAAGCGCAGATGCAGCATGTGGTCGACCAGTATCAGTGCGAATGGGCCAACGCCCTGAACGACCCCGAGAAGCTCAAGCGCTTCCGGACCTTTGTCAACGACCAGCGCGCCGACCCGGACGTGCACTTCGTGCGTGAACGCGAACAACGCCGGCCTGCCGCGCCGCTGCACCTGATCCCCACTGTCGAGGAGGCTGTCTGATGATGCTGTCCAATGCTGCTGTGAACAAACGCGAGAACTGGCAGGCCGTGTGCCGGGCGCAAGACCTGGTGGCCGACTCCGGTGTGGTGGTGTGGCTCGACGGTGCCCAGGTGGCGCTGTTCTATCTACCTGGCCAAGCCCAGGCGCTGTACGCGGTGGACAACCGCGACCCACGCTCCGGGGCCAACATCATCGGCCGCGGCTTGGTGGGTAGCGTGCAGGGTGAGCTGGTGGTGGCGGCGCCTTTGTACAAGCAGCATTTCAGCCTGCACACCGGGGAATGCCTGGAGGACAGCGGGCAGCGCTTGCGGGTGTGGCCGGTGCGGTTGAAGGGCGACGCGGTGGAACTGGGTGTGGCCTGATTCTTGTGCATTGCCAGTGCCGGCCCTTTCGCGGGCTTGCCCGCTCCTACAGGTACAGCGCAGCCCTCAAGCCCTGCGATGACTCTGTGGGAGCGGGCGAGCCCGCGAAGAGGCCGGCACTAGTGCCTCAGAACACCAGCCCCTGCGGCGTGCGCCCGGCAAACACATCTACCAGGCTGGCCACCACCATCTCGCCCATGCGCGTGCGGGTCTGCACGGTGGCACTGGCCCGGTGCGGCTGCAGTACCACGTCCTCACGCTCGAACAACGCCTCGGGCGCTCGCGGCTCATCGGCAAACACATCCAGCGCCGCGCCGGCGATCTCGCCAGCCTGTAATGCCGCGATCAAGGCCGGTTCGTCCACCAGCTTGCCGCGCGCGATGTTGATCAGGTAACCCTCGCTGCCCAAGGCCCGCAGCACGTCGCGATCGATCAGCGCCTCACCCTTGTCGGCCGCCGCTGCAAGGATCAGTGCGTCGCTGTGCTTGGCCAACTGCAGCAGGTCGGCCTCGAAGCCGTATGGCACATCCAGCGCCTGCAAGTCGGTGTAGCGAATCGGGCAACCGAACGCGGCTGCCCGCTGCGCCACCGCGCGGCCGACCCGGCCCATGCCGACAATGCCCACGCGCATGCCCGACACCTGACGGGCCAGTGGCAACGGTGCCAGCGGCGTGGCACTGGTGGCCCAATGGCCGGCGCGCACGAAACGGTCACCGGTGCAGATGCCCCGGCACACACCGATCAGCAGGCCGATGGCGAGGTCGGCAACGTCCTCGGTGAGGGCGCCGATGGTCGCTGTCACCTGGATGCCGCGGTCGCGGGCGTAGGCCAGGTCGACCGCGTCGGTGCCGACACCATTGACCGCGATCACTTCCAGGTTGGGCAGGCGCGCCATCAGTGCCTGGCTGATACCCGTGTGGCCACCGGTGATCACGCCGCGGATATTGTCGGCATGCTGGCTGACGTAGGCGTGCTTGTCGGCCTGTTCGTAGTAGCGGTGTAGGGTGAACAACTGTTCAAGGCGCTCACGGATCTGCGGGATGAGGATCGGGCTAAGTTGCAGGACTTCGGGTTTCATCGGTCACTCCATCAGGAACAGGGTTCATCGAAAGCAAGGTTCAGCCACGGCCAACGAATGGCATGTTGCTGGCCATCACGGTCATGTTCAGCACGTTGGCGTCCAGCGGCAGCGCAGCGATGTAGCGCACCGCGTCGGCCACATGGCGCACGTTTAGCATTGGCTCGGCGGCGATCTCGCCATTGGCCTGGCGCACACCCCGGGTCATGCGCTCGGACAGCTCGGTCAGGGCGTTGCCGATGTCTACCTGGCTGCAGACGATGTTGTAAGGCCGGCCGTCCAGCGCCAGTGCCTTGGTCAGGCCCAGCACCGCATGCTTACTGGCGGTGTAGGGCGCGGTGAACGGGCGCGGGGTATGCGCCGATATCGAGCCGTTGTTGATGATCCGCCCGCCTTGCGGCTGCTGGCGGCGCATCAGGCCGAAGGCCGCGCGGGCACAGAGGAACACCCCATCGACGTTGGTAGCGATGACGTTGCGCCAGTTTTCCAGCGGCAGCTCGTCGACCGGTACGGCCGGGGCATTGATGCCGGCATTGTTGAAGATCACGTCGAGGCGCCCATGTACCTCCTCGACGGTGGCAAACAGCTGCGCGACGCTCTGTTCATCTCGCACGTCAGTGGCTACCGCCATGGCTTCACCGCCCGCAGCCTGCGCCTGTTCGACGACCGCTTGCAGCGGTTCGAGACGGCGCCCGGCGAGGACCAGGCTGAAGCCATCCTCCAGCAGGGCGAGGGCGACGGCGCGGCCGATGCCGCTGCCGGCGCCGGTGACCAGAGCGATTTTCCTGTTCTGCTTCATTTCGTCACTCCAGGGGAATCAGGCAGCGTTGGCGGCTTGCCCGGCAGGGCGGGGGCCGACGTGCAAGTGCAGTTCGCCGATACCGTCGATGCCGGCGTGGAGGGTGTCGCCTGGGTTCAGCGCCGCCACCCCGGGCGGGCTGCCGGTCATGATCAGGTCGCCCGGGCGGAGCGGCAGCTGGCGGGACAGCCGGCTGATGACTTCGGCCAACGTCCAGGTCTGCTGGCTGAGGTGGGCACGCTGGCGCTCCTGGCCATTGACCTGCAGCCACAGCGTCGCATTCAGCGGCCAGGCGCACTCGCTGGCGGGGACGATGGCAGTCATGGGGGCCGAGGCCTCGAACACTTTGGCCGCCTCCCAGGGGAGGCCCTCGGCCTTGGCCTTGCGCTGGTGATCGCGCCGGGTCATGTCCAGGCCGGCGGCAAAGCCGAACACGTGTTCCAAGGCATGCTCCGGGGCGATGTCGGCACCGCCCTTGGCGATGGCTGCGACCAGCTCGATTTCGTGGCAGAACTCGTCGGTCTGCGGCGGGAAGGGCAGCTCGCCCGCTGCCTCGACCACATTGCTCGCTGGTTTCATGAAGAACACCGGCTCCTGTGGCGCCGGCCCGTAGGTTTCCGGCCATGGGTAGTTGCGGCCCAGGCAGAACACCCGGCCGACCGGAAAGCGCACATCGCTGCCGCGGATCGGCAGGCTGACGATGGCCGGGGGGGTGAACAGGTAAGTCATGGGTCAATCCTCCTTGCTGGGGTGGCCAGCGTATGTCACGGGCTGGCCGGTAAAGTTGGACGAAAGCGGGGTTGGGTTGGACTATCCAGGCAACCTGTACCGGTCCTATCGCCGGCAAGCCTGCGCCCACAGGTCCAGGCAACTGCGCAGGCCTTGTGGGAGCTGGCTTGCCAGCGATGAGGCCAGCACAGGCCGTGGGAATCTCAAGCTGCAGTCTTGAGCTCGATGCGGTACAGCTTCCCCAGCAGCAGCGAATACGAAAGCGTCCCCATCAACGCCACCGCGCCAATGAACCAGAACGCCATGGCGAATGAACCGCTGGCCTGCACGATCGCGCCAATCACGATGGGCGTAACGATGCCGCCAATGTTCGCGGCCAGGCTGGTAATCCCGCCGGTCAGGCCGATCAGCTCCTTGGGCGCCACTTCCGACACCGCCGCCCATGACGACGAAGCGATACCCTGGGCAAAGAACGCCAGGGTCAGGACGGCGATGCACAGCACGTTGGAGTCGGTGAAGTTCACCAGCACGATCGACATGCCCAGCATCGAGCCCACCACCAGCGGCAGCTTGCGGGCGAACGACAGCGAGTACCCCTTGCGGATCAGCAGGTCGGAGACGATGCCCGCCAGCAGGATGCCCACCGTAGCGCCAATGAACGGCATGACCGCGAAAATGCCGACCTTGATCAAGGTCAGCTGGCGCTCTTCGATCAGGTAGGTCGGGAACCAGGTCAGGAAGAAATAGAGTGCCGAGGTGCTGGCGAACTTGCCCAGGCAGATCGCCCACACCTGGCGGTAGCGGAACAGCTCGGCGACCTGGCGCCAGTCGAAACGGGTGCGTTGCTGGCTGCTTTTGACCAAGCCGCCGCCGTTCTCTATGTAGGCCAGTTCTTCCTTGCTGACCTTCTTGCAGTTCAACGGGTCGCGGTACAGGAACAGCCACACCACGCCGAACACGATGCCGACCAGGCCCGTGCTGTAGAACACATGGCGCCAGTCGTAGGTGGTCGCCAGCCACAGCAGGGCGCCAGTGAACAGCGCCGTGCCCAGGTACTGGCCGCATACGTAGATGCTGCTGGCCATGCCGCGCTCGCGGGCGGGGAACCACACGGTGACGGCGCGGCTGTTGGCCGGGAAGGCCGGGGCCTCCATGGCACCGACCGCCAGGCGCAGGCCGAACAGCGAGGCAAAGCCACTGGCCAGGCCCTGGGCCACGGTCACTGCCGACCAGCTGATCAGCGACACGCCGTAGGTCAGGCGCGAGCCGAAGCGGTCGGCGATGAAGCCTGCCGGCACCAAGGCCAGGGCGTAGGTCCAGGCGAAGGCGGAGAAGATCAGGCCCATCTCCACCTTGTCCAGGCCAAGGTCCTTGGCCATGAACGGCGCGGCGATGGAAATGTTCACCCGGTCGACGTAGTTGATGATGGTCGCCACCAGCAGCAGCGACAGCATGAACCAGCGGCGGCGGGTGGGCAGGCGCTGGGCAGGGGCCGCGTCCAGCGCGTACGACGACGCGGCGCGGGGGGGAGGCGTGCTCGACATGAGTCGACCTCGTTTGTTGTTGTTGGTAGAGGTTGGGCTGCAGTCCCTCTACTAAGGTGGTCGTACAACGTCTTGAATGCAACGGCAGTTTTAGATCGTTTTTTTCACGGGAGGCGAGGGAAGACTGCACTGTCCAAAAAATCGAGAGGTAGGGTTTTGACCGGTTTTTCTGCTGGGTGTCGCATTTCTAGCGGGCTGTGGACGTTCAGGGTTGCGCAGGTTTTTGCAGACAGGTTTAATTTGATGAGTTTGGACATCGTACAACTTGTGTTGCCTGCTCCCGCCTCTTCGCGGGCTTGCCCGCTCCCACAGGTGCAGCGCAGCCCTCAAGCCCTGTGATGATGCTGTGGGAGCGGGCGTGCCCGCGAAGCGGCCGGAACAGGCAGCGCCCTTCTGGAACCTGGAGTAAGCCCAATGCCCCCAAAGCGCGAGGTCCCGACCTACGTCATGCAGCAGCGCAGCGAGCTGATGGACTTCTACATCCGCGACCAGCGCGGCCGCCCCGCCGAGACAGCGCCACATCGCCACGAGTACTTCCAGATCCAGGTCAACCTGGGCGGCGACACGGTGCAACACATCGGTAGCGTGCAGCGCCCCTTCAGGCGCAACACCCTGGCTTTCATCCTCCCGCACCGGGTGCATGTGATCCCGCACCCGGCCAACAGTGACTTCGTGGTGATCAACTTCTCCCAGACCTTCCTGCTGCCGCACTTGGCCTGTGACCCGATGGACCTGGAAGAGGTGTCGATCCTGCAGGCGCCAGAGCTGTCCCCCTTCCGCTTTCAGGAGCACCTCGACTTTTGCCTGGGCGAGGCCGACTTTGCCGAGTTACGCCAAGTCCTCGAGCGCATGCGTGTACTGGATGCCAACCGCCGCTTCGGCACCCGCGAAATCCTCAAGGGCCTGTTGCTGCAACTGATCGGCCAGGTCTGTGGCCTGTATGCCGAGCCGCTGCGCGAACTGGCCGAGAGCAATGCCGCACAGCTCAGCCGCCGCGCTGCGCTGGGCCGCATGAGCGAATACCTGCGCAGGCATATCGACGACCCCGACCTCAACCTGCAGAAGGTCGCCGCCGCCACCTACCTGTCGCCTACCTACTTGACCCACTGGCTGCGCAAGGAAATCGGCAAGACCTTCAGTGAGCTGGTGCTGGAGCGGCGCATGCACGCCGCACGCAACTACCTGCTCAACGGCAGCCGCCCGGTGGGCGAGGTGGCACGGCTGTGCGGCTTTGCCGACGAAGCCTACTTTTCCCGACGTTTCCGCCAGATCCACGGCCTGCCACCCGGGCAGTTCCGCCGCCAGCAGCGCGACCCGGATACGCCGCAGGTGGCGATGCGGTAAGCTTGCCGGCATGAACCTCGACACCCGCATCAAGTACCGCCACCTGCTGTGCTTTCTGGAGATTGCCCGGCAGGGCAGCCTGGCCAGGGCTGCCAACGTGCTCGCCATCAGTCAGCCGGCGATCTCCAAGACCCTCAAGGAGCTCGAAGACCTGCTGGAAACGCGGCTGTTCGCGCGTAGCCGCCAAGGGGTCGAGCTGACGCCGGCCGGTACGCGCTTCATGCGCTATGCCGGGCCCAGCGTGCAAGCCCTGCGCGATGGCGTCAGCAGCCTGCGCGGCGAGGCACGGGCGCCGTCGCAGGTCCGCATCGGCGTGCTGTCCACGGTCGAGGGCCTGCTCATGCCCGAAGTGCTGTGCCGCCTGCATCAGCGTCATGAGGCGCTGGTGATCAGGGTGGTGACCGGGGTCAGCGCACAACTGCTTGGCCAACTGCACTTGGGGGAACTGGAGCTGGTGGTCGGGCGCATGACCGACAGCCCGCAAATCCAGGGTTTGTCGTTCGAGCACCTGTACAGCGAGTCGATGAGCCTGGTGGTACGCCCAGGTCACCCACTGCTGGCCCGCACCCCCGTGGAGCGCGGCCAGGTAGGGCGTTACCCCTTGGTCTTGCCGCCTGCGGGTACCACCATCCGCCAGCATGCCGACAGCCTGTTCGTGCAATGCGGCATCCAGATGCCGGCGCAGCGCCTGGAAACGCTGTCCCTGGCGTTGAGCCGGCGCTACCTGTTGAGCAGTGACGGCGTGTGGGTGGCGCCGCGCGATGCCGTGCTGCTCGACCTGCGCCGTGGCGAGCTGGTCGAACTTGACCTGGGGGTGCGTGAACCCGGTGGCTCGGTGGGCATCTGTCGCAATGCGGCCCTGCCGCAAAGCCTGCCGGGGCAGTGGGTGTGTGAAGTGCTGCGCGAAGTGGCCGGGCAGTACCGCGAGGGCGTTTACCCCTGAGCCGGCGCTGTCAGCAGGGCGCTCAGCGCCTTGAGGTGGAACCGGCAGCCGCAAGGCCTTCCTGCCGTGCGCGAGGCTGTGGAACTATTCCCTGTTTGTTGGCTCTTATGCCGGTAGCCATGGGTTGGGGACGCCTGATAAGCTCGCGGCTTCTACCCTGATTGCCCTTATGGCGCATGAACAAGGAAATGACATGAAACAGCATCGTTTGGCGGCTGCGGTTGCCCTGGTTGGCCTGGTACTGGCTGGCTGTGATCAACAGGCCAGCAGCCCCGAGCTGAAGACCCCGGCGCAGAAAGCCTCCTACGGAATTGGCCTGAACATGGGCAAGAACCTGGCTCAGGAAGGCATGGAAGACCTTGATTCCAAAGCAGTCGCCCTCGGTATCGAAGACGCCGTTGGCAAGAAAGAACAGCGTATCAAGGACGAAGAGCTGGTAGAGGCCTTCACCTCGCTGCAGAAACGTGCCGAAGAGCGCCTGGCCAAGGCCAGCGAAGAAGCCGCCTCTGCTGGCAAGAAGTTCCTTGAGGAAAACGCCAAGAAGCCGGGTGTCGTAACCACCGCTTCGGGCCTGCAGTACGAAGTGATCAAGAAAGCCGACGGCCCGCAGCCCAAGCCGACCGACGTGGTGACTGTCCACTACGAAGGCAAGCTGATCGATGGCAAGGTCTTCGACAGCTCCGTCGAGCGCGGCAGCCCCATCGACCTGCCGGTGAGCGGCGTCATCCCGGGTTGGGTCGAAGGCCTGCAACTGATGCACGTTGGCGAGAAGTACAAGCTGTTCATCCCGGCTGAACTGGCCTACGGTGCACAAAGCCCAAGCCCGCTGATCCCGGCCAACTCGGTACTGGTGTTCGATCTTGAACTGATCGCCATCAAGGACCCGGCCCAGCTGCAAGGCGCTGAGCCGGACGCTGAAGCCCCCGCTGAAGCGCCTGCCGAAGCCCCTGCCAAGTAATACTGGCTGTTTGCCGAAAACGCCCCGTCTTTACGGGGCGTTTTCGTTTCAGCTGCTTGGACGAACCTGCCACTGCTGATACTGTCCGAGGAAATGCAGCGTGAAGAAGTAGGACGCTTCTGACGCAAGTCGCTCGCGGCGCTGGTAGCAACAGCCTGTAACGACTGTGTAAAAAACGCCCGATCTGACCGGGGCCCTTGCCTGGCAGGCACCCAGGGTCAGAAACTGTGGCCTGTTCACAAGGTTATCCACAATAAATGTGGATAACCTTTTCCCTCTCGGAGGTTCCATGAGCGCACCCTGGAATTTCGCCCGTTTCCTGCCCTTGGCCGAGCGCCTGCTTAGCCGCGGCCGGTTGCCGGCCTTGCTGTTCGCCGTGGCGCGCAAAGGCCCACGCCTTGGCCAGTTGCGTGACGACGTGAAATTGCTGCAGTCGCTGTGCCTGGCATGGTGGCGCGGCGAATACCGCGCCATCAGCCCCAAGGCGCTGGTGACCATCGTCGCTGGCCTGCTGTATTTCGTCAGCCCCATCGACGCTATCCCCGACTGGTTGCTGGGCGTCGGGTTCCTCGACGACATCGCAGTGCTGGGCTGGGTACTGAAAACCGTGGCCGACGAACTGGCCCGCTTCAGGGCCTGGCGCGACAGCCAGGCACCCGAGCGGCTACGCGTGGTCGAGCGGCTGCCCGCGACACCGGAAGCACTGCGCCTGGAGCGCAATACCCGGTAAAACCGAACTTTTGGGTAGCTGGCCTGGCTTGGAGTCTGTCGGCTACAATGACACCTACAGACATTAGAGACTCGTCCATGGACAAGCTAAGCCTGCACGCCAAAAAAGCGTGGTTCGCCAAGCATCGCACTGCGAATTTCGAAAACAGCCTGCGCCTTGAAGGCTTTATCGTGCCGCCAGACGACGGCAAAGCGAAGTTGCCTGCCCGTGCTGCTGCACGCGAAGCCGTGCGGCAACTCAAGGCTTGAGTGTCGACAAGTATGGGGTCTATCAAGACCCTGATTGCTACCCTGACACGGACGTCCTGAAGAACCTTCTCAATCTGCGCAATGCAGAGGATCTGACGGAAGCTGAGCGTTACCTCACCCAGGTAGCGGCATCGCAGCTGGAGTTCGAAGAGCCTCCATACGATCTAGGTACATTAAAACGAATTCACCGCTGTATGTTTTCAAGTATCTACAGTTGGGCTGGAGAAACTCGATCCGTAAAGATCAGCAAGGGCCATAGCCACTTCTGTGTACCGGACCGTATCGAGCCAGAGGTAGCGAAAGAGTTTTCCAGAATGGCGCGGGCGGGCTGGTTTGAAGGCTACTCTCGTGATTCGCTCGTGGTTTCCGTTGCTCAATCGTATGGAACATTGAATGTCGCTCATCCCTTCCGTGAAGGTAATGGTCGGGCTCAGCGTGTTCTGTTTGAATGGCTAGTCGTGAACGCTGGTTTCGAGATTACCTGGGGACGGGTTGGCCAGGAGCAGTGGGTAGCGGCGAATATCGAGTCTTTTCAGGGCAATGACCAGGCTTTGGAGCTCGTCTTCAATCAATGTATCGGCGCTCCGATCAGGGAAGCCAACGATCCATCTTGATACTTGTTCTCTGATTCTGTGGGTGCTTCAGCGATTGCAAACTGGCGGTGACATTCATTGGGGGCCGACCTCGTCTGACGATGTCCGCTCTCGAGCACGCCTGCTGGAAATCTCTTACAATGAGATATAACAGAAGGGGAGCAGCCCGATTGCCGTTCGCTATTGGCTGTCATCCGGTTGGATGAGAGGGCAGGGTTGCCGCGCTGTATTGCAACGCCTATGCCGGCTCCCCCAGATAGGCCGTATGGATTGCATGCTGTAATCCTTGTTGAAGGGGTTTGTAATGGGTATTCAGGTCATCAGCCGCGACGGTCAGCCCGAGTACGCCGTGGTTCCCTGGGAGCAGTACCAGGCGCTGCTGCAGGCTGCAGGGCAGGCACCTGCCGAGGCCGGTGCCAGCGAGCCGGCTCCCGCCGCAGCCGTTGCAGCGCTGCCGGCGTTCAGTGAAGTTGCACAGATCCGCCAGGCCAAGGGCATCGCGCCTGAGCAACTGGCGCGCAATGTTGGGGTCAGCCCGGCCTACCTGGCCATGATCGAATCCGGCGAACGCCACCCGGATGCCGCCATCCGCCGTGCTCTGGCCTGGCACCTGGGGGTCGCAGGCTGGAGCGAGCCATCATGAGCCAGGTCAGGATCAGCCGTCAGCATTGGGACAACCTGCTGGGCGAGCTTGACCTGGCCCGCCGTCAACGTCACTTGCTGACTTACAGAGCGCTGATCGAGCGCTTGCAATTGCCCAGCCCGGCCATGCAGACACTCACCGCTGCGCTGGAATACCTGGCGGTGCTGGACGCGCGTGCCGAGCAACCGCTACGCAGTTCGTTGGTCATCAGCCAGGGCGCCAGCCGCTTGCCGCGTACCGGCTTTTTCGAATGCGTAGAGCGCCTGGGGCGCTTTTCCGGCCCGATCGACGGTATGGAGGCCGCGTCGTGGCATGCTTCCGAAGTGGTGCGGGTGTTCGAATACAGCTACCCCGAAAGCGCCTGATCGCCAGCTGCACCGGGTTTTATCCAGGCAGGCATGAAATGAAAGGGCCGGGCATTTGCATGCCCGGCCCTAGTTGTGTCGCGACAGCCAGCGGCCTTACTTCTTGGCCACTTTGCTGCTGGCGCTGAGGTAGTCGATCAGGATGCGACCGGTTTCTGCCAGGTAGGCGTCGTCTTCCGGCTTGGTGTTTTCATCCTCGGCCGGCAGCGCGTCTTCGTCCTCTTTCTTCAGCTCTTTGAGCGGTTCTTCACCTTTGGCCTTGCGGCGGGTGTTTTCCAGCGCCAGTTGTTTCGCCTCGATCTCGTCGTGGCGGGCACGGCGGTCCTGCTCGTTGAGGCTGACGGTTTTCTCGTTCATCAGCTTCTGGGTCAGGGCCAGGCGGTCGCGGATGTAGGTGAACTCGGCATCCTTGTCGCTACGTGCCTCATGCTGGGCCTTGAGCTGCGCCAGGAACGGTTTGAACGGGTCGGCAGCGGGCTTGACCACCGGGCGAATGGTGTCCCAAGGCATGGCCTCGGGCAGGGCGCTTTCGCCGATTTCCTTGGTGTCGATGATCGATGGGTAGTCGATGTCCGGCAGTACGCCCTGATGCTGGGTGCTCTGCCCGGATACCCGGTAGAACTTCGCCAGTGTCAGCTTCAGCTCGCCATGGTTGAGCGGCTGGATGGTCTGCACGGTGCCCTTGCCGAAGGTCTGGCCGCCAATGATCAACGCGCGGTGGTAGTCCTGCATGGCACCGGCGAAAATCTCCGAGGCCGAAGCCGAGAGGCGGTTGACCAGCAGCGCCAGCGGCCCTTTGTAGAAGGCACCGGGGTTTTCGTCTTCCAGCACGTCGACCCGGCCATCGCTGTTGCGCACCAGCACCGTCGGCCCTTTCTCGATGAACAGGCTGGTCAGTTCGGTGGCTTCCTGCAACGAGCCGCCGCCGTTGTTGCGCAGGTCGATGACCACGCCGTCGACTTTCTCTTTCTGCAGCTCGGTGAGCAGTTTCTTCACGTCACGCGTGGTGCTCTTGTACTCCGGGTCGCCGGCGCGATAGGCCTTGAAGTCCAGGTAGAAGGCCGGGATCTCGATGATGCCCAGCTTGTAGTCACGCCCGTCCTGCTTGAGCTTGAGCACAGACTTCTTCGCCGCCTGCTCTTCCAGCTTCACCGCCTCGCGGGTGATCGACACGATCTTGCTGGTCTGGTCGCTCGGCGCGTTGCTGGCCGGGATGACTTCCAGGCGCACCACCGAGCCTTTCGGGCCGCGGATCAGCTTGACCACTTCATCCAGGCGCCAGCCGACCACGTCGACCATTTCCTTGTTGCCCTGGGCGACACCGATGATCTTGTCTGCCGGTGCCACCTGCTTGGTCTTGGCTGCCGGGCCGGCCGGCACCAGGCGCACGATCTTGACCTGGTCGTTGTCGCTTTGCAGCACTGCGCCGATACCTTCCAGCGACAGGCTCATGTTGATGTCGAAGTTTTCCGCGTTGTCTGGCGACAGGTAGTTGGTATGCGGGTCGTAGGACTGGGCGAAGGTGTTGATGTAGGCCTGGAAGATATCTTCGGCACGGGTCTGGTCCAGGCGCGCCAGCTGGTTCTTGTAGCGCTTGGTCAGGGTTTCCTGGATCTGCTTGGGCTCTTTGCCGGCGATCTTCTGGCGCAGCACTTCGTCTTTCACGCGTTTGCGCCACAGGTCGTCAAGCGCAGCCTGGTCCTTCAGCCATGGCGCGTCCTTGCGGTCGATCAGCAAGGTTTCCTTGGTGGTGAAGTCCATTTTGTCCACGCCCTTGTTCAGCTCGGCCAGGGCGAAGTCCAGGCGTTGCTTGACGCGGTCGAGGTAGCGCTTGTAGATGGTGAAGCCCGGGTCGAGGTTGCCGCTTTTGAGGAAATCGTCGAATTGCGTTTTCCACTTGTCGAATTCGGCGATATCGGCCGCGGTGAAGTAGCTGCGCGCCGGATCCAGCAGCTTGATGTAGCTGTCATAGATGATGACCGAACGGGCGTCATCCAGTGGCGGCTTGCTGTAATGGTGGCGCTTGAGCAACTCCACCACATTGAGGCTGGCGACAATCTCGTCGCGGTCGGGTTGCAGGCTGTCCCATTTGTTGGCGGCCGCTGCATTGCCGCCGAGCGCGAGGCTGCCCAGGCCGATCATCATGGCCAGGGCGGTGCTTGGGAGGAAATGCTTCATGCTGATTCGACGTGGGGGCAATTGATCACGCATAGTAGGCCGTCTTTTCCGTTCGCCGGTTCCAAAAGAGCCGGGCGCATACTGCAAAAAGCCTGGGCACAACGATCCCAGGCTCGGTCATATGATTCAACTATGGAGGCACTGTGAAGGCATTGCAAGGCGTTGACGGACATGTGACCTGGGTCGAGGCCGAACGCCCGACCTGTGACGCGGGCCAAGTGCGCATCCGCGTGGCTGCGGCGGGGTTGAACCGCGCCGATTTGCTGCAGATGAAAGGTTTGTACCCACCGCCGCCAGGTGCCAGCCCGTACATGGGGCTGGAGTGCTCCGGGGTGGTCGAAGAAGTGGGCGCTGGCGCAGCCTGGCGCGTGGGTGATCGGGTCTGCGCGCTGCTGGCCAGCGGTGCCATGGCCGAGGAAGTGGTGGTCGACGCCCGCCACGTACTGCCGGTGCCCGAAGGCCTTGGCCTGCATGAAGCCGCTGCACTGCCGGAGGTGTACGCCACTGCCTGGCTGAACATCTTCCAGCTTGGTGCGCTGAAGGCGGGCGAGAAGGTCCTGGTGCACGCCGGTGCCAGCGGCGTCGGCTCGGCAGCCATTCAGCTGTGCAAGGCCTTTGGCAGCCCGGTCTGGGTCAGCGTCGGCTCGGCGGACCGCCTGGCCTATTGCCAGGCCTTGGGCGCAGCAGGTGGCGTGGTGCGTAACCAGAACCTCGACGCGCTGGAAGGTCTGGGCCCGTTCGACGTGATTCTCGACCCGGTGGGGGCCAGCTATGGTGAACTCAACCTCAAACTGCTGGCCCGTGACGGGCGCTGGGTGATCATCGGCCTGATGGGCGGCCGCACGTTCGAGCTGGACCTGGCTCAGGTACTGGGCAAGCGCCTGGGGATCACCGGTTCTACCCTGCGCAACCGTGATGACAGCTTCAAGGCCGAGCTGCTGCGCGAGTTGCAGCAGCAGGTGTGGCCGCTGTTCAGCGAAGGGCGCCTGTCGCCGCAACTGGTCGATACCTACCCTGTGGAGTTCGCCCAGGCGGCGTATGCCGAGCTGGAGACCAACCAGGTGTCGGGCAAGTTGGTGATGGTGATCGACCCGAGCCTGGCTTGAGGTTGCCGGGGCTGCTGAGCAGCCCATCGCGACACAAGGCCGCTCCTACAGGAGGTTGCATTTGCCTGTAGGCGCGGCCTTGTGTCGCGAAGCGCCCCCATGTCCCTCAAGTCCAACTCAAGACAGGCCAGCCATTCTTCTCGGCGTGCTCGCGCAACACCCCATCCGGGTTCACCGCATACGGGTGATCCACCTTCAACAACAACGGCAGGTCATTCCTCGAATCGGAATAGAAGCTCGCCCCCTCCAGGTTCTCCTGCTCCTGGTCCAGCCATTCCAACAGCCGGGTAATCTTGCCCTCGCGGTAGGTCAGTACCCCATGGGTGTTGCCGGTATACACCCCGTTCACCGCCTCCAGCTCGATCGCCAGGTATTCGTCCACGCCCAGGCGCGCCGCAATCGGCCCCACCAGGTGCGTGCCCGAAGCGGAAATGATCAGAATGCGATCGCCGCGCTTGCGGTGCTCGGCAATGCAGCGGCAGGCGTCGCCGTAGATGATCGGTTCGATCACCTCTTCAACCCACGGCTCCACCAAATGCTCGACTTCCTCCAGGGTGCGCCCGGCTATCGGCTCCAGGCTGAAGGCCATGTAGTCCTCCATCTGCAGGTGGCCTTTGCCGTACGCTTCCATCAGCTCATGGTCGCGGCGCAGGAATTCCTTGCCATCGACCCAGCCCAACCGGGCCATCTGTTCACTCCACAGCGACGCGCAGTCGCCGTGGATCAGGGTTTCGTCCAGATCGAAAATTGCCAATGCCATCGTGTTGCATCTCCTTAGGCCACTTCGCGTAGCGCCGTGGGGTCGATCGACAGGCTCACCCGTTGCCCGTCTGCATGCAGGTCGGCCGGTGAGCGGTTGAGTACGTCGACCACCAGTTCCACGCCACGCACTTGAACGCGGTAGCGGATCACGTTGCCCAGCAGGCTATGGCTGCGTACCTCGGCGTCGCGCTCACCCGCCAGGCCCAAGGTGATGGATTCCGGGCGGATCGCCAGGCGGCAGGCTATCGGGCGTTGCAGCAGGCGGCTGGCGCTGTCGGCGTCAAGCAGGTTGTAGTTGCCGATAAAGCCTGCGGCAAACAGGTCCACCGGCGCAGTGTAAAGGGTTTCGGCATCGCCGCTTTGCACAATGCGCCCCTGGTTCATCAGGAAGATACGGTCAGACATGGTCAGCGCCTCTTCCTGGTCGTGGGTGACGAAGATGGTCGTCAGCCCCAGTTCGCGCTGGATCGCGCGAATTTGCTCGCGCAGGTGCTTGCGGATACGTGCATCCAGTGCCGACAGCGGCTCGTCGAGCAGCAACAGGCGTGGCCGGGTGACCAGCGAGCGGGCCAAGGCCACGCGCTGGCACTGGCCGCCCGACAGCTGGTGCGGGTAGCGCCCGGCAAAGGTGCCCAGCTCGACCAGGTCCAGTGCCTCGCGCACGCGCCGCTGGCATTCCTCGGCCTTGACCTTCTGCATGCGCAGGCCAAAGGCAACGTTCTGCTCCACGGTCATGTTGGGGAACAGCGCGTAGCTCTGGAACACCATGCCGATGCCGCGTTGCTGCGGGCTCAGCGGCACGATGTCGTGGCCGTCCAGCAGGATCTGCCCGCGGTCCACCGGGGTGAGCCCGGCGATGCAACGCAGCAGCGTGGACTTGCCGCACCCGGAGGGGCCGAGCAGGGTGACGAATTCGCCGCGCTCGATGTGGCAGTCGATGTTCTCGAAAACCGGGTTGCCGGCATAGCGCTTGTGTAATTGCTGTACGCTGACGAAGCTCATGTCAGGTCTTGTCCTTGTTCAGGCAGTTGGCAACCCAGGTCAGTACCAGCACGAAGGCGAAGTAGGAAATCACCAGCGCGCTGTTGAAGTGGCCGCTGCTGTTGCGCATGTTGTTCAGGTACACCTGCAGGGTCTCGTAGCGGGTGCCGACCAGCAGGTTGGCGAACACGAACTCCCCGAACAGGAACGAGAACGACAGCAGCAGCGCCACCATCAGGCCCTTGCGCAGGTTTGGCAGCACCACCAGCAGTGCGGCTTGCCAGGTGCTGGCGCCCAGCAGCTGGGCTGCGTCCATCAGGTCGTGCAGGTGAATGGCCTGCAGGTTGTTGGTGATCGCCCGGTACATGAACGGCAGGGCGATGGTGAAGTAGCAGCCGATCAGGATCCACGGCGTGCCGACCATGGCCATCGGCCCGCTGCCGTACAGCTGCAGCAGCCCTACCGACGACACCACCGGCGGTACCGCGAAGGGCAGCAGGATCAGGATGTTCATCAGCCCGTCGAGCCTGGGGAAGTGGTAGTGGACCACGAACAACAAGGGCAGGATCAGTACCACCGACAGCAGCAGCGCCCCCACGCAGACCAGCAGCGACTGGCCGAACGCCGCCAGGAAGCGGGGTTCGCTCCACAGCGCGATGTACCACTTGAACGTCAGGCCGCTGGGCAGCAGGCTGGCCGACCAACTGGTAGCCAGCGAGTAGAGCAGGGTGCCGGCCAGGGGCAACAGCAGAATCAGGAACAGCAGGTACACCACGGCGCGGTGGTACCAGCCGCCGGCACGGGTTTCAGCGCGCATGGTAGCTCCGTTTCAGTAGCCATTGATGCACCACCGTGACCAGCGTCATCAGCCCTACCAGAACCATTGCCAGCGCGCTGGCCAGGTTGGGGTCGAGGCTGATGTCACCGGCCACCAGGCCAGCGATGCGGATCGGCAGTACGTTGAAGTTGCCAGTGGTCAGCGCGTACACGGTGGCGTACGCGCCAAGGGCATTGGCCAGCAGGATGACGAAGGTGCCCAGCAGGGCCGGGGTCAGCACCGGCAGGCCGATGTGCCGCCAGAACTGCCAGTGGCTGGCGCCCAGCAGTGCCGCCGATTCACGCCAGTCTTCGCGCAGTGCGTCGAATGCCGGGTACAGCAGCAGCACGCCCAGCGGGATCTGGAAGTAGGTGTACACCAGGATCAGGCCGTTTCTGGAATAGATGCTGAAGTCTTCCAGCAGGCCGATCTGCTTCAGCAGCAGGGTCAGTGCGCCGTTGAAACCGAGCAGGATGATGAAGGCAAAGGCCAGCGGCACCCCGGCGAAGTTGCTGGTCATGTTGGCGAAAGCGCTGACGAAGTCGCGCAGCCTCGAGTCTACCTGGCGCAGCGAATAGGCACCGAGGGTAGCGATGACGATACCGAACAGGCTCGACCAGAAGCTGATCTCCAGGCTGCGTTGCAACGCCTGCAGGTAGAACTTCGAGGTGAACACCTTGCTGAAGTTGGCCAGGCCCCAGCCAGCCTCCGATTGCAAGCTGTTGATCGCCACCCAGGCCAGCGGGGCGATCTGGAAGATGACGAAGAACACCGCGAACGGCAGTAGGCACAGCAAGGCCAGGTAGCGGCTGCGGTTCACTTGAGCAACTCCCTGCATACCGTTTTGTCGTGCGCCACGCCCAGCAGCTCGCAGATGGTGCCGCATAGCTCGGTCTGCTGTGGCTTGGCGGCCGGGTCAAGGCTGAAGGCTTCGCCAAAGACGAACAGCGGCACTTCGCGTTCCTCGGTGAGCAAGCCATTGTGCGAGCGGTCGTTGTTCATGCCGTGGTCGGCAGTGACCAGTACCTGGTAGCCCTCTTCGAGCCAGCCTGGCAGGTAGTCGGCCAGCAGGATGTCCACGCTGCGCGCGGCATTGCGGTACTGGCTGCTGTCCAGGCCATGGTGGTGGCCGACATCATCGATGCTCATGGGGTGCAACAGCAGAAAGTTCGGGGCGTGCCGCCGGCGCAGGTACTCGCCGTCGGCCAGCAGGTGTGAGTCCGGGTAACGGTCGTCCCAATAGAACAGCCCGTGCTGGATCGGCAGCTTCGGGGCGTGGGTATGGCGGTCGCGCTGCGGGTCGAAAGGCGAGCGGTTGTACAGTTCGCTCATCCAGTGATAGGCCGCTGCCGCCGTGCCCAGGTTGGCCTCACGCGCGTAGTGGAACACGCTGCGTTGGTTGGACAGGCGGTTGACGCCGTTGTGCACGATACCGCTGTCGATGGGCGCTACGCCGGTGAGGATGCATTCGTACAACGGCCGTGACAGCGATGGCAATTCGCATTCCACGCGGTACAGCGCGGCGCGGTCGGCCTCGACATAAGCGTGCAGGTGGCCCATGGCATGGTGGGCAACCTGGTAGTTGAGGCCGTCGAGCAGGACCAGGATGACGTTGTGTTGCATGGTGGCTCCCAATGAGCTGCAGGCGGTTCTAGCTGAAAGCTGAAAGCTGAAAGTTGCAAGCTACAAGCTGCAAGAAGAAGCCGGCATGACGCTCACCGGCTTCCACTTGTAGCTTGCAGCTTGCTACTTGAAGCTTCTTCATTCCATCTCGATGATCACCTGCTCCTGCCACAATTGCGGCAGCTTCTTCGAGGTCGTTTCCCAGGCTTCGGCATTCTTGATCGGCTGCGCCGCACTGTACTGCTCATTGGGCAGCAGTTTGGCCTGCACGTCTTCCGGCAACTTCATGTGCTCGGCTCGGATCGGCCGTGCATGCCCCTTGGCCAGGTTGATCTGCCCGGCGTCGCTGAAGATGTATTCACGGGTCAGCTTGGCAGCGTTGGGGTGCTTGGCGTATTTGTTGATGACGGTGGTATAGCCGGAAATCACCGAGCCGTCGGCCGGGATCAGCACTTCAAAACGCTTGGGGTCGATCTGCTCGCGGTAGCTCAGGCCGTTGAAGTCCCATACCACGCCCACTTCAACTTCACCCTTTTCAAGGGTCTGGATGGTCGGGTTCGCCAGGGACAGGCGCTTCTGCTGGGCCAGCTTGGTGAACAGTTGCAGGCCGGGTTCGATGTTGCTTTCACTGCCTTTGTAGGCGATGGCCGCGGCCAACACGCCGTTGGCCGCCTGGGCAGCGGTGCCGACGTCACCGATAGCGACCTTGTACTTGCCTTTCTCCAGGTCGTGCCAGGTTTTCGGGCGTTCGCCTTCCTTGACCAGATCCTTGTTGATGATGAAGGCGATGGTGCCGGTATAGGCCAGTGCCCAGTGGCCATCTTCATCCTTGGCCCATGCCGGCACCTGGTCCCAGGTGCTGGGCTTGTACGGTTGGCTGACACCCTTGGCCACTGCAATCGGGCCGAAGGCGGCGCCCACGTCACCGATATCGGCGCTGGCGTTGTCTTTCTCGGCCTCGAACTTGGCCAGCTCCTGCGCCGAGCTCATGTCGGTGTCGCTGTGCTTGAGGCCATATTTGCTGGCCAGGTCTTCCCAGGTGCCTTTCCAGTTGGCCCAGGCATCGGGCATGCCCACGCTGTTGACGGTGCCTTCCTTGCGGGCGGCGTCTTCCAGCGCCTTGAGGTCAGGGCCGGCGGCCAGCGCCGAGGTGCACAGGGTAATGGCCGAACCGAGCAGTGACGCCATGAACAACTTTTTCATCCGAAGCTCCTTGGTATGGGTGCCTGTAGCGATCGTTGTTAGGAGTGAGGGGTGTTCTGGACCGTTGGTCTAGGTCAGCAAACCTTGAGCCAAGGTAGGCCGCTTGCGTGACAATTTGATGTAGGGGTACACCGGCAACGGCCCTGCGACTAAAGCGTAGACCACGGAATTCAACCGGTCGGGCGGCCTTGGCGCGTTTCTGGCAAGGGTCGCGGCAGGCGCTTGTCACAGGATATTCATCAGCCCTGCCTAGGCTGCACTAATCTTCACAGGCCCCTTTGTGGGGCTGGACTAGTCCAGATAGGTAACCTTTTGATGCAGTCGACGCCCCCGCGTGCGGTAACAGCCATCTGCCATGCCCTGCAGGAGCAGATCGAGCACGGCTTGCTGGAGCCGGGCGGCAAGTTGCCGGCCGAGCGCCGGCTGAGCGAGCTGTTCGGCACCACGCGCATTACCCTGCGTGAAGCGCTGGTGCAGCTGGAAGCCCAGGGCCTGATCTACCGCGAAGAGCGGCGCGGCTGGTTTGTGGCGCCGCAGCGCCTGACCTACGACCTGATCGAACGCAGCCACTTCCATGCCATGGTGCGCGCCCAAGGGCGCGTGGCCAGCACCGAGCTGCTGTCGGCGCGGCTGCAGCCAGCCCCGGCAGCCATCTGCGCACGCCTGCAGATGCCGGCGTTGTCCAGTGTGGTGCGCATCTGCCGATTGCGGCGCATTGATGGGCGGGCAGTGTTGTATGCCGAGCACTACCTCGCCCCCCGGTATTTTCCGGACATCCTCGAGCACGACCTGGCGCAGTCGCTGACCGAGATCTATGGGCGGGTGTATGGCATCGAGTATGGGCAGGTGTGTTTCGAGATCCTGCCAACGGCATTGCCGGTCGAAGCGGCGGGGGCGTTAAAAGTATCGGCGGGGAGCCCGGGGCTGCACATTACCCGGGTCAACAGCGACCAGTATGGGCACCTGATCGACTGTGACCTGGAGTATTGGCGGCATGATGCCATTCGTATTCGTGCCCAGGCGGGCTAGGGTGTTGGCTGCTTCGCGGGCAAGCCCGCGAAAAGGCGCTAACTGGAGGAACCGGTTTCCGCCATCCCACCACCCCCGGCGGTCACCACCTGCACCGACAACCGTGGCGTCGCCAGATCCAGCCCGGCCTCGTCCAGCTGCCGCTTCAGCGCCAGGTTGAACGCCCGCGACACTTCCCACTGCTTGATCGGCGCGGTCTTGAACCGTGCTCGCAACACCGCCGAACCCGACTCGAAGCTTTCCACGCCCTGCAGCTCCAGCGGCGACCAGATATTGCGGCGCATCAGTGGGTCGTTGCGCAGTTTTTGCCCGACTTCGCGAATCAGCGTGATGGCCTGGTCAATGTTCATGCTGTGCGGGATCGCCACCCGGAAGATCGCGTAGCCGAACTCCCGCGAGTAGTTCTTGATGCTCTTGATTTCGCTGAACGGAATGGTGTGCACGATGCCGTCGATATCGCGCAGGCGCACGGTGCGGATGGTCAGCCCCTCGACGGTGCCCAGGTGGCCGCCGACATCCACGTAGTCGTCGATGGCCAGCGAGTCTTCGATGATGATGAACAGCCCGGTGATCAGGTCGGCCACCAGCGACTGCGCGCCAAAGCCGATGGCCAGGCCGATCACGCCGGCACCGGCCAGCAGCGGGGTGACGTTCATGCCCATGTTGGCCAGGGCCACGATTACGGCAATGATGAAGATGACCACGAACATCACGTTGCGGATCAACGGCATCATGGTTTGCGCGCGGGCATTGGCCAGCCCCCGGCGCGAACGTACCAAGGCATGGTGCACGGCGGTGTCGGCCAGGATCCACACCAGCCAGGCGACGATCAGCGTGCCGGCCAGCCCCAGCAGGCGCACGCTGATGTCGTGACCGTCGCCCTCGGCGAAGGTGATCATCGACAGGCCCCACACGCGCAAGCCCAGCTCGATGAACAGCAGCCAGATGAGGATGTGCACCAGCAGGTAGCCAAAGTTGCGCAGGCGCTCGGCATACACCGCCTGGCGCTTGGCCGCCCGCTTGGGGTTGGCTGCATGCCGCCGCACCAGGCCATTGAGCACCATGCACACCACCACCAGCACCGTGCACATCAGTGACTGGCGCAGCGCGGTGCTGGTGTCACCGGCAGAAACGAAGGTGGCGAACAGTGAAATCGCCACCAGGATCAGTGCGGGAATGAACCAGAAGCTGCCAAGGATCTCGATGGTGTCGCTGAGCGTGCGCCGCGTCAGGCGCCGGGACAGCGGCTGGTTGCGGATCAGGTGGGCGATCGGCCGGCGGAAGCGCAGGATGAACAGCCCGGTACACAGGGCGGCAATCACATTGGCCAGGGTTGCCAGCGCATGTGCCAGGTGGGTACCCAATGCCACCAGCAGGCGCGGGTCGCTCATGGCCTCGCCAAAGGCGGCGAAGCTGCCGATCAGCCACAGCGGCCGGAACGCCTGGTGCCGCAGGATATGCAGGGCGCGGTGGCGGTGCGGGCCGTCGAGCAGCGAAAAGGCGATGACGCACACCGCCGAGAAGCAGGTGCCCACCACCAGCGCGTAGGCCAGCACCATGGCCAGCGATTTGCCCAGTGACGGCGGCAGCACGAAGCTCAGGTACACGGTGAACACCAGCGCCACCAGCCAGGGGCCCAGCTTGCGCAAGGCAAAGCGCACCAGGTCCCAGGTGCGTGGGTGTTGCGGCAGTTCTTCACTCAGCCCAAACCGCAGGCGTATGCGGTGGCCGACCCAGTTGAAGAAGTAGGCCAGCAGGCTCCACACGGCAATCACCGCGGCAAAGCCGAACAGGATGGCCGGCCACTGGTGCACCGGCACCATCAGCTCGGTCAGCTCGACCTGGGCCTGTTCGATTTCCGCCGCCCAGCGGTGGAACGGGCTGGCATCGCCGCTGAACTGTTTTTCGAAGTCACTCAGCGCACCGCCGATCAGGCCGAGCACACCTTGCTCGACACTGGGCTGAGTTTGCCGGGTGGCATCGCGCAGTTTTTTCAGGTCGGCCAGCAGCTTGGCCCGTTGCTGGTCGTTCTCGAGGTTCTTGATCACCTCGTCCAGCGACTCGCCCAGTGGCTCGGTGGCCTCCGGCTGCGCGGGCGCGCTGCTGCCCAGCAGGCTGGGCAGGCCCGCTGCCTGCACCGGGGTGATGAACAGCAAGAACAGTAGGAACAGGAAACGCAGAAGGGCAGGCACTGGCAAATCTACCTCAGGTCAAACGATTGCCCGAGTGTAGAGGTTTATGTCGGCAGTTTCTCGAGGATCTTCCAGCAGGTAAGGCCAAAGATGCCCAAGGTGCCGATCCACATCATCAGCACACCGATACTGCGTTCGCGCATGCTGAAGCCAACGGTCAGCAACAGCAGGAACAGAAAAACCGGCACGAACAGGGACAAAAACGGGGACATGGACAGCAATCCTTTTGCAGTGGGGCCATGTAACAAGCATAGCGGGTGGCAAGCGAAGCGGGATTGACCTTGAGCAGGCCAGGCCCTATCGCCGGCAAGCCGGCTCCCACAGGGAAAGCGCCAGCCCTGAAGGTTGTGCAGTACCTGTGTGGCTTGCCGGCGATAGGGCCAGACCTGCCTAGCTCAAGGCAGCTCGCGGCACCGGTAGAACGCTGTCAGCACCTTCACCAGGTGCGCCAGGTCATGGCTACCACACAGCTCGCGAATCGAGTGCATGGCAAAGGTCGGCAAACCGATATCCACGGTGCGCACACCCAGGTGGCTGGCCGTGATCGGCCCGATGGTCGAGCCACAGCCCATGTCGCTGCGTACCACGAAGCTCTGCACGGGCACTTCTTCGGCCATGCACAGGTGGCGGAAGAACCCAGCGGTTTCGCTGTTGGTGGCGTAACGCTGGTTGTTGTTCACCTTGATCACTGGCCCGGCGTTGAGTTTGGGCCCATGGTTGCCGTCGTGCTTGTCGGCATAGTTGGGGTGTACGCCGTGGGCGTTGTCGGCCGATACCATCAGCGAACGCTGGAGGGTGCGCACGTAGGTGTCGCCGTCGGGCAGCAGGCGTTGCAGGGTCTGCTCCAGCATCGGGCCATCGGCGCCGCAGGCCGAGCAGCTACCGACCTCTTCATGGTCGGTGCACACCAGCACGCAGGTTTCGTCGCTGTCGGCGGCCAGCAGTGCCTGCAGGCCGGCGTAGCACGACAGCAGGTTATCCAGGCGGGCCGCGGCGATGAAGTCGCCGTTCAGGCCGACCAGGGCGGCCTGCTGGGTGTCGTAGAAGCTCAGTTCGTAGTCCAGCACCACGTCGGCGATCAGCTCGTGTTCACGGGCCAGTTGCTCGGTGAGCAGGGCGCGGAAGTCGATGCGTTCGTCACCGGCCACCTGGGCCAGAATCGGCGGCAGTTCGTTCTGCGGGTTGATCGCCCAGCCCTCATTGGCGGTGCGGTTCAGGTGGATGGCCAGGTTGGGGATGATGGCAATGGGCAGTTTGAAGTCGATCAGTTGGCTTTCGACCTTGCCATCACGGCGGTAGGTGACCCGCCCGGCCAGCGACAGGTCGCGGTCGAACCACGGCGCCAGCAGGGCGCCGCCATACACTTCTACGCCCAGTTGCAAAAAGCCCTGGCGCTGCAGCTCGGGCTGCGGCTTGACCCGCAGGCAAGGGCTGTCGGTATGCGCGCCGACCATGCGGATACCGTGGTGTAGCGGGGCTTGCTTGCCCAACTTGATGGCGATGATCGATGAATCGTTGCGGGTAACGTAGTAGCGCCCGCCCGGCACCGTGGCCCAGCTATCACGCTCGTCCAGGCGCTGGTAACCGGCTGCCTCCAGGCGTTGGGCCAGGCTGGCGGTGGCATGGAAGGGCGTGGGGGAGGCCTTGAGAAAGTCGATAAGGCCAGAATTCAGTGCATCGCGCATAACTCACTCCAATTCGAGCTTCAAGCTATAAGCTTCAAGCCATAAGCTACAAGCCATAAGCTACAAGCCATAAGCTACAAGTCGTAAGCTACAAGCTTCAAGCAAAGGCAGTCCGCGGAGCAAGCTTCCACGCGATCTGTCTTTGCTTTTTCTTGCAGCTTGCAGCTTGCAGCTCAAAAAGGTGCAGGGCACTCGAACTTCAGCCGTTGCCCGGAAACCGGGTGGGTGAAGCTCAGCATCGAGGCGTGCAGGCACAACCGCTCATGCGCCGCCAATGCCTGCGGGTTGGCATACAGGCGATCGCCCAGCAACGGGTGCCCGATCGACAGCATGTGCACGCGCAACTGGTGTGAACGCCCGGTGATCGGGGTCAGCTCCACCCGGCAGTGGTCGCCACAGCGCTCGACGATGCGCCAGAAGGTGAGGGCATGCTTGCCTTGCTCATGGTCCACCACGTGGCGGGGCTTGGTCGGTGGGTCGTAGCGCAGCGGCAGGTCGATGCTGCCGCTGTCCAGCGCCGGCTGCCCCCAGCACAACGCGGTGTAGGCTTTTTCGGTTTCACGGTCGTGGAACTGGCGCGACAGCTCGCGGTGGCTGTCGGCATCGCGGGCCAGCAGGATGATGCCCGACGTTTCCCAGTCCAGGCGGTGCACGATCAGGGCGTCGGGGTAGCCGTTTTCCTGCAGGCGGGTGATCAGGCAGTCCTTGTTGTCGTCGGCGCGGCCAGGCACCGACAGCAGCAGCGTCGGCTTGTTGATCACCAGGATGGCGGCGTCTTCGTGCAGGATCTGGATGTTCGACAGCGGCATTGCTCGGTCTCGGTTATATCAGGGGAAAACAGCGGGGCCGCTTTGCGGCCCTTTCGCGACACAAGGCCGCTCCCACAGGGGAGTGCATAACCCTTGTGGGAGCGGCCTTGTGTCGCGAAAGGGCTGCAACGCAGCCCCGGCTTTTTTGCCGAATCAACGATCCGGCAAGGTAATGTTCAGCTCCAGAATCGAGCAGCTGCCCTGGTTCTCCAGCTCGATATGCACGTCGTCATTGCCGATGTTCACATACTTGCGGATCACTTCCAGCAGTTCTTTCTGCAGCTCCGGCAGGTAGTCCGGCTCGCTGCGCTGGCCGCGCTCGTGCGCCACGATGATCTGTAGACGCTCTTTCGCCACCGACGCGCTGGTCTGTTTCTGTCTGCCACGAAAGAAGTCAAAAAGGTTCATGGTTTATTTGCTCCCGAAAATGCGCTCGAAGAATCCTTTCTTCTGTACATCGATGAAGCGCATTGGCTTCTCTTTGCCCAACAGGCGGTCGACTGCATCGCTGTAGGCCTGGCCAGCGTCGCTCTGGTCATCGAGGATGACCGGGATACCCTGGTTGGAAGCCTTGAGCACAGCCTGAGACTCCGGGATGACGCCTTTGAGTTTGATCGACAGGATTTCTTCGACGTCGGCCACGCTGAGCATTTCGCCCTTCACCACGCGCTCGGGATGGTAGCGGGTGATCAGCAGGTGCTCCTTGATCGGCTCTTCGCCGTTCTCGGAACGGCGCGATTTGCTCGACAGGATACCCAGCATGCGGTCCGAGTCACGTACCGACGACACTTCAGGGTTGGTCACGACAATCGCTTCGTCGGCGAAATACATCGCCAGGTGCGCGCCTTTCTCGATACCGGCCGGCGAGTCGCAGATCACGTACTCGAAGTCCTTTTTCAGGTCCATCAGTACCTTTTCCACGCCTTCCTGGGTCAGCGCGTCCTTGTCACGGGTCTGGCTGGCGGCCAGCACGTACAGGTTCTCGAGGCGCTTGTCCTTGATCAGGGCCTGCTGCAGGTTGGCTTCGCCGTTGACCACGTTGACGAAGTCGTACACCACGCGGCGTTCGCAGCCCATGATCAGGTCGAGGTTACGCAGGCCCACGTCGAAGTCGACGATGACGGTCTTGTGGCCGCGCAGTGCGAGGCCGGTACCAATGGCGGCGCTGGTGGTGGTCTTGCCCACACCCCCCTTGCCGGAAGTAACCACGAAAATCTTGGCCAAGGTGTTTCACCCCTAAAATAGTCGGGACACTTGTCCCTGCAAAAAACTGAAATAGCTTTAATAGCTCAAATAAAAGGCAACTGTAAAAAAAGTTGCACTAAAAATGCTGGCAAGTATCCGTTAAAGACGGGTGATGTTCAACACGTCACCAGACAGGCTGACTTGCACGCCGGTGCCCCACAGCGGGTCGCGGCGCAGGTCTTCGCAGACCTTGTACTGGCCAGCGATGGAGACCATTTCGGCGGTCATCTGCTGGCAGAAGATACGTGCCTTGGTATTGCCTTTGATGCCGGCCAGGGCGCGGCCGCGCATGGCGCCGTACACATGGATGTTGCCATCGGCCAGAAGTTCCGCACCTGGGCTGACCGAAGCCGTGACTATCAGATCGCCACCTTGGGCGTAGATCTGCTGGCCGCCGCGTACCGGCGAAGTGATGATACGGGTCGGGCGTACCTCCGGCTCCGGGGCTGGGGGCGGTACCGGGGCGGGTTCGGGTTTTTTCACCGCTTCGGGTTCGGGCTCCAGCGGCCGCTCACGGGCGCCGGACGGCGGCAGCACGGGCAGGTCGATGGCGATGGCGGCGGCGATGTCCTCGATGCGGCTGGCACGAATGGCCAGCGTACGCAGGCCATGGTGGCGGCAGATCCGCATCAAGCCGGGCAGGTCGATTGCCCCTTCATCGGCAGGCAGCTTGTCCAGCGCCAGCACCAGCGGCGTGTTACTGAAGAAGTTCGGCGCCTGGGCGACTTTGGCCGCCAGCTGGCGGTCCAGGGCTTCAAGGTCATTGCGCGCCAGTTCCAGTACGGTGATGGCAAGCATGCTGCCCTTGAGCTGGAACACGGAAGCGGTGTCGGGTGTGTGGTTTGGGCTCATGGTCTGCATAGACGGCTTGTTGCGGAAAAAGTGCCCTGACTTATAACGAGAACACCGGTTGCCCGCAACATGCGCTGATCCGTTGTAGAATGCGCAGCCTTTGTCTTTCCGGATGCTTCAATGGAACGCCCGCGTTTTCGTCGCTATTACCTTCACCCAAAGTTCTGGGGCCTGTGGCTGGGCCTGGGCCTGCTGTGGCTGGTAGTCCAGTTGCCGTACCGGGTGCTGTTGAAAATCGGTGCCGCGCTGGGCGCGGTGATGTACCACTTTGCCGGCGAGCGCCGGCGCATTGCTGCGCGCAACCTGGAGCTGTGCTTTCCGGAGCTGTCAGTCGACGAACGGCAGCGGTTGCTGAAGGCCAACTTCGCGTCCACCGGCATCGCCTTCTTCGAAATGGCCATGAGCTGGTGGTGGCCCAAGGCGCGGCTGGCACGCCTGGCCCATGTCGAGGGCCTGGAGCACCTGCAAGCCGCGCAGCAGGCGGGGCAGGGGGCCATCCTGATGGCGGTGCACTTCACCACCCTGGAAATCGGCGCGGCGCTGCTGGGCCAGCAGCACACCATCGACGGCATGTACCGCGAGCATGGTAACGCGCTGTTCGATTTCATCCAGCGCAGCGGCCGCGAGCGCCACAACCTCGATTCGCTGGCGGTGGAACGTGAGGATGTGCGTGGCATGCTCAAGCTGCTGCGTTCGGGCCGGGCGATCTGGTACGCGCCGGACCAGGACTACGGCACCAAGCAGAGCCTGTTCGTGCCGCTGTTCGGCATACCCGCCGCAACGGTCACGGCCACCACCAAGTTTGCCCGGCTGGGCAAGGCGCAGGTCATTCCGTTCACCCAGAAACGCCTGGACGATGGCAGCGGCTACCGGCTGGTGATCCACCCACCGTTGGCGGATTTCCCCGGGGAAAGCGAAGAGGCCGATTGCCTGCGCATCAACCAGTGGGTCGAAAGCGTGCTGCGCGAATGCCCCGAGCAGTACCTGTGGGCGCACCGCCGGTTCAAGTCGCGGCCCGAAGGGGCTGAGCGGCTGTATGACAAGAAAAAGCGTTGAACCCTGTGTCGTCGGGAAGCACGCCATGGCCCCACCTGCGGTAACCGGCCTTATCCTGTCTGGCGGTGGCGCCCGCGCCGCCTATCAGGTCGGCGTACTGGCCGGTATCGCCGAGCTGTTGCCGGCCAGCGCAGCCAACCCGTTCCCGGTGATCGTCGGCACTTCGGCAGGGGCCATCAACGCCGTGACCCTGGCCAGCGGTGCCGGCCAGTTCAACAGCGCCGTGCAACGGCTGACGCACTTCTGGCAGAACATTTCCAGCCACCTGGTGATCCGCAGTGACTGGCCTGGGGTGGTGCGCCAGGCCAGCCGGTTTGTCGGCCACAACCTGCTTGGGCTGGGCGGCCAGGCGCCCGTGGCGTTGCTCGACAGCCGCCCGCTGCGCACCTTGCTGGAGGCGCAGCTGAACCTGGATGGCATTGGCCAGGCCTTGGCCGCCGAGCAACTGCGCGCGGTAGCGGTAACCGCCTTCGGTTACGAGTCCGGCCAGGCAGTGACCTTCTACCAGGGCCGAGGCTCGATCGAGGCCTGGTTGCGCCACCGCCGCATCGGCGTGCCCACGCCGCTGGGCATCGACCACCTGTTGGCCAGTGCGGCGATCCCGCTGCTGTTCGCGCCGGTGCAGCTGGGTGACGAGTATTACGGTGACGGTGCGGTGCGGCAGTCGGCTCCGATAAGCCCGGCCCTGCACCTGGGTGCCAGCCGGGTGCTGGTGGTCGGCGTCAGCGGCAACCCGCAGCGGCCTGCGCCACCCTTGCCGCCCCAGCGGGTGTTCAGCGGGCAGCAGCCAAGCCTGGCGCAGATCGGCGGGCACCTGCTCAACAGCACCTTCATCGACAGCCTGGAAGATGACATCGAACTGCTGCAGCGGCTCAACCACCTGGGCCGGCTGTTGCCAGCGCACCTGGACGCACGCCGCCTGGGCCTGGCACCGATCGATGTGCTGGTGGTTGCGCCCAGCCAGCCGCTGGACGAGATTGCCGCGCGCCACCGCCGCGATCTGCCGGCGGCGCTGCGCCTGTCCCTGCGCGGGCCGGGGGCAACCCGTACCAGTGGGGCGGGGGTGTTGAGCTATCTGCTGTTCGAAGCCGGTTATTGCAGTGAGCTGATCGAGTTGGGGCGCCGCGACGCCTTGGCCAAACAGCGCGAGCTGCGCCAGTTCCTGGGTATCGGATAGCGCCTGCGCCGGCCCTTTTGCGGCATTGCACCGCCGCCAAAGGGCCCGGCCGGCTTACTCCGCTATTTGCAGCTTGCGCGACTGGGTATAGACGTAGCGCACCTTTTCATACTCGAACGGCGAGTTGAGCTGGCCATAGCGGAATTTGGTGTTGTAGCGCTTGTCCACCACGCGCAAGGCGAAGATCTCGGGGTGGTCCTTGCTGGCGTCGGCCACGTTGAGGTAGTTGATGCTCTGCTCGCCGGCGTAGTCCACTGCCAGGCCGGTGGTATCGCGCAGGTTCGACGGGCCCAGCAGCGGCAGCATCAGGTACGGACCTTCGGGTACCCCGTAGAAGCCCAGCGTCTGGCCAAAGTCTTCGCTCTGCCGTGGCAGACCCATGCTGGTCGCCGGGTCCCACAGCCCGCCCACGCCAATGATGGTGTTGAACATCAACCGCGCGGTGATCTCGGCCGAGCGTTTGGCCTTGAGCTGCAGCACGCTGTTGAACAGGTTCGGCACATCGCCCAGGTTATTGAAGAAGTTGCTGACCCCGGTGCGGACGAAGCTTGGCGTAACGTACTGGTAGCCGTTCACCAACGGCAGCAGCACCCACTGGTCGAGGCGGTAGTTGAAGTGGTAGATGCGCCGGTTGACCGACTCCAGCGGGTCGTACACGTTCAGCGCCTCCAACGTGGAGCGCTCGAACTCGCGCTGGTCCAGGCCGGGGTTGAATTTCAGCTCGCGCAGCGGGTCGAGAAAACCGTCGGACTCGGGCACCAGTGGCGCTGTGCCAACCACCTGCGGGTCGGCCTCGACCACGCTGGCCCGCGGTGCGGTTTCGGCGGCCAGGGTATGGCCGGCGGCTAGCAGGGCAGTGGCGAAGAGGAGTTTGTTAACCACGGAAGAACTCCAGCATGGCGTCGCTGTTGACGCGGTAGTTGAGGTTGCCGCAATGGCCGCCATGGGGGTAGAGGGTCAGCCGGTCACCAAAGACCTTGCGCAGGAAGCCGATGTCGCCCGGGCCGAGGATGACGTCGTCGGCGTTGTGCATCACCGCGATCTTGTCGCTGCTGTGCAGGTAGTCTGCCAGCGCGTACAGGCTGACCTGGTTGATCAGTTGCAGGATGCTGTTGCCGTCGGTGCGTGCACGCCACATGGGGATTACCTGCTCGGTCATGTAGCAGTCGAAGTCACACTGCAGTGCACGTTTGAAGAACGGCGTGAGGCTGCTGCCTTCGGTGATCGGGTACTTCGGCGGAATGATCAGGCCGCGACGGTTGATCAGGTCGGAGGTAAAGGCAATGTCGGCCGCCGAGAAGCGGAACGAGGTGCCGATCAACATGGCCATCTGTTCGTTGGACAAATGTTGTTTCGACTGCTGGAAGTCGTACAACAGGGCATCGTTGAGGTCGATGTAGCCCTTGTCCTGGAAGTAGCGGGTGAGCTTTTGCAGCATCAACTCGTAGAAGGTGGTGCTGCGGTCGATGCCCTTCACCTGGGTTTGCACCAGCTTGTCGAGGTTGTTGATCGAGGTGTACAGGTTGACCGGTGGGTTGAGCAGCAACACGCGCTTGAAGTTGAAGCTGCGGCGGGTTTCGTCCAGGTGGCTGACGAACGCCGCGTCGAGGGCCCCCAGGCTGTAGCCGGTCAGGTAGAACTCGCTGACCGGCAGGCGCGGGTGCTGGGCCCGCACGGCCTGCATGACCCGGTACAGGTCTTCGGCGTCTTCCTGGGTGATGCCGGGGGTGGCAAAGCGCGAGGCGGCGCTTATGAAGTCGTAGCTGGTAGGCGAAGACAACTGCACCACGTGGAAACCGGCCTGATAGAACAGCTTCTTCAGGTATTCGTTGATGGTGCTGTTGTAGGCGGCCCCGGTGCCGGCGATGATGAAGATCAGCGGCGCCGCGTGGTCCTGGCGGGCCAGGCGGTACTTGAGCTTTTTCACCGCCCAGAAGTTGTCGGGCAGGATGAACTCGCGCTCCGGGCGCAGGTTCAGGCTGTAGTCGGACTGGTCGATGTCTTCATCGCTGGGCAGGGTCGGGCGCTGCTCCGGCGGTGTGGTGGCGATGGTGGCCTCGAACGGGTTGGTCAAGGGGTAGCCATAGCTGGCGGCGTCGATATCGCGCGCTGAAGCGGCCACAGCCATGAGCAGGCCACCGAGCAAGGCAGCGAGGCGCAAAGTACGAAGCATGTAATCCCCCAAAAGAACGCAAGGTCAAGCGTATGCAGGCTAGGACCACTGCGGGCTGAACAAAGTTGCCTGGCGTAGTGGCCTTTGGTGTTCTTGTTATCTGCAACATAGCTGCAGGCCGACAATTTTGCCTTATCAAGGGCGATGGGTGATCATCGTTTTCTTCAATAGTGACTGTAGGGAAAACAGGATGTCTCGTGCCTTGCCGGCAGCCATGGTCATGCTGTTCATCGGGCTGTGGCTCGCAGTCAGTTACGCGGTGCGTTACGGGCTGATGGAAGACGGCCAGTGGGTCGGCCTGTGCACATTACCGGCGGCGTACTGGCAGTGCGAGGTCCGGTCGTTGCTGGGGCTGGGCATTCACCACCAGGTGCTGGCCTGGGGCGGTTTGGGCCTGGCCCTGTTGGCGCAGGTGGTCGCCGGCCGTGCAGGCTGGTGGCTGGCTTTCCTGGCCCTGGTGTTCGCGGTGCCGGCGCTGGTGCTGTATACCGCCAGCATTGCGGTGTTTGCGCTGGTGCTGGCGGGCTTGCGGTTGGTCCGCTCGCAGCGGCGGGCCTGACCAGGCCAACCGCCGCATGAAAGGTGCGTCGCGGCCGCCATCACACCGCGCGCAGCCGCAAGCTGCGCCACAGCGCCACTGTCATTATCACGCTCACCACCGCCCACCCCCAGGCCTGGCGGTTCTGCAGCCCTTCGACAAACAGCTGTGGCGCCACCCCGGCGCCCACGATAAACGCCAGCAATGCCACCTCCGCCCGCCGCGCACGCACCGGCCACAGCGCGTACACCAGCGCCGGCAACGCCAGCGCTGCAGTGGGGAAGCTGCGGTAGCGCGGGTCGAACACCAGCGCCAGCATGCTCACCGCCGCAGCGAAGCCCGCTGCCAGCAACAGCCAGCCGGCGCGCGCCTGCAACCCGGCGAACAGCCGCTCGCGCCAACCGGCGCGCTGCGCCTGGGCCAACACGGCATGGGCCAGCACCAACAGGTTCAGTGCGACCAGCCCCAGCGCCCACGCCCATTCCCCGGCGAAGCGCGCATGGGTACGCACCAGCTCGCCCCACAAGCCCAGGCAACCCGCCCCCAGCGCTGCCAGCAGCGGTAACAGCAACGCCGCCCGCAGGGTGGCGGGGCGCCCGGCCAGCACCAGCATGACCAGCATCAGCGCGGCGCTGCCCAGCAACCACTGCGGCCAGTAGTGCAGGTTGCTCACCGGCCCTTCCAGCACACCCTTGTCCTGCCGGTCGGCATCGTACAACCCCCAGTACCCGCCCACCGCACCTTCGTTGGCACGCTTCCACGGCTGGTCGAAGGCCTCGATCAGGTTGTAGTGCCAGCCATTGGCCTCTGCCATGCTCACAAAACCACGAATGAAGCGCGCTTCATTGACCCGGCTGGGCACTGCCGTCTCGCGCTGGCGGCCTTCGCTGGGCCAGCCGGTTTCACCAATCAGGACGTCCTTGGGCGCAAAGCGCGTACCGAACACCCGGCGTACATCGGCGACATGGGCCAAGGCCTGGTCGATGCCCTGGGGGTCGTCCTCCCAGTAGGGCAACAGGTGAATGGTGAGGAAGTCCACCGCCGGTGCCACCTGCGGGTGCTGTAACCAGAATTCCCAGACATCGGCGTAGGTCACCGGCACGTGCACCTGGCTTTTCACCCGGGCGATCAGCGTGGCCAGGTGTGCACCGGTCACCTCCTTGCGCAGCAGGGTTTCGTTGCCGACGATCACTGCGCTGACCACGTCGGGGTTGGCATTGGCGGCGGCGATCAGCAGGTTGATTTCCCGCTCGGTGTCGGTGGCGTGCGCATTGACCCAGGCCCCCAGCATCACCTTCAGGCCGTGCTTGCGCGCCAGCGCCGGTATTGCTTCAAGACCGGTCATGGAATAGGTGCGAATGCACTGAAAGCGTTCGGCCAACAAGGCCAGGTCGGCATCCATGCGCTGCGGGCGCAGCCGAAACGGTTGGTCGTAGGGCGACTGGTCCTTGTCGAACGGTGTGTACGAGGCACATTGCAGCTTGTGTGCAGGGCTCGCGGCATCGGGCAGTTGCAGCGGCTTGCCAAGCCCGTACCAGAGCGCTCCCAGCCCCAGCAGGGCGAACAGGCAGGCAAACAGGTACAACGGCAGCAGCGCGCGGGCAGAACGGGGCATCAGGCGGTCCATCGTCAGGCACAAAGGGATAGATAGTAGCCCGGCGCCAAAGCTTTGGCATGCAAGGATCGCGCAGGTCGTGGTGGGCATATGGCGCTAATGGCACAGTGCTGTCGCATATGGGGCAGGTACAGGTCGCAGCTGGATCAGGTCGCCCGGGGTTGCAGGCAGATGATGGAATCTCCAAGACCTGACGAGGGGATGCTTTGATGGCAACTTTGAAAAAAATGCGACGTTTCCTGGGGGTGGGCACCGCCCTGGTACTGGGATTGAGCGCAGCACAGGCAATGGCCAAGGAAGTGAGCATTGGCTACGTGGACGGCTGGGCCGACAGCGTGGCAACCACCAACGTGGCGGCCGAAGTAATCAAGCAGAAGCTCGGCTACGATGTGAAGTTGCAGGCCGTTGCCACCGGGATCATGTGGCAGGGTGTGGCGACCGGCAAGCTCGATGCCATGTTGTCGGCCTGGTTGCCGGTGACCCATGGCGAGTACTGGGCCAAGAACAAGGATAACGTGGTCGACTACGGCGCCAACTTCAAAGATGCCAAGATCGGCTTGATCGTGCCTGAGTACGTCAAGGCCACCAGCATCGCCGACCTCAAGACCGACAACAGCTTCAAGCAGAAGATCGTCGGCATCGATGCAGGCTCGGGCGTGATGATCAAGACCGAACAGGCCATCAAGGACTACGACCTGACCGGCTACAAGCTGCAGGCCAGCTCGGGCGCCGCGATGACCGCCGAACTGGGCCGTGCCTACGCCAAGCAGCAGTCGATTGCAGTGACCGGCTGGGTGCCGCACTGGATGTTCGCCAAGTGGAAGCTGAAGTTCCTCGAAGACCCGAAAGGCGTTTATGGCGCGTCGGAAACCGTAAACAGCATTGGCAGCAAAGAACTGGCGACCAAGGCACCGGAAGTGGCCGAGTTCCTGAAGAAATTCAGCTGGCAGTCCAAAGACGAGATTGGCGAAGTGATGCTGGCCATCCAGGAAGGCGCCAAGCCTGAAGCGGCGGCCAAGGACTGGGTGGCCAAGCACCCGGACCGCGTGAAGGAATGGACTGGCAAGTAACAACCTGAAGGGCCGGTTTTGTTGCTTCGCGGGTAAACCCGCTGCCGCAGGGCAGCGGGTTTTCTCGCGAATGGGCCGGCACTTTGTTACGCAAACGGTAAAACACCGTTGCATCTAAGACTAAGGTCGTCTGGTTGGCGTCCATCGGCAGCATAAAGTAAGGGTGTGGGTGTTTCCCTACTTGTGCTGCTAGGACAAAAACAATGAACGACAGCATTTACCTCTCGATACAAAACAGCCCTCGCTTCAAGGAGCTGGTCAGCAAACGCGAACGGTTCGCCTGGATCCTCTCGGCGATCATGCTTGGCTTGTACTGCGCTTTCATCCTCCTCATTGCCTACGGTCCTCACATACTGGGCGCCAAGCTCAGCCCTGAGTCGTCGATCACCTGGGGTATCCCCATCGGCGTCGGCCTGATCGTCTCGGCATTCGTCCTTACCGCCATCTACGTGCGCCGCGCCAACGGCGAGTTCGATGAGCTGAACAAGGCCATCCTGAAGGAGGCGCAACAATGATTCGCCACGCCAAAGCCCTGGCCATACTGGCCTGCGGAGCCTTCGCACCCGCCGTGTGGGCCGCCGATGCCCTGACCGGCGAGGTGCAGAAGCAACCGCTGAACGTCTCTGCCATCGCCATGTTCGTGGCGTTCGTCGCCTTCACCCTGGGCATCACCTACTGGGCCTCCAAGCGCAACAAGTCGGCGTCGGACTACTACGCGGCCGGCGGCAAGATCACCGGTTTCCAGAATGGCCTGGCGATTGCCGGCGACTACATGTCGGCAGCCTCGTTCCTGGGCATTTCCGCACTGGTGTTCACCTCTGGCTACGATGGCCTGATCTACTCGATCGGCTTCTTGGTCGGCTGGCCGATCATTCTCTTCCTGATTGCCGAACGCCTGCGCAACCTGGGCAAGTACACCTTCGCCGACGTGGCTTCGTACCGCCTCGGGCAAAAGGAAATCCGCACCCTGTCGGCTTCCGGCTCGCTGGTGGTGGTGGCGTTCTACCTGATCGCGCAGATGGTCGGTGCCGGCAAGCTGATCGAGCTGCTGTTCGGCCTGGATTACCATGTGGCGGTGATCCTGGTGGGTATCCTGATGTGCCTGTACGTGCTGTTCGGCGGCATGCTGGCCACCACCTGGGTACAGATCATCAAGGCCGTGCTGTTGCTGTCCGGTGCCAGCTTCATGGCGCTGATGGTGATGAAACACGTGGGCTTCGACTTCAACACGCTGTTCTCCGAAGCGATCAAGGTGCACGCCAAGGGCGAGGCCATCATGAGCCCGGGCGGCCTGGTCAAAGACCCGATCTCGGCGTTCTCCCTCGGCCTGGCGCTGATGTTCGGTACGGCCGGCCTGCCGCACATCCTGATGCGCTTCTTCACCGTCAGTGACGCCAAGGAAGCCCGCAAGAGCGTGCTGTACGCCACCGGCTTCATCGGCTACTTCTACATCCTCACCTTCATCATCGGCTTTGGCGCCATCCTGCTGGTCAGCACCAACCCTGACTTCAAGGACGCCGCCGGCGCGCTGCTGGGCGGCAACAACATGGCCGCGGTGCACCTGGCCAATGCCGTGGGTGGCAGCGTGTTCCTCGGCTTCATCTCGGCAGTGGCGTTCGCCACCATCCTGGCGGTGGTCGCCGGCCTGACCCTGGCGGGTGCCTCGGCAGTGTCCCACGACCTGTACGCCAGCGTGTGGCGCAAGGGCAAGGCCAACGACAAGGACGAGATCCGCGTGTCGAAGATCACCACCGTCGCCCTCGGCGTACTGGCGATCGGCCTGGGCATCCTGTTCGAGAAGCAGAACATCGCCTTCATGGTCGGCCTGGCGTTCTCCATCGCCGCCAGCTGCAACTTCCCGGTCCTGCTGCTTTCGATGTACTGGAAAAAGCTGACCACCCGTGGCGCCATGATCGGCGGCTGGCTGGGCCTGGTCAGCGCAGTGACGCTGATGATCCTTGGCCCGACCATCTGGGTGCAGATCCTGGGCCATGAAAAGCCGATCTACCCGTACGAGTACCCCGCGCTGTTCTCGATGGCCATTGCCTTCGTCAGCATCTGGTTCTTCTCGGTCACCGACAAGTCCAAGGCCGCAGAAAACGAACGCGCGCTGTTCTTCCCGCAGTTCGTCCGTTCGCAGACTGGCCTGGGGGCTTCAGGCGCTGTGTCGCACTGAGCCCGCCCGCCCATAAAAAAACCGCGCCGAAGCGCGGTTTTTTTATGCCTGGCGTGGCGCGTCTAGATCCTGCCCAGCAGTAACAACACCAGCAGGACCACCAGTACCACGCCGACGATGCCGGACGGGCCGTAGCCCCAGCTGCGCGAGTGTGGGAAGACCGGTAAGCCACCAATCAACAGAAGAATCAGGATGATGATGAGGATCGTGGTCATGTACGTGTCCTTGCGTGGTTAGGGGTCAAGGGCCTCGGGTTGCCGGCCTCTTGTAAGTTCGGACTGGTGGGCAATGTGAAAGATTCCATTTTGTGCCGGTTCATGCCCCCACATTCACTACCCTGATGAACCCTGCCGTTGGCCAGGCCCTTGTTTAGACTCGTTTCATACCTCAACGAGACAGGGCCAGCCACCATGCACAACCGCATCATGATTACCGGAGCCGGCTCAGGCCTCGGGCGCGAAATTGCCCTGCGTTGGGCACGTGAGGGGTGGCGCCTAGCGCTGGCCGATGTCAACGAAGGCGGCCTGCGCGAAACGCTGGACCTGGCCCGTGCGGCCGGCGGTGAGGGTTTCGTCCAGCGCTGCGACGTGCGCGACTACAGCCAGCTCACAGCCCTGGCCCAGGCCTGTACCGAGCAGTTCGGTGGCATCGACGTGGTGGTCAACAACGCCGGGGTTGCCTCGGGCGGGTTCTTTGCCGAGCTGTCGCTGGAAGACTGGGACTGGCAGATCGCCGTCAACCTGATGGGCGTGGTCAAGGGCTGCAAGGCCTTCCTGCCCCTGCTGGAGCGCAGCAAGGGGCGCATCATCAACGTCGCGTCGATGGCCGCCCTGATGCAGGGGCCGGGCATGAGCAACTACAACGTCGCCAAGGCCGGCGTGCTGGCGCTGTCGGAGAGCCTGCTGGTGGAATTGCGCCAGGTGGAGGTGGCGGTGCATGTGGTGTGCCCGTCGTTCTTCCAGACCAATCTGCTGGACTCGTTCCGCGGCCCGAACCCGGCCATGAAGGCTCAGGTCGGCAAGTTGCTGGAAGGGTCGCCGATCAATGCGGCGGACATTGCCGACTACATCCACCGGCAGGTCGCTGCTGGCGAGTTCCTGATTATGCCGCATGAGGCCGGGCGGCAGGCTTGGGAATTGAAGCGGCAAGCCCCCGAGCGGCTCTACCAGGAAATGGCCGAAATGGCCGTGAAAATGCGTGCCAAAGCGGTTTCGCGATGAAATATCTGTAGGGCGAATTACCAGTAGATGTAGGGCGCTTCTGAATCGCTGCGGAGCTATTGAGTAGCCTGATCCTGACGATGCAGTCTCCGGTTTTACCTTGTGCAGGAGGACCGGAACATGCTGGTGATAGGGCGCGAAGTGGGCGAGGTCATCATGATCGGTGAGAACATCCGCCTCGTGGTGGTCGAAACCCGTGACGGGGTGGTGCGCTTTGGCGTGGATGCCCCACGGGAAGTGCCGGTGCACCGGTCCGAGGTGTACAAGCGCATCAAGGAAGCCAAGAAAGCCGAGACCGGCTAGTCGAGCAGTTCCCGCGGCACGTCATGCTTGGCCAGCAACTGGCACTGCTGGCTTTCGGGGTCGAACAGGATGAAGGCCTGGCCCTTGGCCAATGCCTGGCGTACCCGCAGTACCCGTGTTTCCAGCGGGGTATCGTCACCATTGTCGGTACCGTCGCGGGTGACGAAGTCTTCGATCAGGCGGGTCAGTGTTTCGGCTTGCAGTTGCTCGTAAGGGATCAGCATGGGGCGGTGTCTCGGGTTACGGTGGGGGCATGCTACGCGAAACATTGGGGCTTTTGGGACCGCGTTGCGGCCCATCGCGACACAAGGGCGCACCTCAACGACCGTGCAATTTTTGAGCTGTGGGAGATTCTATGGTTCCTGGCAAGGGTAGCCGGAGCATCTTCAGCGCCTGTGAGATCGAGCGCCGCCCGCGCGGCGCATCGCGAGCTGCGCTCGCTCCTACGTTTGTTTCGGGCCAGTAACGCCTGTGACAGGCGCGCGCGGCCGCCTTGTTTGTACGGCGCGATATTGAGGCATGCACCAAGGCGTTCGCGCGCAAGCATCGCGAGCTGCGCTCGCTCCTACGTTTGTTTCGGGCCAGTAACCCCTGTGCC
>JAEAMF010000340.1_pt1 | contig 65327 bp, 58 predicted proteins | sample 8958721 | NCBI WGS metagenome assembly JAEAMF01 (sample SAMN16933255, study PRJNA681124) | bioreactor sludge metagenome | isolation source: anaerobic bioreactor treating anionic surfactant - SDBS | place: India: Bengaluru | collected 2019-02-28
CACTCCAGCGCCGCGCGCATCAGCTGCACGTTGCCGATGCACTCGAAGCTGTAGTCCACGCCACCGTCGGTCATCTCGACGATCACGTCCTGGATCGGCTTGTCGTGGTCCTTCGGATTGACGAAGTCGGTGAGGCCCAGCTCGCGGGCCACGGCCTCCTTGGCCGGGTTGATGTCGATGCCGATGATGCGCGAGGCCTTGGCCATCTTGGCACCGATGATCGCCGCGAGGCCGATGCCGCCCAGGCCGAAGATCGCCACGGTCGAGCCCTCGGTGACCTTGGCGGTGTTGAGCACCGCGCCGATGCCGGTGGTCACCCCGCAGCCGAGCAGGCAGACCTTCTCCAGCGGCGCTTCCTTGGGGATCACCGCCACCGAGACTTCCGGCAGCACGGTGTACTCGGAGAAGGTCGAGCAGCCCATGTAGTGGTAGACCGGCTGGCCGTTGTAGCTGAAGCGGCTGGTGCCGTCGGGCATCAGGCCCTTGCCCTGGGTGGCGCGCACCGAGCTGCACAGGTTGGTCTTGCCGGACTTGCAGAACTTGCACTCGCGGCACTCGGCGGTATACAGCGGGATCACGTGGTCGCCGACCTTCACCGAGGTGACGCCCTCGCCGACCGCCTCGACGATGCCGCCGCCCTCGTGGCCGAGGATGCACGGGAACACGCCCTCGCTGTCCTGGCCGGACAGGGTGTAGGCGTCGGTATGGCACACGCCGCTGGCGACGATGCGCACCAGCACCTCGCCCTTCTGCGGCGGCGCGACATCCACCTCGACGATCTGCAGCGGCTGGTTGGGGGCGAAGGCGACGGCGGCTCGCGACTTGATCATGCGCAACTCCTTGGAACGCTGAGGGGACCGACGCGGCAGCCGGTCGCCACCGCGCGAAGATGGCGAAAAGTGTAGATCAGCTCAGAATGGCGAGTAATCGGCCTCGAGACAAAATATTATTGCCGTACAGGGACAATCGAGGAATCGCCATGAACCGCTGGGAAGGGCTCGACGAATTCGTCGCCGTCGCCGAATGCGGCCAGTTCACCGCCGCCGCCGAGCGCCTCGGCGTGTCCTCCTCGCACGTCAGCCGGCAGATCGCCCGCCTGGAGGAGTGCCTGCAGACCCGCCTGCTGTATCGCAGCACCCGCAAGGTCAGCCTGACCGAGGCCGGGCAGACCTTCCTGCAGCACTGCCGCAACCTGATCGACGCCCGCGACGAGGCCTGGCGCGCGGTCAGCGACCTGTCCGCCGAGCCCAAGGGGCTGTTGCGCATGACCTGCGCGGTGGCCTACGGCGAGCGCTTCGTGGTGCCGCTGGTCAACGAATTCATGAGTCTGCACCCGCAGCTCAGCATCGACATCCAGCTGACCAACCGCCCGCTCGACCTGCTCCACGAGGGCCTCGACCTGGCCATCCGCCTCGGCCGTCTGGGCGACGAACGTCTGGTGGCCACCCGCCTGGCGCCGCGGGAGATGTACCTGTGCGCCGCGCCGACCTACCTGGTGCGCGCCGGTACGCCGCGCAGCCTGGCTGAACTGGCGCGGCACAACTGCCTGGTCGGCAGCAGCGATCTGTGGAACTTCGCCGACGACGGCGGGGAAGCCCAGCTGCGCGTGCAAGGCAACTGGCGCTGCAACAGCGGCACGGCGGTGCTCGACGCCGCCCTGCGCGGCTTCGGCCTGTGCCAGCTGCCCGACTACTACGTGCTTGAGCACCTCAGGAGCGGTGCGCTGGTCGCCCTGCTGGACGACCAGCGCCCGCCGAACACCGCGGTGTGGGCGCTGCATCCGCCACAGCGCAACCTGTCGCCCAAGGTGCGCCAGCTGGTGGACTTCCTCCGGCAGCGCCTCGGCGAGCTGCCGGAGTACCACGACGCCGGCTGATCCCGTTACTGCGCCTGCAGCACCTGGCGCTCCAGCTCGCTGCGCAGCGCCGGGTCGAGACGCAGCTGTCGGGCCAGCTCGTCGAGGTAGGCGCGTTCCATGAAGTTCTGCTCGTCCACCAGCAGCAGGCTGGCCAGGTACATCTCGGCGGCCATCTCCGGCGTCTGCGCGGCGCGCGCCACCGCCGCCGGGTCCAGCGGCTGGTGCAGTTCGGCATCGATCCAGCGCAGCAACTGCGGATCCTGGCTGAGCTTGGCCACCTCGGCATCGATCAACTGGCGCTCGCGCTCGTCGATATGGCCGTCGGCCTTGGCCGCGGCGATCACCGCGCGCAGGATCGCATGGCTGTGCTGCTCGGCCTGCGGCGGCGGCAGGCGGTCGATGGTCTGCGGGGCACTGGGGGCCGCACTGGCGGCGCCCTGCTGCTGTTGCCAGTTGCTGTAGGCCTTGTAGGCCATCACTCCGAGCGCGGCCAGGCCGCCGTAGGTCAGCGCCTTGCCGCCGTACTTGCGCGCCTTCTTGCTGCCCAGCAGCAAGCCGATGGCGCCAGCCGCCAGGCCGCCACCGGCCGCACCGGAGAGCAGGCTGCCCAGCCCGCTGTCCTTGCCGCCCGGACGTTCCTCGCTGCGCGGTTTCGCTTGATTGCCGGCGTTGCCGAGCAGGCCGGGGGCGGCCTTGAGCAACTGGTCGAGCAGACTGCGGGTATCCATGTTCAGCCTCCTGTGAAGATCAGCCGATTATGCCGGGCAGCCCGCCGGGACAACGCCCGGCGGCCACGCAAAACTGCAAGCGGATGTGACGACGTCAGTCCAGCTCCTCGCCCAGCTCGCGGATCGGCGTGTCGCGCTGGGCGGCGCGCACGTACTGCGCCGGCCAGGCCAGGCGATGGCCGAGCGTCTCGGCGGCGTGCAGCGGCCAGTAGGGGTCGCGCAGCAGCTCGCGGGCCAGCAGCACCAGGTCGGCCTGCTCGCTGCGCAGCACGTGTTCGGCCTGCGCCGGCTCGGTGATCAGACCGACCGCGCCGGTGGCGATGCCGGCCTCGCGGCGCACCCGCTCGGCGAAGCGCGCCTGGTAGCCCGGCCCCACCGGGATCTGCGCGTTGGGCGCCAGCCCGCCGGAGGACACATCGATCAGATCGACACCGCGCTCGCGCAGCAGGCCGGCCAGTTCGACGGTCTCGCGCTCGCTCCAGCCGCCGTCCAGCCAGTCGGTGGCGGACAGGCGCACCAACAGCGGCAGCTCGGCCGGCCATACCGCGCGCACCGCCTCGACCACCTCGAGCAGCAGACGGGTGCGGTTGGCGAAGCTGCCGCCGTACTCGTCGTCGCGCTGGTTGCTCAGCGGCGAGAGGAACTGGTGCAGCAGATAGCCGTGGGCGGCGTGCACCTCGGCCACCTTGAAGCCGGCCTTGAGCGCGCGCTCGGCGGCGCGGACGAAGTCCTGCACCAGCGCGGCGATCTGCTCGCGGCTCATGACCTGCGGAACGTGGTGATTGTCATCGAAAGCGATGGCCGAGGGCGCCAGCGGCGTCCAGCCGCCCTGCTCCAGCGGCACCGAGCCGGCCTTGCCCTCCCACGGCCGCCAGGTACCGGCCTTGCGCCCGGCGTGGGCCAGCTGGATGCCGGCCACCGAGCCCTGGGAATGGATAAAGCGGGTGATGCGGCGCAGCGGCTCGATCTGTGCGTCGTCCCACAGGCCCAGGCAGTGCGGACTGATCCGCCCCTCCGGGGTGACTCCGGTGGCCTCGACGATGATCAGGCCGGCACCGCCGGTGGCGCGACTGCCCAGATGGACCAGATGCCAGTCGTTGGCCAGGCCGTCGCGGGCGCTGTACTGGCACATCGGCGACACGGCGATGCGATTGGGGATGGTCAGTTGCCGCAGGGTCAGCGGCTGGAACAGCTGGATCATGGCAGGGCTCCGCAGGTCGTCCGTTATCCTGCGGATATGGCACCGCTCGGGCGGAGAATCAAGGGGCGCAGGGATGCAGGGCGTCCCAGGCCAGGTCGGCAGAGGTTTTTTGATCGTGCCCACGCTCCAGCGTGGGCACGCCTCCGGGGACGCTCTGCGTCCCATGGGCGCAGAGCACCCAAGGCCGGGTTCCCACGCAGGAGCGTGGGAACCATCGGTGTTGCCTCAGCGCGCCTCGATATGCGCCACCATCAGCTGCACGCTCTCCTGGCCGCGGTACTCGTTGACGTCCAGCTTGTAGGCCACCTCGGCCCAGCGCACGTTGGGGTTGGGCCACAGCTCGCGGTCGACGTTGAAGGCGATGGCGTCGAGCTGGGTGCGACCGCATTCCGTCTTCAATACCAGCTTGAGGTGGCGCTCGCCGACGATGCGCTGCTGGACGATCTCGAACACGCCGTGGAACAGCGGCTCGGGGAAGTGCTGGCCCCAGGGGCCGGCATGGCGCAGCGACTGGGCCAGATCCAGACGGAACTCCTCGGCGGACAGGCTGCCGTCGGTGAGCAGGCGCCCGGCGAGATCGTCCTCGACCAGTTGGCGGCGCACCTCGGCGTCGAAGGCGGCGGCGAAGGCGCCGAAGTTCTCCTGCGGCAGCGACAGGCCGGCGGCCATGGCGTGGCCGCCGAACTTGCTGATCAGCCCCGGATGACGGGCGGCCACCGCATCCAGCGCATCGCGGATGTGGAAGCCGGGGATCGAGCGCGCCGAGCCCTTGAGCACGCCGTCGCCGGCATCGGCGAAGGCGATGGTCGGCCGGTGGTAGCGCTCCTTGAGCCGCGAGGCGAGGATGCCGATCACCCCCTGGTGCCAGTCGGCGTCGAACAGGCACAGGCCGAATGGCAGCTCCTCGACCTTGAGGTCCTTGAGCTGGGCCAGCGCCTCGCGCTGCATGCCCTGCTCGATGGCCTTGCGGTCGTGGTTGAGCTGGTCGAGCTGCTGCGCCATGTCGCGGGCCAGCGCCTCGTCCTCGCAGAGCAGGCACTCGATGCCGAGGCTCATGTCGTCCAGGCGGCCGGCGGCGTTAAGCCGCGGGCCGAGGATGAAGCCCAGGTCGATGGAAGTGATGCGCCGGTGGTCGCGTCCGGCGACCTCGAGCAGCGCGCGCAGCCCCGGCCGCGCCCGCCCGGCGCGAATGCGCGCCAGGCCCTGGTGGACCAGGATGCGGTTGTTGGCGTCCAGCGGCACCACGTCGGCGACGCTGCCGAGCGCCACCAGGTCGAGCAGTTCGGCGAGGTTCGGCTCGGCGATTCCGCGGCGGGCGAACCAGTCCAGCTCGCGCAGCCGCGCGCGCAGGGCCAGCAGCACGTAGAAGATCACCCCGACCCCGGCCAGCGCCTTGCTCGGGAAGGAGCAGCCCGGCTGGTTGGGATTGACGATGGCGTCGGCCTCCGGCAGTTCGTGGCCGGGCAGGTGGTGGTCGGTGACCAGCACCTTGAGGCCCGCCGCCTTGGCCGCAGCCACGCCGTCGATGCTGGAGATGCCGTTGTCCACGGTGATCAGCAGCTCGGGACACTTCTCCAGCGCCACCGCGACTATCTCCGGGGTCAGGCCGTAGCCGTACTCGAAGCGGTTGGGCACCAGGTAGTCGACATGCGCCGCGCCGAGCATACGCAGCGCCAGCACGCCGACCGAACTCGCGGTGGCGCCGTCGGCGTCGAAGTCGCCGACGATCAGCATGCGCTGGCCCTGCTCCAGCGCCGTCACCAGCAGTTCCACTGCGGCGTCGATGCCCTTCAGCTCGCGGTACGGGATCAGCCGCGCCAGCGCCTTGTCCAGCTCGGCGGCGGACTGCACGCCGCGGGCGGCGTACAGGCGGGTCAGCAGGGGCGGCAGGTCGCCGAGATCGGGCAGGACGGACGGCAGGGAACGGGGAACGATGCGCATCGGGGATTCGGTTCGGGACTCGGCAGGGGACGGGCGGATCACAGCGAAGTGGCGGCGCGGGCGGCCTGGTCGTAGACCCCGGACAGGGTACGCAGCAGGCCGGCCAGGCGATGCAGCTCGGCGGGGTCGATCTTCAGGCTCTCGAAGGAGGAGATCAGGCATTCGCCGCGAATCTCGGCGTACTCCAGGCACAGCGCCCGGCCCTGCTCGGTGGTGCGGTAGAACATCTCCTTGCCCTGCTTCTCGCCCTCCACCAGGCCGAGCTTGATCAGCTTCTTCAGCGCGTAGGTCACCGTGTGGGTGTCCTCGATGTTGAGCAGCAGGCACAGGTCCGCCTGGCGCTTGGCGCGATCGCGGCTGGTCAGGTTGTGCAGCACCATCACGTCGAGGGCGTTGAGTTCGGCGCCGCCGGCGGCCTTCATGCAGCGCTCCATCCAGCGCATGAAGGCATGGCCGGCGATGATCAGGCCGAACTCGAACTCGGACAGCTCCTGCGACTGCGCCGCCAGGTGGGCGGAGGCCACTATGGGCGAGCGCGGCGACCGGGGGGTGGGTAGATCAGCCATCGGGCATTCCATCGGGGAGGCGATTGGGGCGGGCAAGGATAGCAGGAATGCGCCGTTCATCCGCAGCGCCGGCGCATAGCAAATTTATGTTGACGTTTTATCAACGTTTTATCATTGTTTTGCCAAGGACGCTCCAACGCCCTCCCTAACCCACCAACAACAACCAGGGGAAACCAGCCATGAGTCGCCTGCTCCTCAACTGCGATATCGGCGAAAGCTTCGGCGCCTGGACCATGGGCCTCGACGCCGAGGTCATGCCGCACATCGACTGCGCCAACATCGCCTGCGGCTTCCACGCCGCCGACCCCTCGATCATGCGCCGCACCGTGGCCCTGGCGGTGCGGCACGAGGTGCGCATCGGCGCCCACCCCGCCTACCCCGACCTGGTCGGCTTCGGCCGCCGTTCGCTGGCCTGCAGCGCGCAGGAGGTCGAGGACATGCTGCTCTACCAGATCGGCGCGCTGGACGGCATCTGCCGCGCCGAGGGCAGCCGGGTCAGCTACGTCAAGCCGCACGGCGCGCTGTACAACGACATGATGCGCAAGCCCGAGCTGCTGCGTGCGGTGCTGCGCGCGGTGCGCCTCTACGATCCCGCCCTGCCGCTGATGCTGATGTCGGTGCGCGACAACAGCGCCGCCGAGGCGCTGGCCGCCGAGGCAGGCGTCCAATTGTGGTTCGAGACCTTCGCCGACCGCGCCTACGACGGCGAAGGCTTCCTGGTCGCGCGCAGCCTGCCCGACGCGGTGCACCACGACAGCGAGCAGGTGATCGCCCAGGCGCTGGCGCTGGCCAGCGGCCAGCCGCTGACCGCCAGCGACGGCAGCGCCCTGCTCCTGCGCGCCGACAGCCTGTGCGTGCACGGCGACAACGCCAGCTCGGTGGCCGCGGTGCGGCGCATCCGCGAAGCGCTGGACGGGCTGCCGGCATGAACCTGCGCATCGAGCCCGTCGCCATCGACTGCCTGATGCTGCGCCTGTTCGACGCCATCGACGAGGCGCACATGCCCTGGCTGCTGGCCGCCACGCAGCGCCTGCGCGAGACCTTCGGCGCGGCGCTGGTCGACCTGGTGCCCTCCTACACCACCCTGATGCTGCACTACGACCTCGAGCAGCTGGACGACGGCCAGGCCCGCGCGCTGATCCAGCAGGCCCTGCACAACCTCGAGCCGGCCAGCGCCGGCAGCGGCACCCTGCACCGCCTGCCGGTGTGGTACGACGCCAGCGTCGGCCCCGAGCTGCCGCTGCTCGCCGAGCGCAGCGGCCTGGGCAGCGCCGGGGTGATCGAACTGCACAGCGGCCGCGAGTACCAGGTGTTCGCCCTCGGCTTCGCCCCCGGCTTCGCCTTCATGGGCCTGGTCGAGCCGCAGCTCGCCTCGCCGCGCCTGGCCACCCCGCGCCAGCGCGTGCCCGCCGGCAGCCTGGGCATCGCCGACCGGCAGACCGCCGTGTATCCCTCCGTATCCCCCGGCGGCTGGAACCTGATCGGGCGCATGCCCATCCCGCTGTTCGACCGCGAAGCGGGCCGCAGCCTGCTGCAGCCGGGCGACCGGGTGCGCTTCGAGCCGGTCGAGCGCGCCGAATTCCTCCGCCTGGGCGGCGACGACAGCCCCTTCGAGGTGCAGCCATGAGCCTTGTGATCGAACGCCACGGCCTGCTGGCCACCCTGCAGGACGCCGGCCGCTTCGGCGTGCGCCACCTCGGCGTCGGCCAGGGCGGCGGCGCCGACTGGATCTCCCTGCGCTGGGCCAACTGGCTGCTCGGCAATGCGCTGGACGCCGCGGTGATCGAAATCACCTTGGGCGGTTTCAGCCTGGTCGCCGAGCAGGACGTCTGCCTGGCGCTGTGCGGCGCCGACCTGGATGCGCGTCTCGACGACGCGCCGCTGGCGCCCTGGCGCAGCTTCGTCGTGCGCCGCGGCCAGCGCCTGAGCCTCAACCAGGCGCGCCTCGGCCTGCGCGCCTACCTGGCCGCGCCGGGCGGCTTCGCCGCGCCGCAGGTGCTGGGCAGCTGCGCCACCGTGCTCCGCGAAGGCCTCGGCGGCCTGCACCGCGACGGCCGGCCGCTGGCCGAGGGCGAGCGCCTGAACTGGTGCGGCGCCTCGCCGGCCCCGCGCGAACTGCCGGCCGAGCGGACTCCCGACCTGGCCAGCCGCGCGCCGCTGGCGGTGGTGCTTGGCGCGCAGATCGGCGACTTCGCCGGGCAGAGCCTGTTCGACGCCTTCAACAGCGAGTGGACGGTGGACAACCGCGCCGACCGCATGGGCGTGCGTCTGCTCGGCCCGCACCTGGAGTGCCGGCGCGGCGAGATGATCTCCGAAGGCATCCCGCTGGGCGCCATCCAGGTGCCGGCCGACGGCCAGCCCATCATCCTGCTCAACGACCGCCAGACCATCGGCGGCTACCCACGCCTCGGCGCGCTGACCCCGCAGGCGGTGGCGCGGCTGGCGCAGTGCCCGCCCGGCACAGCCCTGCGCCTGACGCCGCTCGGCCTGGAGATCGCCCAGCGCCAGCAGCGGCAATTGCTGGCGCTCTGGCAGCACGGCCATGAAGCGACCACCGAGCGAGCCAGACGCAGCGCCTGACCGACCCGGAAGGCGGACGACCGCCACACCAGCAACACCCACGGCCGGGAAGCCGTGGCACTGCCCCAGGGACTCCGACCCGAAGGCCCTGAACTACCTGCCCTCGCCCCAACAAGAATTATGAGAAGGTACCGAACAATGCAGTCCACCCAAGTGTGCTCCAGCATGCCCCAGACCTCGCAACGCAGCGTGCTGCGCGGCGCCATCTTCCTGATGGCGACCTCGGCGATCGGCCCGGCGTTCCTCACCCAGACCTCGCTGTTCACCGAGAAATACCTGGCCAGCTTCGCCTTCGCCATCCTTATCTCGCTGCTGATCGACATCGGCGCCCAGCTCAACATCTGGCGGGTGATCAGCGTGTCCAACATGCGCGGCCAGGACGTGGCCAACCGGGTGCTGCCCGGCCTCGGCCACCTGCTCACCGGCTTCATCGTCCTCGGCGGCATCGCCTTCAACATCGGCAACATCGCCGGCGCCGGGCTGGCGCTCAACGTGATCTTCGGCGTCTCGCCGCTGGTCGGCTCGCTGATCGCCGCGGTGGCGACCATCGCCATCTTCCTGGTGCGCAACGCCAGCCGGGTGATGGACGCGGTGAGCCAGCTGCTCGGCCTGCTGATGCTGGTGATGGTGGGCTACGCCGTGTACGCCGCCAACCCGCCGGTGGCCGCGGCGCTGGGCCATACCTTCGCCCCGGACGACCCGCTGATCCTGATGCTGCCGATCATCACCCTGGTGGGCGGCACCGTCGGCGGCTACATCTCCTTCGCCGGCGGCCATCGCCTGGTGGAGGCCGGCATCACCGGCGTGGACAACGTCGGCGTGGTGACCCGCGCCGCGGTGACCGGCATCCTCACCACCGGCGTGGTGCGCATCTGCCTGTTCCTTGCCACCCTCGGCGTGGTCAGCCAGGGCGTGAAGCTCGATCCGGGCAACCCGGCCTCCTCGGTGTTCGCCCACGCCCTCGGCGCCTTCGGCTACAAGGCCTTCGGCCTGGTGCTGCTGGCTGCCGCGGTGTCCTCGGTGATCGGCGCCGCCTACACCAGCGTGAGCTTCCTGCACTCGCTGCACAGCAGCGTGCGCAATCACAGCCAGCGCTGGGTGATCGCCTTCATCGTCTGCTCGACGCTGATCTACTGCCTGGTCGGCAAGCCGGTGCAGGTGCTGGTGGTGGCCGGCGCGCTGAACGCCCTGGTCCTGCCGCTGGCGCTCGGCTGCATCCTGTGGGCGGCGCACCAGCAGCGCATCGTCGGCAGCCAGTACCGGCACCCGCGCTGGATGCTGGTGTTCGGCGTGGTGGCGATGCTGGCCACCGTGGTCGGCGTGGCGATGTCGTTCCAGTCGCTGCTGCAGTTCTGGTTCAGCTGATCGCCGGCGGGCGTGGCGCAGAGCCAGCTCACGATCTCGCGAGCTAGAGTCAGGCAAGGCCTCGGCGGCCCCGCGAAATCGGTTGAGGAAGCGGAGTTTACGAGCGGTAAATGAGCATTCCGAAACCGATTTCAACGCAGCATGACCGACGCGCAGCAGATCGTGTGCTGGCTCTCAGCCGCGCTCGCCTAGCAGCCACTCCACGGCCAGCTCGTGCTGGCCGCGCTCGTCGGTGACGAACAGGGTGCCCTCGCTGATCATCACGCTCCAGCTCAGCGAACGCGGCAGGTCGCGGGCCAGTTCGGCCAGCGGCTCCTGCGGCAGCGCGGCGATGTTGAGGTTCTTCAGGCTTTTCACCGCGCCCACCACCTTGTCCTGCCAGACGCGCAGGCTGCCGTAGGCCAGCACGCTGACCCGCTCGGCGCGCCGCGAGCACCAGGTCATGCGGTCGGCGTCGGGCTGGCCGACCTCGATCCAGTGCAGCACGCGGTCGTCGAGGCTCTTCTCCCACAGCGCCGGCTCGTCGACGTCGGACAAGCCGCGGCCGAAGGCAATCTTCTCGTCGTACCACAGCGCGTAGGCCAGCAGGCGCACGGCGAGGCGTTCCTCGGTTTCCGAGGGGTGCTTGGCGACGGTGAAGCGCAGGTTCTCGTAGACGCCGCGATCGAGGTCGGTGAGGTTGAGTTCGACTTTGTAGGGGGTGGACTGCAGGGCCATGGGCGTTCCGGGGGGATGGAAAAGGCCGGCAGTGTAACCCGAATCGCCCCTCAGGCCGGCAGCAGGCCGGCGCGGCCCTGCTCGACGCGGTCGCGCCCGGCGTCCTTGGCCCGGTACAGCGCCTCGTCGGCCTGCGCCAGCAGACCGGCCAGGTCGTGACCGGCCTGCGCGCTGGCGGCGATGCCGATGCTGACGCTCAGGCGCACCGGCACCCCGAACGACAGCTCGGCGCACCGGTGCCGGATGCGCTCGGCCACCTCCAGCGCCTGCGCCGGATCGACGCCGGGCAGCAGACAGGCGAACTCCTCGCCGCCGATGCGCCCGCAGGCGTCCTGCTCGCGCAAGCCGCCGGCCAGCACGCCGGCGAAGGCGACCAGCGCCGCGTCCCCGGCGGCATGGCCATGGGTATCGTTGAGGCGCTTGAAGTGATCGAGATCGCAGAGCAGCAACGCCGCCGGCTGCTGTGCGCCCCGGCACTGGTCCAGCAAGGCGGCGGCACGCTCCATGAAGGCGCGCCGGTTGCCGATGCCGGTCAGCGGGTCGCTGTTGGCCATGGCGTGCAGGCGCGCCTCGGTGCGCTCGCGGACCATGGCCTGGGTGACGAAAGCGATGCCGATGGCGAACAGGAAGGTCTCCAGCACCAGCCAGCTCATGAAGTTCGCGCCGACCGCGCTCCACATGCTGCCGGCGGTTTCGCCATGGTCGAGCAGCAGGCGCACGCCGTAGAAGGCCGCATGCCCCCCAGCAGGAACAGCGCTGGGACGATGGACACCTCCAGATGCCGGCGGGCGCGCCACAGCTCCCAGGCCGCCGCGCCGGCATAGCCGATGGTCAGCAGGCTGTAGGCCGCCACCCGCAGCGCGCTGGAGGTCATGAAGGTCGGCCACAGGCACAGCCCCAGCCACAGCAAGGCACCGGCAACGATGCCCGGCCGGTGCAGCGGCCGGCCGACGAAGGCGCGCATGGCCGCCCAGCCCTGGGCGCAGGCCAGCAACAGCAGCACGTTGCCCAGCACGATGGACAGGGTATCCGCGCCCAGCCCGCGCAGGCTGACCACCAGGGTGCCGACCGCGCCCAGCAGCAGCATGCCGGCCATGCAGCCCAGGGTGGGCTCGCCCTGGCTGCGCCGCCACGCGTGCAGCATCAGCACGCCGAGCAGGACCAGCACGTAGATTTCCAGCAGCAGCAGGGTGGGCAGGTGCAGGGTCATGGAGCGAACTCGCCGGCGGCCGTAGCGCGGGCCCGGCAGATGGTGAACGGCTTCACACTCTACGCGCTCCGGTCGCGGTCTCGCCAGTGCCGGACCTCAGCCCGCCGGCGCATCCGCCACCTCGCCGCCCGGCAGGCGCGCGCGGCGCAGGCCCAGCTCGCGCATGTCGCGGGACAGCTCGTGCAGGTGCTTGTGGATGCGCAGGCCGATGTCGCCCTTCTTCTCGATGGTCTGGATCAGCGGCAGGAAGCTGGCCTGCAGCGACTGGGCCAGCCCTTCGAGCAGCGCGGCGAAGTCCGGCTGCGGCGCCGCCGCCACCTGGATGTGCGGGCGCTGCTGGGCCAGCGCCTGCAGACGCGCGAGCAGCTCGTCCCAGGGCACCGGCGCGGCAGAGGCGCCGAGGCCCTGCACGGCGTCGGCCAGGTCGCGCAGCTGGGCGACCACGCGCACGCCGACGTCTCCGCCGCTGCCGCCCATGGCCTTGTTGCGGCGGAAGTCGGCGCGGATCTGTTCCCAGCGCGCCGCCTGCTCGGCCGTCAGGTTGCCGCGCAGCTCGGCGAGCTTGAGCAGGTTCTCCTCGGCGCCGGTGGTGAGCAGCTGCGCCTCGCCCTGGTAGTGGTCGGCGATCAGCTGCAGCAGCTCCTCGTCGTTCATCACCGCGCTGATCTTCTCGGCCATCTTGTTCATGTTGCGGTAGCTGCCCTGCAGCTTGAACGGCGGCTCGCTGCGGTACTGGTCGGCCTGGGCGGCGCTGGCGATGTACTGCTGGTTGACCCGCAGCACCACGTCGCGCACCTGCATCAGGCGCTGCAGGGTGGCAGTGATCTCGTCCAGCTCGGCGCCGCTGTAGGCGTGCGACAGCTCGTTGGCGGAGAACTCACGGCCCTCGGCCCTGGCCACCAGGCGGTAGAGGTCGGACATCTCGCGGGTGGCCAGCGGCGCCAGCACCGGGTTGGAGGTCAGCGCGTTCTCGATGTAGCTGAGCGCGAAGGCCTCCTGCATGCCGCCGAGGGTGTCGCCGAGGTTGTAGATGTCGGCGCGGTTGGCCAGCATGTCGGGAATCCTGAACACCTCGCCGGACTCGGTGTAGGGGTTGCCGGACATCACCACGCAGAACTTCTTGCCGCGCATGTCGTAGGTGCGCGTGCGACCCTTCCACACCCCCTCGATACGCCGGGTGCCGTCGCACAGCGAGATGAACTTCTGCAGGAACTCCGGGTGGGTGTGCTGGATGTCGTCGACGTAGAGCATCACGTTGTTGCCCATCTCCAGCGCCAGGTTGAGCTTCTCCAGCTCCTGGCGGGCGGTGGCGTCGGGCGCCTGCGCCGGGTCGAGCGAGCGCACCTCGTGGCCGAGCGCCGGGCCGTTGATCTTCATGAAGATCAGCCCCAAGCGGTGGGCGACGTACTCCATCAGGGTGGTCTTGCCGTAGCCGGGCGGCGAGATGAGCATCAACAGGCCCATCAGGTCGCTGCGCTTGTTCTCCCCGGCGCTGCCCATCTGCTTGGCCAGGTTGTCGCCGATGAAGGTCAGGTAGACGTCGTTGATCAGCTTGTTGCGCACGAAGGAGCTGAGCGGGCGGGCCTTGAACTCGGCCAGGCGCAGCGCGGCGCGCTCGCGGGCGATCACCGCCTGGCGCAGCGCCTGGTAGCGGGTCAGGCCCGGCAGGTAGTGCTCGCGGTGCGCGCGCAGGCGGGCGAACAGCTCGTCCAGCGCCAGCTCCAGCCGCTGTTCCTGGATGCGCGGGTGCTCGCCGAGCAGGCCCTCCACCGTGAAGCGCAGGTCGACCTCGGTGACCCGCCGCGGCAGGTCCTCGCCGAGCAGTTCGAGCGCCGCCGCCTCGGGCGCGTAGGCGGCCAGCGCGGCGAACTCGGCCTGGCCGCACAGGCCGTGCAGCCAGTCGAGCGCCAGCCTCCACTGCGCCGCCGGACGCTCGGCCAGGCGCGCCAGCGCCTGGCGATAGTCGTCCCACATGCGCGCCTCGACCAGCCGCGCGCGCAGGGCGTCCTGCAGCTGGCGGGCGTACTTGCTGAAGGTGAACTCGATGCGCTCGGCGGCCAGTTCCTGCACCAGGTACTCGGCGGCCTCGGCCACCACCGCCGCGTCCAGGCCCAGCGGCTGTTCGGCGAGGCAGGCCTGCAGCGCGACGGCGATCTCGCCCTGCAGGCTGCGCAGGCCGTCGTCGCGGCCGAACAGCTGGCGGATGTGCCGGCTGGTGCGCGCCCGCTCCGGCCACTGCGCCGGCTGCTCCCGGCCGCGCAGCCGGTCCCAGCACAGGCAGGCGAAGGCGCGCGGCAGCGGCGCGTGGCGCAGCAGCCCGGCGCTGCCGGTCAGCGGCAGCAGGCGGGCGAGGATGGCGGCGGCGTCCTGGTCGTGGATGCCCTTCTCGTAGCCCTCCTTGTAGCGCGGCGCGGCGAACTCGCGCACTGCGCGCACCAGCGCCTCGGGCTGGGCGAGCAGCAACTTGAGGCGGTCGAGATCGAGGCCGCCCTCGCCGCGCTCGGCGGCGGCCAGCACTTCGCCGGCCAGGTATTCGCCGCGGTACAGCTCGGCCGACTCCGACTCCAGACTGGCCTGCCAGAAGGCACGCAGCCCCTCCAGCTCGGCATCGACCAGCGGCTCGATGAAATCGGTGCCGGTCAGGTGCAGGCACAGCTGCTCGCCGCGCGGCAGCAGGGTCAGGTCCAGTTCCTGGCTGTTGACGCTGAAGCGGTGGCGGCCGAGGCGGATCAGGTTGCCGCCTGCCTCGAACAGCTCGCTCTTGTCGCGCAGGGCGCGCACCGCCTGGTCGCGGGCGCCCTTGAGGCGCGCCTCCAGATCGTCGGCCTTGACGCTGTCCTTCAGCTCGCGCAGGCGCTCGGCCAGGTCGCGCAGCTTGAGGATCAGCGGGTCGGCGGCAAAGAAGGCGTTGAGCTCCTCCATGGTCGCGAGGCGCGCGGTACGCCGCGCCAGGCTGTCGAGGATGCGCCGTGCGGCCTCCTGCAGGCCCTGGGCGCGGCGCTGGCGCTCGTCGAGCAGCGCCTGCTTGTGCGTCTCGAAGGTTTCCAGCAGCTCCTCGCGCTTGGCGAGGATGTCGGCGAGGAACTCCTCCTGCTCGCCGAAGCGGCTTTCCAGCTCCTCCAGCTGCAGCAGCAGACGCGCCAGCTGCTCGTCGCAGCGCTCGGGGTCGCTGGCCTGGCCGAGGGCGCTGGTGATGCCCTGGCCGAACAGCTTGAACTGAGCGCCGAACTGGGCGACCGTCTCCGCCGAGCCGAGGCCCTTGCGGCGCTGCTCGGCGCGGGCGCGCGCCTGGTTGAGGCGCGCGTACAGCTCGGAGATCGCCTCGACGATGCGCGTGCGCTCGGTGGCGTCGTCGATCGCCAGGCTGGCCATCAGGTTGGACAGCATGTCCAGATCGGCGGCCATCGCCTGCAGGCCGGCCAGCGGTTCGGCCAGCTGGGCGACGCTGGCCGCCTGCTGCGCCGCGCCGTCCAGCTCGGCCAGGCGCGCGGCGTAGGGCTGCAGCGCCTGCGCACCGGCGAGAAAGCGCGCAGTGGCCGCAGCGACCCGCGCCTGCGCCTCGAGCAGCGCGGCCTCCATGGCGTCGATGCGCGCCACGTCGATGTAGCGGTAGTCGCGGATGGTCAGCAGCAGGCCGCGCTGGGCGGTCAGCGCGTTGAGCGCCTCGACGAAGGCCGCCACCACGTCCCAGCTGTCGACGTGCAGGCCGGCGAGCAGCGCCTGCTGGCGGGTCTCGGCCTCGGCCATGGCGCGCACCGACTGCTGGCGGATGCTCTCGACCTTCTCGAACTCGTCGAGCACCCGCTCGGCGGTGGCGGCGATCTCGCGCAGCAGCGGCGCCAGTTCGCCGAGCTCGGCGGAGCCCAGCCAGTGGTAGGCGTCGAACAGGCGGCGCACGCTCTGGCACAGCTGGCCGTAGCGCTGCACCGACACCGACCGGGCGTCGATCTCGCGGCACAGGTTGCGCAGCTCGGACACCCCGCGCACCAGCTCGGCGTTGCCGATGCGGCCGAGGAAGCCGCTGCGCGGCGGCTGGCGGGCGGCGAACTCGGCGCTGGCGAACGGCGTCTGCCAGATCTGCATGGGGTGGATGCGCGTCGGCTCGGCGCCCTCGGCAGCGAAGATCACCATGCGCCCGTCCTCCAGGCGCGCGTAGCCGTGGCCGAAGATCGGGCTGTGCAGCTGGCGTTCGATCAGGTTGTAGGTGAACAGCGCCGAGCGGCCCTCCTCCGGCTGGTAGAAGATGTACAGCACGTCCTCGCCGTTGGGCGAGCGCACCGCGCGCTTGAAGCGCATGCCGGCCATCGGCTGCTCGAAGGTCCGCGACTCGCCGTTCTGCAGGTAGTAGCCGCCGGGAAAGACGATGCCGTGGTCCTCGGGCAGCTGCACGCAGGCCTGGCCGATGGCGTCGATGCGCTCGACCTGGCGGGTCAGGCCGTTGAACACCAGGTAGCGCCACTGCTCCTCGCGGTACGGCAGCACCTTGAGCAGGATCAGGCTGCCGAGGCGGGCGAACTCGATCTGTGCGTCGTCCAGCGACTGGGTCTTGTCCACCACCGCCTCGCGGTAGATGCCCAGGCCGTCCTCGGTGTTGTTCTCGACCTTGACGGTCAGGTCGCCACCGATGGTCTCGACGAACACCGTATCGAGGATGTTGACGTGCGGATGGCGGCCGTTGACCACCATCTCGCGCGTGGTCTTGCGCCACTCGAAGTCGTAGGGCGCCGGCAGGGCGATGTCGCGCTCGCCGCGGTTGTCGAGGTAGCGCACCTCGCCGCCGTCGACGGCGATCGACCAGCGGAACACGCGGATGTCGGTGAGTCGCTCGCCGATCTGGAAACTGGCCAGCAGCTTGCCGTCTCGCACCACCAGCTGCAGCAGGCGGGTGTTTTTGTAGTAGCTGTACAGCTCGCGGAAGTCCTGCACGAAGCTGGCCTGACCGAGAAAGCTGTCCACCAGCGGCTGCGGCTCGGCCTCATAGCCCTCCTCGGCGTGGCTCAGGCGATAAAGGGAGAACACGTCCTCGACGCGGGTTTCCTGCTTGAGGCCGAGGAACACGTTGTAGCCGAACAGCAGGCAGTCGCCGACCTGGACGATGTCGCGGGCGATGCAGTTGTTCTCGGTGCGGATGCGCACCCGGCCGAGCACCGCCATCTCGCTGCTGCCGAACTCGGCCAGGCGCTGCGCGTTGAGGGCGTCGACGCCCTGGCGCAGGCGCTGGCCCTGCTCGGCCAGCCGGCGCTGCAGCACCTCGTAGGCGCCGCCCTCGGCGACAGCCTGATCCACCATGTCCTGTTCGCGGCTGGCGTCCTGGGCATCCGACATCGTTGTGCTTCCTGAAGATTGCGCGAGAAGTGGGGGCTTTCCGTAGGTGCGAATTCATTCGCGACCGGTCGCGAATGAATTCGCTCCTACACAGGCGGCATGCGGCCCCGGAGCGGAGCCGGCTCAGTCAGGCCGGGGTCTTGTCGACCGGCGCCGGCACGTTCCTGGCCTCGGCGCCCTTGCCGGCCATCAGCCGCCCCAGCACTTCCTGCACCACCGGGCTCTTGCCGACCACCCCCTCGATGGCCTTGCCCACCGACAGCGAGCGGGCGAAGGAGTTGAAGAAGTCGCCCTCGCCGCCGACGATCTCGATCTTGGCCTTGGACAGCGCGGCGGACAGCACCTCGGCCTGCTCCCTGGCGATCTCCTGGTTGGCGGCGATGCCGGCCATCGAGGTCTCGAAGTCCTTCTCCAGCTGCATGCGGAATTCCTCGTGCTGGCGGGCGCTGTCGCTGAGCTCGTCGAGCGCGCCGAACTTCTTGCCCAGGCCCTCGGCCTCGGCGTTGAAGCGCTGCAGCAGCACCTCGGCCTCGGCCAGGCCGAGGTCCTTGGTGGCCTTGGCCTTGGCGCTGCCCAGTTGCTCCTCGCCGCGCGCCTGGGCGCCGAGCCTCTCCTCCAGCACCCTGGCCTCGGCCAGGCCGTCCTTCTCCTTGGCCGCCGCCTGCGCCTCGATGATCCGCGCCTGGGCCAGGCCCTTCTCCTGCTCGCCACGGGCCTCGGCGATCAGTTGCTCGGCCTTCACCCGCGCGTCGGCCAGTCCTTCCTTCTCCATGGCTGCCGCGGTCACCTCACGCACCCGCGCATCGGCCAGGCCCGGCGCGGCGCGCTCGGCCTCGATGCCCTCGGCGAGCTTGCGCTTGGCCTCGGCCTGCTTGGCCGCCGCCTCCAGTTCGGCCTGGGCCATGACGTTGACTTCCACCGCCTTGTGCTTGGCGCGGGTCTCGTCGGCCTCGGCCTGCTTGACCTGGCGCACCAGCTCCTGCTCGGCCTCGGCCTGGGCGTTGAGCACGGCGACCTGCTTGAGCCGCTCGGCCTCGGACACCTGACGCACCTCCTTGATGCGCTCCTCCTCCTGGGCCACGGTCTTCTCCACCGCCACCCGCTCGCGGATCACGTTGGCGATGTTCTTGCGCTGCTCCTCCAGCGCCTTCTCCTTCTCGATGCGCTGCAGCTCGACCTCGCGCTCGCGGGCGACGATCTCCAGCTCGCGGGCACGGGTGACCTTCTCCTCCTCGATCACCACCGCGCGCTGGCGGTTCTGCTGCGCCACCTCGACTTCGCGCTGGTGGTTCTCGGCGCGGATATCCAGCTCCTGCTGGGTCTGGATGCGCGCCTGCTCGGCCTTGAGCCGCTCCTCCTCCTGCACCTTGAGGATCTCGGCCTGCTCGCGGGCGCGGATGGTGGCGATCTCGCGCTGCTGGCGCGCCTCGGCGTCGGCCTGCTGGCGCTCCAGCGCCAGGGTCGCCTCGCGGGTCTCGACGTTCTTCTTCTTGATCGCCAGCTCCTCGTTGCGCTCCAGGTCGTTGGTGATCACGTTCTGCGCCGCGGTCAGCTCGGTGATCTTGCGGATGCCCTGGGCGTCGAGGATGTTGGTCGGGTCCAGCGAACTCTTCGGCGTCTGCTCCAGGTAGTCGATGGCCACGTCCTCCAGCACGTAGCCGTTGAGGTCGTTGCCGATCACCTCGACGATGCGGTCGCGGAAGTTCTGCCGCTCCTCGAACAGCTGGACGAAGTCGAAGCGCTTGCCGACGGTCTTCAGCGCCTCGGAGAACTTGGCGTTGAACAGGTCGTTGACCGCCGCGCGGTCGGAGGCGCGCTCGGCGCCGATGGCCTTGGCCACCTTGAGCACGTCCTGCTGGGTCTCGTTGACCCGCAGGTAGAAGGCCACGGTGATGTCGGCGCGCAGGTTGTCCTGGCAGATCAGGCCGTCCTTGCCGCGGCGGTCGATCTCCAGGGTGATCAGGGAAATCTGCATGAACTCCTTCTTGTAGATCACCGGGTAGACCAGCGCGCCGGTGAAGTGCACCTTGGGCTGCGAGGACATGTCGTTGACGATCAGCGCGGTGCCCTGCGGCACCTTGATGTAGAAGGCCTTGAACAGCACGAAGAAGCCGAAGACCAGCAGGAAGACCACGCCGACCCCGATCAGGAAGGGCATCAGAATCTCGATCATTTTGTTTTCATCTCCTTGAGGGGCGGCTCAGAGGCCCTTGAATTCGTCTTCGCTGACCACCCGGTAGGCGTGCTCGCCCTCCAGGTACTGCAGCAGCACCACGCGGTCGCCGCGCCGGAAACCCGCGGACTCGTCGGCACGGATACGCAGGATCAGTCCGGCGCCCTGGTCGTCCAGGTCGGCCTCGCCGAATTGCGCGGTGACCGTGCCGCTGCGCACCCGCGCCACCTGACCGAGCAGCGAACGCGCCGAGGGCGCCTCGACCTTGCGGAACAGCCGGCGCAGCGGCCGGCACAGCACGCCGGTCAGCGGCACCGCCGGCAGCAGCGCCAGTGCTGCCACCGCCACGCCCAGCGGATAGCGCAGCACGCCCAGCGGCAGGTGGCGCAACAGCAGCAGCTCGATGAAGTAGCTGGCGAACCAGGCGAAGAACACCAGCAGGGTCAGCACCAGGGTCACCGGCACGCCGCCCAGGCCCAGCTTGAGCAGCAGGCCGGCCAGACCTTCCAGCTCGAGGCCCTCGCCGTCCGGGCCGAAGTCGCCGTCGAGCACGTCGACCTCGAGGATGCCGAGGGCGGCGACCAGCCAGTAGAGCACCGCCAGGCAAAGCAGGAAGCTGAACAGCACGGTGGGGAACGCCAGGGCGCTGTGCAGGAAGAGTTCCATCGTGTTCCGTCCGTGAAAGCGTAGGAGCCGCACGCAGCGTGGAACTGCGCGCGGCGAGGCTGGGCGTGAGCGTCAGGTGGCGTCGTGCGCCGCCCTGTCCTTCAGCCGCGCCAGCACGCTGGCGGCGCTGCCGTTGTCGGGGACGATGCCGGCGGCGCGCAGCTTGCCTTCCAGGCTGGCCTCCGGCTGCTCGGCGGCCAGCTCGGCCTCGGCCTCCAGGCGGGCGGCGCGCTCGGCCTGGCGCTGCTTGATCCGTTCCAGCGATTCCACCGCGGTGTGCAGCTTGGCCTGCGAGCCGCCGTGGCGACGGGCCACCGCCAGCTGCGCGCGCTGCACGCTCTCGGTGGCCTTGACCGTGTCGACCTGCTGCTTGAGCCGCCTGATGTGCCCCTCGGCCTGGCTGACCGCCTGGCGCAGGCGCGTGACGCTGGCGGCGAAACCCGCGGCCTGCTCGCGATCGCTCGCCAGCTCGGCTTCCAGGGTGGCGATCTTCTCCGCCACCTCGGTGGCCAGCGTCTCGTTGTCGGCGGCCAGCGCCTTGAGCGCGTACTGCTCGTACTCGGCGACCTTGGCCTCGGCCTTGCTCACCCGCTCGCTGGCCAGCTTCTGCCTGGCCATGATCTCGGCCAGCGCCTCGCGCGACTGGCGCAGCTCCTGGTCGGCGTCGCGGATTTCCTGGTCGAGGATGCGCAGCGCCTGGCTGTCCACCAGCGCCTCGCCCGCCTCGTTGGCGCCGCCGCGCAGGGCGGTCAGCAGCTTGCTCCACACGTTCATGCGCGGCTCTCCTCGACGGCAGGAAGCAGGAAGTCCTCGTAGGCCTCGGTGGCCCTGATGACGTTGTCGGCCAGGGTCTCGATCTCGCAGACCACGTCGGCCAGGCTGGCGGAGGCGCTGAGGGCGCCGAACATCAGGTAGCAGGAGCGGCCGTCGGCCAGGGTCTCCAGGGCTATGCTGGAGAGCGGGAACAGCTTGTGGGTGCGCAGCACTTCCTCGTTGAAGGCGGCCGGATCGCGCACGTCGGCCTGCGGCCAGAGCAGCGCCTCGACCAGGATCTGCTCGCCGACCACCGCAGCGAACAGCGGCAGGTCGCCGTAGTCGTGCAGGGTCAGGTGCAGGCTGGGGTCGGCCCCCTGCAGCAACTCGATGCAGGCCCGTCCGGCGCGCAGCAGTTCCACGTTCGCCAGCGCCTCGTACAGCTCGCCGGTGGTCCATAGCCTGGGCATGTGCATACCCCCCTCCTCCGTTGAGTCCAGCCCGCTGGCGGGCTGGCGCAGTTTGCGTTCCATGGCCGCGAGCTGCGCCGCATGCTCGGGCCGTATCCACACTTCCTTCTTCACCAGCCCCTGCTCGCGCAGGCGCTGGCGATACAGGCGCTGGTAATGGGCCGACGATTTGCTGTCCATGCACCGAGACTAGAGCATCACATGTGCAGCCACCACGCCTTACATGTAACGTTTTCGCCAAGCCGCGCACAGAATCGGCAGAAACCCGCGCCCCCTCGCCGCGCCGCGCGCAATCGCCTAGGCTTGGCCATCCCTTGCCGCCACGGAGCCACCATGTCCCTGCCCGCCAAACCCCTCGCCGGCCTCAAGGTCATCGAACTCGGCACCCTGATCGCCGGCCCCTTCGCCTCGCGCATCTGCGCCGAGTTCGGTGCCGAGGTGATCAAGATCGAGTCGCCCGACGGCGGCGATCCGCTGCGCAAGTGGCGCAAGCTGTACGAGGGCACCTCGCTGTGGTGGTTCGTGCAGGCCCGCAACAAGCAGTCGCTGACCCTCAACCTCAAGCACCCCGAGGCGCAGGCCATCCTCAAGCAGCTGGTGACCGAAGCGGACATCGTCATCGAGAACTTCCGCCCCGGCGTGCTGGAGAAGCTCGGTCTCGGCTGGGAGGTGCTGCACGCGCTCAACCCGAAGCTGGTGATGGTGCGCCTGTCCGGCTTCGGCCAGACCGGACCGATGAAGGACCAGCCGGGCTTCGGCGCGGTGGGCGAGTCGATGGGCGGGCTGCGCTACATCACCGGCTTCGAGGACCGTCCGCCGGTGCGCACCGGCATCAGCATCGGCGACTCGATCGCCGCGCTGTGGGGGGTGATAGGCGCGCTGATGGCGCTGCGCTACCGCGAGGTCAACGGCGGCCAGGGCCAGGTGGTCGACGTGGCGTTGTACGAGGCGGTGTTCGCCATGATGGAGAGCCTGGTGCCGGAGTTCGACGTCTACGGCTTCATCCGCGAGCGCACCGGCAACATCATGCCCGGCATCACCCCCTCCTCCATCCATACCAGCGCGGACGGCAAGCACGTGCAGATCGGCGCCAACGGCGATGCGATCTTCCGGCGCTTCATGCTGGCCATCGACCGCGACGACCTCGCCAGCGACCCGAGCCTGGCCGACAACGCCGGGCGCGATGCGCGGCGCGACGAGCTGTACGGGGTGATCGACCGCTGGGTGCAGTCGCTGCCGCTGGACGAGGTGCTGGCGGTGCTGCAGCAGGCCGAGGTGCCGGCCAGCCGCATCTACAGCGCCGAGGACATGTTCGGCGATCCGCAGTTCCTCGCCCGCGACATGCTGCAGAAGGCGCGCCTGCCGGACGGGAAAGAGTTCCGGATGCCCGGCATCGTGCCGAAGCTGTCGGAGACGCCCGGCGGCACCGAGTGGATCGGCCCGCAGCTGGGCGAGCACACCGCGGCGATCCTCGCGCGCCTGGGCTACGACGCGGAGCGCATCACCGCGCTGAAGCAGGACGGAGCGATCTAGCAGGCTGTTGAAAAACTACCTGCGTTGCCGATGCTGCGTTAAAAACGGCCTCAAAATGCTCATTTACAGCACGTAAACTGCGCTTTTTCGGCCGTTTTTGCCTTGCCTCGGCTGCCTCGCCTACGTTTTTTTCAACAGCCTGCTAGGCCAGGCCGGGGCGCAGCTGGCGGCGGATGGTCGACCAGCCGTGGCAGGCCGGGCACTGCCAGTACAGCTGGCGGGACTGGAAGCCGCAGTGGTGGCAGCGATAGAGCGGCGCACTGGCCAGCAGGCTGGCCAGCGCCTCGCGCAGCGGCGACAGCTGGGCGCGGCACGCCTCCGGCGCGCTGTCGCGCTGGTAGTCGAGCAGGCGCAGCATCAGCGGCAGCGACGGCTGGCGGGCCAGGCACTGCTGCAGGTGCTCGATGGCCGCCGCGCTACCCACGCGCTGGGCGATCAGGTCGGCCAGCGCCAGCTGCAGCGGATCGGCACGCCGCGCATCGAAGCGTTCGAGGATGCGCCCCAGCACCTGCTCGAGACGCAGGCGCGCCTCGTCGCTGGCCGCGTACTGCAGCAGCGGCGGCAGGGCCTCGGCGAACAGCTCGGCATCCTGCTCGACCACCTGCAGCAGCTGGCGCATGGCCGCATCGGCATGCCCCGCCTGCCAGTCGAGGCGGGCGAGGATCAGGCTGGCGCGCACGCAGCCCGGATCGCCGCGCAGCGCCTGCAGCAGCAGCGGCCGCGCGGCCTGCGCCTCGCGCCGGCGCAACTGCTGCTCGGCCAGCTCGCAGTGATAGTGGGCGGTGGCCACCCGCACCGCCGGGTCCTCGCCGGCCAGGCGCGCGCCGACCTCGATGGCCTTGGCCCATTCGCGCTCGCGCTCGTAGATGCGCAGCAGGCTGCGCAACGCCTGCAGCAGCACCGCGGCGCCGCTGTCGACCAGGTTCTGCAGCAGGGGCTCGGCGCGGGACAGTTCGCCGGCGGAGAGAAAGTCGTTGGCCAGCTCGAGCTGGGCGCGCTCCTGCTGGGAGCGGCCCAGCTCGGGGCGGGTCAGCAGGTTCTGATGGACCTCGGTGGCCTTGGCCAGCTCGCCGCGCTGGCGGAACTGGCGACCGACGCCGAGGTGGGTCTCGAAGGTCTCGTTACTGACCTCCAGCGCCTCGACCAGACGCTGCAGGGCGGCGTCGGGCTGGTCGTCGAGCAAGTGGTTGTTGCTGATGGCGGCGGCGCCACGCCGCTGCACGTGCGGCTGCCGCTCGCGTCGACCGAGCCACCAGCCACTGCCGATGGCGAACATGAACAGGACGAGCCAGAGCAGCTCGGGCATGCCTCAGGCGTCCTTGCTGGCGAGCTGCTCGCGCAGGCGGTCGAGCTCCTTGCGGCAGCGGCCCAGCTCGCTGCGGTTGCGCGCCAGGGCGAACTTGAGGCGGGCACGCAGGTAGAGACTGAGCAGGACACCGGCCAGGCCGCCGGCGATGAAGGCCAGGGCGACGAAGAAGGCCACCGGCAGCTCGGGGCTCTGCAGGGTCATGAACTGCAGGCGCGCGTGGCTCTGGTTCTCGAGGATGAACACCAGGGTAATCGCGGCGACCAGCAGGGCGGCTACAGCCACCAGGATGCGTTTGATCCAGTACATGGGTACTCCTCGGACAGGGAGTGGCAGCGCCTCGCCGGCAGGGTCAGCTCGGCTCGTTGACCCGGTCGCGCAGCTCCTTGCCCGGCTTGAAGTGGGGAACGAACTTGCCATCCAGACGGACCGACTCGCCGGTCTTCGGATTGCGCCCGACCCGCGGCGCCCGATAGTGCAGCGAGAAGCTGCCGAAACCGCGGATCTCGATGCGGTCGCCGGCGGCCAGCGCGTGCGCCATCTGCTCCAGCATGGTCTTGATGGCCAGCTCGACATCACGGGACGACAGCTGTCCCTGATGGGTGACGATGCGTTCGATCAACTCCGACTTGGTCATGGTTTTCCCTTGTGTTTCAAGCGGCTAGATCAGTTCCTAGTGGTTTTAGCATGGTCCGCGGGGTTTGGCCAGCCCGACGCTATTGACAGCACCGGGCGATTGTGAAAATGCGCGTTCGGCCCCGCCGGCGGCTTGTGGCCGGCGATGCCGGCGATTACCGTGTGGCGCATTCTGGAGTGGAGACTAGACATGCGTATTGCACCCGCAGCCCTCGGCCTGGCTTCCCTGCTCGCCGGCTGCCAGTGGCTGCCGTGGACGTCCGAGGCCCCGCAGCCCAAGCCGGTGCGCGTGCAGGGCGAACTGGTACGTGCCGGCGAGATGCTGATGCTCAGCCCCTGCGGCGAGGAGCGCCACCTGCTGCTGCTCGATGCCGCTCAGTTGGGGCTGGAGGAGGCGGCCGCGCGCCTGCAGGGCGACCCGGCGCGGCCGCTGTTCGCCGATCTCGGCGGCCAGCTGGACGCCGACCCGAGCGGCGACGGCCTGTTCGCGGTGGAGCGCCTGTACCGGCTGCAGGCCGAGGGCCCGGGGTGCGGCGAGGCGGACTTCAAGCGGCTGGTCGTGCGCGCCAGCGGCAACGAGCCGGCCTGGTCGCTGCGCGTCACCACACGCGGCATGGTGCTCGAGCGGCCGGACAGCGCGCCGCTGGCCCTGCCCTATCTGGAGGAGAGCCTGCCGGACGGTCGCCTGAGCTTTTCCAGCGAAGCGGACGGCCAGCGCGTCGAGCTGTGGCTGACGCCGGGACGCTGCGAGGACAGCATGAGCGGCACCCTCAGCCACCTGCAGGCACGTCTGCGCCTGGGCAAAGAGGCTCCGCTCGAAGGCTGCGCCGCACTGGGCGGCGCGCGCGACTGAGCATCACGGGAGGGAAAGGAACCGCGCAGCGGCTGCGTGAGCTGCTGCGGCTGGCGGCCGGGAACGCCCGCAAACCGCATGGGCGTCCGGAAAAGCGGATGTCAGTGGGCGACGCGGCTGGTGCCGTTGACCGTCAGCACGCGAACACGCTCGCCGACGCGAAAGATCTCGCCCTCGGAAACTTCCTGCACGTAGGCACGCATGGTGCCGTCATCCTCGCGCACGGTGATCTCCACGCCCTGGGTGCGGGTAAAACCCTCCTCGGTCGCCGCGCCGATGAGACCGCCGGCCACCGCACCGATCACCGCCGCGACCGCGCTGCCGCGTCCGCCACCGACGGTGCTGCCGCCGATACCGCCGACCACGGCGCCAGCGCCGGCGCCGATCGGCGTCTTGGTCCCCTCGATGCGCACCGGGCGCAGGGCAACGATGGTCCCCATGCGCACCGTCTGCACGGCACGCGCCTCGTCGCGGGTGTACACGTCGCCCCCCAGGTTCGAGGCGCAGCCTCCCGCCGCGAGGGCCGCAACGGCCAGACTCAGGAATACTGCCGATCTACGCATGACTGCTCTCCAGGTTGCCTGTGGTCCCACCGGCTCCGGCGGCGCTTTTCCACCACGCCCCGATCGGCTAGGGTGGGCACGCTTTCCACGGAGCCCGACATGGACTACTTCATCATCTTCATTACTACTGTAACCGGTCTGTACTTCCACTGGTGGCTGTACAGGCGCATCCGGCGCTGGACCGACCGCGACCTCGCCCTGTCCTTCGGCGGTGACGACCCGGCCAAGCGCGCCTACATGATCGAGCGCCTGCAGGAAGCCCAGGCCCGGCGCGTCAAGCGCAAGGCGCTGGAAGCCTGGCTGGCGCAGGCCGCCGCCGAATATCCGACCGCCCGCTGACAGCGGAGTTCAGGGCGCCAGGCGCTCGCGCACCCAGGCGCCCTGTTCGAGGCGATAGTTGAGCCGATCATGCAGACGGCTGGGGCGCCCCTGCCAGAACTCGATGCGCTCCGGCAGCAGGCGGTAGCCGCCCCAGTGCTCAGGGCAGTGCGGCGCAGTCTCCATGAAGCGCGCCTGGGTTTCGGCCAGCAGCCGCTCGAGTTCGCCACGACCGTCGATGATCCGACTCTGCGGCGAGGCCCAGGCACCCAGCCGGCTGCCCAGCGGGCGGACCTTGAAGTAGGCATCCGACTCCTCCGCGGTCACCCGCTCCACCCGCCCCTCGATGCGCACCTGGCGCTCCAGCGCCGGCCAGAAGAAGGTCATGGCGGCGCGCGGATTGCCCAGCAGCTGCTCGCCCTTGGCGCTGTCGTAGTTGGTGAAGAAGGTGAAACCGCGCTCATCGAGCGCCTTGAGCAGCAATACGCGACAGTGCGGCTGCCCCTCGGCATCGACGGTAGCCAGGGTCATCGCATTGGCCTCCACCGGCAGTTGCTCGGTCTGCACCGCCTCGGCGAACCAGCGGTGGAACAGGGCGAACGGTTCCAGCGGCGCCTGCTCCTCGGACAGACCATCCCGGGTGTAGTCGCGACGCATGTCGGCAAGCGACTGGGTCATGGCAGAACTCCTTGGGCAATGAACATGGCTAACTTAACCACCGGCCGACCTCGCCGCCACTGACCGGCGGCAAGACCGGCGCATTCCTCAGCGGCTGGCCTGCGCCAGCACGGCCGACAGGCTGTCGCGGCGGGTCAGCAGCAGCTCGATGCGGCGATTCTGCGCGCGGCCGGTGGCACTGTCATTGGTCGCCCGCGGCTTGTCCGCACCGACCCCCTTGAGCAGCAGGCGATCGCTGCGCAGCCCGCTCATGCGGAAGATCGAGGCCACCGCCTGGGCACGCTCCAGGCTCAGCTTGCGGTCGAGCGCCGCATCCTTGCCGGCATCGCTGTGGCCGAGCACCAGCACGGCATTGAGCGGGTCGCTTTCCACCAGCTTGGCCACCCGGGTCAGCGGGCCGAGGGTCACCGGCAGCAGCATGTGCGGACGATCCTTGTTGAACGAGGGATCCACCGGCGCCACCACCACCAGCACGTCGCCACGCCGCTCGACCTCGAACTTGCTGCCCGCCACGGCGGCGCGCAGGCGCTTCTCGTGGTCATCCAGCCAGGCCTGGCTGACCTTGGCGGCTTCGGGCTTCTTCGCCACCTTATCTTCGGCGGACTTCTGCTCGGCCTTGTCCTTGCCGCCGAACGGCCACCAGCCGCCCTTCTCTTCCTTGCCGGCCGCGGCCAGCTTCTTCTCGGCCTTCTCGGCCGGTGCCTCGGCGACCTTGCGCGCGGCCGCCTCGGGCTTGCCTTCCGCCTTGGCAGGCACGGCAGCGGCCAGCTTGACCGCCGGCGCCTTGGCCTTGTCGGCCTGGGCCACCTGCTGTGCCGCTCCCGGCTTTGCCCCGCCCTCCTTCAGCGCGGAGGCGGTCGAATCGGTCTTGCCGGCACAGCCGGCCAGCGCCACACACACGAACAAAGCTGCAGGTTTCACGAGAGACATGATCAATTCCAGTTGAACAGAACGAAATACCGCAAGGACACGCCCCATCGGGGGACGCAAAACTAGCAATGCCCTGCGCTCCCTGCCAGCCCCCGCTCACCTTCGGAAGGGGACCGCAGGGTAAAGCATAGGCCGCACAGAAAAATCGGCAGGCAGTGCCGGCACCCGGAAAGCGCCGGCCGTCCACCTCAGTGCCCGGACCAGCGCTGACGCAGCCATTCCAGGTCTTCCGGGCGGGTGATCTTCAGGTTATCGGCGCGCCCCTCGACCAGCCGCGGCGCATGGCCGGCCCACTCCAGGGCGGAAGCCTCGTCGGTGATGTTCGCGCGCGACACCAGCGCGTCGGCCAGGCTGCGGTGCAGCTGGCCGAGACGGAACATCTGCGGGGTATAGGCCTGCCAGATCACGCTGCGATCGATGGTCTCGCGCACCCGGCCGTCCTTGCCGGCGCGCTTGAGGGTATCGCGCGCCGGCACCGCCAGCAGGCCGCCGACCGGATCCTCGGCCAGCTCGCCGAGCAGCAGGTTGAGGTCGTCGCGCGACAGGTTGGGACGCGCCGCGTCGTGGACCAGCACCCAGTCGTCCTCGCGGGCGCCGAGGGTCAGCAGGTGCAGCAGACCGTTGAGCACCGAGTCGGCCCGCTCGCAGCCCCCCGGAGCGCGGGCGATGCGCGGATCGCCGGCACAGGCCAGGCCCGGCCAGTACGGATCGTCCTCCGCCAGGCACACCACCAGCCCCCGGAGGGTCGGGTGGTCGAGGAAACAGTCGAGGGTATGCTCCAGCACCGTGCGCTCGCCGAGACGCAGGTACTGCTTGGGACGGTCGGCGCGCATGCGCGCACCCACCCCGGCCGCCGGGATGACGGCCCAGAATTCGGGGAGAGGAGTCAGGCTCATTGGCTCAGCAGGTAGAGGGTCTCGCCTTCCTTGAGCATGCCGAGTTCATGGCGGGCACGCTCCTCGACGGTTTCCATGCCGCGCTTGAGCTCCACCACTTCGGCCTCGAGGATGCGATTGCGCTCGAGCAGTTGCTCGTTCTCGGCCTTCTGCGCCTCGATCTGCGCAGTCAGCTGGCGGTTCTGGGTGATGCTGCCATCGCCATACCAGAGACGGTACTGCAGGCCGCCCAGGAGCAGGAGGAGTACGACGATCAGCCAGTGGGCCCTTTGCATCCGAGTCAGCCCTCAGTGCGCGATAACCGTTGCCGGCCGGCCGCCCTGGGGCGGCCCGGCCGACAACAGACAGCTTAGCCGCGGAACTCGGCGCGGCCCTTGTACGGTGCCTTGGCACCCAGTTGCTCCTCGATGCGCAGCAGCTGGTTGTACTTGGAGACGCGGTCGGAGCGGCACAGCGAGCCGGTCTTGATCTGGCCAGCGGCGGTACCCACGGCCAGGTCGGCGATGGTGCTGTCCTCGGTTTCGCCGGAACGGTGCGAGATCACCGCGGTGAAGCCGGCGGCCTTGGCCATCTGGATGGCTTCCAGGGTCTCGGTCAGCGAACCGATCTGGTTGAACTTGATCAGGATCGAGTTGCCGATCTTCTCCTCGATGCCGCGCTTGAGGATCTTGGTGTTGGTGACGAACAGGTCGTCGCCGACCAGTTGCACCTTCTCGCCGATCTTGTCGGTCAGCACCTTCCAGCCGGCCCAGTCGGACTCGTCCATGCCGTCCTCGATGGAGATGATCGGGTAGCGCTGGGTCAGGCCGGCCAGGTAGTCGGCGAAACCTTCGGCGCTGAACACCTTGCCTTCGCCTTCCAGGTCGTACTGGCCGTCCTTGAAGAACTCGGAGGAGGCGCAGTCCAGGGCCAGGGTGACGTCCTCGCCCAGCTTGTAGCCGGCATTGGCCACGGCTTCGGCGATGGCGGCCAGGGCGTCCTCGTTGGAAGCCAGGTTCGGCGCGAAGCCGCCCTCGTCACCGACGGCGGTGTTCAGGCCACGGGCCTTCAGCACGGCCTTGAGGTGATGGAAGATCTCGGCACCCATGCGCAGGGCGTCGGCGAAGGTCTTGGCGCCGACCGGCTGGACCATGAACTCCTGGATGTCGACGTTGTTGTCGGCGTGCTCGCCGCCGTTGATGATGTTCATCATCGGCACCGGCATGGAGTAGACGCCCGGAGTGCCGTTCAGATCGGCGATGTGCGCGTACAGCGGCACGCCCTTGGCCTGGGCGGCGGCCTTGGCGGCAGCCAAGGACACGGCGAGGATGGCGTTGGCGCCCAGGCTGGCCTTGTTCTCGGTGCCGTCCAGCTCGATCATCGCCAGGTCCAGAGCCTTCTGCTCGGCCGGATCCATGCCCAGCAGGCGCTCGCGGATCGGGCCGTTGACGTTGGCCACGGCCTTCAGCACGCCCTTGCCCAGGTAGCGGCTCTTGTCGCCATCACGCAGCTCCAGCGCTTCGCGCGAGCCGGTGGAAGCACCGGACGGCGCACAGGCGCTGCCGATGATGCCGTTGTCGAGGATCACGTCGGCTTCTACGGTCGGGTTACCGCGGGAATCCAGGACCTCACGGCCTTTGATGTCGACGATTTTTGCCATTGCTGGTAGCACTCCAGAGGGTTTGACATACAAGTGGGCACGGAAGGGCGTCACTGCCCTGCCCGCGCCCACCGGGAGAAACGGATCGGGCACCCGTCGTGGGCGCCCGCCACTTTAGCGGATCGAACGACCTTCAGGCAGTCTCGATCGGCGGGAAACTCTTGACCAGGTCGTCCAGCGCCTTGAGCTGGGCGAGGAACGGCTCGAGCCGGTCCAGACGCAGCGCGCAGGGACCGTCGCACTTGGCCTGATCCGGGTCCGGATGGGCCTCGAGGAACAGCCCGGCCAGGCCCTGGCTCATGCCGGCCTTGGCCAGGTCGGTGACCTGGGCACGACGGCCACCGGCGGAGTCGGCGCGGCCGCCCGGCATCTGCAGGGCGTGGGTCACGTCGAAGAACACCGGGTACTCGAACGACTTCATGATGCCGAAGCCGAGCATGTCGACCACCAGGTTGTTGTAGCCGAACGAGGAGCCGCGTTCGCAGAGGATCAGCTGATCGTTGCCCGCCTCCTCGCACTTGCGCAGGATGTGCTTCATCTCCTGCGGGGCGAGGAACTGCGCCTTCTTGATGTTGATCACCGCGCCGGTCCTGGCCATCGCCACCACCAGGTCGGTCTGCCGCGACAGGAAGGCCGGCAACTGAATGATGTCGCAGACCTCGGCCACCGGCGCCGCCTGGTACGGCTCGTGGACGTCGGTGATCACCGGCACGCCGAAGGTCTTCTTCACTTCCTCGAAGATCCTCATGCCCTCTTCCAGGCCCGGGCCGCGGAAGGAGGTGATCGACGAGCGGTTGGCCTTGTCGAAGCTGGCCTTGAACACGTAGGGGATGCCGAGCTTCTCGGTGACCCGCACGTACTCCTCGCACACCTTGAGGGCCAGGTCGCGCGACTCCAGCACGTTCATGCCGCCGAACAGCACGAACGGCAGCTCGTTGCCGATCTGGAGGTTGCCGACGCGGATGATCTTCTGCGCCATGATCAGGCCTTCTTCGCTTCGTGCTGCTTGAGGGCGGCATTGACGAAGCCGCTGAACAGCGGGTGGCCGTCGCGCGGGGTGGAGGTGAACTCCGGGTGGAACTGGCAGGCGACGAACCACGGGTGGTTCGGGGCCTCGACCACTTCGACCAGCGCGCCGTCGCCGGAGCGGCCGCTGACGCGCAGACCGGCTTCCTGCAATTGCGGCAGCAGGTTGTTGTTGACCTCGTAGCGGTGGCGGTGGCGCTCGACGATCACGTCCTTGCCGTAGCAGGCGTGAACCTGCGAGCCGCGCTCGAGCTGGCACTCCTGGCCGCCCAGACGCATGGTGCCGCCCAGATCGGAACCGGCACTGCGCTGCTCGACGGCGCCGGTGGCGTCCTGCCACTCGGTGATCAGGCCGACCACCGGATGGGCGCTGGCGTGGTCGAACTCGGTGGAGTTGGCGTCTGCCCAGCCCAGCACGTTGCGGGCGTACTCGATCACCGCCACCTGCATGCCGAGGCAGATGCCCAGGTAGGGGATCTTGTTCTCGCGGGCGTACTGCACCGCGGTGATCTTGCCTTCCACGCCGCGCAGACCGAAGCCGCCCGGCACCAGGATGGCATCGACGCCTTCCAGCAGGCCGGTGCCCTGGTTCTCGATGTCCTCGGAGTCGATGTAGCGCAGGTTGACCTTGGTGCGGCTCTGGATGCCGGCGTGCCCCATCGCCTCGATCAGCGACTTGTAGGCGTCCAGCAGTTCCATGTACTTGCCGACCATGGCGATGGTGACTTCGTGCTCGGGGTTGAGCTTGGCGTCGACCACGCGCTCCCACTCGGACAGGTCGGCCGGGCCGCACTCCAGGCCGAAGCGCTCGACGACGATGTCATCGAGGCCCTGGGCATGCAGCACCGCCGGGATCTTGTAGATGGTGTCGACGTCTTCCAGGCTGATCACCGCACGCTCCTCGACGTTGGTGAACAGGGCGATCTTGCGCCGCGAGGACAGGTCGACCGGGTGGTCGGAACGGCAGATCAGCACGTCCGGCTGCAGGCCGATGGAACGCAGCTCCTTCACCGAGTGCTGGGTCGGCTTGGTCTTGGTCTCGCCGGCGGTGGCGATGTACGGCACCAGGGTCAGGTGCATCAACATCGCGCGCTTGGCGCCGACTTCGACGCGCAGCTGGCGGATCGCCTCGAGGAACGGCTGCGACTCGATGTCGCCGACGGTGCCGCCGATCTCCACCAGGGCCACGTCGGCATCGCCGGCGCCCTTGATGATCCGGCGCTTGATCTCGTCGGTGATGTGCGGGATCACCTGCACGGTGGCGCCCAGGTAGTCGCCGCGGCGCTCCTTGCGCAGCACGTCCATGTAGACGCGGCCGGTGGTGAAGTTGTTGTTCTGGGTCATGGTGGTGCGGATGAACCGCTCGTAGTGGCCCAGGTCGAGGTCGGTTTCCGCGCCATCGTGGGTGACGAACACTTCACCATGCTGGAACGGGCTCATGGTCCCCGGATCGACGTTGATGTAGGGGTCCAGTTTCAGCATGGTGACCTTCAGCCCCCGCGCCTCCAGGATTGCCGCCAAGGAAGCCGAGGCGATGCCTTTCCCCAAAGAAGAAACAACACCACCCGTGACGAAGATGTAGCGCGTCATGAAAAACCCTAGAAGTCTGCGTTTAGGCGGTCAGCGCCGCCGGGGAATGCGAAGGGAGGCAGAAAGCCTCTTGAAGACGGGAGGATAGTTTACGCGAAAGGCCTTTTCAGCTCAAACCCGGACCGGCGGTCGGCGACTCCCAGACCAGTCGCAGTGCCGGCTGCAGACGGGCCTGCAACCCGGGCAGATTGGCCACCGCCAGCAGCTCGCCACCAGCGTGCAGCAGGGGCAGCCGGGTACGCACGAAGGCCGGCAGGCCGCTTTCCTGCAGCAGGCGCTTGAGGTCGCGACGACCGCGCCCGAGCAGCTCGAGCACCTCGCCCCCCTGGCGATAGCGGATCTGCAAAGGCCGCCCGGGAACAGCCCCCTCCAGCCGCACCCGGCCGTTGCCGGGCAGCGGCAGCGGCCGCGCCGGATCGCTCCAGTCGACGGCGGATGGCGGCGGCGCCTGCAGCCAGTCGCCATTCAGCCACCACAGCCGCCCGCCGGCCCGGCGCAGCTCGCCCCCCTCGAGGCGCCAGACGGGCTCCGCATCGTCCCGGGCGTCGCGCAGATCGATCCAGCCGGCCCAGTGCTCGCGCTCGGGCAGCCGGGTCAGCGCGCGCAGCCAGTGGCGCAGGGCATTGCGCTGACGCGCCTCGGACAGCGCCAGCAGCGGCGCCAGCGCCAGCGAGGGCAGTGCCAGCCAGGCCGGTTCGGCCGCCGGGCGCGCCGCCGCCAGGTCCAGCTCGGCCAGTTCGCCGAGCAGGTCGTCGGCCTCGGCCAGCTGTTCGGCATCGCGCGCCAGTACCGCGCCGGCCGCCGGCCAGTGCTGCGCCAACCGCGGCAGGATCTCGTGACGCAGGAAGTTGCGCGCCAGGCGGATGTCCAGGTTGCTCGGATCCTCGACCCAGGCGAGCTGCTCGCGCGTCGCCCAAGTCTCCAGCTCCACCCGCGTCATCCCCAGCAGCGGGCGCAGCAGCCGCCCCGCCGCCAGCGGCCGACTGGCCGGCATGGCCGCCAGGCCGCGTACCCCGGCACCGCGCAGCAGGCGCAGCAGCAGGGTCTCGGCCTGGTCATCCCGGTGCTGGGCGGTCAGCAGTACCTCGCCGGCCCCGAGCAGCTCGGCGAAGGCGGCGTAGCGGGCCTCGCGGGCGGCGCGCTCGAGACTGGCGCCCTCGCCCACCTTCACATGGCGCACCTGCAGGGGAATGCCCAGCGCCTCGCACTGGGCGCGGCACAGCGCAGCCCAGCTGTCGGCGACGCCCTGCAGGCCGTGATGAATGTGGATGGCGGACAACGGCGGCAGCGCCTGGGACTCGCGCAGGCGGGCCAGCAGATGGAGCAGGACAGTGGAGTCCAGGCCGCCGGAGAAGGCGACCTTCCAGGCCGGCGCCTGGCGCCAGGGCGCGAGGGCCTGCAGGAGGCGGGATTCGAGGGACATGGCGGCAGGCTCCAGCTGGGGACGAGGCCCGTGCCAGCACGGTGGAAGATCGCTGCGCGAGTCTTCCACCCTACAGCAAGGCTCCGCGCCGGAGCGCAGGAGCCTTCAGATCGGCATAGCCGGGGGATCAGACCGCGCCGTAGCTCATCAGGCGCTGGTAGCGACGGTCCAGCAGGGCCGGGATGTCGTGCTTGCCGAGCATGTCCAGCTGCTGGTTCAGCGACTCGCGCAGCACGGCAGCCATGGCCGCATGGTCGCTGTGGGCGCCGCCCAGCGGCTCGGCTATCACGGTATCGACGATGCCCAGCTCCTTCAGGCGCTCGGCGGTGATGCCCATGGCCTCGGCGGCTTCCGGCGCCTTCTCGGCGGTGCGCCAGAGGATCGAGGCGCAGCCTTCCGGAGAGATCACCGCGTAGGTGGAGTACTGCAGCATGTTCAGCTGGTCGCACACGCCGATGGCCAGCGCGCCGCCCGAACCGCCCTCGCCGATCACGGTGGCGATGATCGGAGTCTTCAGGCGCGCCATGACGCGCAGGTTCCAGGCGATGGCCTCGCTCTGGCCGCGCTCCTCGGCGTCGATACCCGGGTAGGCGCCGGGGGTGTCGATGAAGGTGAGGATCGGCAGCTTGAAGCGCTCGGCCATCTCCATCAGGCGGCAGGCCTTGCGGTAGCCCTCGGGGCGCGGCATGCCGAAGTTGCGGCGCACCTTCTCGCGCACCTCGCGGCCCTTCTGGTGGCCGATGATCATCACCGGCTTGTCGTCCAGGCGGGCCACGCCGCCGACGATGGCGGCGTCGTCGGCGAAGTGGCGGTCGCCGTGCAGCTCGTCGAACTCGGTGAAGATGTGCTGGATGTAGTCCAGGGTGTACGGGCGGCGCGGATGACGGGCCAGGCGCGCGATCTGCCAGCTGGTCAGGTTGCTGAAGATGCTCTGGGTCAGCGTCCTGGTCTTGTCCTGCAGGCGGGCAATCTCTTCGCTGATGTTCAGCTCGTTGTCGTTGCCCACCATGCGCAGGCCTTCGATCTTGGCTTGCAGGTCGGCGATCGGCTGTTCGAAATCCAGATAATTCGGGTTCATGCAGGCATCCGTGGTGAGCGGGTTACTGTTCGGCTCAGGAAAACAGGCGCCCGACTTTACGGGATCGAGCGCCACGGGTCGAGCCTGGCAGGGTCGGAGGACCCCGCCTTAGCGGTATTGGAGGAAGACGTTGTCGCGTCCGAACTGGTCACGCAAAGTCTGGATAAGGTTGTCGGTGGGGTCGATTCGCCATTGGTCGCCGAACTGCAGCAGGGCGCGCGCGTCCCGGCCACTGTAGTCGAGAGTGATCGGACAGGCGCCGCGATGCTGGCCGCACAGCTCGGCCAGCCAGCGCAGCCGCTCACCCCTGAGCGCCTCGCCGTCGACCCGCATGCGCAGGCTCTCGGCCAGCCCGGTGCGCGCCTCCTCCAGGCTCATCACCCGTTTCGCGCGCAGGCGCAGGCCGCCGGAAAAGTCGTCCATGCTCACCTCGCCCTCGATCACCACCAGCGCGTCGGTCTGCAGCAGCGACTGGGCGGCGGCGAAGGCCTCGGCGAACAGCGAGGCCTCGATGCGCCCGGAACGGTCGTCGAGGGTGACGAAGCCCATCTTGTCGCCGCGCTTGTTCTTCATCACCCGCAGGTTGACGATCAGCCCGGCCACCGTCTGCGTCTCGCGCGCCGGGCGCAGGTCGATGATGCGCTGGCGGGCGAAGCGGCGCACCTCGCCTTCGTATTCGTCGATCGGATGGCCGGTCAGGTACAGGCCGAGGGTCTCCTTCTCGCCGCGCAGGCGCTCCTTGAGGGTCAGCTCGCGCACCTTGCGGTAGTTGGCGTAGACGTCGGCCTCGGGCTCGGCGAACAGCCCGCCGAACAGGTCCATGTGCCCGCTGTCGGCGCTGCGCGCGCTCTGCTCGGCCGCCTGTACCGCCTCCTCCATCGCCGCCAGCAGCACCGCGCGATTGAGGTCGAGGCTGGCCTGGTAGGCCTTGGGCTCGTCGTGGTAGTGCGGGCCGAGGCGATCCAGCGCGCCGCTGCGGATCAGCGCCTCCAGGGTGCGCTTGTTGATGCGCTTCAAATCGACCCGCGCGCAGAAGTCGAACAGGTCCTTGAACGGCCCCGTGGCGCGCGCCTCGACGATGGCCTCCACCGGCCCCTCGCCGACGCCCTTGACCGCACCGAGGCCGTAGACGATGCGCCCGTCCTCGTTGACGGTGAACTTGAACTCGGAGACGTTGACGTCGGGGGCGTCGATGCGCAGCTTCATGCTGCGGCATTCCTCGATGAGGATCACCACCTTGTCGGTGTTGTGCATGTCCGCCGACATCACCGCGGCCATGAACGGCGACGGGAAATGGGTCTTCAGCCAGGCGGTCTGGTAGGAGACCAGGCCGTAGGCGGCCGAGTGCGACTTGTTGAAGCCATAGCCGGCGAACTTCTCCACCAGGTCGAAGATGTTGCCCGCCAGCTCGCCGTCGATGCCGTTGTTGGCGCAGCCCTCGATGAAGCCGCCGCGCTGCTTGGCCATCTCCTCGGGCTTCTTCTTGCCCATGGCCCGGCGCAGCATGTCGGCGCCGCCGAGGGTGTAGCCGGCCATCACCTGGGCGATCTGCATCACCTGTTCCTGGTACAGGATGATGCCGTAGGTGGGCTTGAGCACCGGCTCGAGGCCCGCGTACTGGTAGTCCGGGTGCGGATAGGACAGCTCGGCACGGCCGTGCTTGCGGTTGATGAAGTCGTCCACCATGCCCGACTGCAGCGGGCCGGGACGGAACAGCGCCACCAGCGCGATGAGGTCTTCCAGGCAGTCCGGCTTGAGCTTCTTGATCAGCTCCTTCATGCCGCGCGATTCGAGCTGGAACACCGCGGTGGTCTCGGCGCGCTGCAGCAACTGGTAGGTCGGCTTGTCGTCCAGCGGGATGAAGTCGATGTCGACCGGCGGCAGGCCCTTCTTCGCCTGCTCGCGGTTGATCGTCTCCAGTGCCCACTTGATGATGGTCAGGGTGCGCAGGCCGAGGAAGTCGAACTTGACCAGGCCGGCGGCCTCGACGTCGTCCTTGTCGAACTGGGTGACCAGGCCGCCGCCCTCCTCGTCGCAGGCGATCGGCGAGAAGTCGGTGAGCCTGGTCGGCGCGATCACCACGCCGCCGGCGTGCTTGCCGGTGCCGCGGGTGATGCCCTCGAGCTTGAGGGCCATGTCCCAGATTTCCCTGGCATCCTCATCGACGGCGAGGAAGTCGCGCAGCGGCTCCTCCATCTCGTAGGCCTTTTCCAGGGTCATGCCGACTTCGAAGGGGATCATCTTCGACAGGCGGTCGGCCAGCCCGTAGGACTTGCCCTGCACCCGCGCCACGTCGCGCACCACCGCCTTGGCCGCCATCGAGCCGAAGGTGATGATCTGGCTCACCGCGTTGCGACCGTACTTGTCGGCCACGTAGTCGATCACCCGGTCGCGGCCGTCCATGCAGAAGTCGACGTCGAAGTCGGGCATGGAGACCCGCTCGGGGTTGAGGAAGCGCTCGAACAGCAGGTCGTAGGCCAGCGGGTCGAGGTCGGTGATCTTCAGCACGTAGGCGACCAGACTGCCGGCACCCGAGCCGCGCCCCGGCCCCACCGGCACGCCGTTGTTCTTCGCCCACTGGATGAAGTCGGCCACGATCAGGAAGTAGCCGGGAAAGCCCATCTGGATGATGGTGCCCAGCTCGAACTCCAGGCGGTCGACGTAGACCTGGCGCTTGGCCTCGTAGTCCGGAGTGTCCTTGGGCAGCAGCACTTCAAGACGCTCTTCCAGCCCCTCGTAGGAGGCGTGGCGCAGGTAGTCGTCGATGCCCATGCCGTTGGGCGTCGGGAAGTCGGGCAGGAAGTGCTTGCCCAGGCGCACGTCGATGTTGCAGCGCCTGGCGATCTCGACGGTGTTCTCCAGCGCCTCGGGAAGGTCGCTGAACAGCTCGGCCATCTCCGCCGGGCTCTTCAGGTACTGCTGGTCCGAGTAATTGCGCGGCCGCCGCGGATCGTCGAGGGTGCGTCCCTCGCCGATGCACACGCGGGTCTCATGGGCTTCGAAGTCGTCCTGCTTGAGGAAGCGCACGTCGTTGGTGGCCACCAGCGGCGCATCGCAGCGCGTGGCCAGTTGCACCGCCGCGTGCAGGTACTCCTCGTCGTTGACCCGGCTGGTGCGCTGCACCTCCAGGTAGAAGCGCTCGGGGAACACCGCCTGCCACTCGCGCAGCAGCGCCTCGGCTTCGTCGGCGTGACCGCCGAGCAGCGCCAGGCCGATCTCCCCCTCCTTGGCACCGGACAGCGCGATCAGCCCCTCGGCGGCCTGCTTGACCCAGTTGCGCTGGATGACCACCAGGCCGTTGTGCTGCCCCTCGGTCCAGCCGCGCGAGATCAGCTCGGTGAGATTACGGTAACCCTGGGCATCCATCGCCAGCAGGGTCAGGCGCGACAGCGGGGCGTCCTCGCCGCGGCCGGCCAGCCACAGGTCGGCGCCGCAGATCGGCTTGATGCCGCCCCCCATGGCGGTCTTGTAGAACTTGACCAGCGAGCACATGTTGCTCATGTCGGTGACCGCCACCGCCGGCATGCCCGCCCCGGCCACCGCCTTGACCAGCGGCTTGACCCGTACCAGGCCGTCGACCAGGGAGTATTCGGTGTGCACGCGCAGGTGGACGAAGGTGGCGGTCATGGCAATTCCGTGGACGCAGAAACGACTGGGCCCGGAATTGTACCGGGCCCGGACAGGCAGTGCATGGGTTAGCTCAGGACGGATCGAGCAGCGCCCGGACCGGCGCAAAGGAGCGCCGATGAATGGGCGTCGGCCCCAGGCGCCTGAGCGCCTCGAGATGCGCCGGCGTCGGATAGCCCTTGTGCCCGGCCATGCCGTAGCCAGGATAGCGGGCATCCAGTTCGGCCATCTCGCGGTCGCGGCTGACCTTGGCGAGGATCGAGGCGGCGGCGATCGCCGGCACCCTGGCGTCGCCGCCGACCACCGGCGCGCTGGGCACCAGGAGCTTCGGGCAGCGATTGCCGTCGATCAGCGCCAGCCGCGGCTGGATGGGCAGCCCCTCGACCGCGCGCTGCATGGCCAGGAAGGTGGCCTGCAGGATGTTCAGGCGGTCGATCTCCTCGACCTCGGCGCGACCGATGCACCAGGCCAGCGCCTTGTCGCGGATCTCGTCGAACAGCCGCTCGCGGCGCGCCTCGCTGAGCTTCTTGGAGTCGTTGAGCCCCGCGATGGGACGCGCCGGATCGAGGATCACCGCGGCGGTGACCACCGGACCGCACAGCGGACCGCGGCCAACCTCGTCGACGCCGGCGACCAGCTCCTCGACCAGGGTGAAATCCAGACCCAGCTGCATCAGGCGCCCTCCACCAGCCGCAGCACCGCCTCGGCGGCGCGCTCGGAGGCGCCGCGGCGCAGCGCGCGGTGGATGGCATCGAAGCCCTCGGTCTGCACCTGGCCATCGTCGATCAGCGGCGCCAGCGCGCCGGCCAGTGCTTCCGGCGTGGCGGCGTCCTGGATCAGCTCGGGGACCAGCAGGCGCCCGGCCAGCAGGTTGGGCAGCGAGATGTACGGACTCTTCACCAGCCGCCTGAGGATGCGGTAGGTCAGCGGCGCCACCCGGTAGGCCACCACCATCGGCCGCTTGAACAGCAGCGCCTCGAGGGTCGCGGTTCCGGAGGCGATCAGCACCGCATCGCAGGCGCCCAGCGCCTCGTGGGAGCGGCCGTCGAGCAGGCTGACCTGCAGGTCGCGCCCGGCGAGCATGGCCTCGACCTGGGCGCGGCGCTCGGCGCTGGCGCAGGGCAGCACGAAGCGCAGCCCCGGACGCAGCGCGCGCAGGTGCTCGGCGGCGTCGAGGAACAGGCCGCCGAGACGCTCGACCTCGCCGCCGCGACTGCCGGGCAGCAGCGCCACCACCGCGCCCTGCTCCGGCAGGCCGAGAGCGGCGCGCGCGGCGACACGGTCGGCCGTCAGGGGAATGGCGTCGGCCAGCGGGTGACCGACGAAGCACACCGGCACCTGCTGCGCCTCGTAGAACTGCGCCTCGAAGGGGAACAGGGTGAGCATCAGGTCGCAGGCGCGCTGGATCTTCAGCACGCGCTTCTGCCGCCAGGCCCACACCGAGGGGCTGACGTAGTGCACGGTGCGGATGCCGGCCTGGCGCAGCTTCAATTCGACGCCGAGGTTGAAGTCCGGGGCATCGATGCCGACGAACACGTCCGGGCGCTCGTCGATCAGGGTGCGGATCAGGCCGCGGCGGCGCTTGAGCAGTTCGGGCAGGCGGCCGAGCACCTCGACCAGGCCCATCACCGCCAGGCGCTCCATCGGGAAGTACGAATCGAGGCCCTCGGCCTGCATGCGCGGCCCGCCGACGCCGATGAAGCGGGCATCGGGGTGGCGGGCCTTGATGGCCTGCATCAGGCCGGCGCCGAGGATGTCGCCGGACGCCTCGCCGGCGACCAGGGCGATCTTCAGGGGACGGGCCATGGCGTCAGCGGGTGATGCCGCGGGTCGAGCTGCGCACCGAGTCGCAGAACAGCGCCACTTCCGGGTACTGCGCCGCGTCGGCGGCCAGGTCGGCCAGCGCCTCCTCGACGGTCAGCCCCTTGCGGTACACGACCTTGTAGGCGCGGCGCAGGGCGTGCATCACCTCGTCGCTGAAACCGCGCCGGCGCATGCCCTCGAAGTTCATGCTGCGCGCCTCGGCGGGGCTGCCGAACACGGTGACGAAGGCCGGCACGTCCTTGCCGATCGCCGTGCCCATGCCGGAGAAGCTGTGCGCGCCGATATGGCAGAACTGGTGGACCAGGGTGAAGCCGGAGAGGATCGCCCAGTCGCCGACGTGCACGTGGCCGGCCAGTGCGGTGTTGTTGACCAGGATGCAGTGGTCGCCGATCACGCTGTCGTGGCCGACGTGCACGTAGGCCATCAGCAGGTTGTGGTTGCCGATGGTGGTCTCGAAGCGATCCTGCACGGTGCCGCGATGGATGGTGACGCCTTCGCGGATCACGTTGTGGTCGCCGATCACCAGACGGGTCGGCTCGCCCTTGTACTTCAGATCGGGAGTGTCTTCGCCTACCGAGGAAAACTGGTAGATGCGATTGTGCCGGCCGATCACCGTGGGGCCCTTGACGATCACGTGGGGACCGATCACGGTACCCTCGCCGATTTCCACGTTCGGACCGATGATCGACCAGGGGCCAACTTCGACGGAGTCGGCCAGCCTGGCACTCGGATCGATGATGGCGCGAGGGTCGATCAGACTCATTTCTTCTGTTCCGCGCAGATGATCTCGCCGGAGCAGACCGCCTTGCCGTCGACGCTGGCCTGGCACTCGAACTTCCACAGGCCACGCTTGGTGCTGAGTACGCGGGCCTCGAGGATCAGCTGATCCCCCGGGGTCACCGGCGAGCGGAAACGCAGGTTGTCGGAGCCGACATACAGGTACAGGGTGTCGGCGGCCGCCTTGGCCCCCATCATGCTGAAGCCGAGCAGGCCGGCGGCCTGGGCCATGGCTTCGATGATCAGCACCCCCGGCATGATCGGATGGCCCGGGAAGTGGCCATTGAAGAACGGCTCGTTGATGGTCACGTTCTTGTAGGCGCGGATGCGCTTTTCCTCGAGATCCATCTCCACCACCCGGTCCACCAGCAGGAACGGGTAGCGGTGCGGCAGGAGTTCGCGAATCTCGTTGATATCCATCATGGTGTGGGAGCCTTGGTCAAAAAATGGAACACGGGGAGGCGTGCCTCAGGCATCAGATGAGCCATCCCCGCTCCGGGTCACGGCGGCGAGCTGTTTTTCCAGCTGCTGCAGGCGCTTGGCCATGTCGTCAAGGTGACGCAGGCGCGCGGCGCTCTTCTTCCACTCGGCCGCCGGCTGCATCGCCGTGCCCGAGGAATAGGCCCCCGGCTCGGTGATCGAGCGGGTGACCATGGTCATGCCGGTGACGAACACGTGATCGCACACCTCGATGTGGCCGACCATACCGACGCCGCCGGCGATCATGCAGTGGCTGCCGATCCTGGTGCTGCCGGAGATGCCGCAGCAGCCGGCCATGGCGGTGTGATCGCCGATCTGCACGTTGTGGGCGATCATGATCTGGTTGTCGAGCTTGACCCCGTTGCCGATCACCGTGTCGGCCAGGGCGCCACGGTCGATGGTGGTGTTGGCGCCGATCTCGACGTCGTCGCCGATGGTCACGCCACCGATCTGGGCGATCTTGATCCACACGCCCTTGTCGTTGGCGAAGCCGAAGCCCTCGCCGCCGAGCACCGCGCCGGACTGGATGACCACGCGCTGGCCGATGCGCACGTCGTGGTACAGGGTCACCCGCGGCGCCAGCCAGCCGTCGTCGCCGATCACGCTGCGCGCACCGATCACGCAATGGGCACCGAGGCTCACCCGCGCGCCGATCACCGCGCCGGACTCGATCACCACGCCGGGACCGACCGAGGCGCTCGGATCGACCACGGCATCCGCGGCGACCATGGCCGTCGGGTGGATGCCGGGCACGGCGACCGGCTTGCGGTCGAACAGGTGCGACAGCTGGGCGAAGGCCAGGTAGGGATTGGCCAGCACCAGGGCATTGCCGGCGAAGCCCTCGGCATCGGCCGGAGTCAGCAGCACCGCGCCGGCCTGGCAGGTCGCCAGGTGCTTGCGGTACTGCGCGTTGGCGAGGAAGGTCAGCTGCTGCGGGCCGGCGTCCTGCAGGGCGGCCAGACCGGCGATGGGCAGATCGGCCGGTCCGCGCAGCTCGGCGCCGACGCGCGCGGCCAGCTCGCCAAGGGTATGGACGGAAGCACTCATGGCGATCAGCGCAGCTGGTTCATGCGCTCGATCACCTGCTTGGTGATGTCGAACTGCGGCTTGACTTCCACCACGGCACCGCGCTCCAGCACCAGGTCGTAGTTGCCCTTCTTGATCACTTCCTCGACGGCCTTGTCCAGCTTCGGCTTGAGCTGCTTGAGCATGTCGCGGTCGGCGATGGCCTTGGCCTCGTTCAGCTCCTTGGACTGGAACTGGAAGTCGCGGGCCTTCTGCTTGAACTCGAGTTCCAGACGCTCGCGCTCGCTCTGCGCCATCTTCTCGCCCTCCTTCATCAGGCGGTCCTGGATGCGCTTGGCGTCGCTCTCCAGGGTCTTCAGGCGGTTGAGCTGCGGGCCGAACTTCTTCTCGGCATCGACGGCGTACTTCTTGGCCGCGTCGGATTCGAGCAGGGCCATTTGATAGTTGAGTACCGCCACCTTCATTTCGGCGAAGGCCGGCAGGCTCACCATAGCGGCGGCGAACAGGATTGCTTGGGTCAACTTGCGCACGATGAACTCCTGATACGAATCGGTTGGGTGAAAGGCCCCAACGGGCTTAGAAAGTCTGTCCCAGGGAGAACTGGAATACCTGGGTATCGGAGTTCTCGGGCTCCTTGACCGGCATGCCGAGGCTGAAGCTCAGCGGGCCGAGCGCGGTCAGCCAGGTCAGGCCGACGCCCACCGAGCTGGCCATATCGCTCAGGCTGATGTCGCAGCCGACCTCGCCGCGCGCCTCCTGGGCGGCGCTGCAGTTGGTGTCGAACACGTTGCCGACGTCCCAGAACAACACGGTGCGCAGGGAGCGCTGGTCTTTGACGAACGGCAGGGGGAACAGCAGCTCGGTACCGCCCTGCACGATGACGTTGCCACCGAAGGGTTGCGGATCCTGATCCGGATCGGCCGCGGCCGGCGTGCTGCGCGGGCCGAGGCTGCTTTCCTCGAAGCCGCGTACCGAACCGAAACCGCCGGCGTAGTAGTGCTCGTAGAACGGCAGCTCGCTGGTCGAGCCGTAGCTGTCGGCATAGCCCAGGCGGCCATGGAAGCGCAGGGCGTAGTCCTTCTTCCACAGCGGGACGAAGACCTGGCCGTTGTAGTCGATGCGGTAGAACGACAGGTCGCTGCCCGGCAGGGTGATCTCGCCGACCAGGCTCTGCGAGTAGCCGCGGCTGGCGAACATGCCGCGGTTGAGGGTCGACTGCGACCAGCCCATCGAGCCCTTGAAGTTGGTGTAGCTGTCGCCTTCGGCCGCGATGAAGTCGTTGATCTCGTCGACCGTGTAGGTACCGGGCTTGATGTCGTCCTGCTGGGCCGACAGCCCGTAGGTCAGGCGCGAGGTCTCGCTGATCGGATAGCCGAGGTTGATGCCGGCACCGAGGCTGTCCACCGAGTAGCTCGAAACGTCGACGTCGAGGTCGTCGTAGTCGGTGGTGCGATAGAACATGTTGTAGCCGAGGCTGACGCCGTCCTCGGTCCAGTACGGATCGGTGAAGGCGAAGTTGTAGCGGGTCTGGTACTCGCTGCGGGTCAGGCCGACGTTGACCTTGTTGCCGGTGCCGAGGAAGTTGTTCTGGCTGATCGAGCCGCCAAGGATCAGGCCGGCGCTCTGGGCGAAGCCGACGCTGGCGGTGATCGAGCCGGACGGCTGCTCCTCGACGCTGTAGTTGACGTCGATCTGGTCGTCGGTGCCCGGCACCGGCGGTGTCTCGACGTTGACCTCCTTGAAGTAGCCGAGGCGCTCGAGGCGGGTCTTCGACTGGTCGATCAGGTAGGTCGAGGCCCAGCCGCCTTCCATCTGGCGCATCTCGCGGCGCAGCACCTCGTCCTCGGTCTTGGTGTTGCCGCGGAAGTTGATGCGGTTGACGTAGGCGCGCTTGCCCGGGTCGACGGCGAAGGTCAGCGAGACGGTGTTGTCCTCGTCGTGCGGCTCGGGGATGCCGTTGACGTTGGCGAAGGTGTAGCCCTCGTTGCCGAGACGGCGGGTGATCAGCTCGGAGGTGCTGGTCATCACCTTGCGCGAGAACACCTGGCCTTCCTTGACCAGCAGCAGCTTGCGCACCTCTTCCTCCGGCACGCGCAGGTCGCCGGCCAGCTTGACATCGCGGATCGTGTAGCGCTCGCCCTCGTCGATGTTGACGGTGACGTAGACGTGCTTCTTGTCCGGGGTGATGGACACCTGGGTGGAGGTGATGTCCATGTTGATGTAGCCGCGATCCAGGTAGTAGGAACGCAGGCGCTCGAGGTCGCCGGACAGCTTCTCGCGGGAATACTTGTCGTCGTTGCGGAAGAACGACAGCCAGTTGGTGGTGCGCAGCTCGAACAGGCCGGCCAGCTCCTCGCTGGAGAACACCTTGTTGCCGACGATGTTGATGTGCTGGATGGCGGCGACCGAACCCTCGTTGATCTTGATCTTCAGGGCGACCCGGTTGCGCGGCTGGCTGACCACCTCGGTGTCGATGCTCGCCGAGTAGCGGCCCTGCGCCACGTACTGGCGCTGCAGCTCGTTGCGCACGCCCTCGAGGGTCGCCTGCTGGAAGATCTCGCCTTCGGCCAGGCCGGACTGCTTGAGGCCCTTGAGCAGATCATCGGTGGCGATGGCCTTGTTGCCGTCGATCTCGATCACCGAGATCGACGGGCGCTCGACCACGTCGACCACCAGCACGCCGTCCTCGCGACCGAGGCGGATGTCCTGGAAGAAACCGGTCTTGAACAGCGAGCGGGTCGCCTCGACCAGGCGACGGTCGTCGACCGCGTCGCCGACGTTGAGCGGCAGGGCGCCGAACACGCTGCCGGCGGATACCCGCTGCAGGCCGTTGACGCGAATGTCGGTGATCGTGAAGGACTCGGCGTGAACCTCGGCGGTGATCAGCGCGGCAATTACCGCCGGTAGCAGCAAGCGTTTCATGAAGTCCTTTCTAACTTTTCAGACTGACTAAAAAGGAACTGCCGCCCCAGGCGGCAGCTCCGCAATGCGTGGCAGGTTACAGCCGGCTGATGTCATTAAACAGGGCGAGAAGCATCAGGCCGACCACCAGGCTGATGCCTATCTGCATGCCAAGCGCCTGCACCCGTTCCGACAGCGGCCGGCCACGGACCCATTCGACCAGATAGAACAGCAGATGCCCGCCATCGAGGACCGGAATCGGCAGCAGGTTGAGCACGCCGAGGCTGATACTCAGGTAGGCGAGGAAGCTCAGGAAATCTCCCACCCCAGACTGGGCCGAAGCGCCGGCCACTTTAGCAATCGTTATCGGGCCGCTCAAGTTTTTTACCGAGAGCTCGCCGAACAGCATCTTGCCGATCGAGTCGAGGGTCAGAAGGCTCATCGACCAGGTCCGCCCGAGGCTTTCGCCCACCGCTTCCAGCGGACCGTGACGGACTTCACGGAGCATCTGCGCCGGCCATTCGCCGCCGCTGACGCCGGCCCCGAGGTAGCCGCTGCGCGCCTTGCCTTCGCCGCGAGCGGCCAGGGTCAGGCTGACGTCCAGCGCCTGGCCATCGCGCTCGACCCGCAAGCTCACCCGCTGCCCCGGGCGCTCGCGCACCCGCTCGACCACCTGCTGCCAGTCGTCCAGCGCCACCCCGTCCAGGCTCAGCAGGCGATCGCCGACCTCCAGCCCGGCGGCCTGCGCCGGCCCCTGGGGATCGAGCTGGGCCAGTACCGGCTCGACCCTCGGCGTCCACGGACGGATGCCCAGCGCCGCCAACGGATCGGGATCCTCGGCCCCCCTGAGCCAGCCATCCAGGGCCAGGGTGCGCTCGCTCTGCACGCTGGAGTCCGGCTCCTGCAGACGCAGGCGCAGGCTGCCGCTCTCGCCGAGACGGCGCACCAGCTGCAGGTTGACCTCGCTCCAGCCCTGCACCGCCCGTCCGTCCACCGCCAGCACCTCGGCACCGGCCATCACCCCGGCCTGCTCCGCCAGACTGCCCGGCTCGACGCTGCCGATCACCGGGCGCACCTGCTGGCTGCCGAGCATGGCGACCACCCAGAAGAACAGGATGGCGAGCAGGAAGTTGGCCAGCGGCCCGGCGACGACCACGGCGAAGCGCTGGCGTACGCTCTTGCGGTTGAACGCCTGATCGAGCAGCGCCGCGGGAACCTCGCCCTCGCGCTCGTCGAGCATCTTCACGTAGCCGCCCAGCGGGATGGCGGCAATCACGAACTCGGTGCCGTGGCGGTCATGCCAGCGCAGCAGCGGCGCACCGAAGCCCACCGAGAAACGCAGCACCTTGATGCCGCAACGCCGCGCCACCCAGAAGTGACCGAATTCGTGGAAGGTGACCAGCACACCCAGGGCGACCAGGGTGCCGACGATCATGTACAACGCGCTCATCGAAAAACCTCCGGACTCAGTGTCCGCAGTGGCCAAGCCAGTCCTGCGCGGCGGCACGCGCCTCGGCATCGGCCTGCAGCACGGTGTCCAGCTCGCGGACGGCAACGGCAGGGATGCGCTCGAGCACCGCCTCGATCATTCGGGCAATGTCGACGAAGCGGATGCGCTCGTCAAGGAAGGCGGCGACCGCCACCTCGTTGGCGGCGTTGAGCAGCGCCGGCGCCGTACCGCCCGCCTCGGCCGCCTGGCGCGCCAGTTTCAGGCAGGGGAAACGCCGCTCGTCCGGCGCCTCGAAGTCGAGGCGGGCGATGGCGAACAGGTCCAGCGGCGCCACCCCGGAGTCGATGCGCCGCGGCCAGGCCAGGGCATGGGCGATGGGCGTGCGCATGTCCGGATTGCCCAGCTGGGCCAGCACCGAACCGTCGACGTAGTCGACCAGCGAATGGATCACGCTCTGCGGATGGACCACCACCTCGACCTGGGCCGAGCGCGCATCGAACAGCCAGCAGGCCTCGATCAGCTCCAGCCCCTTGTTCATCATGCTCGCCGAGTCGACCGAGATCTTGCGCCCCATCGCCCAGTTGGGATGGGCGCAGGCCTGCTGCGGCGTGGCTTCGGCGATGCGCTCCAGCGGCCAGCAGCGGAACGGCCCGCCGGAGGCGGTGAGCAGGATGCGCCGCACGCCGACCCGCCCCAGGCCCTGGCCGTAGTCGCCGGGCATGCACTGGAAGATGGCGTTGTGTTCGCTGTCGATCGGCAGCAGCTCGGCGCCGTGGGCCTGCACCGCCTGCATGAACAGGGCGCCGGACATCACCAGCGCCTCCTTGTTGGCCAGCAGCACGCGCTTGCCCGCCTGCACCGCGGCCAGGGTCGGCTTGAGCCCGGCGGCGCCGACGATGGCGGCCATCACCGCATCCACCTCCGGGTGGGCGGCGACCGTGCACAAGCCCGACTCGCCGACCAGCACCTCGGTATCCAGCCCGGCGCCACGCAGACCATCCTGCAGCACGCGCGCCGCCTCGGCCGTCGGCACCACGGCGAAGCGCGGGCGATGCAGCAGGCACAGGCGCTCCAGCTCGGCCAGCCGGCTGAAGCCGGTCAGGGCGAAGACGCGGTAGTCGTGGGGATGACGGGCGACGACGTCGAGGGTGGAGAGACCGATGGAACCGGTCGCCCCGAGTACGGTTATCTGCTTCACAGGCTTCCCCAGCCGTGCAGCCAGAGCAGCACGGCGAACATCGGCACCGCCGCCGTCAGGCTGTCGATGCGATCCAGCACGCCGCCGTGGCCGGGCAGCAGGCTGCTGCTGTCCTTGATGCCGGACTGACGCTTGAACATGCTCTCGGTCAGGTCGCCGACCACCGAGATCAGCACCACCAGCGCCGCACCGAGCAGCGCCATCATCAGGTCGCGGGCGTCCCAGTCGCGATACAGGCCGACCAGCAGGGTCAACAGCAGGCTGCCGGCCAGGCCGCCGTACAGCCCCTCCCAGCTCTTGCCGGGACTGACCTGCACCGCCAGCTTGCGCCGGCCGAAGCGCCGGCCGCTGAAGTAGGCGCCGACGTCGGCCGTCCACACCAGCAGCATCACCGCGAGGATCAGGCTGTTGCCCTGCGGCCACTGCTTGAGCAGCAGCAGCCCCTGCCAGGCCGGCAGCAGGATCAGCAGGCCGATCGCCAGGCGCACCGGCAGCGCCTGCCAGGCCCGGCTGCTGGCCGGATAGGCGAGCACCAGGGCGATGGCCGCCAGCCACCAGAGCACCGCCAGGGCCAGCACCGGCCCGGCCAGCGACGGCAACTGGTAGAGGAGCGCCAGCAGCAGGGCGACCACGCCGGCATAGCCCAGGCGCAGCGGCTGCGCCTCGAAGCCGGCGAGCCGCGCCCACTCCCAGGCGCCGGCGCAGACCACCAGGCCGATGAACAGGGCGAACCAGCCACCCTGCAGCAGGAAGAAGCCGCCCAGGGCAACGGGCAGCATGATCAGGGCGGTGATGATGCGCTGCTTCAGCATGTGGGCTTCCGTTGTTCCGCCGCCACCTGCTCGCTGGTCTTGCCGAAGCGCCGCTGGCGACGGGAGAAGTCGGCCAGCGCGGCGCGCATGGCATCGTATTTGAAGTCCGGCCACAGCAGCTCGGAGAAGTACAGCTCAGCGTAGGCCACCTGCCAGAGCAGGAAGTTGCTGATGCGCTGCTCGCCGCCGGTGCGGATGCACAGGTCGACCGGCGGCTGGGTGCCGGTGGCCAGGCAGCGCTGCAGCAGATCGGGAGTGATCTCGTCGACGGCGAGGTGACCGGCGGCCACCTCGCGCGCCAGACGCTGCGCCGCCTGGGTGATGTCCCACTGGCCACCGTAGTTGGCCGCCACCTGCAGCAGCATGCCGCCGCCTTCGGCGGTCAGCGCCTCGGCCTCGGACATAGCCTTCTGCAGTTCGGGCTGGAAGCGCGTGCGCTCGCCGAGGATACGCAGGCGGATGCCGTTGGCCGCCAGCTTCTTCACCTCGCGGCGCAGGGCCATGAGGAACAGCTCCATCAGCGCGCCGACCTCGTCGGCCGGGCGCTGCCAGTTCTCGCTGGAGAAGGCGAACAGGGTCAGCACCTCGACCTTGGCCTCGGCGCACACCTCGATCACCGCGCGCACCGCATCGACGCCGGCCTTGTGCCCGGCCACGCCGGGCATGAAGCGCTTCTTCGCCCAGCGGTTGTTGCCATCCATGATGATGGCAACGTGGCGCGGCGTACCCGCAGGTGCTTGCATCGTCTTGTCCATGACAGTCATCCGGCCGTCAGACGGCCATCAGGTCGGCTTCCTTGGCCTCGAGGGCCTTCTCGACTTCGCCGACGGCCTTGTCGGTGAGCTTCTGCACCTCGTCGGCGGCACGACGCTCGTCGTCCTCGCTGATCTCCTTCTCCTTGACCAGGTCCTTGAGCTGGGCCAGCGCATCGCGGCGGATGTTGCGGATCGCCACGCGGGCGTTCTCCGCCTCGGCGCGTGCCTGCTTGGTGTAGCCCTTGCGGGTTTCCTCGGTCAGCGCCGGCATCGGCACACGGATGGTGGTACCGGCGGTGGCCGGATTGAGCCCCAGGTCGGAGGTCATGATGGCCTTCTCGACGGCCTGGATCATGCTCTTGTCGAACACGGTCAGGGCCAGGGTGCGCGAATCCTCGGCGACCACGTTGGCCACCTGGCGCAGCGGGGTGTCGGCGCCGTAGTAGGACACCATGACGCTGTCCAGGATGCTCGGGTGGGCGCGGCCGGTGCGGATCTTGGCAAAGGCGTGATCCAGCGAATCCAGCGACTTCTTCATGCGCTCCTGCGCGTCCTTCTTGATCTCGTTGATCATTCTCAACCCTCCTCGACCAGGGTGCCTTCGGCTCCCCCGACAACAATGTTAAGCAAGGCTCCGGGCTTGTTCATGTTGAACACCCGCAGCGGCATCTTGTGATCGCGGCACAGGCAGATGGCGGTCAGGTCCATCACGCCCAGCTTGCGATCGAGCACCTCGTCATAGGTCAGGCGCTCGAATTTCTCGGCATTGGGATCCTTGAACGGATCGGCAGTGTACACGCCATCGACCTTGGTGGCCTTCAGCACCAGATCGGCATCGATCTCGATGGCGCGCAGGCAGGCGGCAGAATCGGTGGTGAAGAACGGATTGCCGGTGCCGGCGGAGAAGATCACCACCTCGCCGCTGTTCAGGTGGCGCATGGCCTTGCGGCGATCATAGTGGTCGGTGACCCCGACCATGGAGATGGCGGACATCACCAGCGCCGGGATGTTCGAGCGCTCCAGGGCGTCGCGCATGGCCAGCGAGTTCATCACCGTGGCCAGCATGCCCATGTGGTCGCCGGTCACCCGGTCCATGCCGGCCGCGCTCAGCGCCGCGCCGCGGAACAGGTTGCCGCCGCCGATGACCAGACCGACCTGCACGCCGATGCCCACCAGTTGGCCGATCTCCAGGGCCATGCGGTCGAGCACCTTGGGATCGATGCCGAAGTCCTCGCTGCCCATCAGCGCTTCACCGCTGAGCTTGAGCAAAATACGTTTGTAGCGGGCTTGGCGACCACTCAGCTGGGCCATACGAATCTCCTGCGGCAGTGTGATGTTGCGAAAAACCGGCTTTTCGCGCTCCGGCGCGGCTTTGACCGCGGCAGAGTGAACCCGTGCCCTCATGGCACCGAAAAACTGCATCCCTGTCTCTTCCCGGCGGCCGAGCCGCCAGCTTGCAAAGAAAAGGCTGCGCGCGGGAGCGGGCAGCCTCTTCTCGGACGACCTCAGGCCATCTTACTGCTGGGTGGCAGCCACCTGGGCAGCAACTTCGGCAGCGAAGTCGACTTCGGCCTTCTCGATGCCCTCACCCACTTCGAAGCGGACGAAGGAAACGATCTCGGCACCGGCCTTCTTGGCCAGTTCGCCGACCTTGACTTCCGGATCCTTGACGAACGGCTGCTCGACCAGGCTGGCCTCGGCGAGGAACTTGGCGATACGGCCCTTGACCATGTTCTCGACGATGTTTTCCGGCTTGCCGGCGATCTTGTCGGCGTTCAGGGCCAGGAAGATTTCCTTTTCCTTGGCGATGGCTTCCTCGGAAACCTCGGCAGCGCTCAGGAACTGCGGGTTGCTGGCAGCCACGTGCATGGCGATGTCCTTGGCCAGCTCGGGGTTGCCGCCCTTCAGGGTCACCAGCACGCCGATGCGGTGGCCGTGCAGGTAGGCACCGATCACGTCGCCTTCGACGCGGGTCAGGCGACGGATGTTGACGTTCTCGCCGCACTTGGCGACCAGGGCTTCGCGGGCGGACTCGCGGGAGGCGACCAGCGGGGCCACGTCGGTCAGGCCGTTGGCGAAGGCTTCTTCCAGGCTCTCGGCGACGAAGCCCTTGAAGTCGTCCTGCAGGGCCAGGAAGTCGGTCTGCGAGTTGACTTCGATGATCACGGCTGCCTTGTTGTCAGCGGCGACCTTGACGGCGATGGAGCCTTCGGCGGCGATGTTGCCGGCCTTCTTGGCGGCCTTGATGGCGCCGGAAGCGCGCATGTCGTCGATGGCCTTCTCGATGTCGCCGTCGGCGGCGACCAGGGCCTTCTTGCACTCCATCATGCCCTGGCCGGTACGCTCGCGCAGTTCCTTGACCAGTGCTGCAGTAATCTCTGCCATGTTGGGAATCCTCTGAAGAGTTGCTAAACCAGTTCGCCCGGCGGGCCGGGCGGCAATTCGGAAGTGGCAAAAAGGGGGCCTAGCCCCCTTTTTGCGCACCGGATAACGCTTGGCGCGCCTGCGCTCAGCCTTCGGCGGCTTCGGAGGAAGCCTCGGCGGCGAACTCTTCGCCGGTGCCGGCCTTGGCCTTGCCGTTCAGCACGGCGTCGGCCATCGAGCCCAGGTACAGCTGCACGGCGCGGATGGCGTCGTCGTTACCCGGAATGATGTAGTCCACGCCTTCCGGGCTGCTGTTGGTATCGACCACGCCGATGACCGGGATGCCCAGCTTGTTGGCTTCGGTGATGGCGATGCGCTCGTGGTCGACGTCGATCACGAACAGCGCGTCCGGCAGACCGCCCATGTCCTTGATACCACCCAGGCTGCGCTCCAGCTTCTCCAGGTCGCGCGAACGCATCAGCGCTTCCTTCTTGGTCAGCTTCTCGAAGGTGCCGTCCTGGGACTGGGTTTCCAGATCGCGCAGACGCTTGATGGAAGCGCGAATGGTCTTGTAGTTGGTCAGCATGCCGCCCAGCCAGCGGTGATCGACGAACGGCATACCGGCGCGGGTAGCTTCTTCGCGGACGATCTTGCCAGCGGAGCGCTTGGTGCCGACGAACAGGATCTTGTTCTTGCCGGCAGCCAGCTTCTCAACGAAGCTCAGGGCTTCGTTGAACATCGGCAGGGTTTTTTCGAGGTTGATGATGTGAATCTTGTTGCGCGCGCCGAAGATGTACTTGCCCATCTTCGGGTTCCAGTAACGGGTCTGGTGACCGAAGTGGCAGCCGGCCTTGAGCATATCGCGCATGTTGACTTGGGACATTTCTATTCCTCGATAAGTCGGGTTGAGCCTCCACGCATCCCAAAATCCAACCCTTGCGGGCACCCAGGATAATTGTGTCGATGCGTGTGTGGTTTCGTTGCCTTTCCGGGACCACCCCGAAAAGCGCGGCGCTTTATACCATACCTGCGCGCTCGGCGAAACCCGTGCGCACGTCCCGCAGCGTGCGCCGGCTCTGTTAGAATGACAGTCTTTCCTGTTTATATAGGCAGGCGCAGCCGCGCCAGAGAGAGCTGATGACCGTCACCATCAAGACCCCCGGGGAAATCGAGAAAATGCGCGTGGCCGGCCGCCTGGCCGCCGAGGTGCTGGAAATGATCGAGCCGCACGTCAAGGCCGGGGTCACCACCGACGAACTCAACCGCCTCTGCCACGACCACATCGTCGACGTGCAGCAGGCCATCCCGGCGCCCCTCAACTACAAGGGCTTCCCCAAGTCGATCTGCACCTCGCTCAACCACGTGGTCTGCCACGGCATCCCCAACGACAAGCCGCTCAAGGATGGCGACATCCTCAACATCGACATCACGGTGATCAAGGACGGCTACTTCGGCGATACCAGCAAGATGTTCATGGTCGGCAAGGTGCCGGAGTGGGCCACCCGCCTGTGCCAGATCACCCAGGAGTGCCTGTACAAGGGCATCTCCGTGGTGCGTCCGGGCGCACGCCTGGGCGACATCGGCGAGATCATCCAGAAGCACGCCGAGAAGAACGGCTACTCGGTGGTGCGCGAGTACTGCGGCCACGGCATCGGCAACGTGTTCCACGAGGAGCCGCAGGTGCTGCACTACGGCCGAGCCGGCACCGGCCTGGAACTGAAGGCCGGGATGACCTTCACCATCGAGCCGATGATCAACCAGGGCCGCCACGAGACCCGCCTGCTCGGCGACGGCTGGACGGCGATCACCAAGGACCGCAAGCTGTCCGCCCAGTACGAGCACACCATCCTGGTGACCGACAGCGGCTGCGAGATCCTCACCCTGCGCAGCGACGACACCATCGCCCGCTGCCTGCCCTGAGCCCCAGCCCCACCCCGATGAATGGAGATCGCCCGATGCCCTCGATGGATGCGGACCTCGAACTGTTCGACCGCGGCCAGTTCCAGGCCGAACTGGCGCTGAAGAGCAGCCCGATTCCCGCCTTCAAGAAGGCCATCCGCAAGGCCTGCGAGGTGCTCGACGGGCGCTTCTCCGCCAGCTGCGACATCCGCGCGCTGATCACCGGGCGCGCCTGGTTCGTCGACCAGATCCTCGGCGAGGCCTGGGCGCGCTTCGACTGGGGCGACGACGACGGCGTGGCGCTGGTGGCGGTCGGCGGCTACGGCCGCGGCGAGCTGCACCCGCACTCGGACATCGACCTCCTGATCCTCCTCGACGGCGCCCAGCACGAGCGCCTGCGCGCACCGATCGAGGGCTTCCTCACCCTGCTGTGGGACATCGGCCTGGAGATCGGCCAGAGCGTGCGCTCGGTGGAGGAATGCGCCAGCGAGGCGCGCGCCGACCTGACGGTGATCACCAACCTGATGGAAAGCCGCACCATCGCCGGCCCCGACAGCCTGCGCCAGCGCATGCGCGCCGCCACCGGCACCCAGTACATGTGGCCGGCCCGCGAGTTCTTCCTCGCCAAGCGCGCCGAACAGCGCGCCCGCCACGCCAAGTACAACGACACCGAGTACAACCTCGAGCCCAACGTCAAGGGCTCGCCGGGCGGCCTGCGCGACCTGCAGCACATCCTCTGGGTCACCTGCCGCCAGTACGGCTCCCTGACCCTGGAGACCCTGGTCACCCACGGCCTGCTGACCCAGGGCGAGCACGAGCTGCTGAGCGCCGGGCAGACCTTCCTGTGGAAGGTGCGCTACGCCCTGCACATGATCACCGGCCGCGCCGAAGACCGCCTGCTGTTCGACCACCAGCGCCGCCTGGCCGGCCTGTTCGGCTTCGAGACCAGCGACACCAAGCTGGCGGTCGAGCAGTTCATGCAGAAGTACTACCGCATGGTGATGGCCACCGCCGAGCTGAGCGACCTGGTCAACCAGATCCTCGAGGAGCTGCTGCTCGAACAGCCAGGGGCCGAGCCGCCGCGCCAGCTCAACGCGCGTTTCCAGGTGCGCGACGGCTTCATCGAGGCGATCCACCCCAACGTGTTCAAGCGCAGCCCCAGCGCGATCCTCGAGGTGTTCGTGCTGATGGCCCAGCACCCGGAGATCCGCGGCGTGCGCTCGCAGACCATCCGCCTGCTGCGCGACCACCGCCACCTGATCGACGACCGCTTCCGCAACGACATCCGCAACACCAGCCTGTTCGTCGAGCTGTTCAAGTCCCACGAGGGCATCCACCGCAACCTGCGGCGGATGAACCGCTACGGCATCCTCGGCCGCTACGTGCCGGAGTTCGGCCACATCATCGGCCAGATGCAGCACGACCTGTTCCACATCTACACGGTCGACGCGCACACCCTCAACCTGATCAAGCACCTGCGCAAGCTCGACCGTCCGGAGCTGGCCGAGAAGTTCCCGCTGGCCAGCGAGCTGATGGCCAAGCTGCCCAAGCCCGAGCTGGTGTACTTCGCCGGGCTGTTCCACGACATCGCCAAGGGCCGCGGCGGCGACCACTCCGAGCTGGGCGCCCAGGACGCGCTGGCCTTCTGCGCCCGCCACCACCTGCCGCCGTGGGACAGCCGGCTGATCGCCTGGCTGGTGAAGAACCACCTGGTGATGTCGACCACCGCCCAGCGCAAGGACATCTCCGACCCACAGGTGATCAACGACTTCGCGCGCACCGTGGGCGACCAGACCCACCTCGACTACCTGTACGTGCTGACCGTGGCCGACATCAACGCCACCAACCCGACACTGTGGAACTCCTGGCGCGCCTCGCTGCTGCGCCAGCTGTACGCCGAGACCAAGCGCGCCCTGCGCCGCGGCCTGGAGAACCCGATCGACCGCGAGGAGCGCATCCGCGAGAACCAGCACGCCGCCCTCGACCTGCTGCGCAGCCGCGGCGAGGTCGACAGCGACGCCGCCGAGCAGCTGTGGACCCAGCTGGGCGACGACTACTTCCTGCGCCACGGCCCCGAGGACATCGCCTGGCACGCCGAGGCGATCCTCCAGCATCCCCACGACGGCGCGCCGCTGGTGCTGATCAAGGAAACCACCGAACGCGAGTTCGAGGGCGGCACGCAGATCTTCATCTACGCCCCCGACCAGCACGACTTCTTCGCGGTGACCGTGGCGGCCATGGACCAGCTCAACCTGAACATCCAGGACGCGCGCATCCTCACCTCGACCAGCCAGTTCACCCTCGACACCTACGTGGTGCTGGACGCCGACGGCGGCTCGATCGGCGACGATCCGCAGCGCATCGAGGAGATCCGCCAGGGCCTGGTCGACGCGCTGAAGAACCCCCAGGACTACAGCAGCATCATCAAGCGCCGGGTGCCGCGCCAGTTGAAGAGCTTCGGCTTCGCCCCGCAGGTGACCATCCACACCGACGCCCAGCGTCCGCTGAGCATCATCGAGGTGATCGCCCCGGACCGCCCGGGCCTGCTGGCCCGCGTCGGACAGATCTTCCTCGACTTCGACCTGTCGGTGCAGAACGCCAAGATCGCCACCCTCGGCGAGCGCGTGGAGGACGTGTTCTTCGTCACCGACGCCCACAACCAGCCGCTGGCCGACCCGGAGCTCTGCGCCCGCCTGCAGGAATCCCTGGTCCGCCAGCTCTCCGACACCCCGGACAGCCTGACCACGCCGTCGCGCATCCGCTTCTGAACAGGAACCCCTGATGAACCGAGCCCTCGACCTCCTGCAGCCCTATCCGTTCGAAAAGCTGCGCGCGCTGCTGGCCGGCGCCCAGCCGCCGGCTGACAAGAAGCCGATCGCCCTGTCCATCGGCGAACCCAAGCACCGCTCGCCGGAGTTCGTCGCCCAGGCGCTGGCCGGCAATCTCGACCAGCTCGCCACCTACCCGACCACCATCGGCCTGCCGGCCCTGCGCGACTCCATCGCCACCTGGTGCGAGCGCCGCTTCGGCGTGCCGGCCGGCTGGCTGGACGCCGCCCGCCACGTGCTGCCGGTCAACGGCACCCGCGAGGCGCTGTTCGCCTTCACCCAGGCCGTGGTCAACCGCGAGCCGGGCGCTCTGGTGGTCAGCCCCAACCCGTTCTACCAGATCTACGAAGGCGCCACCCTGCTGGCCGGCGCCCAGCCGCACTACCTGCCGTGCCTGGAAGACAACGGCTTCAACCCGGACTTCGACGCCGTGCCGGCCGAGGTCTGGCAGCGCTGCCAGATCCTGTTCATCTGCTCGCCGGGCAACCCCACCGGCGCCCTGGTGCCCATGGACACCCTGAAGCAGCTGATCGCCCTGGCCGACGAGCACGACTTCGTGATCGCCGCCGACGAGTGCTACAGCGAGCTGTACTTCGACGAGGACAACCCGCCGCCCGGCCTGCTCACCGCCTGCGCCGAACTGGGCCGCCAGGACTTCAAGCGCTGCGTGGTGTTCCACAGCCTGTCCAAGCGCTCCAACCTGCCGGGCCTGCGCTCGGGCTTCGTCGCCGGCGACGCCGAGATCCTCAAGCCGTTCCTGCTCTACCGCACCTACCACGGCTGCGCCATGCCGGTGCAGACCCAGCTGGCCAGCATCGCCGCGTGGAACGACGAGGATCACGTGCGCGCCAACCGCGACCTGTACCGCGCCAAGTTCGCCGCGGTGCTGGAAGTACTCGACGGCGTGCTCGACGTGCAGCGCCCGGACGGCGGCTTCTACCTGTGGGCCAGGACCCCGGTGGCCGACACCACCTTCACCCGCGAGCTGTTCGAGCGCGAGCACGTCACCGTGGTGCCCGGCTCCTACCTGTCGCGCGAAGTGGACGGCGTCAACCCGGGCGCCAACCGCGTGCGCATGGCGCTGGTCGCCCCGCTGGCCGAGTGCGTCGAGGCCGCCCGGCGCATCCGCGCCTACCTGGAGTCTCGCCAGGGATGATGGACAATCCGCTCAACGTGATGACCGCGCTGATCGCCGCCGGCATGCTGCTGCTCTGCGTCGGCTACACCCGCCGCGACAGCGATGCCGGCGTGGCCGTGCTGGCCACCGGCGTGCTGGTGATGCTGTCGTCGCTGTTCTACCGCCTGTACCTGGCCTTCGCCTGACCCGGAGCCCGCCATGACCGAACTGTGCCTGTACGGCATCAAGTCCTGCGACACCATGAAGAAGGCCCGCACCTGGCTCGACGAGCAGGGCGTCGCCTATCGCTTCCACGACTACAAGGCCACCGGCATCGACCGCGCCAGCCTGGAAAGGTGGTGCGCCGAGCACGGCTGGGACAAGGTCCTCAACCGCGCCGGCACCACCTTCCGCAAGCTCGCCGACGAGCAGAAGGCCGATCTCGACCAGGCCCGCGCCATCGAACTGATGCTGGCGCAGCCGTCGATGATCAAGCGCCCGGTGCTCGACCTCGGCGACCGTACCCTGCTCGGCTTCAAGCCGGAACTCTACGCCGCCGCGCTCGCCTGAGCCGGCCGCCCGCAACTCTCGAAAGGAAACATCCGCATGTCGCAGAACCTCTACAGCATCGCCTTCGGCGTCGGCACCCAGAACCGCCAGGGCGCCTGGCTGGAAGTCTTCTACGCTCAGCCGCTGCTGGCTCCGGCCGCCGAACTGGTCGCCGCGACCACCGCCACCCTCGGCTACGAGGGCGGCAACCAGACCATCGCCATGACCAACCACCAGGCCCACGACCTGGCCGGCGCCCTCAAGGGCATCGACGCCGTTCAGGCCGCCCTGCTGACCCGCCTGGCCGAGAGCCGCAAGCCGCTGGTCGCCGTGCTGCTGGCCGAGGATGCCGCCCCGGCGACCACCCCGGAGGCCTACCTCAAGCTGCACCTGCTGTCCCACCGCCTGGTCAAGCCGCACGGTACCAGCCTGGCCGGCATCTTCCCGCTGCTGCCCAACGTGGCCTGGACCAACGAGGGCGCCGTCGACCTGGCCGAGCTGGCAGAGCGCCAGCTGGAAGCGCGCCTGAAGGGCGAGCTGCTGGAAGTGTTCTCGGTGGACAAGTTCCCGAAGATGACCGACTACGTGGTGCCGAGCGGCGTACGCATCGCCGACACCGCCCGCGTGCGCCTGGGTGCCTACATCGGCGAAGGCACCACCATCATGCACGAGGGCTTCGTCAACTTTAACGCCGGCACCGCCGGCCCGGGCATGATCGAAGGCCGCGTCTCCGCCGGCGTGTTCGTCGGCAAGGGCTCGGACCTGGGCGGCGGCTGCTCGACCATGGGCACCCTGTCCGGCGGCGGCAACATCGTCATCTCCGTGGGCGAAGGCTGCCTGATCGGCGCCAACGCCGGCATCGGCATCCCGCTGGGCGACCGCTGCACCGTGGAATCCGGCCTGTACATCACCGCCGGCACCAAGGTCGCCGTGCTCGACGAGCAGAACCAGCTGGTGGAAGTGGTCAAGGCGCGCGACATCGCCGGGCAGAACGGCCTGCTGCTGCGCCGCAACTCGCAGACCGGCGCGGTCGAGTGCAAGACCAACAAGACCGCGATCGAGCTCAACGAGATGCTGCACGCGCACAACTAAGCAGCTCGCCGTAGGGTGCGCCGTGCGCACCAGCCAGCCACCGCCATGCGGTGCGCGTGGCGCCCCCTACCGGGACCGCCCCTGACAGGAGCCACCATGTCCCTGCCTTCTCCCTGGCGTGCCGACTTCCCGGCCTTCGCCGCCTTCACCGCCAGCGCCCAGACCTACCTCGACAGCGCCGCCACCGCGCAGAAGCCGCAGGCCGTGCTGGATGCCCTGCTCGACCACTACGCCGGCGGCGCCGCCAACGTGCACCGCGCCCAGCACGCCCCGGGCGAGCGGGCCACCCTGGCCTTCGAGGGCGCCCGCAGCAAGGTCGCCCAGTGGCTGAACGCGCAGAGCACGGACGAAATCGTCTTCACCCGCGGCACCACCGAAGGCATCAACCTGCTGGCCTACGGCCTCGAGCACCTGTTCACGGCCGGTGACGAGATCGCCGTCAGCGCCCTCGAGCACCACGCCAACCTGCTGCCCTGGCAGCAACTGGCGCTGCGCCGCAACCTGAAACTGGTGGTGCTGCCGCTGGATGGCGCCGGCGACGTCGACCTGGAGCAGGCCGCCACCCTGATCGGCCCGCGCACCCGCCTGCTGGCGGTCAGCCAGCTGTCCAACGTGCTCGGCCGCTGGCAGCCGCTGGAGCGCCTGCTGGCCCTGGCCCGCGCCCAGGACGCCCTGACCGTGGTCGACGGCGCCCAGGGCGTGGTCCACGGCCGCCACGACGTGCAGGCGCTGGGCTGCGACTTCTACCTGTTCTCCGGGCACAAGCTGTACGCCCCGGACGGCATCGGCGTGCTCTACGGCCGCCGCCGCGCCCTCGCCCGCCTGCAGCACTGGCAGTTCGGCGGCGAGATGGTGCAGTTCGCCGACTACCACGAAGCCCACTTCCGTGCGCCGCCGCTGGGCTTCGAGGCCGGCACCCCGCCGATCGCCGCCGCCATCGGCCTGGGCGCCGCGCTCGACTACCTGAACGCCCAGGACGAGCAGGCCATCGCCACCCACGAGAACGTGCTGCACCAGCGCCTGCTCAAGGGCCTGCGCCGCTTCGACGGCCTGCACCTGCTCAGCGAGCCGCACACCGCGCTGGCCAGCTTCGTGGTCGAGGGCGTGCACAACGCCGACCTCTCCCACCTGCTCGGCGAGCAGGGCATCGCCGTGCGCGCCGGCCAGCACTGCGCCATGCCGCTGCTGCGCCGCCTGGGCATGCCCGGCGCGGTGCGCGTGTCGCTCGGCCTGTACAGCGAGGGCGACGACCTGGAGCGCTTCTTCGCCGCCCTCAACCACGCCCTGGAGCTGCTGCGATGAACCTGACCCCGGCCGCCCGCGAGGCGCTGGACGCCTTCGCCGTCTGCCCCGGCTGGGAGCAGCGCGCGCGCCTGCTGATGCAGTGGGGCGAGCGCCTGGAGCCGCTGAGCGAGGAGGAGCGCTGCGAGAGCAACCGCGTGCACGGCTGCGAAAGCACGGTGTGGCTGGTACCCGGACGGGATGGCGGGCGGCTGCACTTTCGCGCCAGCAGCGACGCGCGCCTGCTGCGCGGCCTGCTGGCCCTGCTGCTGCTGCGGGTCAACGGCCTCACCGCCGCCGAGCTGACCGGGGTGGATGTGGCCGACTGGTTCAATCGGCTCGGTCTGGCGCGCCAGCTGTCGCCCTCGCGCAGCAACGGGCTGAATGCGGTGCTCACGCGGATCCGCCAACTGGCGTAGGGTGCGCCGCGCGCACCGTCCTTCACCGCCCGGGTTCGATGGTGCGCAAGGCACCCTACTCGGCTGCCTTGCGCTCCGCCGGGCGGCGCGTGCCGGCCACCAGCTTGTCGACCAGGCGCGCCGCGGCAACCATGCCGAAGGTCGCGGTGACCATCATCACCGCGCCGAAGCCGCCGGCGCAGTCCAGGCGCACGCCTTCGCCGACGAAGCCCTTGGCCTGGCACACGCTGCCGTCCGGCTTGGGGTAGCGCAGCTGTTCGCTGGAGAACACGCAGGGCACGCTGTAGGTGCGTCCCGGCGTGCGCGAGAAGTTGTAGTCGCGGCGCAGGGTCGAGCGCACCTTGGCCGCCAGCGGATCGTTGAAGGTCTTGTTGAGGTCGGCGACCTGGATCTGCGTCGGGTCGATCTGCCCGCCGGCGCCGCCGGTGGTGACGATCTGGATCTTGCGCCGCTTGCACCAGGCGATCAGCGCCGCCTTGGCCGCCACGCTGTCGATGCAGTCGATCACCCCGTCGAGCTGCTCGGTGATGTACTCGGCCATGGTCTCGCGGGTGACGAAGTCGGCCACCGCGTGCACCACGCAGTCCGGATTGATGGCACGGATGCGCTCGGCCATCGCCTCGACCTTGGCCCGGCCGATGTTGCCGGCGTGGGCGTGGATCTGCCGGTTGGTGTTGGTCACGCAGACGTCGTCGAGGTCGAACAGCGAGATCTCGCCCACCCCGCTGCGCGCCAGCGCCTCGGCGGCCCAGGAACCCACGCCGCCGATGCCGACCACCGCCACATGGGCCGCGGCCAGGCGCTCGAGGCCAAGGCGGCCGTACAGGCGGGCAATGCCGCCAAAACGCTGCTCGTCGATCTGCATGACACCCCCGGAAAAATGCGTGGCGCATTATAAGTTCGTCACTCCGCCGGCGCCCAGCGAACCGGCGTGCGATAACGCTGTCATATTGGCAGTACGGACGCCGGCACCGCCCCTGTACAGCCCACGGGGCACAGAGTAGGATGCGCGCGCGTCGGTGTCCGCCGGCCTTTCCCCTGTTCCTCTTCCTGGAACCCTGCATACATGTCTGCTCGCAAATTGGGTCTCAACCTGGTCATGGTCGTGGCCGTGGCCTCCCTGTTCACCGGCCTGTGGGCCTGGTTCAACCAACCACTGCAAGCCCCGGACTGGCCCGACCAGATCTCCGGCTTCTCCTACGCCCCGTTCCGCCTGCACCAGAACCCGCAGGAGAACACCTATCCGAGCGAGGACGAGGTCCGCGCCGACCTCGAGCTGCTGAGCAGTCAGACCGACAACATCCGCACCTACTCGGTCGACGGCATACAGGCCGAGATCCCGCGCCTGGCCGAGGAGGCCGGCCTGCGCGTGACCCTGGGGATCTGGCTGAGCAACGACGAGGCGGCCAACGAGTCGCAGATCGAGCGCGGCATCGAGATCGCCAAGCGCGAGCGCAGCGTAGTGCGCGTGGTGGTCGGCAACGAGGCCCTGTTCCGCGAGGAAGTCACCCCCGAACAGCTGATCGGCTACCTCGACCGGGTGCGCGGCGCGCTCAAGGTGCCGGTGACCACCGCCGAGCAGTGGCACATCTGGCAGAAGTACCCGGAGCTGGCCAAGCACGTCGACCTGATCGCCGCCCACGTGCTGCCCTACTGGGAGTTCGTGCCGCAGGAGGACTCGGTCGACTTCGTCCTCGAGCGCGCCCGCGAGCTGAAGAAGATGTTCCCGAAGAAGCCGCTGCTGCTGGGCGAGGTCGGCTGGCCGAGCAACGGCCGCACCCGCGGTGGCGCCCAGGCCACCCAGGCCGACCAGGCCATCTACCTGCGTACCCTGGTCAACAAGCTGAACTCCAAGGGTTACAACTACTTCGTCATCGAAGCCTTCGACCAGCCGTGGAAGGCTGGCGACGAAGGCTCGGTGGGCGCCTACTGGGGCGTCTACAACGCCGAGCGCCAGCCCAAGTTCCCGTTCGCCGGCCCGGTGGTGGAAATCCCCCAGTGGCGCCTGCTGGCCACCGCCTCGGGCGTGCTCGCCCTGCTCGCCCTCGCCCTGCTGCTGATCGACGGCAGCGCCCTGCGCCAGCGCGGCCGCACCTTCCTGACCATAGTCGCGTTCCTCGCCGCCACCATGCTGGTGTGGATCGCCTACGACTACAGCCAGCAGTACAGCAACTGGTTCAGCACCCTGGTCGGCATCCTGCTGGCCATCGGCGCCCTCGGCGTGATGATCGTGCTGCTCACCGAGGCCCACGAGCTGGCCGAGACCGTGTGGAAGCACCAGCGCGTGCGGCCCTTCCCGCCGGTCACCGACGAGCATGCCTACCGGCCCAAGGTGTCGATCCACGTGCCCTGCTACAACGAGCCGCCGGAGATGGTCAAGCAGACCCTCAACGCGCTGGCGCGCCTCGACTACCCGGACTTCGAGGTCCTGGTGATCGACAACAACACCAAGGACCCGGCGGTCTGGGAGCCGGTGCAGGCCCACTGCGAAACCCTCGGCCCGCGCTTCCGCTTCTTCCACGTCGCGCCCCTGGCCGGCTTCAAGGGCGGCGCGCTCAACTACATCCTCGGCCATACCGCGCCCGACGCCGAGGTGATCGCGGTGATCGACTCCGACTACTGCGTCGAGCCCGACTGGCTCAAGCACATGGTCCCGCACTTCGCCGATCCGGAGATCGCCGTGGTGCAGTCGCCGCAGGACTACCGCGACCAGAACGAGTCGCTGTTCAAGAAGCTGTGCTACGCCGAGTACAAGGGCTTCTTCCACATCGGCATGGTGACCCGCAACGACCGCGACGCGATCATCCAGCACGGCACCATGACCATGACCCGCCGCAGCGTGCTCGACGAGCTCGGCTGGGCCGACTGGTGCATCACCGAGGACGCCGAGCTGGGCCTGCGCGTGT
>JAEAMF010000343.1_pt1 | contig 64767 bp, 62 predicted proteins | sample 8958721 | NCBI WGS metagenome assembly JAEAMF01 (sample SAMN16933255, study PRJNA681124) | bioreactor sludge metagenome | isolation source: anaerobic bioreactor treating anionic surfactant - SDBS | place: India: Bengaluru | collected 2019-02-28
TAGGGATTCTCCGATCAAGTCAGCACAGGCCACCTGACCTGTGCTGAAATAGCCCTCCGTCCAATTGCCCTCTACAAGCCCCTCCATCCCATGAGTCAGATGAGCTTTTCCGATTTCGAGTACGCCGGTAAGCGCAAGCAAACCCGTCGCGAGCGTTTCCTGGCCGAGATGGAGCAGGTGGTGCCGTGGAGCGGTTTGGTGGCATTGATCGAGCCGCATTACCCAAAGGCCGGCGGTGGTCGCAAGCCGTACCCACTGGATACCATGCTGCGCATTCACCTGCTACAGAACTGGTTCTCGCTGAGCGACCCAGCCATGGAAGAGGCGCTGTACGAGATCACTTCGATGCGCCAGTTTGCTCGCCTGACGCTCAGCGCTCCGATCCCCGAAGATACGACAATCATGAATTTCCGGCACCTGCTGGAGAAGCACGAACTAGCTTCGGGGATTCTGGAAACCATCAACAATTACCTACGAGACAAGGGCCTGTCGTTGCGCCAGGGCACCATTGTCGATGCCACCATCATCCACGCGCCCAGTTCGACCAAGAACAAGGAGGGCAAGCGCGATCCCGAGATGCATCAGACGAAGAAGGGTAACCAGTACTTCTTCGGCATGAAGGCGCATATCGGTGCCGATGCCGAGTCGGGCCTGGTGCACCACGTCCACGGCACAGCGGCGAATGTGGCTGATGTAACGGAGGTCGCTCACCTGTTGCATGGCGATGAAAATGTCATCTGTGCCGATGCGGGTTATACCGGCGTGGAGAAGCGGCCGGAGCACGAAGGACGGCCGGTAATCTGGCAGATTGCGGCTCGTCGTAGTACCTACAAGCACTTGAACAAACGCAGCGTGCTCTACAAAGCCAGACGCAAGATCGAGAAGGTCAAAGCGCAGGCGCGAGCGAAAGTCGAACATCCATTCCGTGTGATCAAGCGCCAATTCGGTTATGTGAAAACCCGCTTTCGTGGGTTGGCCAAGAACACGGCGCAACTGACCACGCTGTTTGCCCTGTCGAATCTGTGGATGGTGCGCAGGCAATTATTGCCTGCTGTGGGAGAGGTGCGCCCATGAGGGCAGATAACCAAGGCTTTGCCTTGGTTATCCAATAATGAGCGGCTGAAAATCGGGTTTTTCGGCATACCCAGGCCGTCCATTTCCGGCTGATGAGCAACTTGTTCGGAGCTTCCTTAGGTACCGCGCCGTTGTTTGCGAAGCGTCGTGAGTTTGATCATTTGCTGGCCTTTTTCGAGGAGCGGCTTCCACACGTTCCTCGCGTCGCTCGCCACATAGACAGGGATGACTGAATAGTAGGTTTTGGAGACGTAAGTATTTACGGAGTGAAGTTTCAGGTGCCAGAGGGGATGGCGAAATGAAGGTTTCAGAAGGGTTATCTCGCGCGAAGTCCCTGCTGGGGCACCGCGTACTCACTGGTATCTGCGCTGAAGCCATCGCAGGCAAGCCTGCGTCCCACAGAGAGCGCACAGCACGAAAAAATGGAACGTTGAGGGCGCAGTGTGGGTCAATGGGGCGATTGATCTCTTTGAAGTTGCGTTGTGCTGCCTGCCCGTTGCTCATTTAGACTAACGTGAGTTGATCACTGTTACCGCGCACATGGAACCTGCCGATGACTGTCGAGCAGTGACAGGAGACACCATGATATTTCCCGACTTGCGCGGCTTGCCGCTTCACCGTGTGCTGGTGAGAACGGTCCGCGAGTTTCTCAATGATGAGATGTCCACCTATGCGTCGGCACTGGCTTACCAGATGCTGTTTTCGCTGTTCCCCTTCCTGCTGTTCCTGATTGCATTGATCGGGTTCCTGCACCTGCCGGACTTTTTCTCCTGGTTGCGCTTGCAGTCTGAGCTGGTGCTGCCGCCGCAGGCGCTGGAGCAGGTCAACCCGGTGATTGACCAGTTGCAGCAGTCCAAGGGTGGGTTGCTCTCGATTGGTATTGTTGTTGCGCTGTGGACGGCATCGGCGGGCGTACGGTTGATGATGAGTGCGATGAACGCGGCCTATGATGTGGTCGAGCAACGGCCTATCTGGAAGCGTTTTCCGCTGTCGATCATCTACACCGTGGGCATTGCCGGTATGTTGCTGGCTGCCGCTGCCTTCATGGTGCTCGGGCCGCAGGTGATGGCCTGGGTCGCGTCGCAGGTGGGGATGGAGGACTTCATCGTTACGCTCTGGATGGTGCTGCGCTGGCCGGCCATTGTCATTTTGTTGATGGTGGCGGTGGCATTGATCTATTACGTGATGCCAGATGTGAAGCAGAGATTCCGTCTGATCACACCGGGTTCGGTGTTGGCGGTAGTGGTATGGATCATTGCGTCTCTGGGCTTTGGTTATTACGTCAAGACCTTTGCCGATTACAACGCCATGTACGGCAGTATCGGTGCGATCATTGTGCTGTTGCTGTACTTCTATATCTCGGCGGCGGTGTTGCTGTTGGGCGCAGAGATGAACGCGGTGATCGACCATATGTGCGAGGAGATCAGCACCCTCGGCAAAAAGGCGTTTACCGATGACGATCATAGCCATGATAAAAAGCATGTTTCCGGACTTGGTCGCGATCATTCGCTCCAGCCTGAATCCGATCCCGAACGTTGAGTCGAATGCCCCATGATTCGTGAAATCCTGAAAATGGGCGATGAGCGCCTGTTGCGCATCGCACCACCGGTGCCAGCCTATCTGTATGGCAGCCTCGAGTTGGAGCAGTTGATTGCTGACATGTTCGAGACCATGCGCCATGTTGGCGGGGTCGGGCTGGCTGCACCTCAAATCGGTGTTGACTTGCAGTTGGTCATCTTTGGTTTCGAGCGCAGCGAGCGTTACCCGGATGCCGAGGCCGTGCCGCAGACCATCCTGCTCAACCCGGTGATCACACCGTTAGGCACTGAAGTCGAGGACGGTTGGGAAGGGTGCCTGTCGGTGCCGGGCCTGCGTGGTGTAGTACCGCGCTATACCCGTATTCGTTATGAAGGCGTTGACCCTCAGGGCATGCCGATTCAGCGAGTGGCTGAAGGCTTCCATGCCCGCGTGGTGCAGCATGAATGCGACCACCTGATCGGTCGGCTGTACCCTTCGCGCATTCACGACTTCGCCAAGTTCGGTTACACCGAAGTGTTGTTTCCAGGCTTGGTCGATCAGGACGATTGAGGCCGAACCATCGCCAGCAGGGCTTTGCTGCGTTGATAGCGCACCAGGCGGTCCGCCAGTGGGGCGGGCAACGTGTGGGCTGATGCAAAGCCCAGCCGAGCGTAGAACGCCTGCAGATCAGGATGACAGAACAACCAGACGCTGCCTTCCTCTTGGCGCGTTGCCGTTTCTATCAGGCCCCGGGCAATGCCCTGCGCACGCCATTCTGTGCCCACCAGTAATCCGGTCAACCAACTGCCACCGGGCACCGCCGTAAGGTTCAGCGCGGCGATGAGCTGTGGTGCGCGTGCAACCCAGTGTTGCCCGCCGGGAGCCGCACGCATCGATGAACCCTGGCTTTTGTAGAATTTATTCAGCAGTGGCTGCTCAAGGGCAGGCAGCAGGCAGTAGTGGATCTGAGGCACGATGGGTTTCCACGCAAGGCTCTATCTCGCGGTTTTACACCAGGGGTGTCGGCCCGTCGAGCCCTGTGCAAGGTGGTTATTGTTACGGAACCGGTAATAGTGAATGTACGGCTTCGGGATTTAACGACGGAAGTTGCGCTGTAAACTAAGCACATCCCAAACAGAATAGTTAATTGGGATCGGTACTTCGTGTTACATCAACCTGTGATGTAACAACTTCTCCCCGCCCATCCGGCGCATGAAGTGAATTTGTTTGTTTGATTGCTTTGCAGGCCAACTAACATGAAAAAATTACTTGCATTCGCCTTGATCGGTTTTTCTACATTTGCGCTGGCAGATGAAGTTGAAACGGCAGCCGCTCAACCTGTTGCCGAGCAGTATGATTACTCGCAAAACCTCGATATTGCCAAGGTAATCAGCCTGTCGACCCTGCCAAATGTGTGTGAAGTCGTGCCAGCAACCATGACTTATGAAGACCATCAGGGCCAGCGTCATACCATTGAATACCGCGCCATGGGTGACGGTTGCAGCAACGGTTAATAGGCATTGCCAGATGTTCCCAAGCCCCCGCAGCAGCGGGGGTTTTATTGTTAAGGGTATAAATAACTGCGTTGGTTATGTTGTGCCGGGTTCTTTAATCGGTTTTTGATTGAGCACATGTGCAATACGTTCCAGTGCCTGTTTGAGTACTGCCCGGTCGGTGGCCGCCGAAAGGCTCACCCGAATCGCGGGCAGATCCCCTTGTTTGACGGCAAAGACTTCTGCCGGCACCACATCCACGCCCTCGGCCCGACAGGCCGCCGCCATCACGGCACCAGGTCGCTGCCCGGTGAGCCAGAGATGGGGGGAGGGGGTGTTGCCATCCTGCAGTGCCGCGCCGAGGACCTTGCGCGCCAGGCGCCAACGCTGTGCGATTTCCTCGCGCTGCCAGGCCAGGCGCCGCTCGGCTGTACCGTCGGATAGCCAGCGGTTGGCAATCTGCACGCTGAGCGGCGATACAGGCCAATGGGTCGCCTGGGTATGTGGATCGATCCGTTGCAGCAGCTCCGTGTCGGCCGCAATCCAGCCCAGGCGCAGCCCAGCGCCGACGGTTTTCGACAGGCTGGTCACCAATACACCCTGTCGACCCAGCAAAGGGAAAAGCGGCGGGCTGTCGGTGAGTGCACCGTAGACATCATCTTCAATCAGCAACAACCCATGCTGCCTGACCACGGCGGCGATCTCGCGTTGCCGCTGCGGTGATGGACAACTGCCGGTCGGGTTATGCAGGGTGGGTGTCAGCACCACTACGCGGGCACCGGTGGCACGGGCCATGCGCTCCAGGTCATCGGGGCGGATGCCGTGCTGATCCAGCGCAACGCCGTGCAAGGGCAGGCGCAACTGACGGCAGGCGGCCTTGATGCCGGGGGCGGTGAGGGCTTCGACCAGTACCGGGTCGCCCGCCTGACACAACGACAACAGCAGACTGAACAGGCCTTGTTGGGCCCCCGCGCAGAGCAGCACCTGTTGCGGCGAAAGGCTCAGGCCACGGTTACGCAGCCAGGCGGCGCCAAGTGCGCGCCCCAGTAGCAGCTCATCGGCGGTCAGGTAGTGTTCCAGGCGCTGGGTCTGGTTGTTGTCTATCAACGTCTGTAGTGCGCGCTCGACGTCGTCGTTGTGTTGGTTGACGGCCGGTACGTTGGTCGACAGGTCGATGCGGGCCGCTTTGCCCTGTTTCAGGCAGAACAGCGTGGCCTCCTTGCTTCCCGCCAGCACGTAGGTGCCCCGGCCAACTTCGCCACTGACCAGATGGCGGGCGGCGGCCTCGCGGTACGCCTGTTGGGTGGTGCTGGGGTTGAGGCCCAGTGCCCAGGCCAGGCGCCGTTGTGGCGGCAGACGATCACCTACCTTGAGTTCACCACACTCGATAGCCTCGGCAATGGCCTCGACCAAGGCCAGGTAGCGTGGCTGGGGGGTGTTGGGCAGGAGCGGTATCCACATGTATTGTCGGCCATGCAATATAAGGTTTTACCCATACAATGCGTGATGACTAAGATCGGGTCAAACCCTGACCCGAGAAGGTGATTGCCATGTTTGATTTACCTGCGCTGCGCGATGCTGTTCGTTTGATCCGCCCCAGCATTCCTGCCACGCCTCAGTATGCCTGGCCGCGTCTGGCCGAGCGCTTGGGTTGTGAGGTGTGGGTCAAGCATGAAAACCATGCCCCTACCGGTGCATTCAAGGTTCGGGGCGGCCTGCTTTATGTTCAGGCGCTGTTGGCGACTTCACCCGGTGTTCGGGGGCTGGTCACCGCCACGCGCGGTAACCATGGGCAGAGCCTGGCGCTGGCGGCACGTAATGCCGGGTTGCCGATCATTATTGTCGTCCCCGTGGGCAACTCGCGGGAAAAGAACGCAGCAATGCGGGCCCTGGGCGCCCAGTTGATCGAGTTCGGCCAGGATTTCGATCAGGCGCGCAGTGAGGCGGCCCGGCTGGCACGGGAACTGGGCTATGAGCTGGTACCGGCGTTTCATCCGGAACTGATCCGCGGCGTCGCCACCTATGCGTTGGAGCTGTTCGAGGGCGTTGACCAGCTGGATTGTATCTACGTGCCCATCGGTATGGGGTCGGGGATTTGTGGCCTGATTCGCACCCGTGATCTGCTGGGCTTGCGCACCGAGATCGTCGGTGTGGTGTCAACGCAGGCCGATGCCTTTGCTCAAAGCCTTGAGCAGGGTTGTATCGTCACCACCGAGAGCGCCGATACCTTTGCCGATGGCATGGCTTGCCGTATGCCGCAGCCTGAAGCGTTTGAAATTGTGCGTGCGGGGGCTGCACGGATTGTGCGGGTCAGCGACGAGGAAATCGCCGAGGCGATGCGGGTTTTTCATGAGGACACGCACAATACTGCGGAAGGCGCTGGAGCTGCAGGCCTTGCGGCGTTGGTGCAGGAGCGTGAGCGGCAGCAGGGGCGCAAGGTTGCCGTGATTCTCAGTGGGGCGAATGTCGACCGTGAACGCTATGCCCAGGTGCTGGCGGGTTGAGTTGCCGTCTCTGAAGCGCTTGTGACCAGGCAATTTTTTCCAATACGCAGCGGATGCAACAGGGTTTAATGAGCGCCTGTTTGCAATACCTGTAATGGACGGTTCATGCCTTTTTCCAATGGATTTCTTCTGAGTTTGTCACTGTGTCTGGATATCGGTGTGGCCAACATCGCCATGATCACTCTGGCCATGCGTCGCGGTTTTTTTCAGGGCTTCTGGCTGGGTTTGGGAACCTGTATCGGCGATCTGCTTTATGCCGTGGCCGCGCTGGCGGGAATGACGGTACTGTTGCAGTACACGGCAGTACGTTGGGTGTTGTGGGTGGGGGGATCGCTGCTGCTGGTGTGGTTCGCTGTAAGGATGCTGGTCACTGCCTTACGGGGGGATGCGCACTTGAACACCAGTGATGAGGTGGTCGTGGAGTCACCGTGGCGTGAGTTCATGCGCGGTGTTTTCCTGGCCATGTCCTCACCTAGCGCGATTCTCTGGTTCGCTGCGGTAGGCGGTGTACTCATCTCGCGCTCTGGCGGCGGCAGCCTGCTGGAGGCTGGCGTGTTCCTGGCCGGCTTCTTCGCTGCCGGGGTGCTCTGGAGCCTCTCGTTGTGCCTGGTCGCCAGCCACGGCGGGCGTTTGCTTGGCGACCGTTTACTGACCTGGTCGTACCTGGCGTCGGCAGGGATCTTCTGCTATTTCGCGGTGTACGTGATCGTTTCCGGTTACCGCGAGTTTATCCTGGCGGTGCCCGCAACCGCCCTGTGAGCCATCCAGTAAGTGTGGGGTGTCAGGCCTTGCGTCCGGCGAAAGGCGTTGATGAAGTGGCTTTGATCATAGAAACCCAAGGTTGCCGCCACCTCTTGTGGATGCAGGCCGCCGCGTAGATGCCGACGTGCCTCGCTCAGGCGCAGTTGCATGTGATACTGCAGTGGTGCCAGCCCGGTGGCCTTTTTGAAGCAGCGTACAAAATGGTACTTGCTCAAGCGAGCTATGCGGGCCAGTTCATTCAGCTCCAGGCGTCGCCACAGGTGTTCACGCATGAACTGTACGGTGTGCAGGACTGCACTGCGTTGTTCGCCGGGTGTGCTCGAAGGCTGTTCAAGCAATTGGTTTAGCAGGTTGATCAGCGCCTCTTCGTCCTCCTCTGGTGATTGCGCACGTACGCGCGCGAAGTCGACGATGGCCTGGAACAGCCCAGGGTGTTGCAGTACCCCTTGGTCGAAGCTCGGGCAGCCGTTGGGGTGATCAAGGTTGTTCTCGGCAATGACGCGCGCCAGGGCTTGGGGCGACAGGTGCAGGCTGATGTACTCGACCCCGCTTGGGCCGAACGCCGAACCCTGGACGGCCAGCGGGTTGTACACCGTCACTTGGCCGGGATTGACGTCCAGGCTACGACCATCTAGCCAGATGTGCTCATCGCCTTGAAGGTTGGCGCTCAGCACATACTCATCGTGGGTATGTCGTGGAAAACTGGCCGCCTGGGCCTTGACCCAAGAGGCCTCGACCAGGCCGCAGGCATGCAGGTGTTCGGTGATCAGGGCCATGGCTGGTTTCCCGGAACGGACAATGCGGCTACGCTAGCCCAGAGGCATGGCCCGGTGCAATGAGGGCAGTGGCCATGACGTGCAATGCTCAACCTGTATGGAGGCACAGCTATGTCGACCCTGAAGGACGCCGGGTTTGCACCGGCGCGTTATGAAAATGGCCGTGCGTTCACCATTGCCGGGCTTGGCGAGCGTTACACCCAGCAGACCCTGCAGGGCATTCCGGTACTCTGGCAACGCTTTGCCCACCATATCGGCAAGGTGCCGGGGCAGGTCGGTCACGACACCTATGGCCTATGCTGCAATCCTGATGGTCAGGGTGGTTTCGAGTACATCGCCGGGGTCGAAGTGACGAGTACCGAGGCGCTGGCGCAGACGTTCCGCTGGTACGCCTTGGCGCCACAGCACTATGCCGTATTTGAGCACCGGGGGGCGATATCCGCTATTGGCCAGACGTTCGAGCGGATCTGGAAGGAGTGGTTGCCAGGTTCGGGTGAGCAGGCCGCCGATGCGCCGGAGTTCGAGCGTTACAGTGCTGATTACGATCCGGGCAGCGATAACAATGTGGTTGAAATCTGGCTGCCACTGAAAGCCCGGTAGTCGAAGCGTTCTGGGAGGCATTTTCGCTGCATGGGCTGCGTGTACATCAGCCTGTTCAGTGCGTGAGTTTCAACCTTGGTCGCTGAGGAGAACAACACGATGAGCCCTCTAACGCCTGATCCGGGCAGAGTGGCTTTGGCTTACCGATGCCTTCGGGCCGGGGTGGGTGCCATCGACCAAGGCCTTCATGACGGCCGTGGTGACGTTCGAGGAGTTCCACGGCAAGACGCTCTATACCGCCCGTGCCTGGCACTGGAATGCTGCAGATTGCCAGGCCCACGATGACATGGGTTTTCATCGCGGCTGGGGGGAAAGTGTCGAGCGGTTGGTGGCGCTGGTTACCGATCAGATGCCGGATTGACACCAACTGCCTGGACGGCGCTTTTGCGTGCGCCGTCCAGGCCAGTAGTCTGGGCTTAGCCGATGGTGATCGGTGGTGGGCTCACCAGGTCTACGGTCTGCTGTTTGCGTGGCGCGAGGATTTCGGCTACGCCGTCTACCACCAGTTCATCGTTCTGGTTGAACACGCGGGTGGCGATGCGCACCTTGAACTTCGGCAGCTTCTCGAGAATTTCCAGGCGAACGGTCAAGGTATCGCCGAATTTCACGGGCTTCTGGAAGGTCATTTGCTGACCCAGGTAGATCGTGCCCGGGCCAGGCAGCTCGCAGGCGACGGCGGCGCTGATCAGTGCGCCACTGAACATGCCGTGGGCGATACGCTCTTTGAACATGCTCTTGGCGGCGAACTCTGCATCCAGATGCACCGGGTTGTGGTCGCCGGACATGGCGGCGAACAGCTGGATATCACGTTCTTCGACGGTCTTGCTGAAGCTGGCGGTCTGGCCGACTTCGAGGGCTTCGTAAGGCGTGTTGGTGACCTGGGTCATTGAGGTGGAGTCCTTCAGGTTCGACGAGGCAGGGGTTATTCACAACGAGGGGGGCGGCCAAGGGCCAGGGCCCGCTCGAGCCAGTCAATAACTGTAGCCGTAACTTCGTCGCGGTTGGTTTCGTTGAACAGCTCATGCCGGGCTTGCGGATACAGTTGCAGCTGCACGTGCTGGTTGCCGGCCAGACGCAATGCACCAGCCAGATCCTTGAGACGCTTGCCGGCACTGACCGGATCACATTCGCCGCCAATGATCAGGATTGGCAGGTTCGGATCGATCTGTGCGAGGTTGTTCGGCTGGCTGATCTGCTCCAGCCCCATGAGCAGATCGATCCACAGGCGATTGCTGCAGCGAAAGCCGCACAAGGGGTCGGAGAGGTACTTGTCGACCTCTACAGGGTCGCGGCTAAGCCAGTCGAACGCCGTGCGGTTAGGTCTGAAGGCTTTGTTGAAGGTACCGAATGACAGCCACTCGATCAGTGCGCTGCGGCCCACGGGCCCCTGGCGCCAGGCTTCGAACCGAGCGATCAGGCAGGCCGCTCGGTACAGCGCCGGTGGCTGGAAGTTGGAACCGCTGAGAATCGCCCCTTGCAGGCTCGCACTGTGGTGCAGCAGATAGGCTTGGGCAATGTAGCTGCCCATGCTGTGGCCGAGCAGAAACACCGGTGTACCGGGGTATTGTTGGCCAATGTATTGATTGAGCAGCCCCAGGTCATTGACCACCTTGCTCCAGCCCTCATGTTGTGAGAACAGGCCTCGCGTACCCAGCTCCGCCGTTCGACCGTGACCGCGTTGGTCATGGGCGTAAAGGGCGTAGCCAGCGGCACTCAGCGCTTCGCCCAGTCGCTGGTAGCGGCCTGCATGCTCGGCCATGCCATGGGCCAGCAGTACTACGGCCTTGACCGGGCCGGTTGGCAGCCACTGATAGACATAGAGGCTGCAATGATCGCTGGCCGGCAGCCAGAAGGCGTCATGGTGCATGGCGGCTCCTTTTGCGCATATCGCGTGATCTGCTCAGTGTATATCCCAGTCAGGAGGGGGACTGGCCACTGGCAACAGGATTCACATCCTTAGTTACAGAGCTTGTCAGATATGCCGTCTTTGGCGTGTTTGCCGTCCGAGGCATACCTGCTAACGTCGGCAAAGCACCGTTGTCTGGAGACGAGACGGTCCGGAACGGCTCAGGTATGAGGACAAGAATAAATGCAAGCTGATTTCTGGAATGATAAACGCCCTGCGGGGGTTCCCTCGCAGATTGACCTGAGCGCCTACAGGTCGGTCATTGAAGTGTTCGACCGCTCATGCAAGCGATTTGCCGACCGCCCGGCATTCAGCAACCTTGGGGTGACGTTGACCTACGCCGAGCTTGATCGTCACTCGGCAGCCTTTGCTGCCTACTTGCAACAGCATACCGACCTGGTCCCCGGTGATCGCATCGCGGTGCAGATGCCCAACGTACTGCAGTATCCCATTGCAGTATTTGGTGCCCTGCGTGCGGGGCTGATCGTGGTCAATACCAATCCGCTGTATACCGCCCGCGAAATGCGTCATCAGTTCAAGGACTCGGGTGCCCGTGCCTTGGTCTACCTGAACATGTTCGGCAAATTGGTTCAGGAGATTCTGCCCGATACAGCGATCGAATACTTGATCGAAGCGAAGATGGGCGACCTCTTGCCAACGGTCAAAGGCTGGCTGGTCAACACGGTCGTCGCCACGGTCAAGAAAATGGTTCCAAACTACCACTTGCCACAAGCGGTGCCCTTCAAGCGCGCGTTGAAGCTGGGGCAGGGGCATGCCTTGAGGCCTGTGTCGTTGGGCCTGGACGACGTCGCGGTGCTGCAATACACCGGTGGTACCACGGGCCTGGCCAAGGGCGCGATGCTGACCCATGGCAACCTGGTGGCGAACATGCTGCAGGTGCTGGCGTGTTTTTCCCAGCTTGGCCCGGACGGCCAGAAGATGATCAAGGATGGCCAGGAAGTGATGATCGCGCCGTTGCCGCTCTATCACATCTATGCGTTTACCGCGAATTGCATGTGCATGATGGTGACGGGCAACCACAACGTATTGATCACCAATCCGCGAGATATTGGCGGTTTTATCAACGAGCTGAAGAAGTGGCGTTTCACCGGTCTGCTGGGGCTTAACACGTTGTTCGTTGCACTGATGGAGCACCCGGCCTTCAAGACGCTCGATTTTTCTGCATTGAAGGTCACCAACTCGGGCGGTACGGCCCTGGTCAAGGCCACGGCGGAGCGCTGGGAGAGCCTGACGGGCTGCCGTATCGTCGAAGGCTACGGCTTGACCGAAACCTCTCCGGTGGCCAGCACCAACCCGTATGGTCAGCAGGCCCGCCTGGGGACGGTGGGCATTCCGGTGCCGGGTACGGCCTTCAAGGTTATCGACGACGAAGGGCATGAAATGCCCTTGGGTGAGCGTGGCGAGCTGTGTATCAAGGGGCCGCAGGTCATGAAAGGCTATTGGCAGCGTCCAGAGGCTACTGCCGAGACGCTGGATGCCGAAGGGTGGTTGAAGACGGGTGATATCGCGGTCATTGATCCGGATGGCTTCACCCGGATTGTCGATCGCAAGAAAGACATGATCATTGTCTCGGGATTCAATGTGTACCCGAATGAAATCGAAGATGTGGTCATGGCGCACCCGAAGGTGGCCAACTGCGCAGCCATTGGTGTGCCGGACGAGCGCTCTGGCGAAGCGGTGAAGCTGTTCGTGGTGCCACGTGAACAGGGTATCAGCCTGGAAGAGCTCAAGGCCTACTGCAAGGCCAACTTCACCGGTTATAAAGTGCCCAAGCACATCGTCCTGCGCGAATCGTTGCCCATGACGGCGGTGGGCAAGATCCTGCGCCGCGAGCTGCGTGACATCGCGTGACGTGATGCGCATCGTCGGCAATGCAGCCTCTTGCAGGAGATGCGCTGCCGGCGATGTGACGGGAACAAAACCGCACTCGTAGACTAATTACTCTAAAAGTGACTATTGATAGTCTATAAGTCATTTTTGTGACTGTTTAGGCTGCTTTAGCCCTAGGCGGGCCTTGGCAAAGCTGCTACTCTCGGCGCGCTTCTGAGCATTCGGTTTGCAATAAACCGGAACTTAATATCAATAATAATCGCATCGACTGCGGTGAAGAATTCGCTGGTGCTGGAGGAGTGGGCTTCCATGATCGAGAACTTTTGGAAGGATAAGTACCCAACCGGGATTGCCGCGCAGATCAATCCGGATGAGTACCCGAATATCCAGGCGGTATTGAAGCAGTCCTGCCAACGTTTCGCTGATAAACCGGCCTTTAGCAACCTGGGCAAAACCTTGACCTACGGCGAGTTGTACGAACTTTCCGGGGCATTTGCCGCCTGGTTGCAACAGCACACTGACTTGCAGCCCGGCGATCGTATCGCGGTGCAGTTGCCAAACGTATTGCAGTACCCCGTTGCAGTGTTCGGTGCCATGCGGGCCGGCCTGATCGTGGTCAATACCAACCCGTTGTATACCGCACGGGAAATGGAGCATCAGTTCAATGATTCCGGCGCCAAGGCGCTGGTCTGTTTGGCCAACATGGCGCACCTGGCGGAAAAGGTTGTGCCCAAGACCCAAGTGAAACACGTCATTGTCACCGAAGTTGCCGATCTGTTGCCACCGCTCAAGCGTTTGTTGATCAACAGCGTCATCAAGTATGTGAAAAAGATGGTTCCGGCGTATCACCTGCCCAAGGCGGTCAAGTTCAATGATGTTTTGAACAAGGGCCGTGGTCAGCCGATCAAGGAAGCCAATCCGGCCAGTTCCGATGTGGCGGTATTGCAGTACACCGGCGGCACCACCGGGGTGGCCAAAGGGGCGATGCTCACCCACCGCAACCTGGTGGCCAACATGCTGCAGTGCAGGGCGCTGATGGGCTCCAACCTCAATGAAGGCTGCGAGATCCTGATTACGCCGCTGCCGCTTTATCACATCTATGCCTTCACCTTCCATTGCATGGCGATGATGCTGATTGGCAGCCACAACATCCTGATCAGCAACCCGCGTGATTTGCCGGCCATGGTCAAGGAGCTGTCGAAGTGGAAGTTCAGCGGCTTTGTCGGCTTGAACACCCTGTTCGTGGCCCTGTGCAACAACGCCGATTTCCGCAAGCTGGATTTCTCGGCGCTGAAGATCACCCTGTCGGGAGGCATGGCGTTGCAGATGTCGGTTGCCGAACGCTGGAGAGACGTCACAGGTTGTGCCATTTGTGAAGGCTACGGCATGACCGAAACCAGCCCGGTAGCCGCCGTCAACCCGGCCGAACGCAACCAGATAGGCACCATTGGCATTCCGGTGCCCTCGACACTCTGCAAGGTGATCGATGATGACGGGCATGAGCTGGCACTGGGCGAAGTGGGTGAGTTGTGCATCAAAGGCCCGCAAGTGATGAAGGGCTACTGGCAGCGCGAGGATGCGACGGCCGAGATCCTCGATGCCGATGGCTGGCTCAAGACCGGCGACATCGCCGTGATTCAGGCAGACGGTTACATGCGCATCGTCGACCGCAAGAAGGACATGATTCTGGTGTCTGGCTTCAACGTCTATCCGAACGAACTTGAGGATGTGCTGGCTGCGCTGCCGGGTGTATTGCAGTGCGCGGCAATCGGCGTGCCGGATGAGAAATCTGGTGAAGTGATCAAGCTCTTCATCGTTGCCCGCCCCGGCGTCACGCTGACCAAGGAGCAGGTGATGGAGCACATGCGCGCCAACGTCACAGGTTACAAGGTGCCGCGCTTCATTGAGTTTCGTGATGCACTGCCGACCACTAACGTTGGCAAGATCCTGCGCCGCGAACTGCGCGATGAAGAACTGAAGAAACTGGGTCTGAAGAAGATTGCCTGAGGCACTTGCGCCGGCTCCTGGGGAGCCGGCCTTGGCCCGCAATGGGTTTAGCGCAGTTTCTCAAGCATCTGGTAATACCACATGCCGGCCGCCAACAATGGATTGCCCAGCACATCGCCCATTGGCACCTTGATGTGCTTGCAACCGGCAAAGGTATCGAATTTTTCCAGCGTTCCGGTCATGGCCTCGGCCATGATCTCGCCCATGATATGGCTGGTGGCGATGCCATGGCCGGAGTAGCCCTGGCAGTACCAGACGTGCTCCGACAGCTTGCCCACTTGCGGGATGCGGTTGACCACGATACCCATGGCACAACTCCATTGAAACTCGATCGGTATGCCCTTGAGGGCCGGAAAAGTGCGCTCGATGCATGGGCGCAGCTCACCGGCAATGTCCCGTGAATCACGTCCGGAGTAGTTGGCGCCACCGCCGAACAGCAGGCGACCATCGGCGGTCATGCGGTAGTAGTCGAGTACGAAGCGACAGTCGTAGACCGCCAGGTCCTGTGGGTTGATCTGGTGCGCCAGCTCGCCCAGCGGTGCGGTCGTGACGATGCCGCCCATTGCGGGAAAGATCTTGCCTTTGAGCTGGCGTTTTTCCAGTTTGTGGTACACGTCGCCTGCCAGCAGCACCTGACGTGCATCGATCCGCCCATGGGCAGTGACCACGGCCGGGCGAGGGCCATGGACGATGTCCAGCACTTCGGAGTTCTCGAAGATCAGCGCGCCCAGTTGCTGGGCGGCACGGGCTTCACCCAGGCACAGGTTGAGTGGGTGCACATGCAGGTTGCGGCGGTTTTTCAGTGCCCCGATGTACAAGGGGCTGTCCAGGTGTTCGCGTACACCCTGGCGGTCCAGCAACTCGACCTGATCGCCCATGCCGCGGGTTAGCGCTTCATCATAGGACGCCTGAAGCTCGTCCAGATGCGACGGTTTCATCGCCGCATGCAGGTGGCCTCGCTTGAGGTCACAGGCAATGTTGTAGCGCGCTACCCGCTGTTCGATGATCTGGTGACCGCGCCAGCGCAGGTGCCAGATGAAATCGTCGACCTCATCGCCGAGGCGCGCACGCATCTGCTTGCGCATCGCTTCATCGCCCGACAGGCTGCCGGTGACCTGGCCGCCATTGCGCCCGCTGGCACCCCAGCCGATCCGATGGGTTTCGACGATGGCGACTTTCAGGCCGCGTTCGGCCAGCTCCACGGCGCTGGCGACACCGGTGAAGCCGCCACCGATGATCACCACATCGACGCTCACGTTGCCGTTCAGGCGTGGGTACTCGGTGAAGTCATTGAGGCTGGCGCTGTAATAGGAGGCGCTACGCGGGGCGGGGCCGTGGTTAAGTGCTGCGTTCATGGGGTAATCCTTACTAAAAGAGTGAGCGGTCAGGCTTGGGTCAGGTACCAGCGCCAGTCCTGTTCGCCGACTTCGGCCATGAACTGTCGGTATTCGGCGCGTTTGATTGCCATGTAGACACCGAGAAACGCCCCGCCGAAGGCTTCGTGCGCCCAAGACGAACCTTGCAGGGCATTGAGTGACGTCAGCCAGTCGGTTGGCAGCAGTGTCTTGGCCTGGGCATAGCCGTTACCTTCAACCGGTGCGCCCGGGTCGAGTTGCTGGCGAATGCCGTGATGCAGGCCGGCCAGAATGGCAGCTGCAGCCAGATAAGGGTTGGCGTCGGCGCCGCAAATGCGGTGCTCGATATGCCGGGTGTGGGCTGGGCCGCCTGGTACACGCAGGCTCACCGTGCGATTGTCCACGCCCCAGGTCGGCGCCAGCGGTGCATAGCTGTTGGCCTGGAAGCGCCGGTAGGAGTTGGCGTTGGGGCAGAACATCAGCAGCGAGTCGAGCAGCACATCGAGCATGCCGGCGACCGATTGGCGCAGCAGGGGTGTGCCCGCCTTGTCTTCGCTGGCATAGAGGTTGTTGCCCGCGCGGTCGGCGAGGCTGACGTGCATGTGCATGCCGGTACCGGCCAGGTGATCGAACGGTTTGGCCATGAAGCAGGCTTGCATGCCGTGCTTGTGTGCGACGCCTTTGACCAGGCGCTTGTAACGCACCGCCTGGTCCATGGCTTCGAGCGCATCGCCGTGCTCCAGGGTGATTTCCACCTGCCCGGGGGCGTACTCGGAAATCGCCGTGCGTGCGGGAATACCCTGGGCCTTACACGCCGCATACAGGTCCGCCAGGAAGGGTTCGATCTGTTCGAGTTCACGCAGACCGTAGACCTGGGTGCCTCGCGGTCGTCCGCCATCAGCGTCACGTGCCGGTTGTGGGCGGCCCGCCGCGTCGCGTTGCTGGTCGAGCAGGTAGAACTCCAGCTCACAGGCCATGACCGGGTAGTAGCCGTCGGCTTTGAGCGCGTCGATCACGTTGATCAGCACGTGCCGAGGGTCGGCGATGGCGGCCGGTTGCCCTTCAGTCGGGTGCATGCTGACCTGAACTGCGGCAGTAGGGATCTGTCGCCATGGCAGGCGCACCAGGCTGCCTTCAAGCGGGTAGGCGCGGCAGTCGATATCGCCGACGTCCCAGACCAGTCCGGAGTTTTCGACGTCTTCGCCGTTAAGGGTCAGGCCCAGAATAGTGCTGGGCAGCGGGCGACCGCTCTCATAAACCGCCAGCAGTTCCTCGCGGTGCAGCAGCTTGCCGCGCGGCACGCCGTTGGCGTCGAGGATGAACAGCTCGATCATTTCGATATCGGGGTTGGCGGCCAGGAATGCCTGGGCCTGCTCGGGGTGAGCAAAGTGCATGAGTGTCTCGCTTGCGCCCATAGGCGCACAGTGCCGACTGCAGGGCAGGTCAGCCAGTGATTGACGATGTAGGTAGTCAGATCAATGCGAGGGTGTCTGGTGGGCGAGCATGGCGGCAATGCCACAAGGCCCAGAAGGCGAGAATGATGTGAAACAGCGGATTTTCACCGGAACGCGCCCTGACCTTCGAGCACGAAGGCGGCGATACAGGGCAGGGCGAGCGCACGGGTGAAGTCATGCACCGATACTCCCATGGCCGATAAGGTTCATTAAATCAGTGTTTATATACCTTCAGGTATGTATCGACTAAACAAAGCCGTGAGACCCTGTATCCGTGCCGAGCGGGGGCAAATCTGCGACAATCGCAGCCCTTACCTATGCCGATCATATGCCGATCATGCGACAGCAGGCTCACCTGCATGACTAAAAAGACTCCATGACTGACCAGAATCCCGCTATCGATCAACTGTTGAGAAACCTTGATCACGCCATGATCGCCGAGCGTCATCGACTGCGTCGGCAATTGCACGAACTGCGCAAGCACCCTGATGAAGCCAAACTCGCCCAGTGGGTCGAGAAGGTGCAGGCGTCCTTTGCCCGGGTGACGGCGCGCAAGCAAAGCGTGCCGTTGATTCGCTACGACGACAGCCTGCCGATTGCCGCCAAGCGCGATGAGATCAAGAAGGTCCTGGCCGAGCATCAGGTACTGATCATTGCCGGCGAGACGGGGTCGGGCAAGACCACCCAATTGCCGAAGATCTGCCTGGAGCTGGGCCGCGGCCAGCATGGCCTGATCGCCCACACCCAGCCACGGCGGATTGCCGCCCGCAGTGTTGCGACGCGGGTTGCCGAAGAGCTGGGTACGCCACTGGGAGCGCTGGTGGGCTACCAGGTGCGCTTCGAAGACCAGAGTGATGCCAACACCCTGGTCAAGCTGATGACGGACGGTATCCTGCTGGCCGAAACCCAGCACGACCGTTTTCTCGAACGCTATGACACGATCATTGTCGACGAAGCGCACGAGCGCAGCCTGAACATCGACTTCCTGCTCGGTTACCTCAAGACCCTGCTGCCTCGTCGCCCGGACCTGAAGCTGATCATCACTTCGGCGACCATCGACCTGGAGCGCTTCTCCAAGCACTTCAATGATGCGCCGATCATCGAAGTCTCGGGCCGTACCTACCCGGTCGAGACCTGGTATCGACCGCTGACCAGCGAGCAGGATGAAGAGGGCAATCGGGTTGAAGATGACCTGACTGTGGATCAGGCGATTCTCGCCACCCTCGACGAGATCGCCGCCCATGAGCGCAGCGAAGGCAAGCACCCGGGTGATGTGCTGGTGTTCCTGCCCGGTGAGCGGGAAATCCGCGATGCGGCTGAAATGCTGCGCAAGGCCCAGCTCAAGCACACCGAGATCCTGCCGTTGTACGCCAGGCTTTCACCGGCCGAACAGCAGCGAATCTTCCAGTCCCACCCCGGGCGGCGCGTGGTGCTGGCAACCAACGTTGCTGAAACTTCGCTGACGGTGCCGGGCATTCGCTACGTGATCGACAGTGGTACGGCGCGGATCAGCCGTTACAGTTACCGGGCCAAGGTGCAGCGGCTGCCGATCGAGGCCGTATCTCAGGCCAGCGCCAACCAGCGTAAAGGTCGCTGCGGTCGGGTTGAGCCCGGTATTTGCGTGCGTCTGTACAGTGAAGAGGATTTCAACGCCCGCCCTGCGTTTACCGATCCTGAGATCCTGCGCACCAACCTTGCCGCGGTGATCCTGCAGATGCTGCATTTGCGCCTGGGCGCGATTGACGCATTCCCGTTCATCGAGCCGCCTGATGGCAAGGCCATCAGCGACGGCTTCAACCTGCTGCAAGAGCTCTCTGCGGTGAACCGCGAGAACCAGCTGACGCCGCTGGGCCGGCAACTGGCGCGGCTCCCAGTCGACCCGCGGCTGGGCCGCATGCTGCTTGAAGGCGCGAAGCAGGGGAGCCTGCAGGAAGTGCTGATTGTCGCCAGTGCACTGTCTGTGCAGGATCCGCGCGAGCGTCCTCCGGAGCGTCAGCAGGCTGCCGATCAGGCTCATGCCCAGTGGAAGGATGTCGACTCCGATTTCGCGGCACTGGTCAATCTCTGGCGCGGTTTCGAGGATCAGCGCCAGGCGCTGACCGTCAGCCCATTGCGCAACTGGTGCCGGAAGAACTTCCTCAATTACCTGCGCTTGCGTGAGTGGCGCGATGCGCACCGGCAGTTGGGGCTGATTTGCCGTGACCTGCAGTTGAGCATCAACAAGGAGCCCGCCGACTACCCGAAACTGCACAAGGCGGTGCTCTCCGGCCTGCTCAGCCAGATCGGGCAGAAAACCGAAGACGGCGACTACCTCGGCGCTCGCCAGCGGCGCTTCTGGGTGCATCCGTCTTCGGGCCTGGGCAAGAAGCGCCCGCAATGGCTGATGACTGCCGAACTGGTCGAAACCACCAAGCTCTATGCGCGGATGGTCGCCAAGATCGAACCAGACTGGATCGAACCGCTGGCCGGGCACCTGGTCAAGAAGAACCACTTCGAACCGCACTGGGAAAAGAAGCGCGGCCAGGTGGTGGCCTATGAGCAGATCACCCTGTATGGGTTGATTATCGTCGGTCGACGCCCAGTGCATTTCGGCCCGATCGACCCTCTGATGTCACGCGAACTGTTCATCCGTGAAGCGCTGGTGGGTGGTGAGATACAGTCACGGGCCAAGTGCCTGACGGCCAACACGCGCTTGCTTGAGCAACTCGACGAGCTGGAAGCCAAGGCACGTCGACGCGACATTCTTGCCGATGAAGAAACCCTTTACGCCTTCTATGAGGCGCGGCTGCCCGCGGAGATTCATCAGACCGCAACGTTCGACAGCTGGTACCGGGTCAACAGCCAGAAAGACCCGCAGTTGTTGATCATGCGCGAGGAGGATGTGCTGGCCCGTGAGGCCAGTGAAGTGACCGCTGCCCAGTACCCCGATACCCTGCGCTTGGGTGACCTGAGCCTGGCATTGAGTTATCACTTCGAGCCTAATCACCCGCGTGATGGTGTCACCCTGCGCGTACCGGCGCCGCTGTTGCCTAACCTGCCGGGCGAGCGCCTGGAGTGGCTGGTGCCCGGGTTGCTGGAAGCCAAGTGCATTGCGCTGGTGCGCAACCTGCCCAAGGCAACCCGCAAGAACTTCGTGCCCGTACCGGACTTCGTCAAGGCTGCCTTGCAGCGGATGAGTTTTGGTGTCGGCTCGTTGCCCCACGCATTGGGCGCGGAGCTGTTGCGCATGACCGGTGCGCGGGTCAGCGATGAGGCCTGGAGTGAAGCTGCCGAGCAAGTGGACAGCCACTTGAAAATGAACCTGGAGGTGGTTGATGCCCAGGGCAAGTTCCTGGGCGAAGGCCGCGACCTGGCAGAGCTGACCTCGCGTTTCGTCGCTGCAAGCCAGGCGGCACTGGCCGTACCGCAAACGGCACAGAGCCAGCAGCCGGTGGAGGCCAAGGGCTTTGCCAAGGTTGCGCAAAGTGCCCAGCAGAAGATCGCCGGCCTGTCCTTGACGGTGTACCCGGCGTTGGTGGAAGAGGGCGGGACGGTCAAGGAGGGGCGTTTCTCGACAGCCGCCGAAGCCGAATACCAGCACCGTCGCGGTTTGCAGCGGCTGTTGCTGCAACAGTTGGCCGAGCCGGCCAAGTACCTGCGCGGCAAGTTGCCGGGGCTGACCGAGTTGGGGCTGCTGTACCGCGAATTGGGACGGATTGAGGCGCTGGTCGAGGACATTCTGCTGGCCAGTCTCGACAGCTGCATCCTCGAGGGTGAGGCCAGCCTGCCGCGTGACGGTGCTGCACTGGCGTCACTGGCCGAGCGCAAACGTGGCCAGTGGGCCGAGCATGCCGAGCGTCTGGCGCGTCTGACGCTGGACATCCTCAAGCTCTGGCATGGCTTGCAGAAACGCTTCAAGGGCAAGATTGACCTGGCCCAGGCTGTGGCGTTGAACGACATCAAGCAGCAAACGGCCAATCTGGTGTACCCGGGGTTTGTTCGGGAAACACCGTCGCTCTGGCTCAAGGAGCTACCGCGCTACCTCAAGGCGATTGAACTGCGCCTGGAAAAACTGCCCGCGCAGGTACAGAAGGATCGTGTCTGGAGTGGTGAGCTCAGCAACCTCTGGGCACAGTTCAAGGCCCGCGCCGACAAACATGCCCAGGAAGGCAAGCGTGACGAGCAGTTGGTTCTGTACCGCTGGTGGATCGAAGAGTACCGGGTTTCGCTGTTTGCCCAACAACTGGGCACCAAGGTGCCGATTTCCGATAAGCGCTTGAGCAAGCAGTGGGGGCAAGTGGAAGCCTAACGGCTTGGAAATGTGGCACACTTCGTCGACGTACGCCGCTGATGTGACTGACCCTCGGTGACATCAGCGGCGCCAGATTGCATGACCACGCAGTGCTCCCGCCAACCGGGGGTATTGCGTGCATTAATTGGTACCTTAGTGCCAGGAACACCGACTAACAGGCCGTTGCCCTGCCGGCACCGGCCCCGAACAGAGGAACGACCGTGCATAACGTCGTGATCAGCGGCACCGGCCTGTACACCCCGGCCAACAGCATTTCCAACGAGGAACTGGTGGCGGCGTTCAACGCCTACGTCAGCCAGTTCAATGCCGATAATGCTCAGGCCATCGAGCGCGGCGAGGTTCAGGCTCTGGCTGAATCCAGCGCTGCGTTCATTGAGAAGGCGTCGGGCATCAAGAGCCGCTTTGTCATGGACAAGGATGGCATCCTCGATCCTCAGCGCATGGCGCCGCGTTTGCCTGAGCGCAGCAACGATGAACCGTCGATTCTCTGCCAGATGGCCGTAGCCGCCGCTGAACAGGCGCTTGCACGTGCAGGTCGCACAGCGGCCGATGTCGATGCGGTGATCGTCGCCTGCTCCAACCTGCAGCGACCTTATCCGGCCATTGCCATCGAAGTGCAGCAAGCCTTGGGCATCAACGGTTTTGGCTTCGACATGAACGTGGCCTGTTCGTCGGCCACCTTTGGTATCCAGACGGCCTGCAACAGCGTTCAGGTCGGCCAGGCCCGTGCCGTGCTGGTGATCAGCCCTGAGGTGTGTACCGGCCATTTGAACTTCCGTGACCGTGATAGCCATTTCATTTTTGGCGATGCGGCCACGGCAGTGTTGGTTGAGCGCGCTGATCTTGCCACCTCGGCCCATCAGTTCGATATCGTCAGCACTAAACTGCTGACGCAGTTCTCCAACAACATCCGCAACAACTTTGGTTTCCTCAACCGTGCGGCGGAAGAGGGCATCGGCGCGCCGGACAAACTGTTCGTGCAAGAGGGGCGCAAGGTTTTCCGTGAGGTGTGCCCGATGGTCGCCGAATTGATCGGCCAGCATTTGGCAGAAAACGACATCAATGTCAGCGACATCAAGCGCTTCTGGTTGCACCAGGCCAACCTGAGCATGAACCACTTGATCGTCAAGAAACTGCTGGGCCGTGACGCCACTGTCGATGAAGCACCGGTGATCCTGGATCGCTATGCCAATACCAGTTCGGCAGGCTCGGTGATTGCCTTGCATACGCACCAGGATGATTTGCCCAAGGGCGCACTGGGTGTGCTCAGTTCCTTTGGCGCGGGCTACTCTATTGGCAGTGTGATTCTGCGCAAACGCTAAGCGCCTCGGGGTGTATCTGGGGGCTGTCTTGGTTGAGAAGGCAGCCCGTCCTGCAACCCGAGCGCATGCCTTGGGTGCGTCAGGTTGTGTTGTGCGTTGTTGCTGTAACAAATTCCCGCTATCGAAGTCCATACCCGACTTCCAGGGAAAACCACCATGATCGGCACGAATGAAACCGAGTTTCTGGAGCGCTTGCTTGCCGGAGAGCAGCAGGCGTTCAAAGAACTGGTCGACACCTATCAAAGCGCCATGCGAGCGGTCGCCTACGCCATTGTGGGTAACCGGCAGGCCGACGAGGCCGTGCAGGATGCCTGGCTGGCAGTTGTCCGCAGCCTGCCCGGATTTCAGCGCCGCTCCAGCCTCAAGACCTGGTTACTGACCATCACCGCCAACGCGGCAAAAAATCGCTACAGGCAAAATCGTCGTGAGGTGCTGCTCGACGACCTGCCGTCGCCGCATGGCAGCATTGGCGATGATCGCTTCGCGGCTGATGGGCATTGGCGCGTTGCGCCGTTCGCCTGGCATGAAGACACCCCCGAGGCGCTGCTCAGCGAGGATGAGTTGCGCCAGTGCCTGGAGCACACACTGTTGAGCCTGCCGCAGTTGCAGAGCAGCGTGTTGATACTGCGCGAGCGCCAAGGCCTGGCGTTGGAAGAGATCTGTAATTTGCTCGAGATATCCCTCTCCAATGTGCGGGTGCTGTTGCACCGGGCTCGGCTCAAGGTATTCGCGACCCTGGAGCATTTCGAGGAGACAGGACAATGTTGACCTGCAAGGAAATGGTGGCGCGTAGCAGCGACTACCTGGATGGTGAGCTCACGTTGGGGGGGCGTTTGCTGGCGCGTCAGCACCTGCTGTTTTGCCGTAACTGCAGGCGTTTCATCAAACAGATGCGCCTGGCGCAGGCAACGGTACGTGCACTGCCAGAGGCCCCGGTGGTGGATGCCGATGTGCTGGCCAGGAAACTGGCGGCGCAGCGCAGGGCGCAGGATAAACCTTGAGTGGTATGAATCGACTTTGCCAGCCTGAGGTTGCCAGTGGTCAGGCGCTGAAATGAAAAAGGCGGAAAATGCTGGATGGGGTCAGCATTTTCCGCCTGTGAAACTCAGTGCAAGGCGATTAGAACTTGGCTTCCAGGTCTACTTGCAGGGTGTCTACGTTGGCATCGGTGCGCAAGTTGGATGTGTCAGACTTTGCCATGTAGTAGGTCGTGCCCAGCGAGAAGTTCTTGTCGATCTCGTAGCCGACCTTGAACTTGTGACCACGCGAACCGGTGAAACCGTTGGCGAAGTCGGAGTCGGTGAATGCGCCGACTACTGCGTTACGCTGTACATCGCGGTAGTTGTAGTCGAGGCTCCATGCACCCAGTTTGGTTTTCACGCCGGTCAGCCAAGCGGTGTCCTCGGAGCTCTTGGTTTCGCTGTTGACCACATACTGACCATAAGCCGAGAGTGGGATCGGCAGGTTGGTCAGGTCGATCTGGCCGAAACCTTCGTACAGGGTGAACTCTTCGGTGGTGTTGCCGTTGACTGCCAGTGCTCCCTTCCCAGGTGCGATGCTCTTGTCATTATCGTAGGTGTAGAGGCTGCCACCCAAGGTGACTTTCATGCCGTCGGTCGGTGCAAAGCGCGCACCCAACTGGCCGCTGTACAGGCGCAGGTCATGACGGAACTGCACGCCTTCGCCGTCAACGTTGTCCTTGAGGTTGAAGTAACCGGCGCTACCGAACAGTTCGGCGCCGCCCAGCGAGTGTTTGTAGGTGGCCGCGAAGCCTTCTGGGTTGATGTCACCGTCCCAGATGACATCGCCCATGCTTACCCATGGTTGGTTCATCTTGCCGCCGATCAGGTGCAGGTCCTTGATCGCGTCAGGGTGGAAGTCGATGTAGGCCTGGTCCAGCCAAAGCTGCTTCTTGTCGAAGTAGTTGTCCATGCTCTGGTTGGTGGAGCGGGCGTCGCTGCTGCTGCCGGTCGCTACGCGGATGCCTGCATCGACTTGCGGGTTGATTTCGCTGTAGACACCGAAGCGCGCACGAACGCGCTCGCGATCCTGGTTAGCACTCTTAGTGTTGGCGCTGGTCGCGCCATCAACGTTGACGTCCTCATAACGTACGCGGACATCACCTTTGATCTGGGTCTTGGCAGCCCATGCCAGTTTTTGTTCAAACGAGCTCAAGCGATCCGTCTTGGCTTTCTGGTCGGCCTCGTCCTTGGCTTCCTTGGCCAGATCGGTTTGCAGCTCAGCGTACTGATCCTGGTTGATCGAGCCGTTAGCCTTGAGCATTTCGAGCAGCTTGGCGTCGACTGCAGCACTGGCCGGAGCACTCAGAGCCAGCATCATGCCTGTGCAAAGGCTCGCTCCGGTTAGTGTAGAAACAAGACGCATAAGGTTCTCCCTATTTGAAAAAAATGGGGAGGCAGCTGCCCACCCCGTATTGGCATGTCCTCGGAAAGCGCCTGGCTAGACAGCGTCTTGGGTTCCGAAAAACAGGCGCAAGTATTGCGAGCGCCAATGACAGAATGATGTCTCTTTGATTTCGCTCATGTGACGTGATGGCGTAGAGCTAGATGTGCAGTCATGCTGTTTTCTGGAACACTAGGGTTTCATTTGCCCTGAGTCGTTTGTCATGACCCTCCAGATCATTGCCAGCCTGCAAGACATTGCGTCGGATGCATGGGATGCGCTGGTACCCGAAGGTCAGCCCTTTCTGAGGCATGCGTTTCTGAGTGCGCTGGAAGACAGCGGCAGCGTTGGGCCAGGTACGGGCTGGTCCAGCGAGCACCTGGTGTTGATGCAGGATGGGCAATGCCGTGCGGCGTTGCCGGCCTACCGCAAGTGGCACTCCTTTGGGGAGTACGTTTTCGATCACGGCTGGGCGGATGCCTGTCAGCGCGCCGGTATTGATTACTACCCCAAGCTGTTGGCTGCGGTACCGTTCAGCCCGGTGGCCGGGCCGCGCTTGTTGGCTTCCTCTGAGGCTGATGGCCTGACGTTGCTGCAGGCCATTCCCGGCTACCTGTCCAGTGAAGCGCTGTCAGGTGCGCATGTGAATTTCACCGATCCGACGCTGGATAGGCACATGGGTACGCTGCCCGGCTGGCTGGAACGCCTGGGTTGCCAGTTTCACTGGCATAACCGTGGCTACCGTGACTTCCAGGATTTCCTCGATACGCTGAGTTCACGCAAGCGCAAGCAGATGCGCAAGGAGCGGGAGCAGGTCGCCGGGCTGGGCATCGATTTTCACTGGTATGGTGGCGAACAGCTGAGCGAGGCGCAGTGGGATTTTGTCTATGCCTGCTATGCCAATACCTACCTTGTACGCCGACGTTCGCCGTATTTGACCCGCGAGTTTTTCAGCCTGTTGGCCGAGCGCATGCCTTCGGCGATCCGTGTGGTCATGGCGCGCCAGTCCGGGCGCGATGTGGCAATGGCCTTTAGCCTGGTCGGTGGCGATAGCCTCTATGGTCGATACTGGGGTTGCCTGGCTGAGTTTGATCGACTGCACTTTGAAACCTGTTTCTACCAGGGCATGGACTTCGCTATTGCCCAGGGGTTGCAACGGTTTGATGCAGGGGCGCAGGGCGAACACAAACTGATTCGCGGGTTTGAGCCAGTGCTGACCCGCTCCTGGCATTATTTGCTGCATCCAGGGTTGCGGGCAGCGGTCAGTGAGTTTCTTGAGCAGGAGCGTGCAGGCGTGCGTGCTTATGCCGAGGAGGCCAAAACGGCCTTGCCGTATCGTCAGGTGTAAGCGGGTCGCGTTTTAATCGATCCCGACAAAGCCACCGGTCTGGTGCTGCCATAACCGTGCATACAGGCCTTGGTGCGCAAGCAGCTCGGCATGGCTGCCCATTTCGGCGATACGACCTTTTTCCAGCACCACCAGGCGATCCATCCGGGCAATGGTCGACAGGCGATGGGCAATGGCGATGACGGTCTTGCCCCGCATCAGGGTTTCCAGGCTGTCCTGAATGGCGGCTTCGACCTCCGAGTCCAGCGCAGATGTGGCTTCATCCATGATCAGGATCGGCGCGTTTTTCAGCAGTACGCGGGCAATGGCGATGCGCTGGCGCTGGCCACCGGACAGTTTTACGCCGCGCTCGCCGACGTGGGCGTCGAAGCCGGTGCGGCCCTGGGCATCGGAAAGCTGTGGGATAAATTCATCGGCCCGGGCGCGGCGTACCGCCTCCCACAGCTCGTCGTCGGTAGCGTCTGGCTTGCCATACAGCAGGTTGTCGCGGATCGAGCGGTGCAGCAATGAGGTGTCCTGGGTAATCATGCCGATCTGTGCGCGCAGGCTCTCCTGGGTGATCGTGGCAATGTCCTGGCCATCGATCAGGATGCGGCCTCCTTCCAGGTCATAGAGCCGCAGCAGCAGGTTCACCAAGGTCGACTTGCCTGCTCCGGACGGACCGATCAGGCCGATTTTCTCGCCCGGACGGATGTCCAGGTTCAGGTCTTCGATGATTCGGCTGCCCTTGCCATAGTGGAAATCAACATGCTCGAAACGCACCGCGCCGTGGCTCACGTGCAATGCCGGTGCGTTAGGCTGGTCGGTGACGCTCACCGGCTGGGCGATGGTTTGCAGGCCGTCCTGCACCATGCCGATGTTTTCGAAGATGCCATTGACCACCCACATGATCCAGCCCGACATGTTGACGATACGGATCACCAGGCCAGTGGCCAGGGCAATGGCCCCGACACTGATCAGCGACTGCGTCCATAACCACAGGGCCAGCGCCGTGGTGGTGACAATCAGCAGGCCGTTCAGGCTGGTGATGACCACATCCATGCTGGTAATGACACGGCTGGCCAGTTGGGTTTTCTCGGTCTGCTCGCGAATGGCTTCCCGGGCATATTGCTGTTCAAAGTCGGTGTGGGCAAACAGCTTCAAGGTCGCGATGTTGGTGTAGCCGTCGACGATCCTGCCCATGAGCTTGGAGCGGGCATCGGAGGAAATCACGGCGCGGGCCTTTACCCGCGGCACGAAGTAGAAGAGCGCACCGACGTAGCAGGCAATCCAGGTAATCAGCGGCAGCATCAAGCGCCAATCCGCCTCGGCGAACAGCACCAGGGAGCTGAGGGCGTAGATCAGTACATGCCACAACGCATCGACGGCTTGCACGGCGGAATCGCGCAGCGAATTGCCGGTTTGCATGATGCGTTGAGCGATGCGCCCGGCGAAATCGTTCTGGAAGAAATTCAGGCTCTGCTTGAGCACGTAGGCATGGTTTTGCCAGCGGATCATGCTGGTCATGCCGGGGCTGATGGTCTGGTGCACCAGCAGGTCGTGCAGGCCGACGAAGATCGGCCGCAAAATCAAGGCTACCACCAGCATCCAGATCAGCTCGCTGGCGTGTTCACTGAAGAAGTTTACATTGGGTGTGCCCTGAGCCAGATCAATGATCCGGCTCAGGTAGCTGAACAGTGCCACTTCGATCAGCGCACCGATCAGCCCCACCACCAACAGTACGGCGAAACTCGGCCAGACCTGACGCAGGTAGTAGAGGTAAAACGGCAGGACCTTGCCAGGCGGTGCCGCCGTCGGCGCATCACGGAAGATATCGATCAACTGCTCGAAACGGCGGTACAGCATGAAAGGGTCAACTCCTGTTGTTTCGGCCCGGCTGAGCGTAGGTCACGTCCTTGTGAACCCGATTTCAGTCGAGGCGTTTAGCCTTGATGATCATCACCGGATCTGCCGGGACATCGCCCATGCCTGCTTTGGTAGTGGTTTTCACATTGGCGATCTGGTCGACCACATCCATGCCCTTGACCACTTTGCCGAACACCGCATAGCCGAAATCACGGCCGCCATGGTCAAGGAAGTTGTTGTCCTTGTGGTTGATGAAGAACTGGCTGGTGGCCGAGTTCACCGCAGCCGTACGGGCCATGGCCAGGGTGCCACGCGTGTTACGCAGGCCGTTGTCCGCTTCGTTTTTGATCGGCTCCTTGGTCTCTTTCAGCCCCATGTCCTTGGTGAAGCCACCGCCTTGAACCATGAAGCCTGGGATCACCCGGTGGAAAATGGTGTTGTTGTAGAAACCGCTGTCGACATAACCCAGAAAGTTCTGGGTGCTGATCGGCGCCTTTTCTGCGTCCAGTTCAACTTCGATATCGCCGAAGCTGGTGGTCAGCAGCACGTGGGGTTGTTTGTCGGCAGCCATCAGGCTGGTGGCGAACACGGTAGCGCAGGCGGCCAGGAGGATTTTTTTCAGCATGGACTCAATGATCCTTGAGCGGTAGTTGAAGCAGCAGCGAGAAACTGCAGCAGGGTCTGGTTGAACAGTTGTGGTTGATCCAGTGGTGTAGCGTGCCGTGAATCGGCGATGACTGCCAGTCGAGCCTGAGGGATCAGCTCAACGTAGCGTTCTTTCAATGCGACCGGGGTGTAGTCCTGGTCGGCACTGATCACCAGCGTAGGACAGCGTATTTGCCCCAGGCGTTCCTGCACGCCCCAGCCAACGATGGCGTCAAAGCTGCTCAGGTAGGCGCGCTTGTCGTTGCGTGCCCAGCGCAGCGCCATCGTGCGCCGCAGGTGGGCGTGTTCCGGCTTTGGAAACAGTTTGGCCGCAAGGCCTTTACCGACGGCCTCCGTGCTGAGCAGGCGGGCCAGGCTCCAACGCTTGAACCACCATAGCCAGTCTGCTCGGCTGCGCACTTTGACCTCGGGTGCACTGTTGATGATGCACAGGCTGCGCAGCCATTGCGGGTGATCGACAGCGAACTGGAAGCCGATCATGCCGCCCATCGACAACCCGACCAGGTGCACCGGGCCGGGTTGCAGGTGTTCGAGCAATGCCAGCAGGTCGGCACTGAACCCGGCGATGCTGTAGCGTTCACGCGGTTTGTCCGAGCGACCATGGCCACGGATGTCCATCAGGATAACCCGGTAGTGACGGGCCAGTTCAGGCACCTGAAACTCCCAGTCTTCACAGCTGGAACCCAAGCCGTGCAGCAACACCAAGGGTTCGCCCTGGCCATAGACCTCGTAGTGCAGTGAGCAACCTTCATGTTCGAAGTAGGCCATGGGCGTGATTCCTGTCAGGCTTGGGCGGGGGCGGCGAAGGGCACGTCCAGCGGTGCGGTGTCGAAGTTGCGCAACAGCTCGATGAGGATCTGTGTGGCTGGGCCCAGTGGTTTGTCCTTGTTCGAGTAAAGGTAGAACAGCGGGTGGCGACTGCCACCCTGGTCCAGAGGTAACGGCTTGAGCAGGCCTTCGCGCAATTCGCGTTCGATCAGGTGCCGCGGTAGCCAGGCAAAGCCCAGGCCACTGCAGACGAAGCTTGAAGCGGTGGCCAGGCTGCCGACTGTCCAGCGTTGTTCGGCGCCCAGCCAGCCGACATCGCGTGGTTGCGAGCGCCCCGAATCGCGAATCACCACTTGCAGTTGGCTTTCCAGGTCCTGGAAGCTTAGCGCGCGCTGCAGGCGATGCAGAGCATGCTCGGGATGGGCTACGGCAATGAACTCTACGGCGCTCAATTCGGTGCCCAGGTAACCGGGGATGTTGAAGCCGCTGATGGCAAGGTCGGCGATACCTTCGTGCAGGACTTCCTCGACCCCGGACAACACCTCTTCACGCAGCCGTACCCGGCAGCCGCGGCTCTGCGGCATGAAGGCGCTCAATGCCCGAACCAGGCGTGCGTTGGGGTAGGCGGCATCCACTACCAGCCGTACCTCGGCTTCCCAGCCCTGTTCCATATGGTGGGCGAGGTCTTCCAGTTGACTGGCCTGTTTGACCAGTTGTCGCGAGCGCCTCAGCAGCACGCCGCCGGCTTCGGTCAGCACCGCCTTGCGCCCATCGATTCTCAGGAGTGGTACGCCCAACTGTTCCTGCATGCGCGCCACGGTGTAACTGACCGAAGATTGTGAGCGGTGCAGTGCATCGGCGGCCTGGGCGAAGCCGCCGTGGTCGACGACGGCCTGCAGGGTTCGCCACTGATCCAGGGTAACGCGCGGCGCTTTCATCAAGGGCTCCTGTTGTCCTAAGCTGGCGCACTGTCATGGAGAGCGCCGAATGAAAAAATGTTGTGCTGCATTGCTGGCCCTGCTGCCGCTCACGGCCCTGGCCTATCCCATCGATGTGGAAAAGGAGCTGGAGGGCGTCAAGCTTGACTACACCACCTACGACACGGATTACGACATGGTCGCGATCACCCTGAACAACTACGGTGAGGTAGCGGCCCAGTGCAAGGTGACCTTCCGCAATGGCCCGGAAGCCCCCCGTGTACGCCGTGTGCAGGTACCTGCCAAGCAAAGCGTGGACGTCAACGCCAAGTTCAACCGCAAGATCATCAAGTTGCGCATAGCCCTTAGCTGCAAGCCTCAGTAAAACCAGATGCTCTACCTGTCAGGGTAGAGCATTGGCCAAATAAAACAAATTAATCGATGTATTGCACCCGATTTTTGCGCTTTTTAATCGATACACTGCTGTTTAATCTTGCCTCCATCGACTTAGCGACCTTGCCGATTGGAGGCAACCATGTCCCGTGTACTGATCATCGAAAGCAGCGCCCGCCAAAACGATTCGATCTCGCGTCAATTGACCCGCGACTTCATCGCGCAGTGGCAGTCAGCCCATCCGACTGACGCGATCACCGTGCGCGACCTGGCTGCCAACCCGGTGCCGCATCTGGACGAAACCCTGCTCGGTGGCTGGATGAAGCCTCAAGAGCAGCGCACTGCCGAAGAGCTGAAGGCACTGCAACGCTCAAACGAATTGACCGATGAACTGCTGGCCGCCGATGTGCTGGTGATGGCTGCGCCGATGTACAACTTCACTATCCCGAGCACGCTGAAGGCCTGGCTGGACCATGTACTGCGTGCAGGGATTACCTTCAAGTACACCGAAACCGGCCCGCAGGGGCTGCTGACAGGCAAGCGTGCCTATGTGCTGACCGCTCGCGGTGGTATCCATGCCGGCGGCGCCAGCGACCACCAGGAACCCTACCTGCGTCAGGTGATGGCCTTCATCGGTATCCACGATGTGACCTTCATCCATGCCGAGGGCTTGAACATGGGCGGTGATTTCCACGACAAGGGCCTGAATCAGGCCAAGGCAAAACTGGCTGCGGTGGCCTGAGCTTCAATCGACTTTCCCGCCTGACACCTGTTGCTCCTTTGGGTGTACCTGCCCGATCAATGCCCTGTGCTTGATCGGGTTTTTTGTGGGCGGCTCGTTCAGGCTCGCGACTATCCCTGGCGACAAGGCCCCACGCGTGCTTGAGCGTATTGATCGCTTGGCGGCGAACCGCTAAGGTCGCGGGCTGCACTGCACGGGGTAAACATGGGCTATCTATTAATTGTCGCGCTGATCCAGGCGTTTTCCTTCAGCTTGATCGGCGAGTACCTCGCCGGGCATGTCGACAGCTATTTCGCCGTATTGGCGCGGGTGTTACTGGCGTTGCTGGTATTTTTGCCGCTGACCCGCTGGCGTCAGGTCGAGCCGCGCTTCATGGGTGCAATGCTCGGCATCGGCGCGCTGCAGTTTGGCATTACCTATGTGTGCCTTTACCTGAGCTTTAGGGTGCTGACGGTACCGGAAGTGTTGCTGTTCACCATCCTCACCCCCCTGCATGTGACGCTGATTGAGGATGCCCTGAACCGGCGTTTCAACCCGTGGGCGCTGCTGGCGGCATTGGTGGCAGTTGGCGGCGCGGCGGTGATTCGTTTTGATCGGATCAACCCGGACTTCTTCATGGGTTTCCTGCTGCTGCAAGTGGCCAACTTTACCTATGCCGCCGGGCAAGTCCTGTACAAGCACCTTGTGGCGCGTTACCCCAGCGATATGCCGCACTACCGGCGCTTCGGCTATTTCTATCTCGGCGCCTTGATCGTGGTGTTGCCTGCGTTCTTGCTGTTCGGCAACGCGCAGCACCTGCCGAGCACCGAGGTGCAATGGCTGGTGCTGCTGTTTCTCGGGGTGTGCCCGACTGCGCTGGGCCTGTACTGGTGGAACAAGGGCGCCTGCCTGGTTTCCGGCGGTACCCTGGCGGTGATGAACAACCTGCATGTACCCGTGGGGCTCTTGCTCAACCTGTTGATCTGGAACCAGCATGAGCCACTGGGGCGATTGTTCCTGGGGGGGGCGGTGATACTTGCCTCGCTATGGCTTAGTCGCATCGGCGTTCAACGACCGTTGCTCGCCAGCCAGGGACGAGGGTAACAACCCGGCCCGCAGGTCGTTGCCGCTTGGCTGCTGGTACAGGCTCAGGCCAAACTCCGGCAGCACCGCCAGCAGGTAGTCGAAGATATCGCACTGGATACGCTCGTAGTCGGCCCACGCCGTGGTACGGGTGAAACAATAGATTTCCAGTGGCACGCCCTGCGCAGTGGTCTGCATCTGCCGGACCATGCAGGTCATGTTCGGTTGAATGTCCGGGTGGCTTTTCAGGTAAGCCAGGGCAAATGCGCGAAAGGTACCGATGTTGGTCAGGCGCCTGCGGTTGGCTGACAGCTCGGCAACCGGGCCTTGTGCCTCATTCCAGCTGTGCAGTTCATGACGCTTGTGTGCGATGTAGTCGGAGAGCAGGCGAATATCGGCCAGGCGCTGTTCTTCATGGGGCTGCAGGAAGCGCACGCCCCCGGCGTCGATGAACAGGCTGCGTTTGATCCGCCGCCCCCCGGCCTGCTGCATGCCGCGCCAGTTCTTGAAGGATTCGGACATCAAGCGCCAGGTCGGGATCGAGACAATGGTCTTGTCGAAGTTCTGAACTTTTACCGTGTGCAGCGTGATATCGACCACGTCGCCATCGGCGCCCACTTGGGGCATTTCGATCCAGTCACCGACCCGCAACATGTCGTTGCTGGTGAGCTGCACGCTGGCGACAAACGACAGCAGGGTGTCCTTGTAGACCAACAGGATCACCGCCGACATCGCACCCAGGCCGGACAGCAGCAACAGCGGTGAGCGGTCGATCAGGGTGGCGACGATAATGATCGCGCCGAATACGAACAGCACCATCTTGGCCAACTGTATGTAGCCTTTGATCGAGCGGGTACGGGCGTGTTCGGTGCGCGCGTAGATAGCCAGCAGGGCGTCGAGCAGGGCACTGACGGCCAGGGTAACAAACAGGATGGTGAAGGCCAGCGCCAGGTTGCCGAGGAAATGCTGGGTGGTGGCGCTCAGTTCCGGCACCAGCTTGAGTCCGAACTGCACCAGCAGTGACGGGGTGGTTTGGGCCAGGCGTTGGAATACCTTGTTTCGCAGCAGGTCGTTGAGCCAGTGCAAGGCCGGTTGGCGGCCCAGCAGCTTGACCGCGTGCAGGATCAGAAAACGCGCCACCCGGCCGAGGGCCAGTGCAAGGGCCAGCAGCACGCTCAGGCCAAGGCCGGCATGCAGCAGCGGGTGTTGATCCAGCGTGCCCCAGAGGTCCAGGGCGTTTTGCCACAATGTGGAGATATCCATACCGTTTGAAAGGTTCTGTAAATGAAAGACGGGCCATTAGAGCCCGTATTTCTCGTTCAGTGCCAAAAGAAATTCGGCTCCAGCCGTGGAAAACGTTACCCTATGCAACTGAATTTCTGCACTTGCCCGAGGTACACCCGTGTTTTCCCAATTCGCCCTGCACGAACGCCTGCTTAAAGCTGTGGCCGAGCTGAACTTTGTCGAGCCGACGCCGGTGCAGGCAGCGGCCATTCCCCTGGCGCTGCAAGGGCGTGACCTGCGGGTGACGGCACAAACCGGCAGCGGCAAGACAGCAGCCTTTGTTCTGCCTGTGCTCAACCGCCTGGTCGATCTGAAACAGAAGCGTGTCGAGATCCGTGCCCTGATCCTGTTGCCAACCCGTGAGCTGGCCCAGCAAACCCTCAAGGAAATCGAGCGTTTCGCTCAGTTCACCTTCATCAAGGCCGGCATGATCACCGGTGGTGAGGACTTCAAGGAGCAGGCCGCTATGCTGCGCAAGGTGCCTGATATTCTGGTTGGCACCCCAGGGCGCATGCTCGAACAGCTCAATGCCGGCAACCTGAAGCTGGAGCACGTGCAGGTTGTTGTGCTTGATGAAGCCGACCGCATGCTCGACATGGGCTTTTCCGAAGACGTCGAGCGGCTGTGCAACGAGTGCCCTAACCGTGAACAGACCCTGCTGTTCTCCGCCACCACCGGCGGCGCGGGCCTGCGTGAAATGATCGGCAAAGTGCTGAAGACCCCTGAACACCTGATGCTCAACAACGTCAGCCAGCTCAGCGAAGGTACTCGCCAGCAGATCATTACGGCCGACCACAACCAGCACAAGGAAGAGATCGTTCAGTGGCTGCTGGCCAACGAGACCTACCAGAAGGCCATCATCTTCACCAACACCCGGGTCATGGCCGACCGTATCTACGGGCACCTGGTCGCCAAGGACTTCAAAGCCTTCGTGCTGCACGGCGACAAGGACCAGAAAGACCGCAAACTGGCCATCGAACGCCTCAAGCAGGGCGGGGCCAAGGTGCTGGTTGCCACTGACGTCGCGGCCCGTGGCCTGGACGTTGATGGCCTGGACCTGGTGATCAACTTCGACATGCCGCGCAGTGGTGACGAGTACGTTCACCGCATCGGCCGTACCGGTCGTGCCGGCAATGAAGGCCTGGCCATCTCGCTGATCTGCCATGGCGACTGGAACCTGATGTCCAGCATCGAGCGCTACCTGAAGCAGAGCTTCGAGCGCCGGGTCATCAAGGAGGTCAAGGGCACCTACAGCGGTCCGAAGAAGGTCAAGGCATCGGGCAAGGCGGTAGGGGTCAAGAAGAAAAAGACTGACAAGAAAGGTGACAAGAAAGCCGTCGCCAAGAAAAAGCCTGCCAACCGGCCAAAAGCCAGCGCGCCGCTGGTAAGCCAGGATGGCCTGGCCCCCCTGAAGCGTCGCAAGCCAGCCCCAGCTGCCGAGTAATTCGGCACCTTGTCACCGGCAAGGCCTGCTTCTGAAAACACATTGTGTAGAAGCAGGGCTTGCCCGTGATCCCCTCATAGGCAAGCCCCTGCACCGTTCAAATGTGGAGCGGTAGCTGGTAATGCACCTCACTACCCGTTGATAATCGGCACTGAATTCATTGTTGCCGAGAGTTTCCCATGCTGTTTTTGCTGACGGGGTGCCTGTCATGAGCACCACCCGCCGCGCGACCGACGCGTTTGCCCTGCAAATCATGCTGGGGTTGTGCCTGATCTGGGGCATGCAGCAGGTCATGATCAAATGGGCAGCGGCCGACATCGTGCCGGTGATGCAGGCCGCCGGTCGCTCGGGTATTGCGGCGGTGCTGGTCGGGTTGCTGATCTGCTGGCGTGGTGGCTGGGAGCATGTCAGCAGTACCTGGCGCGGCGGTCTGTTGGCCGGTGCACTGTTTGGCCTTGAATTTCTGTTCATTGCCGAAGGCCTGCAACTGACTTCGGCAGCGCATATGTCGGTGTTTCTCTATACCGCGCCGGTGTTTACCGCGCTGGGCTTGCATTGGCTGCTGCCCAGCGAACGGCTGCGGCCATTGCAATGGTTGGGTATTGCGCTGGCTTTTGGCGGTATTGCGGTGGCATTTGCCGGTGGTGTATCGCTGGAGCATCTGGACGGGCGCATGCTGCTCGGGGATGCCTTTGGTGTGCTGGCCGGCATGGCGTGGGGCGCAACGACCGTCGTGGTGCGCGGTTCGCGGTTGTCCGAGGCCCCGGCGACACTGACGCTGTTCTACCAGTTGTTGGTGGGGTTTGTCGGGCTGCTGATGATCGCCGCGGTCAGTGGCCAGATCGGCCAGGTTACATTTACCCCGATATCGGTTGGCAGCCTGTTGTTCCAAGGCCTAGTGGTGTCGTTCTTCAGTTACTTGACCTGGTTCTGGTTGTTGCGCCGTTACCTGGCATCGAACCTGGCAGTGTTTTCCTTCATCACCCCGTTGTTCGGGGTGACGTTTGGGGTACTGCTGCTTGGCGAGCCGCTCAGTCTGAACTTCATTCTTGGGGCCGTCTGCGTGCTGCTCGGGGTCACGATGGTCAGCGCAGAGCAGTGGGTACGTCGACGTTTGCGCAGCCTGCTCGGCCAGTAACGGGGGACAACAGCAGGGTGCCCGCCAGCAACAGGCCGGCGCCTGCGACTATCAACGCGGGCTCAAGGCTGGCGGCAAACTGGGTACTCAGGGCGGCCAGCAAAGGACCGCTCAGTTGACCAAGGGCAAAACAGGCGGTCAGCAGCCCCGCATTGCGTTGGGTGGCGTGTGGTGCCAGTTCCCGAGAGCGCTGCATCACCAACTGCATACAGGCCAGGAACGGCGTACCGCAGAGCACCACGCCCAGCGCCAGGCCGGGGCCGTTCCCCAGCAGGCAAGCAAATACCCCGGCGGCCTGCAGCCATAGCGTTACCATCAACCAGCGTGACGTGCTGCCTTGTCCGGGGCGACGCCGACTGACCATCACCACACCCAGCGTTGCCGCCAGGCCAAAGCCGGGCCAGAACAGGTCGGCCAGCCACTGGCCGTGGAAGTGTGTATTGGCCATTTGCGACATGAAGGTCGCCGGAATGATGTAGCCGGTGCCGTACAGCGCATAGATAACGCTCAGGCGGGCAATTCCCGGTGTGCTGCCGCCCAGGCTGATCGCTGCATTTGTAGCGGTTGCGGGTTGCGGCAGCAGCGGCAGAATGGCCAGTAGCATCAGCAGGGCGGTGGCGGCATAGATCAACCACAGCGGTGCGGAACCGAGCCCCTGTAGGTTGGAATACAGGGCGAGCAAACCGGTCAGGCAGATGCCCATGCCTGGGCCTGCAAAGACCAAGGCGCCCAACTGCGGGCGATTGCTTTGCGCGGCCAACTGCTGGCTTAAGCTGGTGATCATCACCAGCACCCAGGCACTGGCCACACCGGTACCAAAGCGCAGCAGCATATGCGCCCAGAAGCCGTTCGCCCAGAACGACGCCAGGGTCAGCAGTACACACAGCCACAGTCCGGCCAGCAAGCGCAGCCGGACCTGCCCGGGCCGGCGCGCAAACATGCCGTCCAGCGCGCCCACGAAGTAACCCAGGTAGTTGGCTGCCGCCACCACCCCGGCAGCACTGAGGCCCAACTGACCTTCGCTGATCAGGTGTGGCAGTTGTGGGGTCAGGGCAAAACGGCCAATGCCCATCGCCATCATCAAGGCGACGAAGCTGGCGAGCAGGCGCAGAGTCGGGGACATGACGGGTCTCCAATGCAAGGTTCGATGACCGTCAGGCTAGTGCGCATTGACTTTCAATAAAATTGAATAATTATGATGAACCTGTTCTTTTTTAGAGAATGACCATGGAGCTCAGTCAGCTGAGAATCTTTCAGGCGGTTGCCGAGACGGGTTCGGTTACCCGGGCTGCCGAGCAGTTGCATCGGGTGCCGTCCAACCTGTCGACGCGCCTGCGCCAACTTGAGGAGCAATTGGGCGTAGAGCTGTTTCGTCGCGAGCGACAGCGTCTGCAGTTGTCACCGGCAGGAAAGGTGTTGCTGGATTACGCCGGACGCCTGCTGGCCTTGCACGATGAGGCCTTTGCCGCAGTGCAGGGCGGCCAACCGGCAGGGAATTTTGTGCTTGGCACCATGTACAGCACGGCTGCCATCCATTTACCGGCCTTGCTGGCGCGTTATCATCGGGCCTACCCCGCGGTCAATTTGCAGGTGCAGGCGGCGCCCAGTGGTGAACTGCTTGAAGGCTTGCTCAGTGGGCGCCTGGATGCTGCACTGGTCGATGGTCCGTTGAGCCTGGCGGGCCTGGATGGTGTGCCGCTGTGCGATGAAACCCTGGTGTTGATCACCGAGGCCGATCATCCCCCGGTGCGCAGTGCCCGTGATGTGGCAGGGCGTGCGGTATTCACTTTTCGTCAGGGCTGTTCGTACCGGATGCGTCTTGAAGCCTGGTATGCCTACGACCATGCGGCCATGGGCCGGGTGATGGAAATTGAGTCCTACCCCAGCATGTTGGCTTGCGTTATTGGCGGCGCCGGTGTCGCACTGATGTCGCAATCCATGCTGGATAGCCTGCCGGGGCGTGAAAGCGTGGCGGTTCACCGTTTGCAGTCACCTTTCGACGAGGCTACCACCTGGTTGATGTGGCGCAAGGGCATGCTGGGGGCGAACCTCAGTGCCTGGGTGGCGTTGCAGCAGGAAGACCGGCTTGAGCCCGCGCAATGCCGTATGGTCAGCGCTTGATCGAGGTCAAGCCGTGTTTTCTTTGTCAGATTCAGCGGTGCGCGGAGAAGGACATCGGGCTATGATCTCTATGAAGCGCCGCAGGACTTCTTTGCCGCGCCAGATAGCCCGTAAGGGGGATGTCATGAAAAATGCGCTGTATAACTGGCTACATGACCTGGCTGTTGCGCTTGGCCTGATTCCGCCACCGCTGCAACCGGTTCCGATTCCCAGTGATGAGGAGCAACGCAAACGCCAGCCGCGCAAGTAAACTGGCGCAGTATCGGCCTGAAAACCGTCGCATCATGGCGAATGCGACGGTATGTTCAGGTCAGGTTCAGCTCAGGCCGGTTCTGCTGCTTTTACGGGCTGGCGTGACATCAGGCTGACCGCGATGAAGCTGATCAGGCCAATTGCCAGGCTGTAGTAGATGGGCGTATTGGCTTCCAGGCCATCCTTGAACATGAATACCAGTGCGGTGCCGAAACCCACACCATGCTGGTGATTGCGCCTGCAGTGGTCGCGCGCTTCCAGTAGATCGCGCCGATCAGCGGAATCAGCATGCCGCCCACCAGCAGGTTGTAAGCCAGGGTCAGGGCGCTGATCACGTCGTTCACCACCAGTGCAATGCCCAGCACCACGATACCGGTCAGGCAGGTAAACAGACGGTTCACTCCCAGGCTCGACTGCTTGCCGCCGCGCAGCCGTGGCAGCAGGTCTTCGGTCAGCGTGGTGGAGGCTGCCAGCAGGCCAGCACTGGCGGTGGACATCATGGCAGCCAGGGCAGCAGCCATCAGCAACCCGCGGATACCATCGGGCAGGGTGCCCTTGATTACGGCGGCGAAGGCGTTGTTGGGGTTGCTCAGGTCAGGCATCAGCACATGTGCTGCCATACCGATCAGAGCACAGGCCAGACCATAGATCACACAGTAGAGGCCAGCGGTCGTACCGGCATATTGAGCCACCTTTTCGTCGCGCGCGGTGAACACCCGTTGCCAGATGTCCTGACCGATCAGGATGCCGAAGAAGTAGATCAGGAAGTAGGTGATGATGGTGTCCCAGCCGATGGTTGTGAAGCTGAAACTGGCTTCTGGCAGTTTGTTCACCAACTCATCCCAACCCCCGACCTTGTACAGGCACACCGGTAGCAGGATGAACATCAGGCCGACGGTCTTGATCACGAACTGGACGATGTCTGTCAGGGTCAGTGACCACATGCCACCGATGGTTGAGTAGGTCACGACCACGCCACCGCCGAGCACAATGGCCAGCCAGAACGGCAGGTCGAGCAGCACTTCCAGAACGGTGCCGATGGCCAGGACAGAGGTCACCCCAATCATCAGTGCATAAGCCAGCATGATCGCGGCACTGGCTTGACGTGCCATGGGGTTATAGCGGCGCTCAAGTACCTGGGTGACCGTGAAGATACGCAGGCGCAACAGCGGTTTGGCCAGGAACAGGTTCAGGGCGATGATGCCCATGCCCAAGGCGGCGCAAAGCCAGAAACCCGAGATACCATGGACATAGCCAAGGCGTACAGAGCCAACGGTAGACGCGCCGCCCAATACGGTCGTGGCCATGGTGCCCATGTACAGGGTCGGGCCGAGGTTGCGGCCAGCGACAAGGTAGTCTTCGTGGGTCTTGGCTCGGCGCATTCCATACCAGCCGAGCGTGAGCATGCCGGCGGCATAAATCAGTACAACGAAAATATCCAGGGCCATGGGGTGTCTCCGATTGTCTTTATTATGGCGAGATCGACCTCGCGGGCGGCCATGGCCGCCCGGGGCATTCTTCAGTACAGCGGGCCGGTCAGCGGCCGCACTGTCATGGCTTCCTGCCGTGGCGGTTGTCCTGGAGGTGTTGCTTTAACGGCGTGCCACGCCCGGCAATACGCACAGCATTTCGTAGAGCAGGTTGGCGCCGAGCAACGAGGTATTGCCGGTCGTGTCATAAGGCGGGGACACTTCCACCAGGTCGCAACCGATCAGGTCCAGGCCCTGGCAGCCACGAATGATCTCCATGGCCTGTATGGTGGTCAGGCCACCGATTTCTGGCGTGCCGGTACCAGGCGCCCAGGCCGGGTCGATACCGTCGATGTCAAAGCTAAGGTAGACCGGGCCGCCACCGACTTTCTCGCGCACTTCAGCCATCAGTGGCTCTAGCGACTGGTGCCAGCACTCCTCGGCTTGAACCACCCTGAAGCCCTGCTTGCGGCTCCAGTTGAAGTCTTCTGCGGTGTAGCCTTGGGCGCGCAAGCCAATCTGGACCACCCGGTCGCAGTCCAGCAGGCCTTCCTCGACTGCGCGGCGGAAGGTGGTGCCGTGGGCGATTTTTTCGCCGAACATGTGGTCATTGACGTCGGCGTGGGCATCGATATGCACCAGCCCGACCTTGCCGTGCTTTTTATGGAGGGCACGCAGGATCGGCAGGGTCACGGTGTGGTCGCCGCCCATGGTCAGTGGAATCACATCGTGTGCCAGGATCTGATCGTAGGCCTCTTCAATGATCCGCACCGCGTCGAGCAGATTGAACGTGTTGATTGCCACATCACCGATGTCGGCCACCGACAGTGAGTCGAAGGGGGCGGCACCGGTTGCCATGTTGTAAGGGCGGATCATCACCGACTCGGCACGTATCTCCCGTGGGCCGAAGCGAGTACCTGAGCGTAGCGAGGTGCCGATGTCCAGCGGAATACCGACAAACGCGGCATCCAGGCCGGCTGCGCTTTGCAGGTGGGGGAGACGGAGCATGGTGGCGATACCGCCGAAGCGTGGCATTTCGTTGCCGCCCAGCGGTTGATGAAGAATCTTGTCCACGGTCTGGCCTCATCGATTCGATAGTTTTAGTGGTTGAAACCTGTCGGGCTGAAGCGGGAAGGCAACTGAAATACCGCGCACAGGCCGGGTTGTGGCGGAGTCTGCAAAACGTAGTGGTTGAAAAGAATCGCTACAGCTAAATACTTACTTCAGATTTTTATGAACTATGCGCCCGGTGCTGGTTAGACTTTGCAGACCACCCCTCACGGATCAACCGAATATGGCCAACGCATTGCCTGACCTGAAACTGCTGCGCATCTTCGTCAGCGTCGTGCGTCATCAAGGGTTCGCCAATGCCCAGCAAGAGTTGAACCTGTCGACCTCGGCCATCAGCACCTACATGAGCCAGTTGGAATCTGCGTTAGGGATCGTGCTGTGCCATCGGGGGCGTGGTGGCTTCAGCCTGACCAGCAAGGGTGAACTGTTTCATCAGGAAACGTTGCGCTTGCTGGCGGAAATGGAAGGTTTCGAGCAGTACGCTGCAGCGCTCAAAGGCGAGTTGCGTGGCACGCTTAACCTGGGTGTGATCGATTCCACGGTAGGTGACCGGGCCTTGCCGCTGGCCGAGGCCATTGGTGCATACAGTCAGGAGCACCCGGCGGTGCATTTGCACTTGTCGGTGTCCAGCCCTTACGAGTTGCAGTTGGGCGTGCAGGACAACCGCCTGGACCTGGCGATTGGCGCGTTTTCCACGCGCATGAGTGGCTTGCTGTATCAGCCGCTGTACCGCGAGCAACACTGGTTGTACTGCAGCAATCGCCATCCGCTTTACCTGCAACGGCGTATTCCTGAGCAAGTGATTACCCAGCAGCGCATGGTCGGGCGCGGTTACTGGAGCCAGGCGGAACTTGCCCGGCATGGTTTCAAGCACAGCGCGGCAACGGTGGAGAGCATGGAGGCACAGCTGATCCTGGTGTTGTCCGGTGCCTACATTGGTTATTTGCCCGAGCACTATGCACAGGCCTGGGTGGACAAGGGCGATTTGCGGGTACTGTCCCCGGCGACTTTCGGCTACCAAGCGCCATTTTCCATGATCATCCGCCGCGGGCGCAGCCGCGAACCGTTGATCCAGACCTTTCGTGATTTGCTCAAGGCACAGCTCATGCCAGCCTGAACGGTATGTCTGGAAAATATTTTTCGAAAATCGGGAAATTTCTGGGTTTTTTCGCCATCACGCCCGTAAAGGCTCTGCTAAACCTTCCTTTGCTTGATGATTTTCTATCATTTTCCTCCAAGCAGGGAACGCCCAGATGCGCATGAATTTGCCCGTAACTGAGCATGAAAGAACCTTTCCCAATGAACAGCGGCTAATCTCCACCACCGACCTGAACAGCCGCATTACCTACTGCAACGATGCCTTTATCTCGATCAGTGGTTTTACCAATGAGGAACTGGTAGGCCAGACGCACAACCTGGTACGTCATCCGGACATGCCGCCTGCGGTGTTTGCTCATATGTGGGAGACCATCAAACAGGGAAAGCCCTGGATGGGCGTGGTCAAGAACAGGGCCAAGAACGGCGATTTTTACTGGGTAAGTGCCTACGTTACAGCGATTTATGAAAATGGCCGGATCAGCGGTTATGAGTCGGTACGTTCAGTGCCGAGCCGTGAGCAGATTCGCCGCGCCTCTGCATTGTATGCGCGCTTGCGCCAAGGGCGTTCGGCGCTACCGGTCGCTGCACGGCTGGGCACCCAGTTGGCTCATGGCTGGCCATTGCTGGTTGCAGGAGGCGTGTCGGCAGCAGGGTACCTGTGGTTGCCGCAATACGCGGCGCTGGGTGTGTTGGCGGCGAGCCTGCTTGCGGCCTGGTACCTGACCGAATCGCGACAGAACCGCGCCATCAAGCGCACTTTGGCTGAGCACCCCAAAGCCTTCACCAGCCCACTGGTTGCGCTGACCTACAGTGACAATGCGGGGTTGCTGGGGCAGTTGGAGCTGGCCATCATCAGTGAGGAGGCCCGGCTGCAGACCGCACTGACCCGGCTGGTTGATGCGGGCGTCGGGGTCAAGGCGCGGGCGGCACAATCTTCCGATTTGTCGGGCTCCCAGGCGCAGATGCTCGATCGTCAACGCAATGAGACCGACCAGTCCGCCACGGCCATCGCGCAAATGGCTGCGACGATTCAGGAGGTGACCCACAATGTGCAGAACACGGCCATTGCCGCTTCCGATGCTGACAAGCTGACTCAGCAGGGCAGTGATCTGGCTCAGCAGAGTTTGCAAGCGATGAGCAGTATGAGCGAAGCGGTCAACAACATTGGCGTGGCAGTGCATGCCTTGGCTGACCAGACCCAGTCGATTGGCAGCGTCGTGGATGTGATCACCTCGATTGCCGAGCAGACCAACCTGCTGGCGCTGAACGCGGCCATTGAGGCCGCCAGGGCGGGGGAGCAGGGGCGGGGCTTTGCGGTCGTGGCCGATGAGGTTCGCTCGCTGGCCCAGCGTACCCGTACGTCCACCGAGGAAATCCATCAGATCATTGCCTCGCTGCGTTCCGGTGCCGAGCGCGCCGTGAGCACCGCGACCAAGGGCGAGCAGATTTCCCGTGACAGTGTGCAGCGTGTTGAGGCCGTGCAATCAGCATTGGTCGGTATTAGCCAGGCCGTGAGCCGCATTACGGGCATGAGCCAACAAATGGCCACGGCTTCCGAGCAACAAAGCCATGTGGCCGAGGACATCAATCAGCAGATTACCCGTATCGCCCAGCTCTGCGACCACAGCGCCGATCAGGCCAAGCAGGGAGCAGAGATCAGTCAGGACCTGGAACACATGGCTGATTACCTGTACAGCCTGGCAGAACGCTTCAACCGCTAGCCCCGGCTACCCACAGGGATGTGGGTAAGCTTTTCGAGCCTGTTGTGGCACACTTGTGCACTCAGGAGAAATCGATGTCCAGAATCAACTGCGAGCGCTGCCTGCGACCGCAAAACCACTGCCTTTGCCCCTTGATCCCCAGCCTTGAGAGCCGTACACGCGTCGTGCTTTTGCAGCACCCGAGTGAAGTCCGCCATGCGCTGAACACTGCTCGCCTGGCTGGCTTGGGCCTGCGCAATGCCGAGTTGCGGGTGGGCGAGGTGTTTGATGACCTGCACGATCTGATCGCGACCCCCGGTTACCGGGTTGCCGTGCTGTTCCCTGGCGATGAAGCGCAAGCGCTTGGCCCCTACAGTAACGACCAGGACTCGCGTCCCTGGTTGCTGGTAGTGCCTGACGGAACCTGGCGCAAGGCACGCAAGTTGTTGCACCTGAACCCGTTGCTGGAGGGCTTGCCGAGGGTCAGCCTGGCAACCGTTCAGCCGTCGCGTTACCGGTTGCGCAAGGCGCCGGAACCAGGCGCTTTATCGACGCTGGAGGCGGTGGTGCAGGCATTGAACGTGCTCGAGGCGCCGGACGTGTTTGACGGGTTGCTAAAGCCATTCGACGCACTGATCGAAGGGCAGATTGCGGCGATGGGCAGTGAGACCTACGCGCGTAACCATGTGCGCTGAGTGTTTGTGCAAAGCGCGGCGGCTCCCGCCAACGGCATAGGCTGTCAACGTTTAACCAGGGTTTTCTGACGCAAGATGTAGACGCTGACCAACACCGCACTGGTCAGCATGAAACCACGCGCCCACGGCAAGGGTACTAAGTAGCAGGACAGGCTGATGCTTGCCCACATCAGGCCGATGGCGTAGACCTTGCCTTTGAGGGGAATGCCTTTGCCGTTGAGGTAGTCACGAATCCACGGGCCCAGTTGGGCGTGGTTGATCAGCCAGTCGTGAAAACGGGGCGAGCTGCGCGCAAAGCAGGCTGCTGCCAGCAGCAGAAACGGGGTGGTCGGCAGTACCGGCAGGAAGATGCCGATCACCCCCAGCGCAACGCTGAGCCAGCCGATGGCCAGCAGCAGGTAACGCATCGGTAAAAACTCAGTGGTGGCGGGGTTTGAGCAGCGCTGGCTTCTCGTCTGGCGCATGGCAGAGCAGATACAGCGCAGTCAGCGCCTCGGGGATCTGCACGATCATGTCGTCCATCAGGTTGGCATCGCTGGCGATGTCGGCAAATTCAGGCTGCTCGTCGAACAGGCCGGAACCGACCATGATCGGCAGCAGCATTTCGCTGACTTCTTCTTCCGCGGTCTCGAACCAGGCTTCTTCACGCAGGAATACGCCTTCCATGAAACCGATGCACCAGCCGCGCAACTCGGAGTCGTCCGGCTCGTCGCCAAGGTCCAGGTCGCATGGCAGCTCGAACTCCTCGTCGCTGGCCAGTTGGCGCGCGATGTGTTCCTTGAGCTTGATCAGCGTCGTTTCGATCTCGGTGCGCTGTGCGTCGTCCTTGTAATGCGGCTCTTCGGAGAACAGGGCGTCGATCCATTCACGCTCGGGCACGGCTTCGGCGCAGATCGACAGCGCGGTCAGGTAGCCATGAGCGGCAACGTAGTCCAGCGCTTCCTCATGCAACTCGTCGGCGTCGAGGAAGGCTTGCAGGCGGTTCAATTGCTCAGCGAAGGACATTACAGGGCTACCTTGGGAATAAACGATAATGAATTCTAGCACCTTGCGGTGCAAACGATGCAAAGGAAGACGCTCTATCGTAGAGGCACCTGCGCGGGCAGGTGCTCGGGTATAATGCCCGGCTTTTGTGTCGGGAGCCCTGCGTGGCGGTCCCGGGGTAAAAGCCGCTTACGCATTTTCGGATGAGGCGGATCGGTTTTTCATCCAGCCTGTGGCGAGGATGGTTCTGCGATTTTTGGAGTTTCTATGCTCGAACAGGCTCAGCGCGTCCTCAAGGATATCTTCGGCTACGACAGTTTCCGTGGTCGCCAGGGTGCGATCATCGAATGTGTGGCCAAGGGCGGGGACGCCTTGGTGCTGATGCCTACCGGTGGTGGCAAGTCGCTCTGCTATCAGGTGCCGGGGTTGTTGCGCAATGGTCTGGCGGTGATTGTCTCGCCCCTGATTGCCCTGATGGAAGACCAGGTTGCAACCCTCGATGAGCTGGGGGTGGCGGCTGCCTCGCTGAACTCGACCCTGAGTGCCGAGCAGCAGCGCGAGCTGGCCGGGAAGATCCGGCGCGGCGAAATCAAGATGCTCTACCTGGCGCCTGAGCGTCTGGTTCAGCCGCGTATGCTGGATTTCCTGCGCGACCTGGAGATTGCGCTGTTCGCGATTGACGAGGCGCACTGCGTATCGCAATGGGGCCACGATTTCCGTCCGGAGTACCTGCAACTGGGGCAGTTGGCCGAACTGTTTCCGCACGTGCCGCGTATTGCCCTGACGGCCACGGCCGACATGCGTACCCGCGAGGAAATCGTTACCCGTCTGCATTTGCAGAATGCCGAGCGCTTTCTGTCGAGTTTCGATCGGCCGAACATTTTCTATCGCATAGTGCCCAAGGAGCAGCCACGCAAGCAGTTGATGGCGTTCCTTGGCGAGCGCCGTGGCAACGCCGGTATTGTCTACTGCCTGTCGCGAAAGAAAGTCGACGATGTTGCAGCCTTCCTCTGTGATCAGGGCTTCCCGGCCTTGCCCTACCATGCCGGTCTTCCCGCTGAAACCCGTGCCAGCAACCAGCGGCGCTTCCTCAACGAGGAGGGCCTGATCATGGTCGCGACCATTGCGTTCGGCATGGGTATCGACAAGCCCAACGTGCGTTTTGTCGCTCACCTCGACTTGCCCAAGTCACTGGAGGCCTACTATCAGGAAACCGGTCGCGCCGGCCGTGACGGGCTGCCCGCCGATGCCTGGATGGCCTACGGCCTGCAGGACATGGTGATGCTCAAGCAGATGCTGCAAAACTCCGAGGGTGATGAGCGCCACAAGCGCATCGAGCAGCACAAGCTCGACGCCATGCTGGCCTTGTGCGAGGAAACCCGCTGTCGGCGTCAGATATTGCTGAACTACTTCGACGAAGAACTTCAGCAGCCGTGTGGTCATTGTGACAACTGCGTTGACAGCGTACAGACCTGGGACGCGACCGAGCCGGCACGCCAGGCCCTTTCGGCCATCTACCGTACGGGGCAGCGCTATGGTGTTGGCCATTTGATCGACGTATTGCTCGGTCGTGATAACGAAAAAGTGCGTAGTTTTGGCCATCAACAGTTGTCGGTGTTTGGCGTCGGCAAGGCGCGCCAGGAAGGGGAGTGGCGCTCGCTGTTCCGTCAACTGGTTGCCCGAGGCCTGGCTGATATCGACCTTGAAGGGTATGGCGGCCTGCGCCTTTCCGACAGTTGCCGCCCGTTACTGCGTGGCGAGGTCAACCTGGAGCTGCGTCGAGATCTCAAACCGCAGACCAGCAAAGGCACTGGCAGCTCCGGCAGCCCGGCGAGCCAGTTGGTGCGTGGTGAAGAGCGCGAGCAATGGGAGGCCCTTCGTGCGCTGCGGCGCAAGTTGGCCGAGGAGCATGGCGTGCCGCCTTACGTGATCTTCCCCGACTCGACGTTGCTCGAAATGCTGCGCAGCCAACCGAGCAGCCTGAGCGAAATGGCCCGGGTCAGTGGTGTCGGTGCGCGTAAGCTGGAGCGCTATGGTCAGGCCTTCCTTGAGGTGCTCGGTGGCGAGGCTGAAACGCCCAAGGTTGTGGTCGATCTGCGTCACGAGTTGGTGACCCTGGCCCGTGCCGGCATGACACCGATCCAGATCGCCGGTCAACTGCAATGCAGCGAAAAAAACGTCTACAGCCTGCTGGCCGAAGCCATTGGTCGTCAGGAGTTGTCATTGGAGCAGGCGCTGGATTTGCCGGAAGACCTGTTGCTCGAGCTTCAGGACGCGTTCCTTGATGGCGAGGGTGAGTTGCCGCCAGTTTCGGCGATTGCCGGGCAGTTCGGGGCACGAGTACCAGAAGGGGTGTTGTACTGCGTTCGGGCTGCCCTGGCCGCTGAATTTGAGATGTAAAACACCGCTAATGTCATCATTTATAACGATTGTTGGACAAAATGCCTGGTGTCAGAGCCTTGCCTAAGGGGCTCGGTCATGGTTAGCTGACTAATAATTGTTTTTGATGATGAGTGTGTTATGCCGTTGACCGATCACCACCGCTTTGGGATGCAACTGGCGCAGATGTCCCGTGGCTGGCGCGCCGAACTGGATCGCCGCCTGGCCGGATTGAACCTTTCGCAAGCGCGTTGGCTGGTGCTGCTGCACCTGGCCCGTTTCGAAGAGGCACCAACTCAACGCGAACTTGCGCAGAGTGTTGGCGTCGAGGGACCGACCCTGGCCCGTTTGCTCGATAGCCTGGAGGCCCAGGGCCTGGTGCGTCGTCAGGCAGTCCTGGAGGATCGCCGGGCGAAGAAAATTTTGCTCTGCCCTCCCGCCAAACCTCTGATCGAACAGATCGAAACCATCGCCAATGCCTTGCGTGCCGAGCTGTTCACGGGGGTCGATGAAGAGGAGTTGAGCATCTGCATGCGTGTGCATGCACGCATTCTGGCAAACCTGGAGAAGTCCTAGTCACCGGTCAGGAGACAGTACCCGCATGACCCTGCACAAGCCTGAAATCGTCATCACCTATTGCACTCAGTGCCAGTGGCTGCTTCGTGCTGCCTGGCTGGCTCAGGAACTGCTCAGTACCTTTAGCGATGACCTGTCGCGGGTGGCGCTTGAGCCGGCCACGGGAGGCGCCTTTCGTATTACCTGCGACGGTGTGCAGATCTGGGAGCGCAAGGCCGATGGCGGTTTCCCTGAGGCCAAAGTGCTCAAGCAGCGTGTACGCGACCAGATCGATCCGCTGCGCGACCTGGGGCACAACGACCGGCCTTGATCAGGCGAGCTCGGCGGCCTTGAGCTTCTTGCCTTGGCGGCCTGTGGCCATGCGACTGGATACGACAATAGCGAGAATGATCAGCACACCGCCCATGAGCATGCGCGGTGTGGGCGTCTCTGCGAAAATCATCCAGGCCATGGCAATGCCGTAGACCGGCTCCATGGCAAAGACCACCGCCGCAGTGCGAGCCTTGATGACCGCGAGGCTGGCGACGAATAGGCTGTGGGCAACGCCTGTGCAGAACACCCCGAGCAGACCAATCCACAACCAGTCCAGTGCAGGTACCGCGCTGATCTCCGGCGCCGCCAGGGGCAGCAGGCACAGGGCGACCACGGCGTTTTGGCAGAGGGCAGCCTGGACTGCAGGGACGCGTCCGGAGTTGGCGCGGTTGATCAGCGACAGCAATGAAAACAGCAGCCCGGAAAGTAACGCCCACAGCAGGCCGCCGGTGGCTTCGCTGGCAAGGTTGAAGTCGGGGGTGACCAGAATCAGGCCAAGGCTGACCAGCGCTACCAAAAGTACCTCGTTGCCACGGATGCGTTCGCGAAACAGCAGGCCTTCAAGGATGATGGTGAAGGCCGGAAAGCTGGCAAAGCCCAGGGTGGCGATCGCGACGCCGGCGACCTTTACGGCAATGAAGAAGCTGACCCAGTGCCCCGCCAGCAGTACTCCGCCGAGTGTGAGCCGTTGCCAGTCCTGATGCCGCAGGCGTATCCAGCCTTGCCCGGCGAGGGCTGCGAACGCAGCCAGTGCCGCTACCGCGAACACCGCTCGGCCAAAGACGATGATCGACGGTGCGGCGCTGGCAAGCTTGCCAAACACGCCAGTCAGGCCGAAAAACAGCGCGCCAATATGCAAGGCGCCCAGGGCGGTGCGGTGATTCATGGAGCTCCTTGTTGTTTGAGTGAGGCAGCCTGCTCAGTGTAAAAGTCGGTTGTGCTGCCTGTCTGTCGCGATCATCGCGTCCTTCGGCTTTGAAGTCCAGGCGGCCGCGCAGATCGAACACCCGTTGTGGGTGCTCATGGCTGTGGGTAATCAGGTCATGATTGTAGTGACGCGGCGTAAATATCGAGTCTGCCGTGAACACCGGGCTAGAAGGTGATCTTGCCACGCAGCATGTCGCGGTACATCGCGAAATCGCCAATCAAGCTGTAGAGCGGGTGGCTGAACGTGGCTGGACGGTTTTTTTCAAAAAAGAAATGCCCGACCCAGGCGAATCCGTAGCCTGCAACAGGTAGCGTCAGCAGCAGCGCCCAGTTGCCAGTGGCCACCGTGTAGGCAGCCAGCGCGATGACCAGGCTGGTGCCGACAAAGTGCAGGCGGCGACAGACGGTGTTGCTATGCTCCCCCAGATAGTAGGGGTAGAACTCGGCAAAACTGCTGAAATGCTGAGGGCTGTTCACGATAACGCTTCCTTGGTTTATCGGATATGGCCACGATACACGACGTGGAGCCTGAATTGAGTCTAGAGTCATTAGCTACATCAGCCAGTGACAATGGGCGCCGTTTTAGTATCCTTCTGGTTCACCGCATCGCGGTATGTGAACTTAAAAGAAGCCAGCCATGAGCGTAAGAACCACTTCAGCAAGCTGGGCAACGGGAATCGTCAAGGCACTTGAGTTGGAAGGGCTCGATTGTCGTGCCATGTTTGCCCAGCTCGGGCTGGATTTTGCGGCATTGGATGACCCCGATGCACGCTTTCCACAGGACTCCATGACCCGCCTTTGGCAGTTGGCAGTGGAGCTGTCCGGCAATCAGGCGATTGGCCTGAACCTGGCCCGTGTGGTGCGCCCGGCTTCCTTTCACGTCGTCGGCTATGCGTTGATGTCCAGTCGAACCCTGGCGGAAGGATTCGAGCGTCTGGTGCGTTATCAACGAATCATTGCTGAAAGCTCCGATCTGGCGTTTCGCCTGGAGCCTGAGGGTTATGCATTGGTGCTGACGGTGCATGGCGATCACCTGCCGCCGACCCGGCATAGCGCCGAAGCCTCGTTGGCGTGTGCCTTGTCGCTGTCCAGTTGGCTCAGCGGTCGTCCTATCCAGTTGCGGCGGGTGTTGATCCATGGGCCGGAGCCTGTCGATCAGGAGCCCTATCGCCAGGCCTTCCAAGCCCCGCTGGTGTTTGGTGCCGAGCACAATGCGTTGATTTTCGAGCGCAAAGACATGGAAGCGCCATTGCCCACCGCCAACGAGGCCATGGCTGCCTTGCATGATCGTTTCGCGGGTGAGTACCTGGCGCGGTTTTCCGAGAGCCGCGTAACGCATCGGGCCCGTCAGGTGCTATGCCGGATGTTGCCTCAGGGCGAGCCGAAACGGGAGATGGTTGCCCAGGCGCTTCACCTGTCTCAGCGCACCTTGCAGCGACGATTGCAGGAAGAAGGCACCAGCTTCCAGGCCTTGCTCGATGACACCCGCCGTGAGTTGGCTGAGCAGTACCTCGCCCAGCCGGGCATGACGTTGCTAGAGGCGGCCTATCTGCTGGGGTTTGCTGACCCGAGCAACTTTTTTCGGGCTTTCCGCCGCTGGTTTGATGAGACGCCCGGAGAATACCGGGCCCGCCTGAGTGGGTGTGTGCCGAGCGCTTAGCGGGTCAATGACGCCAGAACGCTGGCATGCACAGCACCAGCACCGTGATGATTTCCAGACGGCCGAGCAGCATGCCGCCCGCCAGAATCCATTTCGCAGCATCCGGAAGGCTGGAGAAGTTGCCGGAAGGGCCGATGGTCTCGCCCAGTCCCGGCCCAACGCCTGAAACGGTGGCTGCTGCACCGGTCAGAGCGGTCATCCACTCTACGCCCAGCAACGACAAGGCCAAGGCAATGACACAGATCGTGGTGGCGAAGAAGAACGAAAAGGTCAGAATCGAGCGCACGATCTCTTCGTCGAGACGATGCCCGTTGTACTTCTGTTTGATCACCGCGCGGGGGTGGATCAGTTGATTCAGGTTGGCCTTGAGCAGGGTATAGGCGACCTGAAAGCGGAAGATCTTGATCCCGCCAGCGGTCGAACCTGAGCAGCCGCCGATAAAGCCGAGGTAGAAAAACAGCATTAGCGAGAAGTTGCCCCAGAGGCTGTAGTCGCCCAAGGCAAAACCGGTGGTGGTCACCACGGATGTCACGTTCAGCGCTACATGGCGCAGGGCTTCGAGCCAGTGGAGACTGGTCGTGGCCCAGTACCAGGTGCCCAGTACCGCCCAGGTGACCAGCAACAAGCCGAGCAACCCGCGAACCTGATGATCTCTGAACAGTGCCTTGCGGTTACCGCGCAGCGTTGCGACATACAGGGTGAAGGGCAGGCTGCCGAGTATCATCACCACCACGGCAACCCAATGCACGGCGGGCATGTCCCACTTGGCAAGAGACTGGTCGGAGGTGGAAAAACCCCCGGTGGAAATGGCCGACATGGCGTGGTTGATGGCGTCGAACGGGTTCATGCCAGCGAGCCAGAACGCCAGAGCGCCGAGGGTGGTGAAACCGACGTAAACCATGACAATCGACTTGGCGACCATGTGCGAGCGCGGCATGACCTTTTCGGAGCGGTCGGAAGACTCGGTCTGGAACAGGCGCATACCACCGATACGCAGCAACGGGAGAATCGCCACAGCCATTGCGATGAAGCCGATACCGCCAAGCCAGTGCAACAGCGAGCGCCAGATCAAAATGCCTGGCGACATGGTGTCCAGGCCGCTGAGTACGGTGGCTCCGGTGGCAGTGATACCCGACATGCTTTCGAAAAATGCGTCGGTGTAGCTGATGTGCTGGGTCAGCAGAAAGGGCAATGCAGCAAAGATACACACCACCAGCCAACTGCTGACGGTGAGCAGGTACATGTCCCGTGGGCGCAGGTGCACGTGCTCCGGGCGTCCGGGAACGACCAGTGCCAGGCCGGCCAGAAAGGTGATCAGGCTGGACCAGAGGAATGAGGTCAGGTCGCCAGTGCGGTCGAAAACCACCAGGGTGGCCATGGGCACGACCATGCTGATTGCCAGGGTAATCAGGAAGATGCCGATAATGAAACCAATGATCCTTAAGGTCGGCAACGCCATGTGATCTGCTCTGACTCGATGCGGAAAGGCGCCATTCTACCTATGGACCTTTTTATGTAAACGCTAGAATAGCCTCACATTTAATTACAGGGGGTAGCCGATGGAGGCTCTCGACGCATTGCTCAACCGTGTTTCCGTTCCACGCCTGGTGGAGCCGGCACCGAATGCTGCACAGCGTGAGGCGCTGTTTCAGGCAGCCTTGCGGGCACCTGATCACGGTCAGCTGCGGCCATGGCGATTTCTCACCGTTGAAGGCGCAGCACGCGAACAACTGGGGCAGTTGCTGGTCGAGGCGACCGAGCTCAAGGGGGATGCGACCCAGGCGACGCTGGACAAAGCCCGTGCCATGCCGTTGCGGGCGCCACTGTTGATCGTGGTCATTGCCCGTTTGCAGGACCACTTCAAGGTGCCCAAGTCGGAGCAACGCCTGGCCGCAGGATGCGCGGCGCACGGTATTCTGTTGGCGGCTTATGCCCAGGGGATCGGCGCGGTGTGGCGTACCGGTGATCTGTCCTACAGCGCCCATGTGGCCAAGGGGCTGGGTTTGGCCGAGGGCGAGGAGGTTATTGGCTTTCTGTACCTGGGCACGCCTCAGAACGAACCTCGTACAGCGCCGATACTGGCCACCGAGGACTTTGTCAGCGCCTGGTCGATGCCGAGCTAAGTCGTTCTGTGCTGCCAGTAACCCGATGAGGTTACTGTGCAGCACCTTGCGACGGTAACGTCAGGGTTGCTACAAAGCCGCCTTGCGGATGATTGCCCAGTGTGAGGCTGCCGCCATGACGTTCCACTGCTCGCCGTGCAATGGCCAGCCCCAGGCCATGACCTGCTGCGCTTTGCCCGGGGGCTCGGAAGAATGGTTTACCCAGTCGCTCGAGATGTTCGCCGGCTACACCAGGGCCATGGTCACGCACGCTGATGACGATCCGTTCACTGTCACCAGTGGCCTTGAGCTCAATAGGCTGCCCTGGCGGGTTGAAGCGTTGGGCATTGCGCAACAGATTGTCCAGCGCACGCTCCAGCAGTGTCGGCCAGCCTTGAAGGGCCATCCCGGGCTCACTGTCCAAGTGTATGTCCTGCTCTGGTGCATTGAGCAGTGCATCCTTCTGTACGTTCAGCAGCAGCGCCGAGAGGTCAATCGGCTCGGCTTTGGCCTGTTCGGCATCGACACGGGCCAATGCCAGGATTTCACTGATCAGGGCTTCCAGTCGGTCGCATTCACGGGTCAGTCGCGGCCATAGCGCTTCGCGTTGTTCCGGCCCGGCGCGCTCTGCAAGGGCCAGAGCGATGCGCAGGCGTGCTAGTGGCGAGCGCAGCTCGTGCGACACATCACGCAGCAGTTGGCGCTGGCTGCCTATCAGGCTTTGCAGGCGTGCGCCCATGCGGTTGAAGTCGTTGGCCAGTACGCCAAACTCGTCACGTCGGCTGGCCAGCCGAGCCAGGCTGTTCTGTTGGTAGGTGGTTTGCCCCAGGTCATGCACTGCGCCGCGCAGCCTGCCCAGTGGGCGAGTGATCGACAGGGTCACCAACAGGCTGAACAGGGTCAGCACGACCAGTGCGATGCCCAATGCGCTCAATGGCCAGAGCAGGCTTTCGCGGTGCCAGGCGTCGAGTTCCGGGTGTGGGATGCGATAGATCAGCAGGTAGGTGTCGCCCGTGTCGGGGCTGGTGTACTCCTCTGTGAGGCGACGCCAGGGGAGTTGCCGTTCATCATTGTGGCGGCGAGCCTCAAAGGCGGCGGCGCGGCGCGGGAAGGTCCCGGGGACGACAGCATCTCCACCGTCGTTCAGCACCTGGACGTCGATGTGATATTGCCGTTTTCGCTGTTCCAGCAGGTCCTGAGCGACTTCCGGGCCGTCCCGCTCATAGCGTTCGGTCCAGTTTTTGGCCAGTGTGTTCAGCCCAGGATGACGGCTGAGAATCCAGGCGTCCTGGTTCAGCATGTGGCCCAACAGGATCGACAGGCCGGCAACCAGCGTGATGGCTAGCCAAAAACTGGCAAGGATGCGCCAGAACAATGAACGCAAAGGAGGCACCTCTAACGGAAAATGCCCGGTGTGCGGTGGCAGACCGGGCAGGTGTGGCACAGCTTACTGGGCCTTGGTGGCTTTTTCAGCTTTCCAGGCTTTGAACTCGTTCCACTCGGCGCGGCGCTCAGCCTCTTTCTTCTTCATTTCGTCGAACTGCTTTTGCTGGTCGGGTTTGAGCAGTGCACGAATGTCAGCCTGGGTTTTGTCTTCCTTGGCCTTCAACTCGTCTTTCATGGCTTTTTGATCGGCTGCCGGGAGTTTCTCCAGGTAGCGCTGGGTGATTTCGTGACGCTCTTTCATTTGTTCGCCCATCAGCTTGCGGACCTGTTGGCGTTGCTCGTGGGTCAGGTCCAGTTGGGCAAAGGGCGCGCCGCCGCGGTGGTGTTCGCCTTGGTGCGGGCCGCCCTCGGGCATGGCCATGGCGACCGTTGGCAGGGTCGCAGCGAGCATCAGGGCGATCAGGGTCTTGCGCATGGTGAGTCTCCTTGTCTGAAGCCGGTAGTGGCCGGATGTGCTCAGTGTAGGGAGATCAAGGTCAGCGGCGGTCAGGCAAGCGTAAAGCTTGGGTAAAGAGTCGTTGGCGTCGGCCTGACATTAGAGGCTGTAGTAATAGCCACGGCTACGCAGCGCGACAATTCGCGGGCGGCCATCCGGGTGTGGGCCCAGCTTTTTGCGCAGGTTGCTGACGTGCATGTCCAGGCTGCGGTCGTAGAGCGTAAGTTTTCGTCCGAGGGCGATCTGTGCAAGCTCCTGTTTTTCCAGCGGCTCGCCGGGCTGACGCAGCAGGGCTTCGAGAATGCGGCTTTCGGAGAGGGTCAGGGTTTGCTCATGTTCGTCGATGCTGATGACACCACGGGCCGGGCTGAAGCTCAGGTCACCGATTTCCAGCTGGCTGGGTGGCGCTGCCGGGTGGCTGCGTCGCAGCACGGCGCGCAGGCGCGCAGTCAGTTCTCGAGGGTCACAGGGTTTGGCGAGGTAGTCGTCGGCGCCCAGCTCCAGGCCGAGAATGCGGTCGAGTGGCTCGCCGCGAGCTGACAGCATCACCACAGGCAGCTCGGCATGTTCGCTGCGCAGTTGCTTGAGCACTTCAAGGCCACTGCCGTCGGGCAGCATCACATCCAGTACCACTGCGGCTGGCGCGTACTCGGCCAAGGCCTTGCGCGCACTCTGGCCATCGTGGCAGGCACGCACCTGAAAGCCTTCCTGGGTCAGCCAACTGCTCAGCAGTTCGCAGAGCTCCTCGTCATCATCGATCAGTAACAGCTCGCTCATGTCTCACTCAATTCAACCATTGCCGGCGCCGTCTGTAGCTGCCGCTGGCAAAGATACCGCAGAGTGCTGCCAAGAGGGCAACTCCACCGCCAATCACGAACCATTGCTGTTGATCGGTCAACAGTTTTATCGGGCTGTTGGTTTGCAGCGCCTTGACCTGAGCCTTCAAACGCTGGTTTTCCTGGCGAAGTTCACTCAGCTGTGAGCTTTCGCGTGTGTTGTCGAGCGTTTGCAGTTGTTGGGTCAGCGCCTGGCGCTGTGCTTCGCTTTCCTTCAAACGCTGTTGCAGCTCGGTGATCTGGCTGCCGGCACTGAGTGACAGCGGGGTGCTGGCAGCGGCCTCTTCGGCCTGAACAAGCGGGCTCAACAGCAACAGGGACAGCAGCAGGGACAACGGACCTTGACGCATCGGAACTCCTGATTCCACTTGAGTGTTCCAGAGGTTGTCGGCCGTTTAACGAGAATGATGAGCGATTGGCGCTAGAAAGGCATGCTGGCAGGCGGTGCGCGGTTTTGCGCACCCCCAAACGCCTTACGGCAGGACGTGCATGAACCGCTTTACCACACCCATGGCAAAAAACCCGGCGGCAACGTACGGGTCGGCGTCAGCCCAGGCCTGGGCGGCGCTCAGTGACTCGAACTCAGCGACGATCAGGCTGCCGCTGAAGCCCGCTGCACCGGGATCGTTGCTGTCGATGGCCGGGTGCGGGCCGGCCAGTACGACGCGGCCTTCAGCCTTGAGTTGCTGCAGGCGCTCCAAGTGAGCAGGGCGCGCAGCCAGACGGTTTTCCAGCGAGTTGGCAACGTCACTGGCGATGATGGCGTAGAGCATGTCAGTCCTCGGTTTTCGGTGTGGTGGTGTCACTGTCGTGCAGGTGGCGGGACAGGTACACGCCCTGGCCGACCAGGAAGAGTACGGTCATGCCCAGGCTGCCAAACACCTTGAAGTCGACCCAGAAGCTCTGGAACGTGAATGCGACGAAGAGGTTGGCGGCGCCACAGAACAGGAAGAAGAAGATCCAGGCGACGTTCAGGCGGTTCCAGATCGGTGCCGGCAGCGTCAGGGCGTGCCCCATGATACGTTTGATCAGCACGCGATCGCCGACGAAGTGGCTACCGGCAAAGGCCAGCGCAAACAGCCAGTTCACCACTGGCGCTTTCCATTTCAGGAAGGTCTCGCTATGGAAGGCCAGTGTCAGGCCGCCAAATACCAGGCAGGCGACCAGGGTCAGCCATTGGCCTTTTTCCAGCTTGCGCTGACGGATGAGCAACGCGCCATAGACCACCAGTGAGCTGATGATCAGCATCGCTGTAGCACTATAGATACCGCCCAGCTCGAAGGCGTGGCCGGCAATTTCGACGGCACGGGGTTCAAGTTTGTAGACGATGAAGAACAGGATCAGCGGGATGAAATCGATGAATTGTTTCACAGTGGCAGCCAGAAGCAGGATGTGGCGGCATAATAACAAACATCAATGACAGCGAAAGCGCCACCTATGAATGTTGATCTGCACTGCCACAGTACGGCCTCCGACGGCGCCTTGTCGCCCACTGCTCTGGTCGCCCGGGCTCATGAACACGGCGTGCGGACATTGGCCCTGACCGACCACGACACCCTTGAAGGGCAAATTGAGGCGCGTACCGCCACGCGTGCGCTGGGCATGCAGTGGGTCAGTGGCGTAGAGCTGTCCTGTACCTGGGGCGGTGCCACCATTCATGTGCTGGGCTATGGGTTTCCACTCGATGCCGCACCGCTGAATGCCGCAGTTGATGCGTTGCATCAGGGGCGCTGGTTGCGTGCCGAGGAAATCGACCGACGGTTGGCGGCGAAAGGCATGACCGGGGCGCTTGACGGTGCACGGGACATTCAGAAGGAGCTCGGCGACAGCGGCAATGCCCCGGCCCGACCGCATTTTGCCGAGTTTCTGGTGCGTGCCGGCTACGTCAAGGATCGTGGAGAGGCGTTTCGCAAATGGCTCGGGGCTGGCAAGCTGGGCGACGTCAAGCAGCACTGGCCGAGCCTGGAGGACACCGTTGAAACCTTGCGTCAGTCGGACGCCTGGGTGAGTTTGGCGCACCCGCTGCACTATGAATTTACGCGCAGCAAGCGCCGTCGGCTGATTGCCGACTATATTCAAGCAGGCGGGCAAGCGCTGGAAGTGGTGAATGGGATGATGCCAGCTGAACAGGTCGGCACTATGTCCATCCTGGCCCGTGAATTCGGTCTGCTGGCCAGTGCCGGCAGTGATTTCCATGGTCCGGGCGCCTGGTCGGAGATCGGTGTCTACCGGCCATTGCCCGAGGATCTGCCGCCTCTATGGCGCCGATTCAAGCATGAGCAGCCTAACGACGCGGTCTGAACAGGTAGAAAACGTGAGTCAATTTTTCCAGATTCATCCGGAGAATCCGCAGCCGCGCCTGATCAAGCAGGCGGTGGAGATTATCCGAAAGGGAGGGGTGGTGATCTACCCCACCGATTCGGCCTATGCAATGGGTTGCCAGATCGGCGACAAAAATGCCATTGAACGGGTTCGGCATTTGCGCAAGCTGGACAAAAACCACAACTTCACACTGCTGTGTTGTGACATTTCGCAGTTGGGGCTGTATGCCAAGATCGATACCGGTACCTTTCGCTTGCTCAAGGCCCATGTGCCGGGGCCATACACTTTTATTCTCAATGCTACCCGTGAAGTGCCACGGTTATTGATGCATGAAAAGCGCCGTACCATCGGCCTCAGGGTGCCGGATCATCCGATCATGCTGGCGCTGCTTGAAGAGTTGGGTGAGCCCTTGATGAGCGTGAGTCTGATCTTGCCGGGTGATGACGAACCCATGACTGACCCGTATGAAATGCGCCAGCGCCTGGAGCACCATGTCGACCTGATCATCGACGGTGGTTTTGGCGGCCTCAAGGCGTCCACAGTCATCAATCTGGCTGAAGGCGAGCCGGAAGTGGTGCGCGTGGGCTGCGGTGACCCTGCCCCCTTTCTGGTCGAAGCGTGAGCCAGGCCGTCATCACCGAGTCGCTGGTCGATCCACAGGCAGGGGCGCAGCAAGAGTTGCCGCTGGTGCTGGTCTATGGCCAGGCCCTGACCGAAATGCCGGTGGACCTGTACATCCCGCCGGATGCGCTTGAGGTCTTTCTTGAGGCCTTTGAAGGGCCTCTGGACCTGTTGCTCTATCTGATTCGCAAGCAGAACATCGACATTCTCGACATCCCTGTGGCCGAAATTACACGCCAGTACATGGGTTACGTCGAGTTGATGAAGAGCGTGCGCCTGGAGTTGGCTGCCGAGTATCTGGTCATGGCGGCGATGCTGGCCGAGATCAAGTCGCGCATGCTGCTACCGCGCTCGGCGGAGATCGAGGCCGAGGAAGACGACCCGCGTGCCGAGTTGATTCGCCGCTTGCAGGAGTACGAACGCTTCAAGGCCGCCGCCGAAGGCATTGACGCGCTTAGTCGCGTGGGGCGTGATGTGATCGTGCCCAGGCTTGAGGCGCCTCAAGCCAAGGTGCGCAAGTTGCTGCCTGATGTCAGCCTTGAAGAGCTGCTGGTCTCCATGGCCGAGGTCCTGCGCCGTGGCGATCTGTTCGAGAGCCACCAGGTCAGTCGCGAGGCGCTGTCCACCCGTGAACGCATGAGCGAGGTGCTTGAACGTCTCAAGGGCGGCGGTTTCGTGCCATTTGTCGAGCTGTTTACGGCAGAAGAAGGCAAGCTGGGCGTTGTAGTGACCTTTATGGCGATCCTTGAGCTGGTCAAGGAATCCTTGATCGAACTGGTGCAAAATGAGCCCTTTGCCGCGATCCATGTCCGGGCGCGTGCCGAGTAACCCCTACAAGCAACGAGCATGGCAATGAACCTGAACGACCCGCGGGACCTGGCGCCCCTGCTTGAGGCCTTTCTGTTGGCGTCGGGCAAGCCGCAATCGCTGGAGCGGCTCTTTGAGCTGTTCGAGGAAGCCGAGCGCCCGGAGCCTGCGGTCTTCAAAAAGGCTTTGGAAGTGCTGCGCAAGTCCTGCAATGGCCGTGCGTTCGAACTCAAGGAGGTGGCCTCCGGCTACCGTCTGCAGATTCGCGAAGACTATGCCCCCTGGGTCGGGCGGCTTTGGGAAGAGCGTCCGCAGCGCTATTCACGTGCGCTGCTGGAGACCATGGCCCTGATCGCCTATCGCCAGCCCATCACCCGTGGCGAGATCGAAGACGTGCGCGGTGTGGCGGTCAACAGCAACATCACCAAGACCCTGTTGGAGCGCGAGTGGATTCGTGTCGTTGGCTACCGGGAAGTGCCGGGTAGGCCCGCAATGTTCGCTACCACCAAGGCCTTTCTCGATCATTTCAACCTCAAGAGCCTCGATCAGCTTCCGCCACTGGCCGAACTGAGGGAAATGGAACCCGAGCCGCTGCTTGATCCGGACGATGCTCCCGTACCTGCTCATTTGCAGGCGCTGGCGGATGCCAGTGCCGAGCCCGAAGCCGAGCGCGAGGAAACCAGTTTTCACAGCCTGCTGGTTGAGCTCGACTCGATGGAGGAGGGGCTCAAGACCGACTTCGAGGACCTGCTCGATGAACCCTCGCCGCCAGCTGAAGAAGCGGAATCTGTCGAAGATTTGCCTCGCGACTGAGCTCACCTTCGAGCGGAAAATGCCCGTTGGCCGGCGATTTTCAATGCGTCTGTGATGCGCCGCGTCTGCGTTCGGCGTATCATTCGCGCCCGTTTGGGCATCAGTGTGCCCACACCATGATTTTCAGTACACCGGGAGGTGCCCAGATGAGTGAACAAGACCTGCAAGAACCCCAACCCCGTCCAGCCGGCGAGAAACTGCAAAAAGTGCTCGCACGTATTGGCGTGGGCTCGCGTCGTGATGTGGAAGCCTGGATCGGTGAAGGTCGCATCAAGGTCAATGGCGTTGCAGCCACCCTTGGCCAGCGCGTCGACCTGCACGACGCCATCTCGGTCGATGGCCGCCTGATCAAGCGAGAAGAGGCGTCCGAAACCGTGCGCCGCGTGATCATGTACAACAAGCCTGATGGTGAGATCTGCACCCGTGACGACCCGGAAGGCCGTCCGACCGTGTTTGACCGCCTGCCTCGCCCGAAAGAAGGCCGCTGGATCAACATCGGTCGTCTCGACATCAACACCACGGGTCTGTTGATGTTCACCACTGACGGTGAACTGGCCAACCGCCTGATGCACCCGTCGTACGAAATGGACCGCGAGTACGCGGTGCGTGTGCGTGGTGAGGTCGACGAAGACATGCTGACCCGCCTGAAAAACGGCGTCATGCTTGAAGACGGCCCGGCACGTTTCACCGACATCCAGGAAGCACCTGGCGGTGAGGGCTTCAACCATTGGTACCACTGCGTGGTGATGGAAGGGCGCAACCGTGAGGTTCGTCGCCTGTGGGAATCCCAGGGGCTGGTGGTCAGCCGCCTGAAGCGCGTGCGTTTCGGCCCGGTGTTCCTCAACTCCGATCTGCCGATGGGCCGCTGGCGCGAAATGAGCCAGGGCGAAGTGGATATCCTAGCTGCCGAAGTGGGCCTGACCCCAGTCGCCATGCCGGCCATGAAAGCCAAGGTCAAGGACAAGCTTGAGCGGATGCAGCGTAAATCGTCCAAGCCAGTTGGCCGTGGTGAACGTGTGCGTACGCTGCGTCCAGCCAAAGACGGTGCGACCGAGCGTCCAGCACGTCAGCCACGCGAGGAGGCGCCACGCAAGGGGCGTTCTACTGTCGCAGAGCGTCCTAGCGAGATGAACAAGCGCAAGCCTGCGCCGAAGCGTCCAGGCAGCAGCCGTGGCAAGCCGCCACGCGCTGAGTAAGCGTTGCTGACAAACCCCCGCTTTTTAGCGGGGGTTTGTTTTTTAAGGCAAAGGCCTCGCGCACAGGCTTTCACCTCGCTGACTCTGTCGCTGTAGGAGCGGGTCTTGCCCGCGATGCAGGCCCCGCGCACTGGCTGACACCCCGCTGACCAAATCGCAGGCAAGCCTGCCCTCCACAGTGCGGAAAGTTTTTGAACCGTCTTGTAAAAAAATATTTACAAGAATGCCGTTTTTTCCCCGTCAAATCGGCCATCGCCTGCAGCTGTAACAAAACCTTGCCGAAAATCCCCTCTCGTTGCGCTTTCCGTGAGCGTCAATGGCTTGCTCGCGTCTGCCGGGCGCGGTGATATGTGCGCCATTGCCGTGTGCAAAGCCGGGCCGAAGAGCCTGGGCTGCTAATAAGAACAATCGGAGGCGCCATGCACGCCAGACACACTTCCAGGCTTCACCTCTCCCACAGGACCGGTGCGTTTTGTCAGCAGACATTAACGCAACGTGTTGACCCCTGCCCGACTGCAGGGGTATACAATGCGCCGCGTTTTAACTGTGACCCCAATGCGTACCGCGCAATCTTGCTGACACCAGGCTAATTCGTCCGGGCTGCCGCCCGTATGACCGACCCCGTCCAAGAACCCTCAAGGTCTACCACCTTGTTAATTCCGCTGCGCCACGAGTGCGGTGGGTCCGATTCCGTCACAGATAAAAACAAACAGGTGACTCCGTTCATGAGTGGACAAAACTCGCATTCAGGTGAGCTCAAGCGCGGCCTGAAAAATCGCCACATCCAGTTGATCGCCCTGGGCGGTGCAATTGGCACCGGGCTGTTTCTCGGCTCGGCAGGCGTGCTGAAGTCGGCGGGCCCGTCGATGATTCTTGGTTACGCGATTTGTGGCTTCATCGCGTTCATGATCATGCGTCAACTCGGCGAGATGATCGTCGAGGAACCGGTTGCCGGTTCGTTCAGCCATTTCGCCCACAAATACTGGGGCGGTTTCGCCGGTTTCCTCTCTGGCTGGAACTGCTGGGTGCTGTACATCCTGGTGGGCATGTCGGAGCTGACGGCAGTCGGCAAGTATGTCCACTACTGGTGGCCGGAGATCCCGACCTGGGTTTCGGCAGCTGTGTTCTTCGTGATGATCAACGCGATCAACCTGGCCAACGTCAAAGTCTTTGGTGAGGCTGAATTCTGGTTCGCGATCATCAAGGTGCTGGCGATCGTTGGCATGATCGCCCTGGGCAGCTACATGCTGGTCAGTGGCAGTGGTGGTCCGCAAGCTTCGGTCAGCAACCTGTGGGATCACGGTGGTTTCTTCCCGAATGGTGTCAGTGGCCTGGTCATGGCGCTGGCGATCATCATGTTCTCCTTTGGCGGCCTGGAAATGCTCGGCTTCACTGCGGCCGAAGCCGACAAGCCGAAAACCGTGATTCCCAAGGCGATCAACCAGGTCATCTACCGTATCCTGATTTTCTACATCGGCGCCTTGGTCGTACTGTTGTCGCTGACTCCATGGGATAGCTTGCTGACCAGTCTGAACAGCTCTGGTGACGCGTACAGTGGCAGCCCATTCGTGCAGGTGTTCTCCCTGCTCGGTAGCAACACCGCCGCGCATATTCTCAACTTCGTGGTACTGACGGCGGCACTGTCGGTCTACAACAGCGGCACCTACTGCAATGCCCGTATGCTCTACGGTATGGCTGAGCAGGGCGATGCTCCGGCAGGCCTGGCGAAAATCGACAAGCGTGGCGTGCCGGTGCGCTCGATTCTGGCCTCGGCCGGTGTGACCTTGGTTGCCGTGCTGCTCAACTATTTCATCCCGCAGCATGCGCTGGAGTTGCTGATGTCGTTGGTGGTTGCAGCTCTGGTGATCAACTGGGCGATGATCAGCTACTCGCACCTCAAGTTCCGCCAGCACATGGATCGTACCGGTCAGACTTCGCTGTTCAAGGCGCTGTGGTACCCCTATGGCAACTATATCTGCCTGGCTTTCGTGCTCTTCATCCTCGGCATCATGCTGCTGATC
>JAEAMF010000345.1_pt1 | contig 64669 bp, 56 predicted proteins | sample 8958721 | NCBI WGS metagenome assembly JAEAMF01 (sample SAMN16933255, study PRJNA681124) | bioreactor sludge metagenome | isolation source: anaerobic bioreactor treating anionic surfactant - SDBS | place: India: Bengaluru | collected 2019-02-28
CCCTGATTAATTTGCCCAATAGGGCAAAAAGAATTTTTTCATTATTTCGTACAACTAGCGTATATACGAAAACATTTCGTATATACGCCACTTTTCGTATGTTATCCGAACAACTGTTGCATGTAAATGGGTTTTTAAATAATCCTTTTATCGATGTTGTGCATCATGCATTGTTAATCATGCATTGTTTTCATTGTATTTCTTCGGCGCCACGATAATGACACTCTCCCCTTTTGCGCTGGAGTTTTGGATATCCATAAGCACTTTTTGAGCTGTTCCGCGGTAGATTGTTTCGTAGATTTTGGTCATTTCACGGCAGACGCATACTAAGCGTCCCGCGTCGCTCGTCGCTAGTCCCACGTCGACCAGGGACTCTAAGGCTTTTAGGAGGCGGTGGGTGGATTCGAAGAAGATTGAGGCTTCGTCGCGTTCCATGACATCTTTGAAGAATGTCTGCCGGCCTTTTTTAGTTGGGGCGAATCCCAAGTATGTGAATTGTTCCATGGGGAAACCGCAGACCGAGATGGCGGCGGTGAGGGCGGATGGGCCGGGAATGGGGCTTACGGTGATGCCGGCTTTGTGGGCTTCGGCTGTGAGTTTGCCTCCGGGGTCGTTAACACCGGGGGTGCCGGCATCGGAAACGTAGGCTATGTTTTGGTCTTTTTGCAGTTTGTGGATGAAGGTGCGGATTTTGGACTCATCCGTGTGTTGATGCAGGGATTGAACCGGTTTTTTGATGTTGTAGTGATCCAACAACTTTTTGGTTATCCTGGTATCCTCGCAAAGGATTAAATCCGCATTATTCAAAGAATCGATAGCTCGTTTGGAGATATCGTCCAAATTACCGATAGGTGTGGCGATGATGGTTAACATAGTAAGATTAAAGTTCATCAAGTTTAAAGTTCATCAAGAGAAGCTTAGGTTGCTCTTGATGAACTTTGGACTTGAAGAACTTGTTACTTTCAACTTGATGAACTCTTGATGAACTTGTTACTTTAATCTTGATGAACTTCTTGAGTTTACAGGTTGTGGAGGAATTTTGGTAGGGATGGTACAATGACAGCTGCAAGCTACCAGCTTCTAGCTACAAGTTACTAGCACAACCCTAAATCCCTTATCCCTCCTACGCTAAAGCTACGGCGGACAGGCAGGGACTTGATGACCAAGTATACAAGTCCTCCTGCAATTCCCCTCGAAGTCATAAGACGTAGTGGGGATAAGGACGATTTAGGAGGTTGTGCTCAGCTCTCAGCTAAGCAAACATCATAACTCGTTATAAACGTTATGAACGTTGCAAACGTAATCAACGCATCTATATTTATTAAGTTTTTTAGTCCCCTTTCTGTAGTAATTTTGTTAATTACCCTGTTTGTGGTGTTTGGCGGGGTGGGTTGTAATGATGGGGTTAAGGATGATCAGGCGGTTAATTCGGTTGCAAGGTATTCGGGGATTCCGATGTTGGATATTGAGTCGCCGGGTTTATTGGCGGAAATTTATAGTGATACGGTCAGGATTATCGGTTCTACGGATCAGAATGCGGTTTATGTTATGGGAATGGAACATGGTGTCGTGGATGGCAGGTTTGATGTAATATTGCCGTTGGATATCGGGGAATATAATGTGCCGGTTGCGGTTGGCAATGGTTTTACAACAACAACAATCTCACTGCAAATAATCAGAAAAAATTATGAAGAATAAATATTATTATCTGTTATTGATTCCAATGATAGCATTTATAACGGTTGTGGCCGTTGGTTTTTGGCAGGCAAAAAAAGATACCTCTATTGCCAATCAGAATTTGGCTGAAGACGGCGAACAGCCGTATATTCACCCTGTCACCGAGCCGGATCCGAATTCCAGAGAATTTAAAATTACGGTTTTAAAAGATGCGGTTGAAAAATTTCGCAACGTAAAAACTTTTCGTGCCACCATGACCGAGGATATGGCCGAAGGCAAGATGCAAAGCGAGTTGTCTTATATGGCGCCATTGCGTCTGCAGGCTGTGGTATCAGTTGGCAAACAAGTTGCTTTTGAAATGATTATCGTTGGTGAAACGGCTTATGCGAAAATGCCGGATGATGATTGGAAAATGACCAATGATGAAGTTATAAAAAAATTCGGGCGTAATTTTTTTGAAACGATATTAAATAAAGATGAGACACTGGCTTCTTTTGGCATAGAAAATGAATCAGCCATAGAGATCAAAGAAAATATTAAAGAAGATTGTGTAGAATATCGAGCCCAATATACGGTTGAAGAGGAGGTTTTTGATATCACTTTGTGTGTTGATAAGTCGGGTGTGATCAAATTTATCAAAAAACAGCATCCGGAAGGAGAAAGTTTAACGTATTACCGGGATTATAATGTATTGTTCACCATCGAACGTCCGATGTTACCCATTTTGGACAGAACTCCGGAGCTGATTCCGGCGTCGTAACTAGTAGCCACTAGCTACTAGCTTCTAGCCAAAATATCAAATATTTTTTGTAGGGATAAACCTCGTGTTTATCCGTGCTAAGACGGCGAGTTGTTATTTCAGTGCGGATAAACACGAGGTTTATCCCTGCGAAATCCCGTTATCACCTCGTCATCAGGTCATGCGACCCGACAAGTCCGACGAATCAGGAGGATTTAGGAGGTTGTGCCAAATAATCACTTCTTCGGGGTCATAAACGTCAGCCGTCTATCAGCAGTAAATTTTGATGATTCCGTAAGCGCAGGGTTTTGAGTAAAAAAACGATGATAAGTATGGCGGAAAAAATTTGGATTAGAACCAGATTGAGTTTGGTTGCCAAAATCAAAGTCAGCACCGCGAGAGATAAGAAAGCGAAGGGCAAGATCCAAAGCGGAGGTATTGCGGGTTTTTTCCAAGGCTGGAGAATCAAAATGCCGATTACGGTTGCAATAAAGCCTGTGATGAACCAGCCGAGAAAGGCGGAAAATGGAACTCCCAGCACAGCACCTTGTATGGGCCAAGTTGTGATAAGAATGGCTTTTGCCAAAGGCTCGATGATGAAGGATATGGCCATAGTGATTATGGCGGAATCAAAAGCCCAGCTGAAAAGTTGTTTGGGATCGGAATTGATTTTAGCCGGTTTTTTAAGCATTAGCCCGCCGATGATGATCGAGCTCCAAAAAATCGGAATGGGCCAAGCCACGCCGAACATCTTCCATCCCAAAATGCCGTGATAAAAAGCCATGCCAAAAGGCCAACCGCGAGCGCTGTTCAGTATCAGAGCCAGTGATACGGTGAGTGTAACCGCCAAGACCGCTGCAAGACCTTTTATGTAGCCGAAGGACCGGCCGAGCATGATTCCCGCAAAAATAAGTGCCAGAGTGCAGCCAATACCTATACCCCAAAAACTGGTAATACTGAAACCACGGCTGAAAATGCCCATTGATGCCCAAATAATCAATCCCAGCAGAATTAGAAAGATTAAGGTTAAGAAACGGGCTTTTTTAATTTTTTGCATAATATTTATACACAATAGCTAATAAACAATCTGATAATACTGCATGGTTAAGCACTTGTCATGTGTTTTGGAATATGGTATTAATATTAGCACTCTCAATGTTAGAGTGCTAAAAATATGTTACCCCAAAATTTTACTACAAAAAGCCAAGAAGCGTTAGCTTTGGCTCATCAATTGGCCAAAAAGCACGGCCAGCAAGCCTTGGAGCCCGTGCATTTGGCTTTGGCTCTATTGGAACAAGAAGGCAGTGTCGTGCCCTCGATTTTTAAGAAATTGCAGGCCGATGTTGCGGATTTGATTGGCGAGTTCTATTCCCTGCTCCAAAAGATCCCCAAGGTATCGTCTTCCATGCAAGGCTCTTCGGAGCAAATCTTTTTCGGGCAGGATTTTGCGCGGGTTTTGGTGCAAGCCGAAAAAGCGGCCGGTTATTTTAAGGATGAATATATTTCGACCGAACACTTGCTTTTGGCTTTGGTGGATTATCCATCCGAAGTTTCGGCAATTTTGAATCATCATGGAATTACGACGGATACGATTTTGAAAGCCTTAAAAGATGTGCGCGGGAGTGCGGTGGTTGATTCGCCGGAGCCGGAGAGTAAATATAAAGCTTTGGAAAAGTACTCGCGTAATTTGACGGAATTGGCAAGACAGGAAAAACTTGATCCTGTTATCGGCAGAGATGAAGAAATCAGACGCGTGATGCAGGTTTTATCACGCAGAACCAAAAACAATCCGGTTTTGATCGGCGAGGCCGGAGTTGGCAAGACGGCGATTGTCGAGGGCTTGGCGCAAAGGATTGTTTCGGGTGATGTGCCGGAATCTTTGAAAGAAAAAGAGCTGGTTTCTTTGGATATCGGCGCTTTGGTTGCGGGCACCAAGTTTAGAGGAGAATTTGAGGAGAGGTTGAAAGCTTTGATCAAAGAGGTGCAAGACAGCGCCGGAAAAGTGATTTTGTTTATTGACGAGTTGCATACGCTGGTTGGAGCCGGAGCTACGGGCGAGGGCGGGGCTTTGGATGCATCCAATTTGCTTAAACCGGCTTTGGCACGCGGTGAGCTTAGGGCCATCGGCGCGACAACGATAAAAGAATACCGTAAATATATCGAGAAAGACGCGGCTTTGGAGCGCAGATTTCAGCCGATAATGGTTGAAGAGCCAACGGAGGATGATGCGATTACCATTTTGCGCGGTATCAAAGATAAATATGAATTGCATCATGGAGTCCGAATCACGGATAATGCTTTGATTTCGGCCGTAAAATTATCCACGCGTTATATTTCGGATCGATTTTTGCCGGATAAGGCCGTTGATTTGATTGATGAGGCGGCATCGGCTTTGTGCATGCAGATTGGATCCATGCCCGAGGATTTGGACAGGTTGAAGCGTGAAATGATTACTTTGGAGATCGAAAAGCGTTCTTTGGTTAAAGAGGAGGATAAGGATTCCAAAGACAGATTGAAGGAATTGGAAAAGCATTTGGCGGAATTGAGGGAAAAATCCGATATCTTGGAATTGACCTGGAAAGCGGAAAAGGAAAATCTTACAAAAATTCAGGATATTAAAAAAGAAATCGAGAGTTTGAAGAGCAAGGCCGACATTGCCGAACGTTCGGGTGATTTGGATAAAGCTTCGGAAATTCGTTATGGAGGCATACCGGAAAAAGAAAAAGAATTGAAGAAGCTTGAAGCGCGATTAAAGAAAATGCAGGGCAAGCGCGGTTTGTTGCGAGACGCGGTTACAGAGGAGGATATAGCAACCGTGGTTAATCGTTGGACGCATATTCCGGTTTCGCGCATGCTGGAGACTGAGGCCGATAAATTGGCCAAGTTGGAGGATGAATTGCATAAACGTGTAATCGGGCAAGATGAGGCTGTTTCGGCTGTCTCCAATGCGATTAGACGGTCGAGAGCGGGTTTGGCCGAGCCTAAGAGGCCGATTGGATCTTTCTTGTTTTTAGGGCCCACAGGTGTGGGTAAAACCGAGCTGGCCAAAGCCTTGGCCGAGGCTATGTTTGATAATGAGCAGGCCATTGTGCGCCTGGATATGAGCGAGTACAGCGAAAAACACGCCATAGCTCGTATGATAGGCGCTCCCCCGGGATATATCGGTTATGATGAGGGTGGGCAATTGACGGACAGGATTCGCCGTCAGCCTTATTCGGTGATTTTGTTGGATGAGGTGGAAAAAGCGCATCCTGAAGTGTTTAACACTTTACTGCAAGTTTTGGATGATGGCAGGATGACAGATGGCAAAGGCAGAACCGTGAGTTTTAAGAATACGATTGTGATTATGACATCCAATTTGGGTTCGGATGTGATTTTGCATGATGGAGCGCATGGCGGTGTCATCGGTTTCAGCGACGCCGGAAGTTCTGAAGATGTGGTTAATCAAGAAACCCGTTCACGAATCATGGAATTGCTCCGCGAATCTTTCCGCCCCGAGTTTATCAATCGTATCGACGCCACAATTGTGTTTAACGCTTTATCCAAGGATGACTTGAAGCAGATAATCGAGTTGCAGTTGGTGGAGGTTGCCAAAAGATTATCTGAACGTAAAATCGAAGTTGTATTTACGGATAAGGCTAAAGAGCTGATCTCCGAAAAAGGTTATGATCCGGCTTATGGAGCACGACCACTTAAAAGGGCTATTCAAGACTTGATTTTGGACGAATTATCATTAATGATCATTGAAGGAAAAATTCAAGAAGGTGCAAAAATACAAGTTGATGCCAAGCAGAATAAGATTGTGATAGCTACAAGCAACTAACTAAGGTTCGTCATTTCGAATCGGATGTGAGAAATCTCCACTGTTATCACCAACCAAGTAACATCTTGTCATTTCTGCTCCTTAGGCGCATCCGCCTCAGGCGGAGAATCGGATGTGCCTTCGCCCCGAGCTCAGGCCGAGGGGAGAAATCTCCACTGTTATTACCAACTAAATAACAAGTTCGTCATTTCGAATCGGATGTGAGAAATCTCCACTGTTATTACCAGCTTGAGTTTTACAAGCGGAGATTTCTCACGTTCGTTCGAAATGACGAAACAAGACAACCCGCTACAAATGTTGAAAAAAATCAGCCCCCGGATGAAGGGCTGATTTTTTTTGATTACTTAACTTTTTTGTACTCTTTTTCGACTTCTTTCCATTTATCCATCAGATATTCGCGGACTTGAGGAACTTCGGTGGCGGCTATGTCTTTTGTCTTGGTGTAATAAGCCATTACTTTTTTGACAGCCACTTCATAATTGGCTTTGGTGAGCTTTTTTTGCTTCTTAAGCTCTGTAACCAATTTTTTCTGCATCTCCATAGCTTTCTTTTCCGCGGTATGAAGCATTTTTTTGCCTTTGGGCGTGTTTAAATAATAAGCTGTTCCAACAGCTAAAGCCGCACCGGCTACAAGCCCGGCGGCCAATAAGCCCTTGTTATGAGAGCTTTCTTTTTTTGGCGCGGCCTTCTTTTTGGCAGGCGCCTTTTTCTTGGTAGGCATAATCAATTATTAAAATAATAAATGAATTAATGATTATGAGGATATTATAACACAATAACAGGAAGTCGTAACGTATATTGTCTGAACCTTGATTCACTTGATTAAATGATTCCAAACAGATTTTCAAATTGAATAATTTTTCTTAAAATTTCTTTACGTTAGACATTTGACGTTTGACCTTAGGCGCCAAGTAATCAAGTTAATTTGAGCGTGAATCTGAGCGTTAATCCCACTTCGCCTTTGGCTACGAGGGACACGGTCAAGGTTCAGACAATAGTATAGTAATCAAGTTAATCCCTGAATCAAGTGAATCAAGGTTCAGACAGCTAGAAGCTAGCGGCTAGTAGCTAGCAGCTTCTTCACCCTTTGTTTGCTATCCTCTACTCCGGGTTGGTCGAAGGGGTTGATGTGGAGCATGAGGCCGGTGATGGAAACAGCGATTTCGTAAAAAACGAAGAGTTGGCCGATAGAGGCTTCGTCGATTTTTTTGATGTTGAGGATGCCTACGGGTTTGTTTTGCGCGGAGAGAGCCTCGGATGTGCCTGTTAATGCGGATTGAATCAGGTTTTGGAAGGTTTTATTTTTGGCGTAGTTTAAATCGGCCATTGTGGCGATGCTTGCCGGTACACGAAGCTTGGATTGAAAAGAATCAACCTGCAAGAAAGTGTAAACTTTGTCGTCGGGACCGTCTTGGAAGAGCTGAAGTTGACTGTGTTGATCGGCGGGGCCCATGGCGATGATGGGTGTGGGGCCGGCAACCGAGGTTTTACCCAAAGATTCGGCCCAGACCTGTCTGTACCATGTAGCGAAGCGCTTTAGAGCCGAAGCATAACAAAATAATACGTGGATTCGGCGTTTTTTGTGATAGTGAGCCGTGTGATAAGCCGAGAATTGATTGATCATGTGCGATGCTCCGCCATATTGTTGCCAGTCGTTACGCAAAGCAATGGCGCCGGATAAAATTTTGGAGATATTGATGCCGGCTAAGCCGACGGGGAAAAGTCCGACTGCGGTTAGAGTGGAAAAACGACCGCCAATGTTTTGCGGAACAGGTAGTGTCGCATAACCTTTTTCAATAGCCATTTCGAGCAGGGCGCCTTTTTCGGGATCAGTGGTGCAAATGATGGCTTGTGATGCTTTTTTGACTCCTACGGCTTTTTCGAGGCGCTCTTTGGCCGCGAAAAAGACACTCATGGTTTCTAAAGTTCCACCGGATTTGCTGATGACGTTGACAGCCGTATGCCTCCAATCCAATTGATTGAAAATTGATTCGATTTCATCGGGATCCGTAGTGTCGCCGGCAAAGTGGATTTTGGTTTTGGTACCCGATGTGCGCATGGCTTCCAAAATGGCACGGCAACCCAGATCAGATCCGCCAATACCCAAGACGAGCAGGTGCTTGAATTTGGCAAAAGATTTGATTTGAGCTTTAACCGTATGCCAATATTTTTTATCATCAAGAATTTTGAGCCAGCCCTGTTCGCCTGATTCAAAAATTTCCAGCAATTCTTGACGGGCATCCATTATTTGCAATGGCGTTATGCGTTCGTCCGATGTCAAATCGGCGCGCATGTTTTTGTCGATGTAGAGCATAATGAGTGATGTAACGACTTTAGTTAAAAGTTTATCAAGTCTAAAGTTTATCAAATCGAGTAACAAGTTCATCAAGTCTAAAGTTCTTCAAGAGTTACTTAAGTCTCTCTTTATGAACTTTAGACTTTCAAATTGGTGAGCTCTTGATGAACTTGTTACTTTAATCTTGATGAACTACTTTTGTTGCTCTTGATAAACTTGTTACTTTTAACTTGATGAACTCACGCGGCAATCAAGGTTCAGACAATGTTATACTGATAACCGGGCTGTAGGTGGAGCAGGAATCGCCTTTTTTTATGCAGACACGGAAAAAGTACTCGCGTTCGGGATTAAGATCGGTCCAAGTAAAAGAATATGAGCTTTCGTTTGCGATTACATGAGAAAATTTTGCCGGATGAGAGAGTTTGGAGTTTGTTCCGAGCATGACAATGTAGCCTTCGGGTGCTGAAAAATCGTGTGTATCCCAGGTCATAACCACTTCTCTGCTTTCGTCTCCGGGGCGTACCGCAATATCGATTTCGCCTTCGATTTTTATTTTGCCGTTACTCGAAATCGCAGGCACGGAAGCATTCGTATCGTTGATTTTCGTTGTGCTGGTTGAGAATGTTTTGGTTAAGGTTGTTGTGGATGCTGTATCGCTGAAATCAGTCTCGGAGCCGGTGGAGGTTGTGTTTGTTTCCGATTCCGGTTTTTTAACTTTGCCGCACTCGCCTTTGTACATCGCCCAAACCTCGCATTCCATGCCGTTAGGCAAAACACAATAACCTTCGGTCATGCCGTTCATGGTTTTTTTCATGTAAAATTGACCCTCTTGGCTAAGGCAATAGACCGTAGCCGGGTTGGATAATGCCGTGTCTTCGGCCATTTGCGCGTCGCCGTAATCGATTGTTTCGGTATTTGTATCTTCAGTAATAGTTTCCGATTGCTCGGGTTCAGTTTCTAGTGCAAAAGGATTACATCCGGCTCCGATGAAGATTAATGAGACGGCAAAGCCGGCCAATAATGTGGTTTTTATTTTTTTCATGAACGTATTTTAGCACACTTGCGAAAAACTGAAATAGCAGGCGTGATTGTGGAATTAAAATGACGTCTACCACTCAAACAGACATAGATTGATATTGTCGTAGCGGTATCAGATACCCAATTCCGCCAATACTCTTCTGAAATTTTCCGGTTTAAGCAATGAAGTGGTTGATGCCGCTATAAGGCTTCCTCCGGCGACACAAACCGTAGGGTCGCCTTGCTCCAGATATTCAAAGCCTTGTCGTAATGTTTTCCATTTTTCCAGTTTTTTCTTTTCTTCTCCGGTTATGGTTCCCTGATGTTGTAATTTTTCCAACTCTTCGATTATGGGTTTTCTTAATGTTGCTTCGGCGAGGTTGAAAGGTTTCTCTAGAAATTTTAAGTCAAAACGAGCCGCTGTATCGGGTTTGATGCCGACATCATAGGCATCCCCGCCATGTTTACGATTCGGACCCGCATAGACAGCTATAATGGCATTATCATCCTCAACCAAATAAGATTTATTGGTAACGGAAAGAGGATTAAGATCCGGTTCCGTGTAGATAATGACCGGTACGCGTATTTCTTGCCCTTCTTTGTTTTTGACAACAACGGAACTGCGCTCGGCTTTTTCTCGTGCTTCGTAGAATTTTAGATATTCCAATTTTTCATTGTTTTGCCCCTCTTTGATGATTTCGTTTAGAGTGTCGGAAATATTTAAAGCATCAATATCAATTTCTGCCAGATCGACATCCCCTTGTTTTTTGCAGTATAGTTCATTACAAGAATTTAAAAAGCTTATGGATGCATCGATAAGCATTTGGCCGTATTTGCCAAAAGTTGCACCGATTTTTTTGCCTTTTTCGGCTTTTTCTTGTTCAGTTGTTTCAGGTAAGGCGAAAACTTTACCCAGTTCAGCGGATTGACGTTGTAAAATACTGCTTTTTATACTTCCAAAAATACCGGGAAGGGTGTTTATGTATTTTTCGGGATCTTTGATGTCAAACCGTCCGTAATCTACCAGATTTACCTGTTCGGCAAGATACTTGGTGATAGCCGGCAATTGATGATGTTCGATAAGAGACTTTGCCAAGTATGTTGATGCTATGGAATCCAGATCACTATCAAAATGGGCGGTGACTTGATTGATGCCTCGTAAATCTATCAATCGCAAAACCTCATCAGGAAAGTCGGCGATCATTTTTGTGGCACACTTGCGTTCCAAATTGTTATCCAAAGCAATAATTGCGGCATCAATGCCATGATGGTCGATGATGCCGTTTTTGATAGTCCATCTGTAAACATCATCCAAATCCTCTTGATTTTGAGGTGAACGCATTTCTGCAGGAGGGAATAATGGTTGCCCGGTATCACAAACCAAGATGTTTTGAGTTCCCGGATCTTCGAGCATTTTTTTTGCATCTCCGCCTTTGGGAATGGTAGCGGTGCATCCCTCTGATGAAACGGGTTTGTATTCGTACTTTTCTTGCTTTTCCTCTGATGGACGGTTGTTAAATGCAAAATTTGGTTCGGGCATATTTTGATCAATCAGTTAAATTAATAGTATTGTTTATTGAATTATTAAGCTGATCGGGCAGTGATCCGAACCTTGGACGGTTGAGTGAATCCGGGCGTCTTTTATGCTTGGCAGGAGCTTTCGATCAGCGAAGAAATAATCTATGCGCCAGCCTACGTTGCGGTCGCGGGCACGGGTTTTCATATCCCAGTATGTATATTGATCGGGTTTATTGTTGAAGTGACGAAATGTGTCGATGAAACCCGAAGCGATAACTCGATCGATCCAAGCGCGTTCTTCGGGTAAAAAGCCGGTATTTTTTTCGTTGGCTTTGGGGCGGGCAAGGTCTATTTCGTTGTGAGCCGTGTTTACATCTCCGCAGAAAATGACTTTTTTGCCTTTCTTTTTGTAAGACTCAATCATCTGTAAAAAAGCATCATAGAATTGCATTTTGTATTCCAGACGATGCGGACCCATACCGCCATTGGGAAAATAGACGTTGAAGAGGATGAAATCTTCGAAATCGGCGCCGATTACCCTCCCCTCTTTGTTTAAGATGGGATAATCGAATTCGGTGATGTATTGTTTGGGCTCGATTTTACTGAAAATCACGACTCCGCTGTAGCCTTTTTTTTCGGTGGAACAATTCCAGCAAACCGAATAGCCCTCGGGATGAGCAACGTGATGAGGAAGTTGTTCGGGTGATGAAATTTTGGTTTCTTGCAGGCAAATGATATCCGCTCCGGATTTTTGCATCCAATTTTCGAAATCCTTTTTAAGGATGGCGCGTAAACCGTTGACATTCCAGGATATCATTTTGATGGCATTTTTGTCTTTGGACATGATCTTACTATAACAAAGCTGCAAGCTTCTAGCTAATAGCCTCCAGCTACCAGCTACCAGCCACTGGCTATCGTTTTATTAATTTTTTTGAGTTAGAAAAAACCGCGAAGTGCGGTTAGAAGCGGAGGGTGCCGTGGGGGTGCATGCGCAGAAAATCATCAGCTTCGCGGGTGCAGCCGCCGAAGGAACGGAAAGTGGCTGTGATTTTTTTGATTTTTTGCGGGTCTTCGGCATCCTCGATGATGCTTAAATAAGGGAGCGTAAGATTATCTTGATTTTGCAATTTGAGAAAGACTTGCCGAAAGGAGTTTGTTAAAAGATCGTCTTGGCGTCCGATGCGCCAATATACGAATTGCCAACCCGGTGGTACGCGCCGCGATTCCCACCATGCTTTGGCGGCTTCACAAGGAGGGCAAATTTCGGTGCCTATCAAAGCCACGTTTTTATCGTTTTGCTTGATGGTTTGCCAAAACTGTTCGCCGTTGCCCACTTGTATCCAAGTGACGATTTGAGGTGAAGCTTTCGATTTCGCGGATGCGGTTGCAGGCGGAGGATCCACTCCACCGGCTCCACCGCAAGCAAACATAAAAAATACCAAACCTACGGCGAACAACTTTTTCATCTCAGCCTCCTTGGTTTGCTTTATTAATATCTAAAAAAAGCACGCAGATGTCAAATACCGACTGATCGGATTTTAGTCCGTTAATTTTAAAATGATTTTAGGATCTATGTATGCGGATAGATCTTCCGGTCTTTGTACGTAGCCCCGAAAGATGATTTCTTCACCGCGATGTGTTTGCAGATGCAAATGCTTGCGATTATAGCCGGCATCTTTGGTTTTATGATCGCCCAAAAAACCTACCTTCTCTCCGGGCGTAAGATTGTCAGCCACTTTCTTTTGAATCCGGTGCGGATCTATGTGGCCGTAAAGGACTGTGATTGGCTCGTTTTCGTATTCACAGGATTGAATTAAAACACCGCCATAACCGTTGACTTCGCCGGTAAAAATTACCGCTCCTTCGCAAATTGCGTAAACGGGCACATCCTTATCGATTTCATCGGGATAAATTTCAATATCCAGGGCTGTGTGATAGCCGGTCCAGCGTTCAGGCGGATCGATGGGATTGTTCGCTTGGTCCGGAGTAACGTAGAGCCCAAAAGTCAACCGAAGCGGTCGATTATCCATGGCATCAAGGGGCAAGGCAAAATCAGCCACTCCGGTTTGAGGTAAATCCGCGAATGCCAAGGTAAGCATTGCGCTTACAATTTGCAAAATAGCCAGGAAATTCATAAAGTAACAAGTTCTTCAAGTCTAAAGTTCATCAAGAGTCACTTAAGAAGCTCTTGATGAACTTTTAACTTTTATCTTGATAAACTTTTATTTTTGGTTATTTGCAGCAAATGTTTTGCTCCATGCGGTCGGAAATGTTGCCTACGTAGGCTTCTTGATATTTGCAGGCTCCGCCTTCAGTGACTACAACCACGCGGCCGTTGATATCGATGCATTCGTTGGCCGTTCTGTCCACAATTGGCGTATCCTCGAGCGCAACATTGGTTACATTCCAGTTTTCCATATCGACCTTGGCTGTCATGCGCGCGATTTTGCCGGGTTCTTCGGAGCTGATGATTTTATAATTTGCTGTTACGGAAAAACAGCCTTCACAATCTTTGGATGATAAATTGGCGATATAGATTTGACTGCCTTGATTTTGTTGGTAGTGATCGGAAGATGAAATGTATGACAAGACGCCGTCGGCCGCCAAAGTTTCATCGGCGGTGACGAATTTTTGTTTTAAACCGCTTTCATCCAGCCCTTCGCAATCCTCTTCCCAAATGCGAACGCATGATTCTTTGGTTGGGCAATATTGATAACCGGCTCCGATTAAACAACCATGGCTGTCGCGATCGCCTCCGATTACCGTCGGAGTTTGTTCGGCGGGTTCTTGTTCGGTTATGGTTTCGGGTTCGGTGTCTAGCGGTGTTGTTTCGGCCGAAGGGTCTTCGATAACTTTGTATTCAACGCAACCGCCGGCCAGTGTGACAAAAGCAAGAGTCAAAATCAAAAAATAAAATGATTTTTTCATATGAAAAGATTAATTTTAATGTTTATCCACATATAATAGCCTCGTTGCACGGACAAGACAATAATGGCAATTTAAAATCCCTTTTGAAGGGATTTTGTTGGTTCCGGGGCAGGGATTCGAACCCCGATAGACAGATTCAGAGTCTGTAGTCCTACCATTAGACGACCCCGGAAGGCAGTAAATTATCTAAATATTCTCTTCCTTTTCCGCTCTTTAAACTTTTTTCTCGCTGCATGGCCTCTGCTCTTGTAGCAAATTTTTCTTGATAGATCAACTTCCAAGGTACTCTTGAGGCTGTGTATTTGCATTTGCCGCTATTATGTTCTTTCAATCTAGTATCGACATCAGCGGTTGAACCGATGTATCTGGTATTATGAGACTCGCTTTTTAAGACGTAGACATAGTACATATGGTTGGGGATTCTCCGCCTGAGGCGGATGCGCATAACGCGCAGAACCCCGATAGACAGATTCTCGAAGATCCGCCTTTGGCGGGAGAGTCTGTAGTCCTACCATTAGACGACCCCGGAAAATATTTCTAACTATGCCCAAATTATGAATTAAAAATTATGAATTAAGAATGTTGGAATCGCAAACCCTTAATGCATAGTGCATAATGAATAATGCATAGTGCAAAATGATTGAATCGCTGGTGCGATATTTATTTATATAATGATCAAGTACCAATATCATGCATCATGCATTATTCATTATGCATTAATATTGTTAATCAAGTATCAATATCATGCATCATGCATTATGAATTTTGCATTAATTTCATTAGCGTCGGAAAGTTGTGCTAATAATATGAATTTTAAGGCATTTAGTCAATAGTCGGGCTGGAAGGTGTTTGTTTTGTGTTATATAATCTTGATATATGAAAAAATCATTAATGTTTTTATCCTTGATTGTGGTTTGGGGCTTGTTTTACAGCGCCGGGTGCTCGGAGGGCATGCCGGACGATGAAGCTATCGAATATGATGAAATCAAGGAATTGATTGCCGAGGATAGGCCGAATAAAGTAAAAGGAAGCTGTAATGTTATCGCGGACAGCAGTACTTGTTTGGATTTTATCGGTTCGGTTTGGTCCGAAGAACGGATGAAGTTGAGCTGTGAAGGCACCGGAGTGTTCAGCTTTGACTCTTGTCCGTACAGTGAGCTTGGAGGATGCAGAATGACGGGCGGGACGGTTACCGAGAGTATCAGTTGGTCTTATGGTTACGGCGGTCAGCCCATTTCGGCGGAAGAAGCTTCGTATCAAGCGCAAGCATGCAATGCTTTGCCGGGCGGGTCTTGGGTGACGCCGGATCAAGTATATTTGCAAGAAATTCAATAGTTTCAATTGATAATTTCTCCGCCGAAAGCGTCGATAATTGAATTGGCGGTGTCTTTTACGGTTTTAATTCCGTTTTCTTGATTTTGTTCGTTGATAATGCCTTTAATGGTTACATTGTTTGCATTCAGATGTTTTCGCAAAGCGTTTTCGATCAATTGTTTATTGCGGGCGTTTTCGATATTCTTTTTATGATAAGCGAATTCCAATTCCAAAAGTACGCAATCCCCTTCTACGCCGATGACTCGGCACGGTTTGAGGATGAACAATAAAGATTTGCTGTCTTCAAATTCCTGTAAAAATTTATGCCAGATGCGGTGGACGTCTTGGATTTGGATTTGAGCAGTTGATGGGGTCGTAGGTTCTTCGGCGGATTCTGTGTTATTTGGTTTTTGTGGATTAAAATTTGGGTTGCCTACATCATTCGGTTTTGGCTCGAGGTCAATCATTTCGTTATTGACTGGTTGGATGGATGGGGCTGTTTTTGCGGTGACGGGTGTGTGGATTCCCGCTTTAACTGACTGCGGGAATGACGGAGGGGCCGGATTGTTTTGTTGGTTAGTTGCTTGGTTAGCGGAGTGCGTTGATTGAGTTGAAATGGCGACCAAGCCAAGTTCAAGAGCAAAACGCGGGTCAATGCCGTGTTTGGCCTCGCGCCGGCGTTCAATCAAGATGTGAGAAGCTTGTACGATAAGAGCGTCGTTTGCCTGTGACGTTAGACCGGCGAGAAGTTTTTCGGATTCACCGGCTTGATTCAGCATTTCCGCGTGCGTCGAAACATGTTTAGCGAGCAGAATGTCGCGTAAAGAGTCAATCAAATCGTCGAACAGAGGTATGAAGGAGACTCCTTCTTGCTCCAAAGTGCCGATCAATTCGAGTAATTCGCCGGTTTTACCGGCGATGGCGAGTTTAAGCAGTTCGGCGGCTATGGGTTTTTGTGAGGGCGGAATGATAATTGACGCGATTTCGCCGGTGATATTTTTTTCGCCAAGGCTCATGAGTTGACCCAGCAGATTTTCGGCATCGCGCAAACAACCTTCGGTTTTGGAGGCTATGGTAAACAAGACCTCATCCTCTACGGTGACTTTTTCGGATTTAGCCAATTCTTTTAAACGATTGACGACTTCTTTAGGTTCGATACGGCCGAATTCGAAGCGTTGGCAGCGAGAAACGATGGTGGCGGGGACTTTGTGGCGCTCAGTGGTGGCAAAGATGAAGATGGCATATTCGGGAGGTTCTTCCACGGTTTTTAACAGTGCGTTCCAAGCGTGATCGGTAAGCATATGAGCCTCGTCCAAGATGTAAACTTTGTATTTTAAAGCGGCGGGCACGTATTTGATGTGGTCGATAACCGCTTCTTGAATTTCGCTGACACCGCGATGCGAGGCGGCATCCATTTCGATAAGATCTATAGCTTGATTTTGAGCTATGCGCACGCAAGACGCGCATTTTAAACAAGGCTCGCCTTTTTGCGGATTTTCGCAATTAACAGCTTTGGCAAAAATACGAGCGGCCGTGGTTTTACCCACTCCGCGCGGACCGGAAAACAAATAAGCATGCCCCAATTTATTTTGTTCGATTTCACGCCGTAAAGTCTCGATAACTTTTTGTTGTCCGCTGATATCGCCAAATAATTTAGGACGGTAGGCTCTGCTTATATTGCTCATATACGCCAAAAGAATACTCACTAGGGAGCGTTAGGTCAACTAACAGCCGAAGGCTGTAAGTAGCAAGTTCATCAAGTCTAAAGTTCATCAAGAGTTACTTAAGCCTCTCTTGATGAACTTTGTACTTTTAACTTGATGAACTGATTAGATTCGGTGAATAACGTTTTCGAGGGCGGCCCATTTGGAGGGGGCGGCTTTGGGGATGAGAATTACAACATCGTCGCCGTTTTCGCCTTTGAAATATGTGACCGATGCCGTGAGAATATTATATTTTTTACCTTCGGCTATAACCTTCCAATCGGCTGTAACCTCATCTTTAGTGAGCACACCCATGGCGCGTTGACGCTCGATGGGGCCAATTTGTTTGTATAAGAAACTGCCGTTGGGTTGAATTGTGAGCTTCATGATATCGCCTTCGACCAGTTTGGATTTGGAGGCGTAATTTGGCGGAACGATATAGGTTTTGCCGTCGGAACCGATCATGTTTTGACCGTCAAAAACACCTTCTACGATTTTGCCTTCGTTAACCGGATGCATTAAATCGCCTTCGGACGTAGGTTCGGAACGAACGAATTGCTGTAAATCAGCAGGTTCGGCATCGCTGGCCAAAAGACGATCCAAGTTGCTGATCTCGTTTTTGAGATTGGCTATCATTTTCCGCGCCAGAGCGAGTTTTGTCTCGATGGAATTTAAAATGACGGCATCATTACCGGCTTGAGTATCGTCGGAAATCGGTTGCTGTATCGTAAGCTCTTCGTTGTCGTAGTTTTCCGCTTCGTTTACAGCATCTTGTGGGTTTAGGGTCATAATTTTTGTTTATGTCAATTGTGGATAATTTTTATTTTTATCCACATATATATTGTAACATACTTTTAGTTTACCCGTGAAACGCTAAAAGTCAAATGCTCCGCGCGGGCGGGCGGATTGGGCTTCGGCTTGAATCATCTTATCTATCTCACCATAACGCTCGGCAAGTTCGGCTTCGACTATCTCGCGTTTACGCCCGTATTTGTAACGAGACAGCTCTTTAATCATCTCGGCCAGTTTTTTATTGCCCTTGGGCGGCATGATGGGCATCATGTTAAACGGTTTGGAGGCTGTGTTGTCGATCAATAATTTTATGTTGACGGTGTAGGCCTCGGTATTCATCAGATCGAATTTGGTGAATGTTGGTGAGAACTCCTTTTCCAAAAATTCCGCATCTTCGGCACCGATACGGAAGGCGGACATGGTGCCGATGTTACCGAAGATGGCGTCTCTGATGGCATTATCACCTTTGCGTGAGAGTTGGCTGATAAATTGGTGCGCGATAACCAGGTTAAGGCCGTATTTGCGGGCTTCGGAAAGAATGGCCGAGATGGAATCGGTTAAAAAGTTTTGGAACTCATCGATGTAAAGGTAAAAATCACGACGTTTGGAAGAATCCATGTCACTGCGGGAAAGCGCGGCCATTAAGATTTTACCGACGATGATCATACCGACCAGATACGAGCTCATGTCGCCGAGCTTGCCTTTGTTTAACTCGCAAAAAATCAATTTGCCGGAATCCATGGCCTCGCGGAAGTTGAAACTGGATTTTTGTTGGGAAATGACCGGGCGCAGGAAATCGTTGGTGATGAATGGGGTGAGTTTGGAGGCGATGTATGGCACCATGTTGGCCAAAGAGGCTTCTCCGCCGGCTTTTTGCGCTTCCTTGATCCAGAAATCCTTAACGTTGGGCATGGTGCATTTGCTCAATTTGAAAGCACGGTATTGATCATCAGCCAGAACTTTGGGAATTTCGACCAAAGTGGAGCCGGATTCGGGATGATCCATGATTAAAAGCATGGCATTACGCATGTAGTACTCGAACATGGGCCCGCCCGTGGCTTTGAGGTCGTAGAGTTGATCGAAGATTTTTAACATTTCTTCGACGGCGAAAGTTTTTTGTTGCGGATTGCCCGGATCGTACTCGAGCATGTTTAAGGCCATGGGGCGCTCGTAATCGGCCGGATTGAAGTAGATAACATCTTCGGCGCGTTCTTTGGGAACGAATTCGATGCACTCGCGCGCCAAATCACCGTGAGGATCCATAACGCAAACTCCGTGGCCGTTTTCGATATCTTGTTTGATCATGGAACTCATGAATACGGATTTACCGCCGCCGGATTTACCGATGATGTACGAATGGCGCCTGCGATCAGCGGGTTTTTGGCGGATTTCGTAAGTATGTCCGCGGTATGAGGACACTCCAAGTAAGATACCTTCGCGCGGCAAGTTGGACGGCGGAAGCGATTTGCGCGACAAAAGCCAATCGATTTTTGGGGTTTCGGTTGATGGCAGAGGCAAGTGCCAGAGAGATGAGAGTTCTTCGCTGTTCAATACGATGCCAAAGCGAGGATCAAAGTGACGATTTATGAAAAATGAGATGAGCTGATCTTGATTGCGGGGCGTGGAAACTTTAAAAGCATTGCCGTATTCGAAAATGTTATATTGCCCGAAAGCGTTTAATATATCATCAAGATAGTGTTTGGCCTTTTCAAAGTTATCGGCGGTGGTGATGACGCGGATATTGACATCAACACCGGCTTTGGAAGCTTTTTCTTCGAGTCCCTTAACCATTTCTTCTTCCAGAGGAGAGAGCCTATATTGTTCTTTCGGTTCGTCCGAGGATTTGGGGCCTTTGATGATATCCCCGGTTTCTTTAACGAATTTATTAAAACCGCCTTTGGTTACTTCGGAGTATTTTTTACCTTGTTGCATGGCGCGGGCTATACGCAGGCCTTCGTTGCGCCATTTGGCATAAGCGGACTTGATTACGAATTGGATAGCGGCACCGTCATTATCCTCTATCTTGGAGAGAGCATTGGTAATCGTGTTTAACGGATCGGATTCCATTTTTTCGTAAGTTTTGATTGGGAAGTAGTAGGGTTTTTTGAATGTAAGGTATGCGCCAAGAGCCACGCCTTTGGGTGAAAAAATGTTGTAATCACCAAGATCTTCGATGGATGAATGAGGATATTGAGCTTGTATTTGAGATTCAATGAATTGGCGGTGCTTTTTTTGGCAGGTTACATAAAATATGATCAAACTTTTATGCACGATCATTTCGAAAGTCAATACGTCTTCCCGGCCTTTAAGCCAAGCCGACAGTCCTCTGTCCGCGCGCATGGAGCCGATGGTTTGAAAAATGGTTTCCGTAAAACCGATAAGCTCTTGCATTTGCTGCAGGCTTTTTTGCTGTTCCACATCTTCGCGGCGCACCTCTTTGGGAACTTTAACGCGAAGCACGACTTTTTGATTGGAGCGCGTGTATTTTACTTTGAGGTGCAGATGACGCCGAATCAAAAAGACAGCCAAAAATATACCCCCGATCAAACCGACAGCGATTAAAGCGTATGCAATAATCGGATTTAAAAACAGAGAACTGAAAGAGATCCCTCCGGTTGATTGAGTTGTGAGGCCGATTTGCATGGCCGAAAAAGTGCTAAAGATCATGGTTAATTGGGATTTATATCACGGATGTATTCTTGATGGATATTGGCAATTTTATCGGTAATAATTGTTGCTTGCTGTGCCAACCAGGGTTTGTTGACCGTGGGAATGATTCGCAGCCATTGTTCGACATCATTATGGACTTCTTGAAGATCAAGCTTTCCTGATTTGATCATAGCATCAAACTCCCGCGCAATCCGTTCGCCCTCTTGTTTGAGCAATGCTTGTCTGTCGGGCGGAATTTCGGTAAACAGCCCTGTAAGTTGTTTTGTTTTAGGATCGATTTGCGCCAAATCCGCAGACATTATTTGTTCGATTTCTTTAACGATTTTATCTTGACCGGCGGATTCGACTTGAGTTTCGGTGGGCATCGGACCTTGAGGCTCTGCCGGTAAAGCACGCAAAGTTTTAAAAATTTGTCCATCCGCGGTTGTGATGTTTGTGCCTTCGGTAGCCTGTTCCAAAGCTTTTTTATCAGCTTCAAGACCCGAAATATCGCCCGCCTCGGTAACCGGAGCTTTTTCTGTTGAAGAAGAGATGCTATCGATCGCGCTTCCGGAAAAGCGTTCCTCTTCGTTTTGCTGTGAGGTTGGTGCCTGCATAGATTTCGGTTGTATTATAACATAACTACACAAAAAGTCGTAATGTAGTAACGTTTGTAACGAGTGGACAATCCCCACGTGCCATGTGTCAAAAATTCGAAGCACCTCCTTAATAAGGAGGCAGGGAGGATTCGCCGTAACTTTATAACGGAATCGCCCGCCCGCGCAGGGATAAACCTTGCGTGCCACTCGAAGCCGCAAGGCGAAGATGTGGTGTTTATCCGTGCTTGAATAACCACGGCTTGTCATTTCGAACGAACGTGAGAAATCTCCGCTCGTAAAAACTCAAGCTGGTAATAACAGTGGAGATTTCTCACATCCGATTCGAAATGACGAACCTTAGTTGGTTTGGCTAGTGGCTAGAAGCTAGAAGCTGGTAGCTGATAAAGGCTGATGCATCTAAGTAGCAGAAATGACAAACAAGGGGTTATTATTTATTCGGTTGCAACTTGTAACCGTCTTCTCCATCTTGCATGGTCCAGCCCAGGGTTTCGAGTTCACGGCGGAGGCTGTCGGCTGTGTCCCAATCTTTGTTGGAGCGGGCTTCCCAACGGCGGTTGGCTATGGCGATAACGTTTGCGGGGATTTCGATTTGTTTGGCGATGTAATCATTTAAACCCAAACCCAAAATTTGATTCCATTCGATTAGAGTGGCGGATTTTTCGGATGTTGGAACGTTTGGATCGTTTACCATTTCCCAAAGAACGCCAAGCGCTGATGCTGTGTTGATATCGTCCATGATTTCGGCTTTGAAGCGGTCGTCGTATTCCAAGTTGACGTCTGTGGGCGTATCCCAACCGCGGACTGTTTGGCGGAGTTTGTTGAGGGCGTTTTGTGAGGCCGAAACCGCATCCCAGGTAAAGTTGAGTTTTTGGCGGTAGTGCGCGCCGAGGTAAAAATAGCGTAAAGCGAGAGGGTCGATGTTGTGAGTTTTGCAATCTTCCAGTGTGTAGACGTTGCCCAAAGATTTGCTCATTTTTTGGCCGTCAACAGTCAAGAATTCATTATGCAACCAAAAATTTGCCAACGGTACGCCGTAAGCGCAAACACTTTGCGCGATTTCGTTTTCGTGATGCACGGGAATATGATCTACTCCGCCAGTGTGGATGTCGAATGGCTGGCCGAGGTATTTTTTGCTCATGGCCGAGCATTCAGCGTGCCAGCCGGGGAAACCGAGACCCCAGGGGCTGGGCCATTCCATTTGACGTTGCACGACGTCGCTCGTCTCACGTCCCACGTCCTGCGTCGTTTTGTCTAAATAATCTTGATAGCTAACGCCGTTTGGGTAGCTGAATTTCCAGAGCGCGAAGTCGGTGCCGTTTTTCTTCTCCGAAGAGGCCTCGACGCGCGCGCCGGAGAGTTTTTCATCGAGCGGTTGACCCGAGAGCTTGCCATATTCAGGGAATTTAGCCGTATCAAAATAGATGCCGTCGCTTGTTTTATAGGTATAGCCTTTTTCTTCCAGTGTTTTGATGAGTTTGATTTGATCTTCGATATGTTCTGTGGCTCGGCATAAAAGCGGAGGTTCGGGTAAAACTATATTGAGATTTTGAGCATCTAGTTTGAATAATTCTTCATACTCTTTGGCAATGTCCCAAGCGGTTTTCCCTTGTTCGCGCGCGGATTTGAGCATTTTGTCCTCACCGGCATCCGCGTCATCCGTAAGATGGCCAACATCCGTGATGTTCATGGCGTGGATGACGCTATAGCCATCAGCTTGAAGCAAGCGTTTTAAAATATCCCAAATAACATACCCGCGCAAGTTGCCCACGTGCGCACGGCCGTAAACGGTTGGCCCGCAAGAATACATACGGACTTCATTTTCGGTTATAGAGCCAAAAGCCTCGCGCGTGCGAGATTCGGTATTCCAAAGTTTTAGCATAATAAACACACTATAAACCAAATGTAACTTATTAGACAAGACGCGCTTACTATATTAATGCAAAGTGTAAAATGCATGATGCATGATATTGGTACTTGATTAACAATATTAATGCATAATGAATAATGCATGATGCATAATACTGGAATTTGATCATTATATAAATAAATATCGCGCCAGCGATACAATCATTGTGCATTATTCATTATGCATTAATGGCATGCGATTCAATCATTTTGCACTATGCATTATGCACTTTGCATTATTTATTATGCATTGATGGAGCGCGATTTCAGCACTATTAAAAATCCCGGTTTTGCCGGAATTTTTTGGTGTTGCGATTTTTTAGCGGAAGATGGTACTCATTAAGGCTTCCATGTGTTGCAACCGCTGTTCCAGATCCTGATTCTGCTCGCGAAGTTGGTCGTTTTGGGATTGCAGATCGTCAATCATTTCTTGTTGTTCTTGAATGGCTTTAACGGTAATAGGAATAATGCCATCATAATCGATGTACTGATAACCCTGCTCAGGATCTGTGATTGTGAGATCAGGTATTATTTCAGCCACCTCTTGTGAAATGAAGCCTAAGTGCATCTTTTTATCTTCATCAGTCTGAGCTTTATATTGAAATGAAACAGGGCGTAACAGGTTTATTATTTTAATACCAGAATTCAAATTATTAATATTTTTTTTCAATCGCTTGTCAGACGTAACCACGACACCTTTTGTATATACTGTTTGAACCATACCGGATTGACCTAAATGAATATCTCCACCATCCCAATTTATATGAAGTGTTGCTGCAGCGCCACCGTTTCTAGCCATTATTTCATTACTATCGATCCTTAAATGCCCGGCATTTTGGTTTCCAATTGTCAATGGACCATAGCTAGAAGGTCCCGCATCACTCGTATCGTAAATATGCAGTTTACTTACAGGCGCGTTAGTTCCTATGCCAACATTATTTGTCGTTCCATTATAATACAGAGAACTTGAACATCCCCAACTTATCATACCGTTTTGATAAGGAAATTGACCATTTGTACAGGTTTGAGGCAGGCTATGTGATCCTAATAAAAATAAATCACCGAGTGAATGTCCCAATCCTGAACCAGGATTGGCCATCGTGCATGCCCATGCTGATCCATTCCAACGTAAATACTGACCCGTTATAGAACAGCTCATTAATCCAAGGCTTGCATTACCGGAATAAGATGTTCCGGTTAATGGACTATTAGCAATTACTGCAGTTATATCTCCTCCACTGTTTGTATCGGTATCAGCCGCACATGCCCAGGCTGTGCCGTTCCATTTGAGGACTTGGCCGGCAGACGCACAGTTCATCAAACCTAAAGAAACCGCGCCGCTTGCTCCGCCTCCGGTTAGAGGTGAGTTTGCGGTTACTCCTGTTATATCGCCTCCGCTATTTGTATCTATGTCAGGACTACAAACCCACAAATTAGTAGCAGTATTCCATTTTGGAAGATAGCCGTTTGTACACGCCTGAGGTAAAGCGTGAGTATTTGCGATGTTCAAAGTTACATCGCCACTTGATCCTCCGCCGGATAAACCAGTGCCTGCTGTTACGCCCGTGATATCCCCCGAACCACCGGCGGAAGGCCATGCATTTCTGCAGTCTGTGCCGATACAAAGTTGATCGCCACGGACAGCGCCAAGGGTTGGTGACCATGAGGAACAAGTTGTTCCGCCGGATGAAATGCAGAAAGAGGAATTATTTCCACCGACACTATATCGAGTATTACCATTGACTATTCCGACTATTTGTAATGTATGACCGGCTGATTGACCGATTGAAACTGTTCCCCCAAGCATCGATACTGAATTTCGAAAAAGTACTGAAGGGGAAACGCTCCAATAACCTAAATTTTCATAATATCCAATATATCCTCCTCCAATATTTACATAAGGATAATTGGAATTGCTTCCGCTATTATCCATCGCGCCGATTCTGCCAGATCTGGAATATATACCCGCGTTATTATCCAGTTGGTTGTCTCGCACAAAATATCGGCCATCAGTATAAGCTAAATCCAATCCAACATCGTCGGTGCCAACGCTAATGCCTGTTCCTGCGCCTACATTCAAAGTTCCACTGCTTGTAATTGGCCCGCCGGTTAACCCATTACCCGAGCCAACGCTGGTTACGGATCCCCCGCCACCGCCTGTAGGCCAAGCCGTGATGCAAGATGTGCCAATACAATATTCACGAGAAGTAATTTTGGCTTGGTTCCATCCACCTTTACCAATAACTGATAATGTACCTAGAATATTTACGTTTACAGGGTAGTCATTAGGGGTGTACCAATTGCCTATGTTAAGAGTTGATCCACCCAATTGATTAATTTGTATTGCTTTACCACTCATCATCCACAAATCTCCATTGGACCACATTTGAATATTACCCCCTCCAGCTCTAGCATCACCTGTAGCAGTCATGTTGCCTGAAGCACTTACATTGCCTCCGACTGTGGCTCCACCACTATCGATTGTTAAACCAGAGCCAACTCGTGCCGAGCCGGCGGTTCGTGTATTGCCTGTGATGTAGAAACTGGCGTTTTGGGCTTGGGGTGCGGTTATTGCGCGATTCCAAATCACCCCATCCAAATTACAACCGGTTTGAGTTGGACTGGTACAACCCGAAGGCGGGCCTTGAAATGTGGTTTGCGCATTTACAATAACAGCGCCCAATATCAAAATACCGGCGCTTAAACTTACAATGACAAGCTTTTTCATAAAATCAATAACATTATAACACACATTATTCTTTGTTGGCGAAGTTTTTCCACACCCTCACCCTTCCCTCTCCCTTGAATATGGAGAGGGTGAGCGGGGTCAATCGAGTTAATCTGATATATGCAGTGAATCGAGTTTGTTACGGATGGTTAGTAATACTTGCGTTGGATCTTCTAAAACTTCTTGATTTTTGAAACGAAGAATTGTTACACCTAAATTATTGATTACTTGATCTCTATGTTTATCATACTGTTTTTGCGTTTCCGTATCATGAATACCTCCATCCAGCTCTATAGCAAGCTTAGTTGAAGGACAATAAAAATCGGCAATATATCTATCCAAAGAATGTTGCCTCCGAAATATATATCCGGCCATGCGCATTTTCCGCAAATAAATCCACATAATCCTTTCCGCTTCAGTTTCATTCTTTCGCAACTCTCTTCTTCTCTCTGTTCTTATCCTCCTATAATAATTCATATTTTTATTCTTACAACCCCATTTTACCACCCTCTCCATATTCAAGGGAGAGGGCAGGGTGAGGGTGACACCAACTAAAAACCCCCATTCACCTGGGGGTTTGACCGAGAACGCGCTTTGCGCGCGTTGTGTTACTGACATGTAGAGCGGAAGACGAAGGCATAGGTACCGGCGCCCGAAGGGTCGCTGACACCGTGACCGCCATCTCCGGCTGTCATGATGATGTTGGTACCGGGTATTTTCCAAGTTGGCCCGGAGTGAGCAAAAACAGAGCCTTCTGCCGCATAACTGAAATTTTTGCTCCAGCTTACGGAAGCACCGTTGAAGCTACCCATCCAGACTTGTCCGCCTGCTCCAATTTGTTCATGCCCTTGGAGCACGAACTTGTAAGGTGAGACCTTAACAACGGATACTATACCTTCTACACCATCATGAATTTCTGTTGCCCACTGACTACCATTGCGCTGAAAAGTTGCCCCAACGCCACCATTGACAGCATATTTGACGCCTACCGCCATCACGTCACAGGAGGAGGAGCTGTGGACGAAGCCGAATACGTGAAGAGTATCCGATCCGGGAACCTTGGCCCAAGAGTATCCATCCCAGTGCAGGAGCATGGAGGTGTGGGTTACGGGGTCGCCGTAGTTGTTGGGGTCGAATTCCATGCCCGCGAGGTAGATCCCGTTGTCGCTCGCGCGGAAGAACTTTTGGGCGCGGAAGACCTTGCCTTGTGTAACCGGCAATTCGTGCTGGGAAAGCGACGAGCCGTTCCACTTGTACAAGTAGGCCGTTGGGTAACCGTTGCCATTGCCGTAACCTGTGAACCACAGGTTATTGGCTCCGGTGCCGGTGAGGCCGATGATGTTGATTCCGGTGAGTTGAGTAGACATCAGACGAACCAGGGAAGATCCGTTCCAATGCAGAATCACTCCGCCGTCATCATTGTTGTAAAGCAAGAACACGTTGCTCTGTCCCAAGCAGAGAACCTCTTGGCTCCCGATGTACGTTTTGCCTTCGGCGGGCAGAGGCACATCAGTCCAAGTGTGATTACCTGTGAGACGGATGACTTTGACATCCGTGTAATTGCCGCCAATGGCCCATTGGTTGAACTCGGAGTTGGCACAGCCGGACTTGATCAGGAAGATCGAGCTGGGGACCGTGTCTTGTTGCCAAGTTCCGCAGGTGTATGGAACACCGGTGGGGCTTTGCACTGGGCAAGAACCGAAATCGTGGCAAGCCACGTCTGCAGAGCAATCAGAGTCGGCGCAATCGGTGAGATTGTCACCGTCGTCGTCGACGCCGTTGGTGCAGTTTTCGGGACTCACGCAAGCGGGAGTTCCACTGCAATCTGTGTCCGCACAATCGGCTTTGCCGTCGCAGTCGTCATCAGCACCGTTGGTGCAGTTTTCGACCGGAGGCGTACAGGCGCCGTATGAGCAATCAGTGAGACAGGGCCTGGTACCCGTGGAGTTGCACGTCGTAGTGCAAGTGACGGGGGCGCTGCCTTTGACGCAAGCAAACGTTTCGTCCGCTTGGCTGTTGCCGTTGTTATCGGCTCCGTCGCAAATCTCTGACTGGCAATGAAGCATACCGACGCAGTCCGTGTCCGCACAATCGGCTTTGCCGTCGCAGTCGTCATCAGCATCGTTGGTGCAGTTTTCGACCGGAGGTTGGCAAGAACCGTATGAGCAGTTGGCGAGGCAAGGCTTGGTGCCCGTGGAGTTGCAAGAAGTGAGGCAAGAGACAGGGGCACTGCCCTTGATGCACTGGAATGTTTCATCCACGAGGTTGTTGCCGTTGTTATCGGCGCCGTCGCAGACTTCGGCTTGGCATTGAAGCAGGCCTGAACAATCGGGATCCGCACAATCGGCTTTTCCGTCACAGTCGTCGTCTTTGCCGTTGGTGCAGTTTTCGACCGGTGGTTGGCAAGAACTCCACTCGCAAGTACTTCCACAAGTCTTTTGACCCGTGGAGTTGCAAGTGGTGGTGCAGGACTGTGTTGAGTTTTTGATGCAAGTGAACGTTTCGTCCACCTGACCATTACCGTTATCATCGAAGCCGTTGCAGACTTCGATTGTGAAGCAAGAATAACTGCCTACTGTCAGGTAATTCCAAGTGAAGTTACAATCACATCGAATGCTTGAATCGCATTCGGAGAACTCACCCATGTTCGCACAGCCTGTACCAACTTGCGACGGCTCACACGGATTACAAATCGGAAGATTGATGCAAGCAGCGTCGTCACAATCCGTTGCCAGATTGCAGTTGTCATCGATACCGTTACCGCAGACTTCCGCGGGAGGAGTGCATGCGCTCCAAGTGCAACCTGCTACGCAGGTGATCATGCCGGTGGAACCGCAAGCGGTTTGGCAGAGGCCGGTGGTTCCGAGTTTGCACTCGAAGCCTTCGTCGGCAATGCCGTTGCCGTTGTTGTCGATGCCGTCGCAGGATTCGGCTTGGCAGGCTGTGATGCCCATGCAAGCGGAATCCGCGCAATCGGTTTTGCCGTTGCAGTTGTCATCGATACCGTTACCGCAGACTTCGGCGGGAGGAGTGCAATCGCTCCAGGTGCAAGAGCCGGCTTGGCAAACGGTTGTACCGATACTGCCGCAGGTGGTTTGGCACTGAAGAGAGGCACCGAGTTTGCACTCGAAACCTTCGTCGGCAATGCCGTTGCCGTTGTTGTCGATGCCGTCGCAGATTTCTGCGGGCGGTGCATCGGGTGTATCGGCATCAGCATCAGGCTCTGCGGAATCGGGTTCCGCGTCTTCGCCGGAATCAGTATCGGAATCCTCACCGGAATCCGGAGAGACATCTTCGCCGGAATCAACTTCCGAATCATTGCCCGTATCGGGCTGAACTTGGTCGGGAGCCGAATCGCCGACATCGGTGTCCGAATCAGGTCGAGAATCTTGCTCGTTAGCATCGGTTCCGGAATCACCGGAATCGATCTGCGGAGCGATGTAATCGGGGTCGTCACCGCCGCCGCAACCCGTAAGGGCTGCAACCAGCGCGACAAAAAGCGTGAAAAGCAGCTTGAGGTTGCGGTTCATGGTTTATCTCCTTGTGGCTGAAAAGCCTTTCGGCTTGTTTTCTACATGTCAGTTGTCGAATGTTCGCATGAGGCGATACGGTTTGACGGAAAATTCCGTTTTTTACCGTAATCTACCTACATCTTAAGCATATAATTAATGAATTGTCAAGGGAATAGGATAACTATTTGGCTAAAATTAGCAAAAAAAATTGACCTTACGTCAATTTTTTGCCAAATAAATGCATTTATGTTCTAGGAATTAAGCTGTGGACAAGTTAATTTATGTTTAAAGTTCATCAAGCTTAAAGTTTATCAAGAGAAGCTTAAGTTACTCTTTATGAACTTGTTACTTTAATCTTGATGAACTCCCTTTGTTATTCTAACACCACAACCGATACGGCCGTGAAAGTTTCCATGAGGCGGATGTCTTGATCGGCGTTGATGACAATGGTTTGTCCGGCTTGGAGATCTGATGCTGAAATTTCTTTGTCAATAAATCCGCTTGGAGGCGGTTCGCCTCGTGCAGCGCCCGAGGAACGCCAAGTTGACATGGCTTTATCAAATTCTTCTTCACTCAGAGCGGTTCTGCTGAAGAATTTGGTTTCGGAATTTAGTTCGGCTTTGCGAATATTGGATACTTCGTCCACAAATTCATCGGTATCCAAGTTTATTGCGTTTATGGTTACACTGTTCGATGTTTTTTCAATTATTGTTCCATTTATGGCTCTGACTTCTACGGGAGCAAAATGAAATTTATCACGCGCGGCATTGTAGCCATCTTTGTATCCTTGATTGTAAGAAAAAGATGAGAGCGTGGAATCGATGAATCCATTATCCGAAGATAAACGGGCGTTGTTTACGTAAGCGTTAATAGCGACAATAATGAGCGCGGTTAGCACCACGGATACGCTTAGCACAACTAAGATGTATCGGCTTAAAGATTTTTCAGGAGACATATTGGAAATTATTTGATGCATTAATCTTTTTTGGATTTGGGACCAAGTGCCATAAAAATGATTGGAGCGATAAGCCAAGCTGATTTGCCGTAGTCGCTGATAAAGAGCTGACGTGTTTGTTCGCTGAGCGCTCCAACCGTATCAAGCGGTAAAAAAGACAAAGTGATGCTGATTAATAATCCGACTTGTAAAAAACTGAATACAATTACTTGCCACCACTTGCCGGGAGCGGAATTTTCGCCGATTGTTTTGATGAGGGCACTGCGGGAAAGCAGAAAAAACAGTAAAACGAATAAACCCAAGAAAAGGGATATTTGCAAAACGATATTATCCGTTAGCTTTAAAGCAATATTGACTTGATTGATAACCGGAGCATTGCCTACGACAGCGAGAGCCATGTAAATCGAGACCAAAATTACAATAATGCGATCTCGGCCCAGAGAAAAACCGTATAAAAACGCGCCGATAATAAAAAATAAATAAACAAATACATCCCAGCTTGGAGCCGCCCAATTTATATTTGCCAAAAAAGATACGGTGGAATCCATACAAGCAACATTATATCATAACCATGTTGCAATAACCAATAATCAACAAAACAATAACCAATTAATAACCAACTACCAATCACCAAATACCAACCCCAGTTTGTCATTTCTGCTCCTAAGACGCATCGGATGTGAGAAATCTCCGCTTTACTCAAGCCAGTAACCTTCTTTGTCATTTCTGCGTCATAACCACATTCGCATAAGGTAATGATTCCAGAACCAATACCCCAATCTTCGTAGGGATAAACCTCGTGTTTATCCGTACTGACTCAACATGCATCTACTGCACGGATAAACACAAGGTTTATCCCTACGAGAGATGTTTTTTTAGTGGAGATTTCTCACGATGATTCGTTCCAAGAAAATTAAAAAGCCTCACAACTTAATTCGTGAGGACGAGAGGCGCGTCTACGTAGAAGACATAGCCTAGTTTTTGGTTCTTGGCCTTACTTTGTTTCCGCGTGGCGCGGATTTGCAGTTGGATGAGCAGGTCGAACTGCAGTAGAGGCACTTCCCTGTCGAGCTGTTCCGACGGCTTTTGAGGGAAGCGCGGTCCGATTCCGATGGTCTGATGAAAAGGAGCGTTTGGCTTTCCATGTGATGCTCTCCTTGCGACATGAGTTGTTATACAAGCATTCTTCTACCTGTACTAATTTAACTTAGCATGTTATATATTTAACGTCAAAAACGATTTTTATCCAATTGTTGGATTAATGTATATGAAAAACGTAGAATTTTTATTAGACAAAAAATTAGATATCGATATCGGAGATTCTTTCATGGATGAAAAAATCGATGGCTATGAATTTGGTAAAGAAAGAATTCTGGATTTGCATCCGGATCTTGTAGTTTGGCAAAATAAACCGGGAACTGCCAGGGCCAACGCGGTTACAAAATATGTTAACGATTATTACACTGATCACAGTGTTGCATTTGGTCAATCTCTTAAACAAGCAAAATTAACTTGGCAGGAAATTGAAGCAGATTTTTTTCATGAACTAACTAAGTTGTTAGGAGAACTTGATTTTTATGTACCAACAACCATATATGGCAAACTTTCCATTTTCGCTTGCGCCGTTATTGAAGATGATGGAAGAAGCTTTCAATATTATTATAGACTACCATTGGATGATCCGAATGAATTTAAGCGCAATGTTGCCCATGAGATATTACACTTTTTAACTGACGCGTACATGAAAGACCATGAATTCACCGGTTTATTAGATGATTGGGATTTTAGAGAAATTTTACCGGTATTGATATTAAACGAACCCAACTTTCTAGCATTGACAAAAAAGGAAGAAAAAGGCTATCCTCAACATCAAGGAAGTTTTATTGAGAGATACAAGGACTTGTGGCAAAAATCAGACAATTTCCTAGAGTTCCTTGATAAAGCACAAACAAGCAAACAGTAGGAGTACGCGATGCATCTATCACGCTACCTGAGCACATACACTCGAAACGGTATTGTGGCCATTTTTCACTCCCTACACCCTGAACCTATCTACATTGACGAGAAGCGGTGGCAAGATTTTTTGAAAAACCAATCGACAAACCAAGCCGAGTGGATTACCACCCTTAAAGAACTGGGATTGTTGCTGGTTGAAAAAGATAATGACGAAGAGGTTCGTCAGCAAACTATTGCTGAATCTTCGTTAACGACTACGATGTCTATTCTGTATCTGGTGCTGACAAAAGGGTGCAATTTTTGTTGCAGGCAGTGTTTCCAGCCTGAAAGAAAATCACTGACAAAACCAGACAACAGTATGATGACTGTTGAAACCGCTAAAGCCGCAATTGATCAATTTATCCGACATATAGACATATCCGAGACTCTGCCCATTGAACCGCAGGTACAGTTTTATGGCGGTGAGCCGTTTATGAACTGGAAAACTCTTCAAGCGGCAGTACTTTACATAAAGGCAAAGATGGCAGAAGAGGCGTTGCCTGACGATACGAAGATGGCGGTCGTTACTAATGGATCCTTGCTGGATGAAGCCAAAGCAGTGTTTTTGGCCGAACAAGGTGTTGGTGTCGGTCTTTCGATTGATGGTCCGCGGGAATTGAATGATGATTACCGAAAAATCATAGGCAAGCAAGTCAGCACATATGACCTAGCGCAAAGGGCTGCCAATATTTTAACTGATGCGGGCATCCAATTCAGTCTATCAATTACCATCACACCAAAGATGGTGCACGATTTACCCGCCGTAATCAGGTGGGCACGTAATGAGATGAAAGTTAGCGATGTGAGTTTTAATCTGATTGGAGATTCCAGCCTGGAAAGACTGGGCGAAATTTCACGTGATAAGTATGCCCAAATCGCTGCCGAACAGATGGTTTTTGCCCATGTACTAGCTCGTAAGTGCAGTATGTCGGAAGATAGAATGGAACGTAAGATGAGAGATTTTGCAGACCGTGTCTTTAAATACGTAGATTGCGGTGCGCTTGGGAATCAGCTGGTTGTAAACCCTGGCGGCGAGATTGCTTTTTGCCATGCCGATTCCGAGTACGAAGTTGGACATGTTAACGACGGTGACTTCAATATGTTCACCATCATGCAAACTCATGAATGGCGTAAAGCCTTGCCTATTTATACAGAAGCTTGTCAGAACTGCCCAGCTCTCTCGATTTGCGGTTATGGGTGTTTCCATCATGCTACAAGCAGGAGTCTGCCCGTAACCGCTATGGATGATGTGCACTGCACGCACACTAAAAAAGCCATGGAGTACCTTATTTGGAAGCTCTATGACAAAACTACTGCTACCTGATCAAGACGATGTTAAGCATCGTTTTTTTGTCTACATCCCCTCTTGTTGTAACTGCTCCAATAGCTTTTTTTGTTCGCGGGTGAGTTTTTGGGGGACTTCGGGTATGACTGTGACCATGTGATCGCCACGGCCGTACCCGCTCATGTAGGGAACACCTTTACCGCGGAGTTTGAAAGTTGATTTGGCGGTGGTGCCGGTGGGGATTTTTAATACCACGGGGCCGTCGACCGTTTCGACGTCGATTTTTCCGCCGAGCGCCATTATTGTAAAAGGAATATTGATTGTTGAATGGACGTCGTGGTCAACACGGGTGAAAGTTGGATGGGATTTTACTTTGACACGTACATACAAATCCCCGGCTTTACCGCCGGCGCCCGGATAATCACCTTGCTCGGATAATTTTAACGCTTCTCCGCTTTGCATGCCGGCCGGAATTGTGATTTTGAGTTTGCGCTCTTTTTTTTGTATGCCCGAACCTTGGCAGATCTGGCAAGATTTGTCGGCTTTTTGGCCTTTGCCCTTGCAAGATGGGCAGGTGACGACAGTATTAAACACGCCCAGCATTGTGCGTTGCGTTTGCTGAACCTTGCCCGAGCCGTTGCAGGTTTCGCATTTATTGATTTTGGCACCCGGTTCAGAGCCTTGGCCTTTGCAGTGATCGCACTCGCCATTTGTATAGATGGAAACTTCTTTATCGCAACCAAAAACGGATTCCAAAAATTCCAAATTGATTTCCATTTCCAAATCGCGTCCGCGCTTTTGGCGTGACCCTCTGCCGCCAAAACCAAACATTCCACCCAAGATATCACCCAAATCGCCAAAATCTTCGACGTTGACGTTAAACCCGCCTTGATTAAAGTCAAAGCCTCCAAAACCGCCAAAGCCCCCTTGGCCCGACCCTCCGAAGCCTTGTGCGAAGGATGGGTCAAAAGCCGCGGAGCCGAATTGATCGTACTTCGCGCGCTTGTCTTTATCGCCTAAAATCCCATAAGCCTCGTTCACATCTTTAAAAGCCTGCTCATTACCGCTTTTTTTATCAGGATGATGCTCGTGCGCTTTTCGACGAAAAGCCTTCTTTATCTCGTCTTCAGTCGCGGATTTCTCCACGCCGAGAATTTTGTAGTAGTCTTTGTTCACAGTACGAATTACGAATCTGCGCGAATTACGAATTGGTTGGTTACAGTAGTTTGTGTAGAGATAATTATATACCTTTAGTAATCAAGAAAATTTGAGCATGAATATGATCGTCAATCAAGGTTCAGACAAAAAGTAATCAAGCTAATCCTTTAATCTAGCGAATCAAGGTTCAGACAGTTGATCGGTTTCGGTTCAAGACAATAGCTTCGGCTCCCCCGCTTCCTGAATCGCTCCGAACTGCTTCTCGTACTTTTGGATATTATCTTGCAATGCATGAAGTATGCGTTTCATGTGGGCGGGGCTGACGATGAGGCGCGAGACGAGTTCGCCTTGGGGCGGGTGTGCGAACATGAAATCGAGTACGAATTCTTCTTTGGCGTGCATTACTTGCATCATGTTAGCGTAGCGGCCGCGAAGAATATCGTCGGGGGCTTTTATGTTGAGTTCGGGCATAATATTTTGACTGTCTGAACCTTGATTCACTTGACACTGTCGTTCGCGAACGACGTGTCTTGATTCTCGCTCATATTAACATGATTATTTGACGTTAGACATTTGACGTTAGACGTCAAATAATCATGTTAATCAGGTTGGTAATCGGTTTTTAAATTAAGGTTCAGACAATATAATAATCGAGTTAATCGTATTAATCGCGTGAATCGTGGTTCAGACAATTATTTCTTCTCTTCAAAATCAGCTTCTTTAGCTTCTCCTTCTTTCTTGTCTTCGTCGCTCGTCGCTCGTCCCGCGTCTCCCGTCGCTTCGGATGCGGTGTTTTGCGCGGCTTGGGATTCGGCTTGTTGGGCTTGGTACATGGCGGCGCCGACCTTTTGGGCTGATGTGGCGAGTTCGTCTGAAGCTTTTTTGATGGCTTCCAAATCCTCGCTGTCTTTGAGCTTTTTGAGGGCCTCGAGTTTTTCTTCGACTTCTTTTTTATCTTCTTCTTTGGCTTTATCACCCGCCTCTTTCATCATCTTTTCCGTGGTGTAAACCATGGTTTCGGCCATGTTCTTGACTTCGATCGCTTCTTTCTTCTTTTTATCCTCTTCAGCGTGAGCCTCGGCATCTTTTTTCATCTTTTCGATTTCATCTTTGGAGAGGTTGGTGGAAGCGGTGATGGTTATTTTGGCTTCTTTGTTGGTGCCTTTGTCGACGGCTTTGACGTTTAAGATACCGTTGGCATCGATGTCAAAAGTTACTTCGATTTGCGGGACTCCGCGGGGTGCCATGGGCAAGCCGGAGAGTGTGAATCGGCCAAGACTGCGGTTGTCGGCCGACATTTCGCGTTCGCCTTGCAAGACAACGATTTCCACGGATGGTTGATTGTCCGCGGCGGTTGAGAAGATTTGAGATTTGGAGGTTGGGATAGTGGTATTGCGTTCGATGAGCTTGGTCATAACACCGCCCAAAGTCTCGAGACCGAGTGACAAGGGAGTAACGTCAAGCAAGAGAAGATCGCCTTTGATATCGCCCTGGAGGTTACCGGCTTGAACGGCGGCGCCGATGGCTACGACTTCGTCGGGGTTAACGGTGACGTTGGGTTTTTTGCCAAAGAATTTTTCAACAGTTTGTTGGATCAAGGGCATGCGCGTCATACCGCCGACCAAGATAACCTCGTTGATATCAGATGCGGAAAGCTTGGCATCGGCTAAAGCTTTCTTGCAGGGCTCGAGAGTTTTTTCGGCCAAGTCGCCAACCAGTTCTTCGAGTTTGGCGCGAGTAAGCTTGAGCATCAGATGTTTGGCGCCCGTGGAATCTTGAGCGATGAACGGTTGATTGAGTTCAGTTTCCAATGCGGTTGAAAGCTCGATTTTGGCTTTTTCGGCGGCGTCTTTGACACGCTGAAGAGCAATTGGATCTTTGGAGATGTCTATCCCCTCTTGTTTGCGGAATTCATCAATAGTCCATTTGATAATCACTTGATCAAAATCATCACCGCCCAAATGGGTGTCGCCGTTTGTGGCCAAGACTTCGACAGTGTTTTGCTCGGTCGAAGCGTCAAAAGCAACTTCCAAAACGGAAACATCAAAAGTTCCACCACCCAAATCATAGACCACGATTTTTTGATCTTTCTTTTGATCAAAACCATAAGCCAAAGCGGCCGCGGTTGGTTCGTTGATTATTCTTTTGACGTTTAACCCGGCGATCTCGCCTGCAACTTTGGTGGCTTGGCGTTGGGAATCGTCAAAATATGCGGGAACTGTGATGATGGCATCAGTGATCTTCTCACCGATTTTGGCTTCGGCATCGGCTTTCAATTTTTGCAAAACCATGGCCGAAACTTCTTCGGGCGAATATTCTTTACCGCTCATTATAACGCGCACTCCATCGCCTTTTTGGACGATTTTATACGGCAACCAATCTTTGTCGCGCTGCACTTCGGGATCATCCCAACGGCGGCCAATGAGGCGCTTAACGGAAAACAAAGTGTTTTCCGGATTGACGGCGGCTTGGCGCTTGGCAAGCTGGCCAACAAGACGCTCGTTATTTTTGGAAATCGCAACAATGGACGGCGTTGTGCGCGCGCCCTCGGCATTTTCCAAAACTTTGGGCTGACCGCCTTCGACAACGGCCATGCAGGAATTGGTTGTTCCCAGATCGATACCTAGAATTTTACTCATAAATTTTTTTAGCTGCTAGCCACTAGCCACCAGCCACCAGCCTCTAGCCAGCGGTAGTGTAGCTGATATTAATTTGTTGAAATTAGTTAAATAAGAACTGACCGCTTAAGTTCATCAAGACCAAAGTCTAAAGTTTATCAGAAGTCACTCATGAAGCTCTTGATGAACTTGTTACTTTTGACTTGATGAACTCTTTGAAGTTAGTCCTCTTTCTTGACGTCGATTTTGATGGTTTTGGCTTTAGCTTCCGGGGATTTGGGGATGGTGACTTTGAGCATGCCGGATTTGTATTCGGCTTCGGCTTTGCTGTCATCCACGCGTGAAGGGAGCGTGATTTGGCGGAAGATTTGGCCGGAGCGGATTTCTTTGCGGTAATAGTTTTTATCATCCACCTCGGTTTTGCGTTCGCAAGATCCTTTTATGGTGAGTACTCCGTTTTCCACCTCGACACTGACTTTTTTGGGATCAGCTCCGGCAAGAGGAGTTTCGATAACAACCGCATCTTTGGTTTCGTACATATCAACCGGAGGAATCAACCCTTGTTTGGAAACCGCGAGAGCTGATGTATCTTTGAAAAAATCATCAAAGTGCTCGAAAGGCTCGAAGAAAGGAGACCATTTTGTGATGTTTGTCATACACATTATATAAATTAAGAATTATGAATTAAGAATTAAGAATGTTGGAATCGAGCAAAGCTCGATATTCGGAATATATATAATGCCCTAAGGCTACCTTCATTTTTAATTTTTAATTTTAAATTCATAATTTTTATTTTAGTATTTAGTTTTTTAAGTTATTGAGTTGACAACGACCTTGGCGGGGCGGAGAACTTTGGTTTTCAGTTTGTAGCCGGTTTGGACGGTGCGCAGAATTGCGCCGTCAGGTTGTTCGGGATCGGATTCTTGGCTGATTGCCGTGTGTAAGTTGGGATCGAATTCGCAATCAGTGGGAATTTTTATTAAACCGATTTCGTTGAAGGATTGCTCCCAGAGTTGATTAACGGCTTTGATGCCAACCAGCCAGTTTTCTATCTGTTTTTTGTGTGGATCGGGAAGTTGGCTGATATCCGGTAAAAATTTGAGAGCTGTTTCGAATTGATCGACGGCCGGCAGTAAATCATTCAATAGCTGTTCATGCGCGTATTCCGTAAAATTCTTTTTATCTTCCGCAGTTTGCTTTTTCAGATTTTCGTAATCAGCAATTGCCCGTTTCCAGCCGGCAATATATTCAGCGCATTTGGGACAATCCGCTTCCGGCACGATCTCTTCCTTCGGCTGATCCGGATTCTCTTTTTTAGGTTTTTTATCTTTCATAGCTGGGTAACGATTTAAGATCAAAGTTTATCCCACTACGCAATAAGCTACGCGGGACAGGTCAAGTCTAAAGTTTATCAAGAGTTGCTAAGTATTAAGGTATCTCTTGATGAACTTGCTACTTTGGACTTGATGAACTGATTACTCATCAAGCAGTGTTTGAATGTGAGTTAAGAGTGAGATTGCGTGGCTGTAATCCATGCGGACAGGGCCCAAGATGCCGATTATGTGACCTTGTTTTAATGAGGTTATGACAGATCCACACATGGGACCGAACGGGCAGTTGGAGCCGATGAGCGCGGTTGGGTGCTCGTAGTATTTTTGCCGGAGTGTGAGCAAGACTTCATCCAAGCGATCCAGAATATCAGTCATGGAGACGATGCGATTCCAATCTTTAAACTCGGGTTGCATGAAAAGTTGCGACAGGCCGGTGTAAAAAGTATCCATATCACCAATGCCGATTACCACGGCATTTTGTGCCAAATCAGCCGCGGATTTTGCCAATTGTTTAACGTTGCGTTCGTCGATATGCGTTGCCTCGGCGGCCAGCTCCAATTCGTTGCGTTCTTTTTTAGTAAGCAGACGTGGAGTCATGATATTTTCCACGTAATAATGGTAGCCTTTTTCCGTAGGAACTCGGCCTGATGAAGTGTGGGGTTGAGTTATATATTCTTCCTTTTCCAAAGCTGTAAAGTAATTGCGTACAGTAGCTGAACTGATGTTGAGATTGTAAGTTTGAACCAAATATTGCGAGCCAACAGGCTCACCGGTGTGAATCACTTGCTCTACGACCATACGGAGCATGTCTTTTAGATGGGGATCCAACATAACTTTAAGCTACCAGCCACTAGCCACCAGCTACCAGCCAAACAACACCTATCTGTCATTTCGAATCGGATGTGAGAAATCTCCAACCGAACAACCTACAGTAAGTTATTTCTGCTTTTTAGACGAATACGCCCAAAACAGAGTAATTCGAGTTCAGTGGTAATTTAGCACTCTTGGGGTTTGAGTGCTAACAATATAGCTTATGATGAGGATGGGCGTCAAGAAATAAAAAAATCGCTAATTTAAGCGGGATTTTTGTTGCAGTGTATTAAACTTATCCACATTATCTACCTTTCACGTATTTTGACGCAAACTTCCGGTCTCTGATTGACAAAAATATAAAATTACGCTATACAATCCGGTGTAAGGGCTTCTTGGCGCCTGCAGTGATGCTTCAGAAGGTTTGCCCTTACGTGATTTTGAGAGGACTCCAGCCATGATGAAAATAAACTGGAGGTCGAATGTCCTCTCTTTGAACTTTAACGGACTTTGTACGGTCTGTAACAACTTACCGGCAATTGTTCGTAGAGCTTTGAAAAGGAAGGGCTTTTGGCTTGTTGTCGCAAGACTAGCGATTCGGTGCCCTTCCGCTGACTTGAGAGGACTTGAGACTTCGTGTAGAACGACTAGCCAGATATTGTCCTCTCGCTGAATTAAAAGATTCAGGCTCGCCTGAATCACTATGGCGGACTCGCACCCAGGTGCGAAAAGCTCACGACCACGTGTCCGCCGTATTTGGACAGGAAGGGCTTTTCGTCTTGTGTCGCAAGACTCGAGATCCAATGCCCTTCCGCTGACTTGAGAGGACTGTTGAACAACTGCCTGATTAGGCTGGAAGAAGAATGTCCTCTCGCGGACGGATCCGGGTACGCCCGAACCAATGGTGGACTAAACCCGCCATGTCAACAAGACTAGAGCTGCAGTGTCCGCCTTTTTTACCCCCTTGGTGTATTGCCGAGGGGTTTTTAATATGAGTTCATCCCACTTCGCCCACGGGCTTCGCGGGACAGGTCAAGTAACAAGTTTCAAGTTCATCAAGAGTAACTTAAGTAGCTCTTGATGAACTTTTTACTTTTAACTTGATGAACTATTATGTAACTCGTTATATACGTTATGAACGTTTATGGTTATTCGTATTGCAACGCTTTAATGGCATCGTAATTGGCGGCACGGCGGGCGGGAATGAAGCCGAAGATGACGCCGATGGCGGTGCTGACTGTTAGACCGAGAAAAACTCCGTCCCAAGGTATTTGGAAGATCCAGTTTTCGGATTCAAAGGCGCGCAAGGCCTGGATGCCCAGCCAAGAGATGGTAATTCCACCGATAATGCCGATGATTCCGCCGGCTATGCATAAAGCGATAGCTTCTACCAAAAATTGCGAGAGGATATCCCCTCTTTTGGCGCCGATGGCTTTGCGTAAACCGATTTCACGTGTGCGCTCGGTGACGGTAACGAACATGATGTTCATGATGCCGACTCCGCCGACGATGAGTGAGATGGCGGCGATTGAAGCCAAAAGAACCTGCAGAATGCTTCCGATCATACCGGCGGCCGCGGCCGTATCCTCTTGGCCGGCAATGAAGAAATCATCTTTAGCCAAATCGCCTTCGGGATTATCGAGATTGTGAGTGTCGCGCAAAATAATCCTGATACGTTCTTTGGCTTCTTCGGCAGGTGTATCGCCGATTTTCATTGTTATCGAAAATACATAATCCGTGTTTAATTCGCGCATCAATGTTGTAACCGGCACATAAACGCTTTTATCCAAATTGGTAAAAAAACGAGTACCGGCTCTGTCCAGTACGCCGATTACGCGATAAGGTTGTTTTTTAATTTTGATTTTTTTCCCAATCGGATTTTCTTGACCAAATAAATCATTTGCCAAATCAATACCCAGCACAGCGACTCTGGATGAAGCGTCGACATCGGCCTCAGAGACGAAATTTCCTTCTTTGACGCGGGTATTGTAAACCAGCAACTCATCTTGCGTGACTCCGGTTATGCGCGGAGTGGTGCTGATATCCTGATACTCAACCAACAGATCGGAAAAATAACTGGCCGTAATAGCTTGAATCCAGTTTTCTTGACGTAAACGGCGATAATCCCGCATATCCACAGTTTGCTTAAGCGTCATATTGGGAGGACCGGCGCTCATACCACTGCCATCACCGGGGCCGCTGCGGACGATGATAAGATCCGAGCCGAAGGCGGCGACTTGACCCAAGATGTAATTTTCGGCAGCTTTACCAACCGAAAGCATAAGGATGACAGACATGACGCCAATCACAATCCCGAGCATGGTTAAAGCCGCCCGCTTGCGATTGCGAATCAAATTTTGCCAACTTATTTCGATTAAATCTTGAAGTTTCATAATTCGCTGATGCTTAGTCGTAACAGATTATTGTCTGAACCTTGATTGCCGCTCAGATTCACGCTCATATTAACTTGATTATTCCGAACCAGTGGAAAGTTCATAAAGTCTAAAGTTCTTCAAGAGTTACTTAAGCCCCTCTTTACCTGTCCCGCGAAGCCGTTGAGGCGTAGTGGGATGAACTTTAGACTTTCAACTTGATGAACTCCTGACGAACTTGCTACTTTATACTTGATGAACTACTTTGGATCCCGTTATTCATTCTTTCTTAGTGCGGTTATTGGATCAAGTTTAGAGGCGGTACGGGCGGGGGCATAGCCAAAGATTAAACCAACCATGGTTGAGACTATCACACCGAATAAAATGCCGTTTAATGATATGACGAATTCCCAACCCGGCAGATAACTGTTGATTATTTGTATGGCTAGCCAAGAAGCAAGCATACCCAGTGTTACTCCGCCGATTCCACCGCCAAGCGTGAGCATAATGGCTTCGATTAAGAATTGACGCAAGACCTGACCGTTTGTGGCGCCAATGGCTTTGCGCAGACCGATTTCATTGATTCGTTCTGTAACACTGACGTACATGATGTTCATGATGCCGACTCCGCCGACCAAAAGAGAAATGGCGGCAATAGCAGCCAGTAAGATTTGTAAAACACCTGTTATGGCTGTGACGATTTCAGCTGCGTCTTCGGCGGTGGAAATATAAAAATCATCTTTGGATTTATCACCTTCGGGATTGTCGATATTGTGCCGATCGCGCATGAATGTCTCAATCCTGTATCGCGCCTCTTCGGTCGGCAAAGAAGTTTTGATTGAGAAAAATTGGTAACGATCGATACCTCTTTGATCCATAAGAGTTGTAGCCGGCACAAAAACGATTTCGTCCATGTTTTGAAAAAACCTGGTGCCGATTTGCTCTAAAACTCCAATGACCCGATAATTCGTATTACCCAACTTTAAATTTTTGCCTACGGCATTGCCGTCACCGAAAACATTTTGTTCCAAAGTATAGCCGATAACCGCTACACGCGCCCGGCCGTCCAATTGATCTTCCGAAATATACAACCCCTCTTTCATGTCGTAATTGTTGATTATGATGTCGTCAGGAGTTGTGCCTACGACTTGAGTATTGAGATTGGTTCCCTCGTATTGAAAAATGTCGAATTGAAAGATATTGCCCGAGACTCTTTCGATCCACGATTGGCGTTTCAGGGCTTTAAAATCCTCGTGAGTCAAAACTTGTTCCACGAATGGAGATGGATTGCCGGTCTGGCCTTCCAGAGTACCGCTTTCCATGAAAAATACATCAGATCCGAAGCCGGAAATTTGCGAGAGAATGAAACGCTCCGCTGATTCGCCGATGGACAGTGCCAAAATAACGGCGGCAATACCGATAATCATTCCCAGCATCGTTAAAAGCGACCTCCCGCGGGTACGGACAAGGCTTTGCAAAGCGCTTAAAAATATATCGGTGGATTTCATGATAATAAGCTACAAGCTACTGGCTACTAGTTAAACCGTCAAATGGTTTTCGTAGGGATAATCCTTGTGATTATCCGTGCCCAGGCAACTGTATTTTTAGCACGGATAAACACAAGGTTTATCCCTACGACGGCGGCATAACGTTCAAACGTGAATATTTCTTATTTGTTTTTGTAAACCCTCCTTGTTATCCATTTATCACTTATGGCTTGTTCGAGATCAATACCGAGGCGGTCGGCGTTGACGATGGCCATGCAAACCACATCAGCCAGTTCCAAGCCAACTTCGTATTTGCTTTGGCTTTTGGGCAGGAATTTTTCCGGACGGGATTTGCGGTCGTGAATAAGAACGGCCTGTGCAAATTCGCCGACTTCTTCCACGAGTTTGTACATGGCGAATTGTTTGTCTATCTTTAAGTTATATCTTTTTTCGTATGATTTAGCTTGTTTTAAAACATGCTTTTGTATTTCTTTGTAGTGCATAATACTTTAGTCATAACTCACATTGTCTGAACCTTGATTATCCAGAACTAGTTGAAAGTTCATAAAGTCTAAAGTTTATCAAGAGAAGCTTAAGTTACTCTTGATGAACTTGTTACTTTAGACTTGAGGAACTCATCTGGTAATCAAGTAAATTTGAGCGTGAATCAAGTTAACCCCACTTCGTCGTTGACTACGAGGGGCACGATCAAGGTTCAGACAATATGACGTTACAAACGTTATGGACGTAATGAACGAAGTTCATTTAATAAGTTCGGAGCCGTTTTTGGCGAAACGACGGTTGGCGACGGTTTGATCGGAGATTACTCGACCGTCCAAGAGCTTGATTTCGCGTTCGGCGTGCTCGGCCGTGTAGCGCTCGTGGGTAACGAGGATGATGGTTACACATTTTTCGATGTTCAGATCTTGCAAAAGCTGCATGACCTGCAAGCCGGATTTGGAATCCAGATTGCCAGTGGGTTCGTCGGCGAAAATGACGGATGGTTGGCGGATTAAGGCGCGAGCGATGGCAACGCGTTGGCGTTCGCCGCCGGAAAGCTGGTTGGAGAGATTGTTGACGCGGTGCGACAAGCCCACGGCTTCGATGGCGTCGAGTGCCATTTGATCGCGTTTGTTTTGCGGAATATTGGAATATAAAAGCGGAAGTTTAACATTTTCCAAAACAGTGGCTTTGGATAAAAGATTGAAAGACTGAAATACAAAACCGATTTTTTCGCCCCGCAAGCGGGCTTTTTCATCATCGGTAAACTCGGATATATCCGTACCTTCAAACTTGTATGTTCCGGAAGTCGCCGAATCAAGCATGCCTAAAATATGCATCAAGGTTGATTTTCCGGAACCGCTTTGACCCATAATGGCCAAAAACTGGCCTTTGGGTACCTTAAAAGAAACATCATGCAATACTTTGGTGATGATCTCATCGTTTTCGTATTGTTTATTCAGATTTTCGACTTCGATGACTATTTCCTTGAGACAACCTTGAATTTCTTGTTTAGACATAATAATTTAGCTACTAGCTTCAAGCTGCTAGCTACAAGCCACTAGCTGTCTGAACCTTGATTCACTTGATTAAATGATTCCGTACAGATTTTCAAATTGTATAATTGTTCTTAAAATTTCTTTACGTTAGACATTTGACGTTTGATCCCTCCTTTCGCGAAAGGAGGGATCAAACGTCAAATAATCAAGTTAATTTGAGCGTGAATCAAGACACGTCGTTCGCGAACGACAGTGTCAAGTTAATCAAGGTTCAGACAATATACGTTACGACCAGGGAGGCGATGTTTTACAGTTCTCTTAAAATGATTTGATCGCCCTTGGTGACTCCGTCGATGATTTGGACACGGCCTTCGTCGCCTCTGGTGCCGACTGTAATTTTGCGTTCAACGGGTTGATCGTTAACCAAAACACGGATGGTTTTATCGCCGGTTTCGGCATCGGTTCGAATAGCTCTAAGAGGGATAATTACCGCGTTATCGATTTGATCCGTGATGATGGTGACATTGGCTGTCATGCCCGGCTTGATCTCCATGTTACGAGGATCTATTTGTATGCGTACATCATAATAGATGGCGTCCAAGATGACGGTTTGATCGGGATTTTCAGATGTTACAAAGCCGGTAAATTTTTCATCATCGCCATGAGCATCTAAAGTAATTTCCGCCTGCTGACCGACTTTAACTTTGGTGATATTGGCTTCGGGTACTTGCGCCAAGATATCGTATTGTTCGGTTCCGATCATACGGATTTGCGGAGTGTAGGCTGTAATGCGTTCACCGATATCGGAAATAACATCAGTGATTACACCATCAACCGGCGCTATGATGACAGATTTGCTTAAATTATCCGCGGCTTGATCCATGGCGACTTTGGCATCGGCAACTTGAGCTCGCAAGCCGGCTAAATCCACTTCACGCGGAGTTGATTTTTTGAGAGCTAACGAAGCTTGAGCGGATTCCAAAGCGGCTTTTTGAATATCAACCGAGGATGAGGCTGCAGACGTTCTGAGATCGATGTTGGTAAGAGCTATATTGTAAGCGATTTTGGCAGCAGAATAAGCGTCTTCGAGACGAGTTCGTTCGGCGGTTTTGGACAGATCCGCGTTCAGGACAGATTGTTTGGCCGAATTGACCGTGGTTTTTTGCGCTGTTACCGAGCTGTAATCGGAATTGATAACCGTCTTTTTGGCATCCAATTGCGCTTGAGTGAAATAGGTTGAGGTGATTGTATTCGACAATACGGTTTGCACATCCAATAAAAACTGTTGCACGTCGCGGATGGCAATGAGCATTAAATCGGTTGCCGCGAGAACCTCTTGTTTGGTTGATGCTGATGAGATGGTATCAATCGATTGCTCGGCTATTGTTTTGGACGCTTTGGCAATTTTGTAACTTTGACGAGAACGCTCTAAAGAACCGTCTTCCAATGCGCCCAGGTAAGTTTTGTACATTTGATTGGTTGCCGTATCATCAACGCCGGAGACGGTGTCGCCGTCAATTAAGGCTGTTTGCAGGGGGCCCAGAGAACCTAAAAGAGTTGCCTTGGCGGTTTCGATGGCATTGATTAAGTTTTGATCGGATATCGGAGCGGTGTTATTTAAATTATTTTCTGCGGTTTCCAAAGCGATTTTGGCATTTTCCAAATCATTTTGGGATTGTATGCGAGTATTATCCAAATCAGATAAGGCTTTATCGTAAGCGGCTTGGGCTTGCTCGACTTGAGCTTCGCTGACACGAATTGATTCGTTGGTTTCGCCGGCTAAACGCATGTTGAGATTGGCTGATGCTATGGCATAAGCGGCTTGGGCTCGACGATAAGCGAAGGTGAGATCCGTTTCTTGCAATTTACCCAGGACTTCACCGCGTTTAACCTCTTGACCGATTTTAACCGGTACTTCAAACAATGTGCCATTTGTCTCAAAAGCCAAATCAATTCGAGCCGCGGGTTTGATTTCGCCGGTTACTTCGACGCTTTGAATCAAAGTTTTTTGTTCGGCCTCGAAAAGCTCATACTCGACTTTGGAAGATTTTTGCGAAGCGTAATACCAATATCCGGCTCCGGCTAAGATTAAAATCAAAATCAGCCAAAGGATCTTCTTTTTCCAAAAAGAATCTCGACGAAATTTTTTAGGCGCACTTTGTACTTGTTCTTGCTCTGCCATATCCAATTATTTATTGATTATATCACTTAATTGTTTAGTAATACTAGCCAACATTGTTTTAGCTTTGCTCATGGGAATGAGGGCGATAGTATCTTGCGGACCAACTATTACAACCAATTGTTCGCCTTTCTTTAAATCATACATAGCCCTGACTTCTTTGGGGATGACAATTTGCCCTTTTTCGCCCATGGTTGCCGTACCGATAAAGGCCGGGCAGTGTTGATTTGATTTAGTGTTATTGACCATAAGTAGGAAAAGTATGATTTATACTACTCGAACGTTTAAAGCCTGTCAAATTCATTTACCAGCTTATTAAATTGATCTCCACGGTCGAATTCGTTTTTGAACATACCAAAGCTGGAACAAGCCGGTGAGAGCAATATAACATCGCCATGTTTAGCGGATTTGAGGCAATTTTCGAAAGCGGACTTTAGAGAAGAGTTCTTGGTAAACTTAATCCCCTCTTTCTTCATCGCTGATGTAAACCTCTTAAACGCCGTCCCATCCAAAACTTGCACATCGACGTTAGATGAAACCCTAAATCCCTTATCAGGGACTTGTTGACCGGTTAACTTAATATTCAGCCCCTGATAAGGGGTTTGGGGTTGAGCTAACTGTCCAACATTCGACATTTGACATTTGACATTTGACGTTAGACGTTTGACGTTTGACGTCAGCTCGTCGTACGGAAGATCCTTCTCCGCCCCGCCACAGATCCAGTGCAAGGTGTGATTTTTGCCGGCGAAGCGATTGATGGCGGCGATAGCCGCGTCCGGAGTGGTGGATGTTGTGTCGTTTACAAAGGTGATGCCGTTTTTGACGGCGATGATCTCTTGGCGATACGGCATGCCGGTAAACTTTTTCAGTGACTCACAAATGCCTTTGAGATTGGCTCCGGCTTCTTTGGCGGTAATGATTGCGGCAAGAGCGTTTTTGATGTTATGAGCACCGGATAAACCAATGTCTTTAGTGGAAATGATCTCGATGAGTTTTTTACCATCTTGCAACACAATTTTATCTTTGGAGATCCAAGCGACTGATTTTGACTTTTTCTTGGCAGAAAAACCTTTGATGATACCCGGAGCTTCGCTGACGTAATTTGCAACGTAATCATCATCCAAATTGGCGATAAAGATATCATTTGGTTTTTGGTGACGAATAATTTGCGCTTTAGCCTCGGCATAATCATCCATGCCATCATAAGTATTAAGATGATCACGCATTAAATTTGTCCAAACCGCAATATGAGGCGAGATGCCGACTTCACCGCAAGTTTCGAGCATCCAGCTGGAGAGTTCGATTACGGCAATATCCGTTTTTTTGAGCTTTGAGAGGAAAGTGAGAGGTGAGACTGTAATGTTGCCGCCAATGTAAGCGTTTTTACCGGAGCGTTTGAGCATATCACCGATCCAAGCCGTAGTGGTGGATTTTCCGCGCGTGCCGGTGATGCCGATTGTGAGACAGAGACATTTTTCGAGAAAGATGGTGATGTCGTTCACGATTGGTTTGCCGAGTTTTTTTGCGCGGAGATACATCGGATCGTTTCGGCGCACACCGGGATTTTTGGCGATTATGTCGGCCCAGTCAACATCTTTCAGTTTAAGACCGCCGAGATGGAATTTTACATTCTTATATTTTTTGAGTTGCGTGACGTTGTCTTTGACTTCTTTTAAAGGCAAAGCGTCGGTTACAATCACATCATCCCCTCTTTTGGCAAAATAAAGAGCCGCCGAAACTCCGCTACCGGTTGCATATCGGCCTAGGCCGAGGATGAGGATTTTTTGCTTCATATTGTCTGAACCTTGATTCACTTGATTCTCGCTCAAATTAACTTGATTATCTGTTTTATTTGCACGGATCTGCGTTCCACACTGATTCGTGTCTTGATATACCGTCACAAAGAAATCATAACCATCTATCTATAGTTTTCTATACATGATCCCCTAAAAATACCATAAATACTTGAATCAAATATTAAACTTTTACTCAATAAAGAGAAATCTCCTACTATAACTTTTTCAGGATGTGTTTTAAATATTTTAATTTTATCACCTACTTTTTCTACATGACGAAAATAATCAACAAACTGATCTTGATATTCCAAATTAATATATCCATCAGAATCACTCCAGATATTGACCCATGGTCTATATTGAGTTAATTTAAAAAATATTGTTACCGTGTTAGATTTTCCATCTTTTGAAAACTCACCGACACAGCTATATCTTGTCTCTACCTCGGAAAATTTTATAATAATTATAAAAACAATCAACAAGCCCAACAAGGCTAATGATATCAATTTAGCAGTTTTTTGCATAAATTCTTTTTTTCATTTTCTATTATGTGAATGATAAGGATATGTATTTTTACTATAATTAGTATGTCATTAATAATTATCTCTACATGAAGTAATCAAGTTAATATGAGCGTGAATCTGAGTGGTAATCAAGGTTCAGACAATATAGTAATCAAGCGAATCAAGGTTCAGACAATGGGTTAATTACCGTTTCGATAAATCGTATCTGATATCTTCTATGCGACGGAGGTGGGATTTGGATTGGTCGAATTTGGAGCGGAGGTTGCCGGTTAGTTCGAGCATGGCAAGATGTTCTACGATTTGCAGGGTGATTTGGTAGGCACGCTCAACGTTTTTGACATCGCCCTCTGTCGCGGAGAGGACGGACATGCGTGCCATTTCGCCGGCTGCATCGGCAAGACCGCCGTAGATTGAGTCGGGATAATTTTTGAGGGCGACGGGAAATTTGAGTTGGCCGGATAGAAAGGAGTTGAAGATGTAAGCTTCGGCGTATTCTTCCATGGCCGCTCGCCAAACACCGTCGTTTTGCAACGAGGTTTGTTTGCTGACTATTTTTAAGCCGGATTTTAACAGTTCATCGGCTTTTTTGAGCCTTGATGTTGATTCGGTTTTATCTTGGCGTTGGAGCGCGAAAATTGCGCGTTTGGAAACACGCAACAGCTCGCCGGCAAGCTCGGATAATTGTTGGCGATCTTTATCGATCGCTTGCTTTAGCCGGCCGATATCCTGCCAGGCTTTTTCTTTCAAAGTAAGTTCCTTCATAGACATATTCAATATGACGCGCCACAGATTCCCAAGAGAATAGGCGCTTAATTATTTCGCGACCGCGCTGGCCTCGCAAAGATGCGGTTTTTGGGTCATCAATCACCCACTTCATGGCCGCGGAAAGCATCTCTACGTTGCCGACAGGGATGGCTATACCGGAGTGATCGATAAGCTCGAGATTGGCGGGAATATCGCTCATGATAACAACCTTGCCGTGGCTCATGGCCTCCAAGATGGATACGGATAAGCCTTCACTGCGCGAAGGATGCACCATGGCACGGCAATGCGCGACGAGAGATTTAAGAGTGTGACCGCTGACATGGCCGGTAAAGATGATCCGCGGATCATCTTTGGCAAGAGTTTTGAGCTGCTCCATGTATACCACATCATCAAAGCTTGCAGCTCCGGCGATAACGAGCTTATCATTGGTTTTCAATTCTTGAAAAGCACGGATGGCATCATCTTGAGCTTTATGCGCCACAAGCCTGGCCAAATGTAAAAAATATTTACCGGGTTGCAATTTGAATTGACGTAAATCTTTGTGACTGATTTTTTTGTTGGGAATTTCAACGCCATTGGGCACATAATCCACCTCTTTTTTGGGAAACAATAAACTGCACAAAATTTGCAATTCGTGCGAAACTGTTATTGTTGCGTGCGGAAGGGCTACGGCCGCCCATTCGGAAAACATTAAATAAAGCTTGGCAAAACCGCCCCATTTTTCATGAAATTGATCACGGCTATGAAAGGTGACGATTACCCTGACGGAACGTTTAAACCAGCGGGGTATCCAGCAAAGGGTTGAAGGACCGATGCCGTGATAGTGGCAGATGTCGTAATCTTCGGTCAGAGCATGAAGACTGGCAAGAAATACGTGGCTGATTGTATCCAAGTGTTTGGTATTAAATGATGGCAAAGTTACTATTTTGATGCCTTTGTGACGTTTTTTTAATTTGGGATTTGCGTATTTACGGACATAGACAGTTACATCGTGGCCGCGTAAAACAAGATGGCGCGCGAGGTTTTCCACGTGCGTCTCGATGCCCCCTCCCACAGGATGAAGCGTTGGAAGCCCCTTGGCTCCAATCATTGCTATACGCATCTTGATAAATTTTTGGCTTTATGTTATTATTGTACAGCAAAAACACAAATCAACCAAGGCTTAATCGAACCAGTAAAAAGTTCATCAAGTTAAAAGTTAAAAGTTCATCAACTCTAAAGTTTATCAAGAGAAGCTTAAGTACTCTTGACGGACTTGTTACTTTAAACTTTTAACTAAATCGTTGGCGCGAGTAGCTCAGTGGTAGAGCAGTGGCCTTTTAAGCCAATGGTCGTGGGTTCGATCCCCACCTCGCGCACCAGTTTAAAAACCGCTTTAGGGCGGTTTTTTAATAGCCACAAGCTACTAGCTTCAAGCCACTAGCCAGACCTTACTCTTACTCGTAGGGATAATCCTTGCGAAGTCCTGGGTAGCTTCGTGACCCTCGAAGCTTTAGCGAAGTCGGTCAGCGCAGAAGGATGTTTATCCGTGCCGTACACGCTATTCCAAATCCTCTGGCAGATATCTTTCGATGATACTTGCCCATTCACGGCCGTCGTCGGTGGTGACGGTGCGGTGGAGTTCGTGGCCGAGTTTTTTGCGTTTGTCGGGATCTTTAAGGAGGCGCAAAACCTCTTTGTAAAGATCTTCGAAAAGATGATCGGATTCTTTGACTTCGATGGCTGCCAATGGCAAGTGACGGGTGTTTTTTTCTTGATGAGTGTTGGGGATGGGAACCAAAATTGTTGGCTTGGACAGAGTGGCGAGATCGGTGATACCGCCCATGCCGGCGCGGGAGATTACGATGTCGGCGGATGCATAAGCGCGCAAAAGTTCATCACGATCCAAAAACTCATAGCGTTTGTAGCCGGTACGCTCGGACGGGTTGGTACTGCGGCCGCGGCCCGTGAGCTGAAGGACTTGGATTTTTTCGAGCCACTTTTCGATATTGGCTTCGGTGGCCTGATTTAAGGCACGAGAGCCTGTACCCCCGCCGATGACCAATAACACGGGCATGTCACCGTTAAAATCGAAATATTCTTTGGAAGGTTTTTTTTCGGGAATTTCCATGGCCGCAAAACGATTGGGCGTGGCAATTTGCTTTTCATTTTTGCATTTACGGAATTTTTTATAATGATATACAAAAGTGGTTGTGATGTACTTGCAAAATTTTTGCACCGCAAGATTGGACCAACCCGGTACAAAATCCAATTGATGGATGATGCAGGGAATGTTGCGGCGGGCGGCGGTGCGGATCAGAGGGACTTGCGTAAAACCGCCGGCGCCGATGATGATATCGGGCTTGTGTTTATCCAAAAATGTTTTGGAGGCTTGGACGGCTGTAAAATATTCAAAAGGCCAAGTGAAAAGTTTTACAGAGAAGTAGCGTGGAATTTTTGCGCTGGGAATTATTGCGAATTGCATGCCCCGCGCTTCGACGGGTTTGCGCTCCGGACCTTCGGCCGTACCCGCCCAGATGAATTGATCGCGAGGATGAGTTTTGCGCCAATAATCGTACAAAGCCAATAAAGGAGCCGTTGGCCCCATTGTGCCCCCGCCAACCAATGCTATCTTTCTTGCCATATTTTTGACCCCCTGCTTATAGAAGCCATAATACCACAAGCGATAGAGAGCGCAACAAAAGCCGAACTCCCGTAGCTGATAAACGGCAATGTTACTCCGGTAATCGGCACAAGCCCCAACATCGAGGCTATGTTAAGCGCACTTTGAATACCGATCCAAGCCCCGATGCCCACGGCCAAAAATCGGCCAAATGGATCTTCAGCATGTTTGGCGATATCAAAACAAGTGTAAACGAAAAATCCCAAAACAAATAAAAACAGGCAAGAAACAACGTAACCCATTTCTTCGGCCATAACAGCGAAGATGGAGTCGCCGGCCACTTCGGGTAAATATAGATATTTTTGCCGAGAATGACCGTAACCCAAACCCCAAAATCCGCCGGATCCGATAGCCAAGAAGGCTTGATTTATGTGATAACCTTTGCCCTGCGGATCCAACTCGGGATGTAAAAAAGTTAAAATGCGTTGCGCGCGATAAGGAGTTGTTTTAATCAAAATCCAAAATAGGGCTGCCGCTCCGGCGCCGATGCCGGCGAAGTAAACCAAAGGAGCTCCGGAAATAAAATATGCGGTTAATGCCGCACCCGCTATTACAACCATGGATCCCGTATTGGGTTGCATTATCAGCAATCCCATTATGACGGATAGAGAAATCAAAAAAGGGATCAGACCTTTTTCTACAGTGTGAGCTTCTTTATTTTGCGTACGCCTTTCCAGCCAAGCGGCCACGTAAACCAAGAAACCGATTTTAACGAATTCGGATGGCTGGAAAGAAAACAAGCCGAAATCCACCCACCTGCCCGATCCGCCAAAACGCATACCGATTCCGGGAATATAGACCAATAAAAGCAAAATGATGGATAAAATCATGGCCCAGGGCGCCAGCTTGACCAAACGACGATAATCAAGACGGGAGAAAATATAAAAAAGCAAAGCGCCGGGTATTAAACCATGAATGATTTGGTGTTTAAAAAAATACAGCACGTCACCGAATTTTTGATAACCTGTTGGACCACTGGCCGACAGAAGAACAAGCAGACCAAAAGCAACCAAAATAATCAGGCTGTAGAGAAAACTGCGATTGATCTTCCCCCGTTCTTCGCGCATAGTTAGCGATCTATAAGATGGATCATTACGCCGATGGCCGCAAAAATAAATGACACGATCCAAAACCGCATGACAATTTTAGGCTCGCCCCAGCCGATAGCTTCGAGGTGATGGTGCAGAGGCGAACTTTGAAAAATCTTTTTGCCATTGCGTAATTTTTTGGAAGTGATCTGCATGATAACCGAGCCGGACTCAACAACAAACGGTATGCCGATGATTGGCAGGAGCAGGGGTTGATTGGTGAGCATGGCAATGATGCCGAGCGCGGTTCCCAAGGCCATCGCTCCGGTATCACCCATGAAAAAGGCGGCGGGATTAATGTTGTGCCAAAGGAAAGCCATTAAAGCTCCGATAATGGCCGCGCAAAGTGCGGCAATATCGGTACGGCCTTGCATGAAAGCGATTGCCGCGTAAGCGCCGAAAGCGGCCATGAGCGTACCGCCGGCCAGACCGTCCAAGCCATCGGTTTCGTTGACCGAAAAAGATGTTGCTACAATTATGAAAATAAAAAAAGGAATGTAAAGCCAGGATAGTTCGAAATTGCCGTAAAACGGAATGTGCATTGAGCTCCAATCCAATTTATCGTAAAACCACCACGCACAGACGGCTGCAATGGAAGCGTACGCCAACAATCGATGACGCATGCGCAAGCCTCCGCCCTTGGGGCCGATTTTGCGGACATTGAAATAATCATCAACCAAACCGATCATGGCGGCGGCCATCATGGCGCCAAAAGGCACAAAAGTTTGACTGCGGGACAAGATGTTCCACGAACACCAAAATTCATTTTCAAATAAAACACAAACAAGCCACAAAGCGCCTACAACGATAAGCACGGATCCCCAAATTACTATACCGCCCATGCTGGGAGTTCCGCTTTTGGCGGCGTGTAATTTATGCATGATGGGCGCGGATGCTTCGTCGCGGATATTTTTACCCATCTTGTATTTACGCAATAATTTAACCACGGTGGGCGTGCTGACAAAAGCAACAAAAAAGCACGCAAAGGCGAGCGTGATAATACGAATGACTTCCCAAGAGATTGAATCCATAGAAAACTATTTGACTAGTCGCAACACTATTATCTGAACCTTGATTGTTGCATGAGTTCATCAAGTTTAAAGTCTAAAGTTCATCAAGAGTCACTTAAGATACTCTTGACGAACTTGTTACTTTAGACTTGATGAACTCGTCCAGTAATCCAGTTAACCCCACTTCGCCTTGGCTACGAGGAGCACGGTCAAGGTTCAGACAATGAACATTACGACGCAGTACCTTCTTAGTTAGATGTTTATTTTAATTAGATGAAAGAGTTGGATAATCCAGATGATTGTTGTTGCGGCGGCCAGACTCAAGAGACCGCCTCCGGCAATGGAATCTTGCCGAAAAAACAGAAAACCCATGGCTATGGTACCAGAAATCAAAACAATTGGCACCAACAGAATCATAACAATCCAATATGAAGGCAAGACCTGATCGATTCCGAGATAAACGGTGTAATGTGTTACGACAAAACCGGCCGGCAATGACAGACTGAACAACCGAATACCCGAATATACGGATGAAGCGATGAGCAGAGATAAAGTTGAAATGCCAAACCAGCGCAGAAATCGATTTTCCCAAGCTATGCGGAAATTAAAGCGCCATTCATCCAGCATCATAGCTTATTCTACGGCTTTGACTTCGGTTATTTGGGGCAATTGTTCCATTAATGCGGCCTCGATGCCTGATTTTAGGGTGATTTGCGCCATGGGACAGCCTACGCAAGCGCCATGCAGACGAACGTTCACAATGCCTGTTTCAGGATCGGCATCGACCAATTCAACGTTACCCCCATGCAAAATCAGAGGCTCGCGCACCTCTTCTAAAATTCGCTCTATTTGGCTAATAAATTGTTCTTTTGAGTTTGTCATCGCTTATAACTATATCGCCGTAAACCAAGCTTGACAAGCCCCTGTTTTTAGCTTAATATACGCACACTTAAAGTAACAAGTTCATCAGGAGTTCATCAAGTTTAAAGACTAAAGTTCATCAGGAGTAACCCAAGTTTTTCTTGATGAACTTTGCACTTGATAAACTTTAATCTATTTTATGGCACACATTAAAGCCGGAGGCTCGACAAGACTTGGCCGCGATTCACAAGGTCAGCGTTTGGGCACCAAAAAATATGCCGGTGAGAAAGTAAAAATCGGCAATATAATCATTCGCCAGCGCGGTTCAAAAATCCGCCCCGGTTTAAATACCAGAATCGGCAAGGATGACACGATCTACGCGGTGGTTGATGGTATAGTAAAATTTACAGAAAGACATATAAAAACATTTGCCGGAGGACGCAGATGGACAAAATTCGCGGATGTAATCCCGCACGAAAAAACGAGCTAAGGCTCGTTTTTTAGTTCATCAAGGTGAAAGTCTAAAGTTCGTCAGGAGTTCATCAAGTAAAAAGTTTCAAGTTCATCAAGAGTAACTTAAGTAGCTCTTGATGAACTTTAGACTTGATGAACTTGTTACTTTGCGGGATGAACTTTAATCTATTTTAAGGCGGCTTTGATAAATCCCAGGAAGAGCGGATGCGGGGCAAAGGGGCGGGAGAGGAATTCGGGGTGGAATTGTGAGGCGATGAAGAAAGGATGATTTTTCCATTCCACGATCTCAACCAAGGATCCGTCAGGAGATGTGCCGGAGGCGATTAAGCCGGCGGATTCGAGTTCGGATTTGAAAGCGGGGTTGTATTCGTAGCGGTGGCGATGCCGCTCGATTACCGATTCGTTACCGTAAAGCTTGTGTGCCAATGAATCTTTTTTGAGTATGCAGGGATAATCGCCCAAACGCATAGTACCGCCGTAGCTGGTGTTTTTCATCTTTTCCTCTTGCTCGTTCATGAGGTGAATCACGGGATATTTGGTTTTGGGATTTACCTCGGTTGTATTGGCATCATTGTGATTGAGAACGTTTCTGGCTGCTTCGATAACAGCCATTTGCATGCCGTAGCAAAGTCCAAGATATGGAACCTTTTTCTCGCGAGCGTATTTAACCGCCAAAAGTTTGCCTTCGACTCCCCTGTTGCCAAAACCTCCGGGAATCAAAATGCCATCCACTCGCTTAAGGATAGAATTGATATTTTTGGGATGCTTTTCCAGCTCTTCACTGTTAATCCAAACAAGCTCCGGAGTGGCGCCGAGGTGCCATGAAGCGTGTTTTAAAGCCTCAAGTACGCAGAGATAAACATCGCCCAGCACAAAATCTCCGGTTGAGAAATATTTGCCGACTACACCGATTTTAACCGGCGTTCCGGTTTTGCCGATTTTTTTGGCAAAATCATCCCATTTTGATTTAACCGGGCATTTTTTATTGACATTGAGTTTTTGCAAAATTCGGCTTGCGACGCGTTGTTTTTTGAATTCCATGGGAACTTTGTAGATGGAATCCACATCCGGCGCGGCGATAACATCCTCCGGGCTTAATCCGCAATTACGGCTAAGCTTTTCTTTGCGGACATTGTCGATGGCATGAGTTGAACGCGCGACGATAAGATCGGGAAACATGCCGGATTCGTTGAGAAGCTTGATGGCATATTGAGTGGGCTTGGTTTTCATCTCGCCCAAGGCTGCGGGTACGGGCATGTAGGAGACAAGTACCGTGAGTACATCTTTGGGATGATCGCGTTTCATCATGCGCGCGGCTTCCAAAAACAAGACGTTTTGATACTCGCCCAAAGTACCGCCTATTTCCACTATTGTGATGTCGGCATCGCTGTCTTTTTGCGCGGCGGTGATACGCGAGATGATCTCCAGAGGAATATGAGGCACCGCCTCCACGGTTTTACCTCCGTAACCCAACGATCTCTCGCGCTCAATGACTGATTTGTAGACGGTGCCGGTTGTCATGTAATTGATCCGCGGGATATCCTGATTTAAAAATCTTTCATAGTTGCCGATATCTTGATCGGTTTCCATGCCGTCTTTGGTTACAAAAACCTCACCATGCTCGGTGGGGTTCATAGTCCCCGCATCAACGTTGATGTAGGGATCGATTTTCATGGCGGTGACATTAAGACCGCACTCTTTAAGGAGGGCGCCAATAGAGGCCGTAACCACGCCTTTACCGACTCCGCTCATGACTCCGCCGACGACAAAGATGGTCATTCGGCGCTTTTTTGATGATTTTAATTTTTTCCCCATACGGGATAACATTATACTACAGCCACCAGCTTCTAGCTACTAACTTACAGCCAAACTAACCGCAATTAATCATTTTGCCTGCTCTTGTCATTTCGAACATACGTGAGAAATCTCCACTTAAGCAACTTAGTTTGCATTAACAGTGGAGATTTCTCACATCCGATGCGCCTAAGGAGCAGAAATGACAAATTATTGTTTATATGGTTGGTAATAACAATAGAGATTTCTCCCCTCAGCATAAAATCTTGATGAACTGATCCAGTTTTAAATCTTTGGTCTTTTTTTCTCCTCTTCGACGATGAGACGGAGGGCTTTGGCGAGGATGCGATCCATGTTGCGGTAGCTTAGGGTTGCGAAAGCGCGATCCGAGGCTATCCAAGCGCCTTCCGTTATGCCTTCGGTGCCCGGTAAATCAAAACGCGAGCCCGGAGGAGCTTCGAAAAGGAAAAAGTGGACGGTTTTATCGATATTTTGCGCGGGACCTTGGTGACGTTCCGTGAAACGGAATTTGGTGTTGCCGAGATAGTTGATGTAGCGCAAGGTGGCAATGCCGGTTTCTTCGCGGATTTCGCGAATAGCGGCGACCACATTAGACTCTCCAAGTTGCCGTTTGCCTTTGGGGAAAGTCCAACGGCCGTCTTCGCGTTTTAAAAACAAAATTTCCGTATGATTACCTTTACGGCGATAAATAATACCGCCGGCTGACTCTTGCCGAATGTAGCGCTGCCCTTTTACGGATCCTGAATCGCGTTTAGAGATCGGAACCTTCTTCTGATGCGGCTTCTTGGAGTACTTTGTTTGGGTCTTTGATGAATTCGACGGCTTTGTCGAGTTGTGGGTCTGTGTTGTCATTGTAGTTTTCTAAAGTATATTCGACTTTAATATCGGGCTCTATACCGGTTTCGTTGATTGAATTGCCTTTGGGTGTCAGCCACTCGGCAATAGTGATTTTTACGGCACTGCCATCGTTGAACTCGGAGTAATCCTGAACCGAACCCTTGCCAAAAGTCTTAGCGCCGATAAGAGTCGCAAGGCCATAATCGCTTAAAGCGCCGGCCACGATTTCGGAAGCTGAAGCCGATCCTTCGTTGATTAAGACAGCCGTACGAATATTTTTTAATTTTCCGCTGCCCGTACCCCGGAATTCATCAATGATTTTGCCCTTACGGCGCTCGACCACAACAACCTGACTGCCCGTCCACTCACCGGCCACGCTGATGGAACGGTCCAATAATCCGCCCGGATTGTTGCGTAAATCCAAAATTATACCTTGGGGATTTTTTTGCAACACTTCATCAACCGCTTTTTTGAACTCACGCGATGTATCTTCGTTAAAATTGGTTATTTGTATTTTGGCTATATTGTCATCGAGCCAGCTGAAACGCACCGATTCAACTTGAATCAAACCGCGCTTGATAACAACGTCAAAGATTTCCGGTTCTTCAAGCACCACGGACTCGCCCGTTAACTCGTTTACGGATTCGGTTTTTTTGATGCGGCCGATGTTAAGCGTAACCTCGGTATCTTTGGGACCGCGAATCAAAGAAACCGCGTAATTAACGCTCATGTCGGCCGTACTGGTACCGTTAATCTGCAAAATCGCATCGCCGGCACGCAAACCGGCTCGATCGGCGGGTGTATCGGGCAAAGGGGCCACGATTTGCAATTGATTGTTGCGTATGCCGATTTCCGCGCCAATGCCCTCGAACTCACCTTTTATGGAATCACTAAACTCTTTGGCGGACTTTGGCTCAAAGAAGTTTGTGTACGGATCGCCCATGGAACCGGCCAAGCCTTTTAGCGCCCCGTAAAACATCTGCTCTTCATCAGCATCTTCGTAATAACGCAGTTGCAATAATTTCCACAATTCCCAAAATTGATTGAAATCGATATCTTCAGACAAAGTGCCGGAATCGGGCAATGAACCCACGCCCCGCACGGTTTTGCCGGATGAGACCAGCGTTTCAGCGGAAGACGCTCCGGAGCGGCCAATGAAAAAACCTGTCGTCAAGCACAAACCGGCAAGAAAAATTACGGAAATGAGCCAGTATTTAGCAAAGAAATCGGTAAATTGTTTATATTTCATGAAATATATTGTACTTGCTCCCTTGACAAGAGTCAATATTGATAATAGTCTAAAAAACAACTAAACAAACAAAAAAACGGCCTTTAAAATTGCAAAAGGATATAAACATGAAGAGTTCGATATATGTTCCGGCGCCTCAATCAAAAACAACGCCGGTAACGGGTTTGCAGTTGGTGAACCGCGAAAACAAAGGCGCTTTGGTGGTGGATCAGCAGAATGTTGTTTGGCAATTTAAAAAGCTCGGTTTTCCGCGTATCGATCCGCGCTGGTACTTGAACCTTGCGCACCGCGTAACCAATTTGGAACGCGCCGTAGCGGTTTGCAACCTGCAGGCTCCGGATCCGATTTTGAACCGGCCATTCATTGCAACCGCATGGCTCTGGGCCGAATATGGTTTTCAAATCATTCACGTCCCTGCACGCAGAATCCGTTCAAATGATCAAACCGGCGACAGTCCGAGTTCCGAAGATTTGCTGAACACGGAAAATTCCGAAATAATGTTTCACTATAAAGACATGACGGACATCGGAGTCCGCGATGAAATCAGGCATCTATCGGGTTATCCCAATATGACGCACATCATATTGGCATCGCATGACGTTGATTATGCCAGCGACATGCGTCAATCGTCTTGGGGAAAATCCAAAAAGACAACTCTGCTGAAAGCCGGTGACGGTTACATATCGCAAAACCTGCAAGGCTCCGCGGATGACACGGCCAATGTTTTGGATTATACGGGATGTTATTCGGCCAGGGCTTTGGATAAGAGGCAATGGTGGCTTGATGCGGAAGATGTTGAACAACGCAGGCAAAAAATTGAAAGATGGTTCAACGGAAACGGAATCTACCCCAAATATTTGGAAAATCAATTCAGCGACATGCAAAGACTGTTTAACCATTTGTCGCACGAATTGAAACTGATACCTCCGGATGTTTCACCCTCGGCACGCAGATTGTCGTTCGGTAAACTAAAACTGGCCATTCATAAATTGTGGCGCGAAGAAAAAATCATGGCCGAGCTGCCGGTGGTTATGGTTCCGGAAGACAGAGTTCATCCGGCTTCGATCGAAGCCTATGAGCCGACATTCCCGATCGCGCAATCAAAAGCCTTGGAGCTGTGCCTAACCGAAATGCTCAATATCTTTATCCGGAATAATGTATTGAAATATGTTTATGACGGCGCAATTTCAACCAAGCTATTTTATCTCAACTTTACCCATCCGGCGGTACAAGCGATTTTGGAGACGGGATTCGGATAACTTAAGCCTCCGGCTAACAGCTTCCAGCTTCTAGCTGCCAGCTTCCAGCTGCTCGCTGCCAGCAATTGATAAGACTCAAAACGGTGTATGCCGTTTTTTTTAGTCGAGTTCATCAAGATTAAAGTAACAAGTTCATCAAGAGTTCATCCCACTACGCCAACCCACTTCGCTAAAGCTACGAGGGTCACGGGGCTTCGCGGGACAGGTCAAGTTGAAAGTCTAAAGTTCTTCAAGAGTTACTTAAGCCTCTCTTTATGAACTTTAGACTTGATGAACTTGTTACTTGGTGAGATAAACTTAGACTTGATGAACTTTGATCTTAAATCGTTACAAACGAACTGTCCCATTACACCTGTCAGGTCGGATGACCTGATAACGGGGTTATAAACGTCACCATGTTGCTTATTTGATTTTTTCTGATTTTTACTGTAAATTCAGTAGAGATTATGCCTAAGAAAATTCCGTTTCACCGCAGGCTGTTGCCGTGGTTGTTTGCAATTATCTTTTTGATTTTTGCCCCGATATTGGTCTTTTACACGGCGGGATATCGCTGGAATCCAAAAAAAGGAGTCGTGGAGCGCAATGGCACGGTGATTGTGGATACCAAACCGACCGGAGCGGATATTTATCTTAACCGGCAAAAATCCGAAGCCAAAACGCCGGCAACTTTGCAAAATACGGCACCCGGAACTTATTTGATTCAACTGGAAAAAGAAGGCTATCATCCCTGGAAAAAAACTTTGTCCGTTTTGCCGGAAATGGTGACTTTCGCCAATAAAATTATTTTATGGCCCGTTATGGAGCCGGAAAAAATCGAAGACTCTCAAATCACAAAACTTTTCTCTTCTCCGGATAATAAAGTAATCGCCGGATTTAAACGCCGAACCGAAAACGAGCAGGAGATTTTTGTTTATGAAAAAGGCGCAACAACAAAAACTCTGCGAATCAATTCCGATATAAAACCGCTGTCAGCATCATGGAATCAGGATGCAACGGCGGCCATTGTCAGAGGCTACGCTTCGGACACAATGATAACCTGGCTTATGACGCTTTCTCCTTTGCAATTCACAGCATTACCCGAAGGCAGTTATCATTTTGAAAAAAGCGAGCTGGTGGGTATGGATAATAATTTCAAAATATCACTCAATAAAAACGGCTCTTTAGCCAAATCGAACGGCGCACAGTATACGGTTGATGAATATGGTGATTATGCGATCAAAAAAATGCCGGCCGAAGACAACTTGATTTTAGTGACCGCTAAAAATGCCGAGGAAGGATTAATACTTCCTCGCGGAAATTGGCGGTTTTATGCTCTGGATAAAAATGAAATACTGTTAAACGATGGCAACGAATGGCTGAAATTATCCATATCAGCCTATCCCTTTACCTCAACCCAAGCAAAAGCGGATAAAGTATATCCTTTAACCTTAAACAAACAGACGGTATATCTATTAACTCAAAGCAACGAGTTGTATATTTGGGAACCGGAAAAAGAACCTGAGTTGCTTTACAGACAAAGCGAGGTTATCACGGGAGCCGGCTGGCATCCGCAGGGATTTGATATTTTTTACGCAACTCAAAATGAGATAAGAATGTTAAATTTGGATAACCGCGACGGCAGAATGCAAACAACACTGGCATCCTTTGACTTGATTTATGACGCCGTGTTTGCGGAAGACGGTATTTATATTGCCGGCAAGAAATCGGGAATGGAAGGCTTCTGGAAACTTCCACTGACCAAGCCAGAACCAATCGTACCGTTGGGATCAACGAACGATTATTTTAATGCCGCCAAACGTTTGCATTCGGCATTGTAATCGGCAATAGCCTGATTAATCCGGTGATCAAACAGATTGGCGAAGTTTTTTTGTTGTACGTAGTTTGAGACTTCGAGCAATGCATCAACCGTACCCGCGTCGAAGAACGGCTTTTCAAGTTTGATTACATCCAGCTCCCCCATCTCCAAATAAGCCCGATGCAGATCCACAATCTCCAACTCACCGCGCGCTGATGGTTTTATGTATTTGGCCAAATTGCAGACTCGATTGTCGTATATGTACATGCCCGGGATGGCATAATCGCTTTTGGGATTTTGCGGTTTTTCCTCGATGGAGACGACTTTACCGGTCGCTTCATCAAACTCCACCACTCCAAATCTGTGCGGATCCGGAACTTGGCGGGCAAATATACGACCACCATTTTTAAATGACGCTACAGCATCCGTAAAATCATCCTCGAAAATATTATCGCCCAAAATCATGGCTACCGGTTCGTCATCCATAAAATCTTCACCCAAGATAAACGCTTCGGCCAAACCCCGAGGTTCGCGCTGTACAATAAAAGAGATGTTGATGCCGTGAGGCCTAAGCATGGAGCCCAGAAGGTTTAAAAAACTTCCCGAATACTCGGGTGCCACAATAATAAGGATGTCTTTTATGCCGGCTTTTACAAGCGTATTTAACGGATAAAAAATCATGGGCCGGTCGTAAACCGGCAATAATTGTTTGGTTAAAACGGCTGTTAGCGGCAAAAGACGCGTGCCTGTTCCTCCGGCTAAGATAATGCCTTTCATAATAAAAAGACCTTACTACTAAATAGAATTCACGTAAACCCTGCAGCCCTTAGCTTTTAAATCTCGAATCAGATCTGTTTGATAGGACATGACCACAATTTGGCCGCCTATTGATATATAGCGCGGCATTTCCGTGGCATTGATATTATCCAAAAATACATCACCACCCGTTACTTCAACAATCCCTTTTGGAAAATAGGTTATTTCTTTTTTATGAAGTGATAAGCCCCCTTCCCGTATAGCCGTACCATCGCTTCTATACTTAAAAAATAGATCTACCCACGCCGTGCCACCAATATCAAACTCTTTGGCCCAAGCTATAATACCTTTTCTGATTTCTAAAGACTCGAATTTTTTTCTTTCCTCTGGATTCAACCCCTCTTCGAGGCTGACGCCTTCAATCGAACCACGAATATCGAACTTCGAACCACGATCTTTCTGTTCTTCAAGTTTGCTTAGCTTCGGGATATCGGGGAGTAACAAAAATTGTTCGCCAAGGGCGGTGAGGTTGGGTTTGGCATCAGGTGTCCGACGGAAGGGATTGTTTATCTCATGGCGCATAACCAGTGTCTAGAGTCTTGAGTCTGACGTTATCTAATAGTCAGGTTTGGATATTTTAAACGAAGCTGCTGTTTTTCATCAGCCGGAACATTGTTGAGATATATATCACCTTTGATATCCGTTAGCTCAAGGCCTTCCGCAGAGGTGAGGTTGTAGAGGTTGAGATTTCCTCCGATGGATTGAGGCAGGTTGAGGCCTTGGGCGGTGGTGAGGTTGTAGAGATCGAGATTTCCTCCGATGGATTGAGGCAGGTTGAGGCCTTCCGCAGAGGTGAGGCTGTGGAGGT